>Ga0210019_1000907_pt1 | contig 34160 bp, 30 predicted proteins | sample CryGeyCG2114_020_2_FD_183969 | JGI IMG/M metagenome (GOLD analysis project Ga0210019, IMG submission 183969) | Groundwater microbial communities from aquifer - Crystal Geyser CG11_big_fil_rev_8/21/14_0.20 (SPAdes) (version 2) | ecosystem: Environmental > Aquatic > Deep subsurface > Groundwater ...
GCGCTGAGAACCGCCGTTTCAAGGCCGTACCTGCCAAGGAGAGAGGCTATTCCGCCTCCGGAGTTCCAACCGAGCGCCCACTCTCCGACTATCTCGTTCATGAACATTGCTATACCAAAAGTGCCCACCGTAGAGTCAAGTTTGCCGTTGCCGATGTAGTCACCTGCTATGAGAGCGGTTCCAGTTCCAAGCCTCAATTGGAGCCCATATTTGGGATAAAAGCATTTCCAGAAGAATTTCCAACTATCGTTTATAACAATCTCCTCGCCCGCCGTCATAGAAGCAAAGCCTTTTCCCAAGGCTTCTTGTTTCAACTCTGATAACGCTTTTGGAAAGTCGCGAAAATCGGTAACAACTTTTCTTGGAAGTGCGGTAACCAATCTTCCAAGCGTCTGCCATGTCTCTTTGGCAATGAAAGAAGAGGCGGCTCTCTTAATACCGTTGTTCACAAAAAATTTCCAAGCCGTGGTTAGATTCACTCTCGCCAGGCTTAATAGGCTTCTGTTAAAACTGTAGCCTATTCTTGTTCCACCGATAACGAACGCCCAGTCCATAATATTGGCTGACCTTGCGCTTTTGGCAGAGTTCTCTCCTATTAGGGAGATGCCGGTCATCCTTGATTCGTTCAAAAGTCGTGCCGCTTCTGGATCGGAAAACAAATTTTCCTGATTTATAGCCTTAGCTCCAGCTGCGCAGGCAACGCTCAGCCACGGACCGCCCGGCGAACAGATAACTGCCGACGCCATCGGAAAGAGAGATTCTTGCATCATGCTCTTACCGCGTAAGAACAGCGCCTTCGTTCTCTCATAAGCTTCTCGGCCGAAGTTGCCGACCGTATCCCACGTTATTTGTCTCTTTTCGTCCACCAGCCACGGGTATCTTGTGTGCAAAACATCGAGATTATCATTGAAGGTTTTGGTGTCACTGAATCTTGCAAGTAGTTGCAGGTTGTTGATCCCCGTGACTGGTAGGCCTGCGCTGAAGTAGCTTTCCACATGCGCGCGCCAATATATGTCCGCTACGGTTTCTCTCAGGGCCTTGCCACCGTTTGGAAGGTCCGAAGCCAGAGACTCGGCAAGAAGCGCGTAGTCTTTGAGACGTTTTATCTCCGTTTCTACGGCTACTATATCGACTATTCGGGCTGGATTGCCGAAAAGGGTATGGGTCATTGCCCCCGCTGGCATGCTCCAGTTAGACACGATGGTATAAAGGGCATTGATGTGATGGCCTGCTTCTAGAGGCCAACTTTCGGTTGTTCCTCTGGTTGCCGTAGCAGTATCAAGGAAACTCATGAATGCCGCTTCAAGATCCTTTATAGCTATGGGGTCGAACTTTCCGCTAAAGAACGCAGAATTATACTTATGGATCCAAAACCTTGACCAAGCCACCGAATGCTGTGGATTTCCAGCGGTAATTACCTTCTCATACTCTTTAATGTCATTTTCCGTGAGCAGGCCTATTCCGGCATCGAATTCCATGGAAAAATAGGCCGAAAGAACTGGATCTCTTCTGGCTGTATCTGAGGCTTTGTTAATAAGATCGTGAACCTCGGAATAGAGCCTGGGATCGTCATATATGCTGAGGTCTACATTTCCCTCAACGTACATTGCCGCCTGAAACCAAAGGAAGGGGTCATCTGATCCGATCAATAGTGTTTTTACTTTGTCAAGAATTTCTCTGACCGCTTCAAACCTGTACTGATAAAGTCTTTGTAGGTCTTTGTTTTCTAGTGAAGTTGGACCATTCAGCGCATAGATACCCATTTTCCCTATTGCGTTGATAACGTCTTTGAGGTTATCGTAATGTTCTACGTTGACAGGTAGCTGTGGTAATAGTTCGTCCTGCGGGTCATTTGGTGGAGGTTGTGCTCGTTGGATGGCAAGAGAGTATTTCCATTCGCCGACAGTTTTTTCGATAAGGGGAATCTGCCCTTTAGAAAAAAGATAATCAAGGGTTCTGTGAAGCAGCTCTGGATCTTCCCTTGATGATACGTTTTGCCACGATTCTTGGATATTCGGCGAAAGGTCCGGTTTCGGTCTGAGGAGAGTTTGCAGAATATTGGGTGCAAAGGATGTTGCGAACTCCAGAGCCTCTTTGTACCCATCCGGGGTGCATTCATTGACGCCCGACATTATTGGATAAGAGCCACTTAAACAGGCCCATGGATTGGAAGTGTATGTTACAGGTTCAGACATTTATGTTCCTCCATGATCCATCTCACTGGTGTTAGAAACGGCGGCAGCAAAACCTATTTATTATGCGGCTAAATGTCAACTGTTTACGACATATTCATAACGGACATGTTTTTTCAGCTCACACGTTTGTTATCGGAAGTTTCACAAAAAAGTTGCTAACTTTATTAAGGAATAAGGAATAAATAAGGAATAAATTTTTTGACTTCTTCCACCCCTTATGTCTATAAGGGGCATCAGTTTCCTAATAAAAACGGGGGGGAGGGGGCAATAATATGACAAAGAGGATTCTAATAGTCGCTATGGCCTTGAGCGTTGTCTTTGCGGGTAAGATGTGGGCAGAGGATTCCGCGGCGCCTGTCAAGAAGGCCAAGCCTGTGAAAACGCCAAAGGTGGTTGAAACGAGACTTTCGGAACACGACATGAACCAGCTCGAGCGTTCCATAACCAAGGCAGTTGCCTCAAAGCAGGGGACCGGCTCGTGGGAATATACGGCCCAAAAATTAAAGCCCCCCAAGAACGAAAAGTGGGTCGATCGTTGGAACGAACTTGGAAAAAATGGGTGGGAGATGATCGACCATTTTGAGAACGTCTACATATTTAAGCGTCCCGCAGTTTTGGGGATGACATCTAAGGCCGCAGAGCCGGTTGTGGCTCCGGTAGAGACGCCTGAAGAGATAAAGAAGGATGACAAGGCCCAGGAAAGGGCGATAAAGGATGCCGACAGGCAAAAAGAGAAGGCGGCAAAGGATGCGGAAAAAGCGGCAAAAAAAGCCCAGAAAAAACAGGAAAAAGCCGCCAAGAAGGCCCAAAAAGAGGCCGATAAGGTAGCGAAAAAGGCCGCCAAAGAGGCGGCAAAGACGAGGGAATAGTAGGGATATTGTCATTCCTGCGAAAGCAGGAATCTCGTTATATTAACTAGTTCCCCGCTTTCGCGGGGATGACACAAAACCCGCCACCCGTGTGGCGGTTTTTTTATACTTGGATTCTCTTACTCCTTTATGCTAGGAGGTGAGCCGGTTGTATGTTTGGTAACCAGTGAGCGAGAATCCGGCTTTGCCGGTTTGAGCGAAAGGGGATTGGGGGGAAGGAGCGTCGTCTGAGACGCGAGTCGTTCCCCCCATCAATATGAAAGGTGAAAAGGGTCAAGCGCCCGATATCAAATTCGTCCTCGATGAGCTCAGCCATCCATTAACGGTTGTTTCTGAGGGGATAAACCTTCTGAAGGAATATTTTGATAACCATCAGGACCTTCGCCGCAAACAGGTCTTCGGTTCCGTTCAAACGAACCTTGAACGCGCGATGGCCCTTTTAAAAGGGATGTCCGAAAGTGTCGATGGCGGGTCCAAAAAGCCGTCTGCGGTTCATTTTGACATACTCCATCAGATCCAGCAGGTGACGTCCACTCATGATCAGCTTTTTTTGCAACGCCAGCTTCATTACAGGGTGACCGCCTCAGCCGACATGCCAAAGGTCTATGGCAATCCGGACCATATCTTTGTGGTCCTTTCACACCTCATTTCTAACGCCATAAAGTTCGCGCCGAGGTCTAGCGAGATAGATATCAAGGCAAGAGAGGTATCCTTAAGACAGGGAGCCGGGATAGAGGTGACGGTGTCCAACGAAAGCCCAAATTTTACCGAAAAGGACCGTTACCAGATATTCGAGAAGTTCTATAACACTAAGAGCACGGACAGCTCCGGGGTCGCCGGTCTTGGTCTTGCCGTATGCAGGGAGATAGTACAAAAGGCCGGCGGACAGCTTTGGGTCGATATCCCTTCAAAGGGAAGGGTCTCGTTCGCCTTCGTCCTTCCGTGCGCAGAGGTGGTTCAGACGAACAAACAAAAAGGCCACCAGACCTATAAATACGATATAACGATAGCCAACTTTAAGGATCTGAAAGATTCCATAGGCGTCGAAAAAAGTTCCGCGATACTGCATCAGATCGAAGAAGAGGTAAGAAAGCTCGTTCGTTATCCGATAGATGTCGTGGCTACCTTCGAGGCGAGCGGTGTTATCAGCACTATCTACGAAACGCAGGAAGGGCATGCCTCATCGGTCGCTACAAGGATATCACAAAAACTTGGTACAGAGGAGTTCAAGGCAGGAAGGGCGCGGGTCCCTGTAATTTTTAAATATCACCTCTCTATTTTACAATGATAAAGCTTACGCCTCTCTTCATCATTCTTTTGGCCGTCTACGCAATTCCCATAACAAGACTTGCCCTCTTTTTTATTCCAAGGTTCGATCTGGAGCCCGTAAGAAAGATCGATGCGATCCTTGGGAGGATCGAGTGGTTCATTCATCCGTTAAGGGATTATCTTCTTTTTGCGGCGCTTATCTGTTCCGCCGGATACTTTATCTATACCGGTGAAATAGTGAATGCCCTTTTACTTGTTCCGTTCGCTCTCGTCTCCGTTTTTGCAAAGGTAAGGATTCTTCTTTTTAGGAGAAGAATGGCTGATTTCGGGGTTCGTCATCCGGATATCCATCCTAAATTATTCTTTGAATGCTACTATGCCGGATTCGGCCCTTTTCCGATAGCGATACCAAAGGACCCCAAAGAACTCATAAAGCCCTTCGACTGTTCTTTTAAGGTCGGCAAAACGTCAAAGTGCTTTTGGCCGGTGCTCGCGGGAGTTTTCAATACAGCTACGATAGCAAGGCTTATCACTGCGTCGTTCAGATGGAAGGGACCCGAATATGCAAGAAAGGCCGCCGGAACTCTTTCAACCATATGGGGGACAAGGGCGGCACAGCTTGGCCGGATGTCTATAAAGACGGAGGGTTTGGATAAGCTAAATGGCCTCGAAGGCAAGAACGTGTTTGTATTCAATCATAAAAGCTTCTTGGATTTTGCCTTTGGGACGCTTGCCCTGTACGGCCACGGATACGATTTCAGGTTCCTTGCCGCGCGCGACCATTTCTTAGACAACCCGTTTCTGCGGTTCATCATGGGTCGGGCGATGGAGGTCGTTGGAACCATCTTTGTGGACAGGAACGAAAAGTCTTCTTATCCAAGGGCGGCGGCTATAGAAGCCTCGGAAAAACTATTCAATCTGGATATCGATATCGTCATGTTCCCACAGGGGACCCGAGCCTACGCTAACGTCGATGCAAAGGGAAAAAGGCTCGATTCCGGTTATTACACATCAGGCAATAAAAGACGCCTTTGCGAATCCGGAGGCCACATGAAAAAAGGGGCCGCTCACATTGCTGTTGATACGGCCGTTCTCTTAAAGAAGGTGGAAAGAAGCCAGGTGAACATTGTGCCCGTTGCGCTTATAGGCACAGGCATGGCGGTGCCGAGAAAGAGCATCGTTATACAGAAGGATACGGACATAGTCATAAAAATAGGCCAGCCGATAATTATCAAGGGGTCTGCGGTTTCAAAGCTAGAACATGATACGCATGAACATAAAGAGTTTGTCGATGACATCAATTTGAGGATCGATAACGCCTTGAAGGGGCTTTTAGATGTGCACTCACTTTTAGAAAAACGCTATTTTAGAGATATAAGATCGTTGATGCCGGCAACGGATTATGAACATGCGGCCGTCGCCATGAAGGCGTGGCGCGGCAGGGACTATCTCATCTACACACTTTTGGACTGCATATACGCGGCACATCCCAAGAATTGGCCCACGTTCCTTAGAGAGGTTTCTAACCTCATGATGTCCGACGCACCTTTCGGTTCGTTCATGCATTTCAAGGAGAGGGTGGTCGATTTCATGATAGAAGGGACGACGCTTAAATGAAAGTAAGATTCTTTCCTATCCTGCTTCTTGTTTCCTCCTGCTTCGTGTTTCAGGCCGCGTATGCGGCCGACAAGACGACCGGCTCCATCACGGGCGAGATAAAACTTGAAGGCAAAAGGCCGCCTAAAAAGGCCGCCCCGGCCATAGTGGAATATCAAGGCCCCTGCGGGACCAGACGCTCGACCGAAATAGTCAGGCTCTGGAAGAATAGGATAACCGACGTTACGTTATGGCTCACGAGGGAGAAGGGCTCCGGTCCTAACCTTTTGAGCGGAACGCCGGCGGCGGTCGGCCAGTCATGCGAGTTCATGCCAAAGATGCTTCCGGCAGTTCCTGGTTCGATCGTTAGGGTGATAAACAACGATCCATATACCCAGTGGCTTCTTGTAGAGGAGGAAGGTTTCAAAAAACGCCAGATAATGCAGGAGCCGGAAGGGGAGCCCGTAGAACTTGAGGTCAAAAAGGGGAAGGTGATACATCTTTCATCCGGTTTCTATCCCTGGATGGAGGCGTGGATAAGGCCAGTGCCGAAGCTTTTTGCCGTGGCCGCCACCAAATGGGACGGACTTTTTGAGTTTAACGACATTCCTCCCGGAAAATACACCATTCACGCTTGGCATTCATCCTTGGGTGAGACGTCCGAAGAGGTGATCGTTGAGGCCGGCGAGAAGGATAAGGTGGAGATCGCTTTTCAGCTTCCATTAGAGAGTCCGATACCTGTCATGAACGCATCGAGTCTTGAGAATTTTTTGAGCGGGTCGACCTACAGAGATGCTGATGAAAATCCGTTCAAGAAGTGAAAAGACCGCTCGCCTTGCTCGGGGGCGCCATTGCCCTCACAACTCAAGCTTTCAGCTCTTCAATAGCCTTTTTATAATCCTTTTTACCGAAGATGGCGGAGCCGGCGACTATTATCTGTCCCCCGGCGCTTGTCACTTCCTTTACGTTCGAGACCTTTATTCCGCCGTCAACCTCAATGAGCTTGTTCCATTTTTTATCTTCGTAGATATGTTTGTGAAGACGCCTTATCTTTTCAAGGCATGAATGGATGAGCGACTGGCCGCCAAATCCGGGGTTCACGGTCATTACAAGGACGAAGTCGGCATATTCCACGAAGGGTAAGAACTTTTCAACGTCGCTCGGCGGGTTTATGACCGCCCCGGCCTTGCATTTCAGTTTTCTTATGGCGGTGAGTATCTTTTCTAGGTCGCACGCCTCAAAATGAACGGAGAGCATATCGGCCCCGGCCTCTGCGAACTTTTCGATATATTTTTCGGGATGCTCTATCATTAAATGGACATCAAGTGGAATGGCGGTGGCCTTTCGCACGGCCTTAACAACATCCGGGCCTATCGTGATGTTAGGGACGAAATGTCCATCCATGACATCCACGTGGATTATGTCGGCGCCGGCCTCTTCGACCGCTTTTACCTCTTCAGCAAGACGACCGAAATCGGCCGACAAAATAGATGGAGCTATTAATCTCATATAAACCTATCTCCGACCTTCAGCCCGGAGCCCTTTAGGTATTCGACCGCCGGCATTCGTTTTTTACCGGGGGCCTGAACTTCCAGGATGCAGAGCTGGCCAAAACCGGTCGCCACGAATATTCCCTTATCAAGACCTATGATCGTTCCTGGTCTTTCCTTCGTTTCTATCTCAATCGGGGCCGCATCGTATATGATCAATTTATTCTTGTCATTTCTTGCTTCCTGCTTCTTGCTTCCTGCTTCTTCTGTGTATGTATATGCGCCGGGCCAGGGAGTTAAACCCCTTATTCTGTTATATATCCCGGAGGCGGAGCGGCCCCAGTCAATAAGCCCTTCCTCTTTGGAAAGCTTATGAAAGACCGTCGCCTCCTTGTGGTCCTGGACAAGCCCCGCAAGGGTGCCGGCTTCAATCCGGTCAAGGGTCTTTAGAAGAAGTTCCGCTCCCATCGCCGCCAGATGTTCATGGAGAGTCTCAGATGTGTCGTGAGAGGTGATCTCGGTGGCACATTGGAGGAGTATATCTCCCTCGTCCATCTTTTTGTTCATGTACATTGTGGTGACGCCGGTCTTTTGTTCGCCGTTCATTATCGCCCAATTGATGGGGGCCGCCCCTCTGTATTTAGGGAGAAGCGACGCGTGGACGTTAATGCATCCCTTGAGCGGAAGATCCAGTATCTCCTTAGGGATGATCTTGCCGTATGCCACAACTATTATTGCATCCGGGGCCAACGTCTTTATTTTAAAAAGAAGTTCGTTATTGTCCTTGAGCGTTAGGGGCTTTTCGGTTGGAATGTCGTGTTCTTTTGCAAATTCGGCAACTGGTGAGGGAGTTAATTTTCGGCCTCTTCCCGCCGGTTTGTCGGGCTGTGTCACAACGAGCGACACTTCGTGTTTTGAAGAGATGAGTGCGCCGAGGGACGAGACCGCAAAATCGGGGGAACCCATAAACACTAGTTTCATATAAGCTGGTCATCCCCGCGTAGACGGGGATCTCGTTTGTATAATCTGGATTCCCGCTTTCTTTGGGAATGACAGTGTCACAGTATCGATGTCTTCTTTATAAGCTTCAGATATTTATCCTGCTCCTTTTTGGAGACGAGGTCTATCAGAAGCTTGCCGTTCAGATGGTCTATCTCGTGCTGGAACGCGACCGATAGCAGCCCTTCGGCGAATATCTCGACCGTTTTTCCTTTTTTATCAAGGGCCCGAACGACTATCTTTTCGCGCCTCTTCATCTTTATCCTGAACTCGGGTATCGAAAGACAGCCCTCTTCCCATTCTATCTCGCCGCCTGAAGATATTATCGCCGGATTTGCAAGCTGGAGAAGGTTGGATCTTTTTCCGCCTGCAGGTGTTTCGGTCCCGATATCTATAACAATGACCCTAAGACCTATTCCCGCCTGTGGCGCCGCGAGGCCGACTCCTGCATCTGCGTACATCGTCTCGGCCATGTCGTCCATGAGCTTTACGATATCTTTGGTGACCTCTTTCACGGGTTTTGCAACCTTGTGGAGTATGGGGTCTGGATATGTGCGAATATTTAACATCGTCATTCCAAACAATTCATAGCATATTGATCGGGTCTACATCAATAGATACCTTAACGCCACGGGGCGTCTTTTTCAGGTGGCCTAGGACGTTTGTAAGCCCGACTCTTAATCCCTTGATATCGCTACCTTTTAACATCAATTGCCAGCGGTAATTGTTCCTTATTTTATGGATAAGGGCGGGTGTTGGGCCGAGAATGGTCACCCCTGTCATTGCGGGTCCAGCCTCTTGGCTGGGCGAAGCAATCTCATGCGCACATTTTGATTCGGGAGATTGCTTCGGGCTTTGCCCTCGCAATGACACAGCCAGACATTGCGCAAAGCCCATCACCTTTGCATCGTTTAGGCCCTGAACCTTGACCATTGCCAACCGCCCGAAGGGCGGGTAGCTGAGCTCACGACGCATCGGTATCTCGTTCTCATAAAAATTGAAGAAGTCGTGTCCCATGGAGGCAGCTATTGAATAATGTTCGGGCGAATATGTCTGAATTATCACCTTTCCCTTCTTATCGCTCCTCCCCGACCGGCCTGCCACCTGTGTGAGCAGCTGAAACGTCCTTTCGCCGGACCTGAAGTCGGGGAAGTTTATCGAATGGTCCGCATCTAGGACGCCGACAAGCGTGACATTGGGGAAGTCGTGGCCCTTGGTGACCATCTGTGTGCCGACAAGTATGTCTATTTTACCAGATCTCATCTGAGACAATATTTTGGAGCGCATGCCGGCCTTAACAGCCACGTCCCGGTCGAAACGCTCGATCCTTGCATCCGGAAAGAGGGCCCTTAGTTCCGATTCTATTCGTTCGGTCCCCGTTCCCAGATCTTTGAGCCTTGGGCTACCGCACTTAAGGCACTTGTTCGCCCTTTTTATCTTGTATTCACAGTAGTGGCACAGAAGCGAATCGTTCTCCTTATGATAAGAGAGGGTGATGTTGCAGTTGGGGCAGGTGAAGGCCTCGCCGCATTCCTCGCAAAGCACGAAACTTGCAAAGCCTCGCCTGTTGAGAAAGAGTATCGTCTGCTCTTTCTTGTTGAGGACCTCGGAGATGGCTCCCATGAGCTTTGGCGATATGTTGGCGCCTTTGGCGGAGAGGCGCATATCGATTATCTCAACCTCGGGAAGCGGCGCACCCGTGGGTCTTTCCTGAAGATGTATATAATGATACTTTTTAAGTTTGGCGTTCGTAAAGGTCTCGATCGAAGGTGTGGCGGAGCCCAAGATGCAGTGGACGTTCTCTATTTTTGCGCGCATCACGGCCGTATCGCGCCCGTTGTAGCGCGGGTTTTCGTCCTGTTTATATGACGGGTCGTGTTCTTCATCCACGATGATTAAACCCAAGTTCTTAAGCGGGGCAAAGACCGCCGAGCGAGTCCCTATAACTATCTTTGCCTTGCCATCCTTTATCCTCTTCCATTCGTAGAACCTTTTGGCCTCGGTGAGGCCGCTGTGATATGTAGCAACGCAGTCGCCAAATCGCGCGACTATTCGCCCCACCGTTTGCGGAGTCATTCCTATCTCGGGTACGAGAAGTATGGCCGAGCGGCATTCTTTAATGACCTCTTCAAAGAGCCTCAAGTATACCTCGGTCTTGCCGCTTCCCGTAACGCCATGAAGCAGGGTCGTTTCGAATTTTTGCTCTTTTAGCCTCTCTTTGAGATCGTCCACGGCCCCTTTTTGTTCCGCCGAAAGGGTGACCTCTTCCTCGTTCATGAAGATGTCGTCTATGATGGTCTCCTTGGGGGTGACCTCCCGTTTTTTCTTGGTCCTTACGGCCAGCGAATTGGGAAGCGCGGTCTTTACCATCTCGCCTATTGGTACAAAGTAGTAATCAGAGAGCCATCTTATAAGCTCCACCATCTTTTCGGAAAGGGACGGTTCGGTATCAAGGACCTCTAAGATATCTTTTATCCGAAATTCTCTTTGACTTTGACTTACGCACTCTTCCATCACATACCCCACGACCGTTCTTCGCCCGAGGGGGACCATGACCCTGTTCCCGACACGTACATCGAGCCCGTCGGGAACGGAGTAGGTAAATGCGCCCCTTAATGGAAGCGCTATTGCAACCTGTACGGATCTCATAACTTGGTCTAGTGACTTAGTTTATAGAGATAAAAGAATAAAGGGAAATATTAGGTCGGTTTTCCGTGGCGGACATCGCGTCCTTTTACCATGAATATTGCAAGCTCCGCAATGTTCGTGGAGTGGTCGGCGATGCGCTCGAAATATCTAACGATGGAGGTGGCGGGGAAGAGTATCCGGATGCTCTTAGGTTCTGTTTCGCTCCTGTTCAAGAGTTCAGTGATATATCTTTCTGTCAGATCGTCCACCTCGTCATCGCTTTTAAGAACCTCTTCGGCCTTTATCACATCCTTTTCAACGAAGGCATCAAGGCTTTCTTTGAGCATATTCTGGACCAGCAAGGTCATTTTGGTAAGATCGATCGGGGCCTCCCCGTTCTTAAGGATATCTGTCACGCGCTGCGACGCATTTACCGCAAGGTCCCCGACCCTTTCTAGGTCTGTGACTATCTTGAGCCCGCGGGTGATAAAGCGAAGGTCAGATGCCGCCGGCTGATATCTTGCAAGCAGCTGAATGCACTGTTCGTCTATCGCCACCTCAAGCGCGTTGACGGCGTGGTCGGACTCGACGACCCTTGCGGCAAGCTTTGTATCCTTGGTTTTCAGCGCCCGAACGCAGTCCGAGAGCATGGCCTCTACCTTGCTTCCCATAAGTAGTATCTGCTGTTTCAGCGAGCTCAATGCCTCGTCAAAGTGATGGTCTATGTGCTGATTCATATTTTTCCTCCGGCATACTGGTAATTGAGATTTGGTTATTTCTTAACCATACCTCCCCGTTATATAATCTTCCGTTCTTTTGTCCGATGGCGCGGTGAAGACTCTGTTCGTGTTGCCGAACTCAACAAGGTCGCCAAGTAGCATAAATCCGCAATCGTCCGATACCCTGGCCGCCTGCTGCATATTATGTGTGACTATCACTATTGTATAGTCCTTTTTGAGGTCCTTCATCAGGTCTTCTATGTGTCCTGTGGCGATCGGATCAAGGGCCGAGCAAGGTTCGTCCATTAAGAGTATATCGGGCCTTACAGCGATAAGCCTTGCAATGCAGAGTCTCTGTTGCTGTTCACCGGATAGTTTGATGGCATTCTCTTTGAGCCTGTCCTTGAGGTCGTTCCAAAGGTTGACAGCTGTCAGACTTTCAAAGAGCGCCTCATCCAAAAGACCCTTCTTTTTGATGCCGTGTATCTTGAGCCCGTAGACTATGTTCTCATATATCGAAAGGGGGAACGGATTTGGTCTCTGAAAGACCATTCCAACGGACCTTCTAAGCTTGTTCTTATCAATTTCAAGGAGATCTTTTCCGAAGATATTTATGCTTCCGGTTATCTTTACGCCGGCAATCAGATCGTTCATCCTGTTGAATACGCGCAGGAGGGTTGACTTGCCGCAACCCGAGGGTCCTATGAGGGCGGTTATCTTTTTGGGCGCGATGGCGAGGTCAACATTCTTCAGGGCTTGAAAGTCCCCGTAAAAAAGTTCAAGGCCTTTGGTGGTTATTGCGTTCGTCATTATCCGAACTTTCCGGTTATGTATTCTTCCGTCTTCTTCCGTGAAGGTGCGGTGAATATCTTGTTCGTATCGTCTATCTCAACCAGCTCGCCCATGAGAAGGAAGGCCGTTCTGTCACCAACGCGCGCCGCCTGTTTTGTATTGTTCGTTACCAATATTATAGCATGATCCCTTTTAAGCTCTTTCATGGCGTCTTCGACCTTGGCGGTCGAGATAGGGTCAAGGCCGGAACACGGCTCATCGAACATAATGACATCTGGTTTTACCGCGAGAGTCCTTGAGATGCAAAGCCTTTGCTGTTGCCCGCCCGAGAGCTTCATACCGCTCGAATCGAGCCTGTCCTTTACCTCGTCCCATAAGAAAGAGGCGCGTAAGGTGGATTCCACCATCTCGTTCTCCTCTTTTTTCTTTAACATCCTCTTCATCCTGGCGCCGAACAGGATGTTATCCCTTATGCTCATCGGAAGCGGAATGGGCATGGCATAGACCATCCCTATCTTTCGCCTTAGATTTTCAACATCCCTTATGCCGGATACCTGTTCACCGTCGATAACGATCTCGCCATAGACCTTTGCGTTAGAGACCCTGTCGATCATCCTGTTGATGGCTAGCAGAAGGGTGGATTTTCCGGAATTTGCGGGTCCTATCACCGTAAGGATCTCGTTATTTTTGACATCGAAAGAGATATCCTTAAGAGCCTGTTCTTTGCCGAAAAAAACGTTCAGCTTATTTATTGCGATCTTGTTCTGCATGTTGGTCATGCGGTCTTTCTTCCCCTCATTAGTCTATGCATCAAAGAGTAAGCCGTTATATTGATCACCAGTATCGTACAGATAAGGACCGCCGCGGTGGCATATGCATTATCGTTAGATATTCCCTCGCGGGCGAGTATGTAAAAATGAACCGACATCGTTCGGGCAGAATCGAACAGAGATGTCGGCATCTGTACCGCGGATCCGGCCGTAAATATTACAACAGCGGTCTCTTCTATCGAACGGCCGATGCCTAATATCACACCCGTAAGTATCCCGGGCAGGGCATAAGGGAGCACGGACCTTGTGACGACCTGCCATCTTGTCCCTCCGAGGGATGCCGCCACATCGCGGTAGGAAGACGGGACGCTTCGAAGCGCCTCTTCAGCCGTTCGAATGATGGTCGGCAGTATCATGGCGGCCAGAGAAAGACCGCCTGAAAGTATCGACCACCCGAATCCCAACATAACAACAAATAGTATGAAGCCGAAAAGACCGAATATGATGGAAGGTACCCCTGCAAGGCAATTTATCCCGAACCTTATAGCTTGAGTGAGCTTGCCTTCAACAGTGTACTCCGAAAGGTAGATAGCGCTGGCGATCCCTAAGGGCGCAGCTATTCCGACCGCGACCATGACCATGAGAAGCGTTCCGACTATGGCGGGGAGTATACCCCCTTCACGTCCCATATCGAGGATCGGTTCTGTCAAGAAGCCCCAGGAAATGTGGCTAAAGCCTCCGGCAAGGACAAATCCTATGACGAAAACAAGCGCGCATACTGCCGAGGTCGTTGACATGAAAAGAAGCGACTTGGCTATCTTCTGCGTTATGGAAGGGGCTATTCTCAAAACTTCCTCCGTGCGAACTTGAGCGCTGCCGTATTAAGGATCATAATAAAGAAGAAGAGGACTATGCCGGTGGCAAATAGGGCCTCCCTGTGATCGCCGACCGCGTACCCCATCTCTATTGCGATATTCGCCGTGAGCGTTCTTACAGAGTCAAGGATGGAGTGGGGAATGGTGGTGGCGTTGCCCGATATCATGATGACGGCCATCGTTTCACCCACGGCGCGACCCATTCCAAGTATCACTCCGGCGACGATACCGGACCTTGCGGCCGGAAGGAGGACTCTCCACGTCGTCTGCCATTCGGTGGCGCCGAGTGCCAGAGAGCCTTCTTTATAATTCTTAGGGATAGCGTTGATCGCGTCGATAGACACACCGACTATGGTCGGTAGTATCATTATCGCCAGAACGCACGATGCGGCGAGTATAGAAAGACCCGGTCCTCCAAGATGGTCCCTTATGATGGGGGCAAGCCACATGACGCCCAAGAATCCGTAGACCACCGAAGGGATGCCGGCCAGAAGTTCTATGGCAGGCTTCAAAACATTCACCCATTTTTTGGGGGCGAACTCGGCGAGATAGACCGCGCATGAGACCCCAAGCGGTACACCCATAAATAGCGAGCCGAAGGTCACACAGAGAGAACCTATGATGAAGGGGAATATTCCGAACTGACCATCCAGCGGAGCCCACACACGGCCGAATAGAAAATGGGTAAGTCCGCACTTTGCCATAATGGGTACGCCCTCCTTAAAGATAAAGAGCGCGATAAGTGCCAATATGGCGGTCGAAGAGCATGCGGCCAGCAGCAGGAGTTTTGAAATAAAACGGTCCATATTATTTGACGGCTATCAGCCCCTCTTTTTCCAGCGTGTCCTGAGCCTCCTTTGAGAGGACATAATCCAGGAACTTCTTCGAATCAGGACTTAGTTCCTTCTTTGTCAGAAAATATATCGGTCGCGCGAGCTTGTAAGAGCCTTTTTTGACGTTTCCGTTGTTGGCGTCTACTCCGTTATAGGAGACCGACCTTACCCTTTTATCGACGAGACTTATCGAGATGTAGCCTATGGAGTCGGGGTCGCTTGCGACCGCTTCGCGTATGGTGCCGTTCGAATTCTGGAAGAGGGCGTTCTTTGCAAGTTTTTCGTCGTCCATCACTAGGGTATCAAAGGACCTTCTGGTGCCGCTGCCATCTTCGCGGGAGATCACTCTTATCGAAGCGTCGGCCCCTCCGAGCTCCTTCCAATTCGATATCTTTCCGGAAAAGACATCCCGCGCCTGTTCATTTGTAAGATCTGAAACGACGTTGGCCGGATTTACGACTATCGCTATTCCATCCCTTGCGACGACCGTAGCGTCAAGTACCAAGGCCTCTTTTGGGAGTTTCAATAGATCGGCCATTCCTATCTGGGCGCTTCCGGAAAGCGCCGACTGAACGCCAACAGCTGAACCTCCGCCCTGAACATTTATCCTTTGCGAGCCGTTACTCTGCATGTAATGTTCGGCAAGTTTTTCGGCAAATGGTTGAAAGGCGGTGGAACCGGCAAGCGTTATTGTTCTGGATGATGACCTGGAGCATGCATACATGTTTAAAGTGAGCAGTGCCGCACAGGCAAGTAACAATATTCGTTTCATATGATCCTCCTTGTTAGACTAGTTTTTGTTGTCACGGGGTGGAAGACTAGAATGTTTCTGTTACAATAATGTTACAGGGAGGTAAAATCATTGTTGAGAAGAAAAGGGGATGCTGAGCTCAAACGTTGAACCCTTTCCGGGATCGCTCACCACCGATATGGAAGCGTTTATCCTGTCGCAAAGATGTTTGGCAATAGCAAGGCCGAGCCCCGTGCCAGGCACCGAAATTGATGTATCGACCCTATAAAATCTTTCAAATATATGATCTAGCTCGTCTTTTTCGATGCCGGAGCCGTTATCTCTTATGGAGATCTTGATGCACCCGCTCTCTTTAATTACAGCTACTTGCACGTTTCCGTTCTTTGACGAATATTTTATCGCGTTATCCAGAACATTATGGATCACGTGGCGGATGGCCGCCCTGTCGGACCTTATAACTGCGTTTACAGGCTCATATGAGATGGAGACGTTATTGGTATTATCTTCAAGCTCTGTTACGCAATCTTCCACTATTTCATTAACATCGAATTCAGAGAATTTCAGGGCGAAAGATGGCGATTCGATCTTTGAGAGCGCCAGCACATCATCTATTAGCGCCTTTAGCTTGAGCGACTGTTCATGAATTGTCCTGATGAATTTTTCCGAAGACGTTTTATCGTTGATCGCTCCGGAGAGAATGATCTCGGAATACCCCAGAATGGATGTGAGCGGCGTTTTCATCTGATGACTGACATTGGCCGTGAAATCACGCCTCATTCCTTCCAGTTTTTTTGTCTTGGTGACGTCTGTGAGTACCGTTACACAGCCGCTGAAATTCTCGGTCTCAAAAGGGTCGTTCTTTGCGACAAAGAACATATCGTTGTACACGAACTCGGCCTCTGTCCTTGATCCGCCGGAAATGGCGTTCTTCATGCTGTCATACATCTCCGGTACGCGCACGACTTCAAGAAGAGGCTTGCCCAGGCTCTTGGGATCGGTCCTGAATATTCTGTACCACGCCGGGTTTACCAGTATCACGACCATCTCGTTATTGGTCACGAGAAGGGCTTCATCGATGTTGTTTATAACGGTCTCGAACTGGACGCGCTCGATCTCCAGTCTTCTCATCTTGCCGGCGAGCGATTCTGCAACCTCGTTGATCTTTATCCCTAACTTTCCTATTGAGTCGCTCTTTGAAACTGGGGCCTTCTGGCTGAAATCACCCCGTTTTATTCTTTCAAGGACGAACGAAAGAATCCTGACCCTGCTTGCCATTTTCCATGGTAGAAAACTGTCGAACATCTATTTACCCTTCCAAGAATAGCCTACGCCCCTTACGGAATGAAGATGCTTTCCGTAGTCTTTCAATTTTTCACGAAGTCTCGTAATATGAGTGTCGATCGTTCTGGAAAAGACATCTGACGAATATCCCCATACATGATCGAGTATCTTTTCGCGCGGAATGGCCTTCTCTTTATTTTGCAAAAGAAACGTGAGGAGCTTGAACTCGGTAAGCGTCAGTTCTATCTCTTTTTTGCCTATCGATACCGAATGTTTCTCCGGGTCAATTACCATATCTTTGAACTTGATCGTTTTCTTGGGGAGGTCGTTTCTAGCAGTTCTTTTTAGGACCGACCTCGCTCTTAATATCAGTTCGCGGGGCGAGAAAGGTTTTGTGACATAATCATCGGCGCCAACCTCAAAACCTACTATTCTGTCCACCTCTTCCGACTTTGCGGTGAGCATGATAACGGGGATAGATGATGTCTCTTCTTTGGCCTTTATCTCTCTGCATATATCGAGTCCGCTTTTTCCGGGGAGCATGATATCCAATATGATAAGGTCGGGTTTGATATTGCGGACGGCCCTTATGGCATCGCTACCGTGCGATATCACAGAGACCTCAAAGTTCTCTTGTTTGAAATTATATGAGACAAGGTCACGAATGTTCATATCATCTTCAATTACAAGGATTTTTTGCATCGCCTTTAAAGTAGACCAAAAAGAGGCAAAAAAACAGTAAAAAGTCTTTTCTGTTAGCTTGACAATTGCAACGCGCATCTTATGGGCGTGGGCACTCACAATCCCCGCCGCCGCCATTGTAATGCTCACCTATTGGTTCACCCAGATATTCTAACCTTCGGTGCTAGGTACCGCTAATAAGGCATTATGGCTCTTCTCCCGATCGAGCGGGTCATTTGCGGGACAAGATGGCGGGAAAGGTGTTTATGAGAGACTATTTTTGGCGCGCGCGTGTGTAACTACTTGAAATGCTGTGGATGGCCAGCGCTATAATGCAGAACGCCCCGCCGCCCGCTATTACAATATGTGAGCCAAAACGTGATGCCGCAAAGCCGGAGATCAGGCTTCCTATCGGCGCAAACCCAAAGAATGAAACCGTGAATATGCTCATCATGCGGCCTCGAAACTGAGGAGGAACAAGCGTTTGCATGATAGTATTTGTTCCCGCAACTACTATGAAGCTGCCAACCCCTATAAGGACAAGTGAAGGCGCCGCCGCAACAAGGCTCGGCATGAATGCTATTGAGACGAGGCCAAGGCCGGTTGCAAAGAGGCACAACTTTATTTGTCTGTAGAGGCCTTCGTTGTCTTTTCTTAAGCCAAGATAGACCGCCCCGATAAGGGCGCCAAGACCCGACATGCTCATTGCCAGACCCAATTCGCGAGCAGAACCGCCGAACCTTTCGCTTACCACCTGAGGCATCAAAAAGATATAAGGCATGGCGGCCAGACTTAAAATAGACATAAAGACAAGGGGCTTTTTTATCTCAACTATGTTCCATGCAACCTCCAGACCCTTGGTTATCGATTTAAAAATTGATTCATGATTGTTCTCCGACTCCTGCGGGTAGAGATCTTTTGTTCTCATTAAGAGCAGTGCCGCTATCACGAAGAGAAAGCTTGATGAGTTAACGGCAAAACATGCGCCCTCGCCGAACTCCGCGATCAACAGCCCGGCGGCAACGGGACCTAAGACCCTTCCCGCATGAACGACCGAAGAATTTAGGGCGATGGCGTTTCCGATGTCTTCACCGCCTACCATGTCCATAAGAAAGCTCTGGCGCGCAGGGTAATCGAACGCAAAGATAAAACCTAAAAACAGTGAAAGGATGAATATAAGGACGGGGGTGATCTGTCCGGTGAGAGTGAGAAGCGCAAGAATGGCCGCCTGGAGCATTGCGATGGCCTGAATGACAATGACCAGCCTCCTGCGCATGAACCTGTCGGCGGCTACCCCTGCAAAAAGGCCAAAGATAAGGATCGGTATCTGAGTGGCAAAGCCTACCGCCCCAAGCCATCTAGGAGAGCCTGTGAGTCGCCACGTAAGCCAGCTGATAGCCGTTCCCTGCATCCATACACCAAGGAGAGAGACAGACTGGCCGAAGAAATAGAGACGAAAATTTCTGTGTTTGAGCGAACGAAAAAGGTTCATCACCAACCCATGTTGGCATAATTTCTCGCGAGCTCCAAGAAGATTTCTATGTCGCGTGAAAGGTTCTGGGTGGTCCCGTCAAAGTAGAATACCTTGATGGGAAATCCGCCGAGATCGGCGCTTATCTTCGGGAATACCGATTCTGCGACTATCTCGTTCATGCAGGCGAAAGAGCTGATATCAACGACTCCAGCGCACCCCATTTTGTGTGCATAGATCGAACCTGCAGCGGAGAGAGTCATTTCGCCCAGGCATCCATACCACGGCAGGTAGGGAAGGCTTAATTTTAACAGATCGTCTATCGGGCACTCTTCTCTTCCTTTAAAATCGTCTTCGAACGGCTTTGTCAGAAAATGTTCTTCGCGTCGCAGGAACTGGCGTTTAATTAGGGCTTTCAGCATCTTCTTTGAGAACGTTTTGCCCGGTTCCTTGAGGCGCCTTATCTCATCTGCATTGGTGTATTGTATCCACTCGGCAACTCCCTGAAGCCAGCATTCGGCGCCATGTTCCTCCAGTTTCCTCACAAGGTCCTGATTTGAAAATGTGTTGAGTCTGCAAAATATCTCCCCAAGGACGCATATCAAAGGAAAAGAACCCCTGTTCTTGGTCGGTATGTTTTTGAACCGGTCACGCGCCTTTACCAAGGTCTTGGAGATCTCTCTAATTGAAAGATTCTTCTCAACGGCCTTGCAAAGATTATCGACCGCCTCCTGAAAAACACGGTCGGTTTCGCCCTTGTTCGCCTCGTAGGGCCTGGTCATTAAAAGGAACTTTCTTAGGATATCCGCTCCAACAATGCCGCGCCATGCTGTTATCTCAAATCCGTTTCCAAGACCGTGGTATGCGTCCTTGCTTGTGAGCGAGAATAAAGGCACGTCGGTATAGCCGAGCCTGTCGAGCGTATTTCTCAGGAGGTCGTAATATTGGCCGAACCTGCAGGGGCCGTCGGCCGTGGCCATGAAGAAGGCGGCTTCATTCCTTGTAACGTCACCGCGCTCCAAGATAGCCAAAAAATCGCCGAGCGTTATCTTTGTGGGATAACATTCATCCCCCGATGTGTGTTTTCCGCCGAGGGAGACGGAAAAGTTATCGGACGGTGGGACGACCTTAGCCTTTATTCCGTAAGCTCTGAATGCTGCCGATAAGACCCTTGCCCCGCCGTAGTCCATCTCGGGGAAAAATAGTGTTCTGCCTTGCAGTTCTTGCATAAAGATCAAGATGTCGGAGGTCGGATGTCAGAAGTCGGATCTTTGATTTCATATTTTTGATATCTGACGTCAGACTTCTGACCTCTGCCTTTATTCAAGCTGTTTTTCAACAGCCCTTTGCTGTCCAAATATGCTTCTATCCTTGTAACGGTCCCGGCATCGTTCGCATGCTCATCGAACTGGAGCGTCAGGTATGGTTTTTCGCCGGCCCATGTTGTAAAATGTTTGATGAACGAATCCGGTCCGCACTTAAAGTTAGTTATATATATCATGTGGAGATGTTTACGTTCCGCCACATATTTTGCCGCCGCTATTATTTTTTTGCCGTAGCCCCAGAACATGTTCTTGGTGATGCCGTCTATGTTCATTTCATCCAGAGGTAGAAAATCGAACGGGATCACGTTCATTCCGTAATAGTCCCTTAGTTTCTTGGGTGTGCTAAGGTTAGTTCCCGCATCATAGATGTTGTACGGACGGCCTATTATGACCAATGCAACGGCTCCGGCAGCCTCGATCATTTTTAAGGCGATGGCACCTGCCTCTTTGATCCTTCTTGCGTATTCACGCTGGGCGGAATAGGCGGCCTTTGCGGCATCGTCACTCTCTTTTCTAGATACGTTGAGATCCTTTGCCACCTTCCACATGCATTTAGATACGAACTCTTCGCCAAGTTCGAACTGAACGGTCGGGATGATGAACTTCACGTTGTTAAATTCCTTATGACCCTTCATTATAAAGGGAAGGGTCTGATGCCAGGGGCAGAGATAGGGGATTGGTGATCGGTCATCGGCGGTCGGTAATCGGTCAGAGCTTATAACGTTAGGCATGAATATGTGGTCGACGCCTTTTTTGAGAAGGTCTTTAATGTGTCCGTGAACGAGTTTTATCGGATAACAAGGCTCGGCGATAGAAAGTTCTGTACTGTCATGCGAGATGGTCTTGTTTGTTTCATCGCTGACGACCATCTTAAATCCGAGCGTCTCAAAATATGTGCGCCAGAACGGGAAGCGGTCGTAGAAGAACATGGCGCGGGGAATGCCTATTCGCGCGCTCGTACCATCGTGCTCTCTCGCGCTCGCAAAACCTAAAAGGATTTCTTCCCTTTTCTTGAACAGGTCGTCGACAACCGGAACGTTATCCGTGTGCGCCTTTTTGCGGAACTTTGAGGAACATTTATCTCCCCAATATGTCTTCTCTCCCTCGACGTTGAACTCCTGAATGTCACACGTGTTGGTGCAGGCGTTGCAGGCGAACTCGCGCATCGTGTAGTTGACCTTGGCGATGTCGAAACCCCTAAACCTCGTAATTCGTGACTCGTAACTTGCAACTTGTTTTTTTAAGTCACTAGTTACAAATAACGAGTCACGGGCCAGCAGGGCCGCGCCTATCGCGCCTATCACGCCATTATGCGGAGGGACCGTTATCGTCTTTCCTAGTATCTGCGAAAAAGCGGCGGCGACGGAGTCATTATAAGCGGTGCCACCTTGAAAGAATATGTGGTCTCCGACCTTTCTTCCGCGAACAACCCTGTTCAGATAATTTGTGGCGACCGAATACGCGAGTCCCGCAACTATATCCCTAATCTTATTTCCCTTTAATTGGTGGGTGTTGACATCTCTCTCCATGAATACCGTGCAGCGTTCACCTAAGGAGATCGGCGCTTCGGATGAAAGGGCGAGATTTGCGAACTCTTTTTTGATGTTCAGTCCCAGCTTTATGGCCTGTTCTTCAAGGAAGGAACCGGTGCCGGCGGCGCAGGCCTCGTTCATGGCGAAATCCGTTACTACGCCGTTCTCTATCTTTATATATTTTGCATCCTGGCCGCCTATCTCAAAGATAGTATCGACCTTTTCGCCGGTGAATTTTTCACAGATATGAATGGCACCCGTTTTGTGGGCGGTGATCTCGTCTTTGGCAACATCGGCGCCGACGAGCTCTCCTATGAGCTCTCTGCCGGAACCGGTAGTTCCTACTCCAACGATATTTATCTTGGCGCCTATCTCGTCCCTTATTCTGTGAAGACCCTCTCTTACAACTTCGATAGGTCGTGCCTTTGTATAGGTGTATATCTCCATCGCCATGTCGCCGTTCTTGTCTACAAGGACAAAATTGGTGGAGACGCTACCGATATCGATACCCAGATAGACGTCAACCTTGCCGTGATCGGGGAAGTTGTATGGTCTTACACAGTCACGGAGGAAGCGGACGTTCTTGGTGGAAAGGGGGGGCGTTGTGACGTTGCCGTCATTCTGGGCATTAGCGAAGAATCCCCCGGCAGTAACCGTATTATCTGAATTCTTCGGTCGTTTCACCCCCTCAGAACGGCATGTTAGCGAAAGCATCGCCGCGCCTAAAGCCCCGAAATATTCCGCACCCTCCGGAACGATGAGGTTTTTGTCATCCAGCGAAAATGTCTCTTTGACGGCCGATACAACGCCTTCATTCAATGCAAGGCCTCCAATAAAGATAACATTGGGGTCAACGCGCCTTCCTTTTACGATGGTCGCCTTGAAATTTCTTACAACGGCCATGCAAAGACCCCGTAGAACTTCGGGGGGTGAATATCCTTTTTGCTGGGCGTGGATCATGTCTGATTTTGCAAAGACCGAGCATCTTCCCGCCACCCTTGCCGAGCGCTCTGCCTTAAGGACCAAAGGTCCTACCTCTTCTACTTTATAATGAAGGCGCTCGGCCTGCTGGTCGATAAAAGAGCCGGTCCCGGCGGCGCAGTCGCCGTTTATCCCGTATTCAACTATCTTACCGTCTTTTAATCTTATGAACTTGCTCGTTTCCCCGCCCATCTCAAAAATGGTCCTGATATCGGGATAGAGCTTAATAATAACGGCAACGATCGCCTTAAATTCGTTAACACGTTGATATTTAAGGAGTTCTGCCCCAGTGCCGGTCACGGTGACCCCCGCCGGCTCCCCGAACGCCTTAGAAGCTTTTTCGATCAGATCTTCAGAAACATTAACCGGACGGCCAAATGTTCTCAGACCTTCTTTGTGCAGAATATTCCCAGATTCATCAAGCGCAACAAGCTTTACGCTTACAGAACCTATGTCTATGCCTAAATATGTTTTCTTCATGAGAGGGGGTGTTTTTAACCAAACGGTTAAGAAAAGTCAACCTACATCTGGGAACTTTTAAAATAGTCCTTGACGTTTTGAACCCCAGGGTAGATAAGTGCGCCGAAATTTTCTCCAACAAAACTATGCTAGAAGTCAGATTCCACGGTAGGGGCGGTCAGGGGGCTGTTACAAGTGCTGAACTTGTGGCCTTAGCCGCCATTGACAAGGGTAAGTACGCGCAATCTATGCCTTCTTTCGGTCCTGAGAGAAGAGGTGCGCCGGTTCAGGCGTACCTTCGAGTCTCCGATAAAGAGATCAGACTCCGTACCGAGATCGTAAATCCGGACGTTGTCGTCGTCCTAGACGGCGGCCTTTTAGAGGTCTTGGACGTATCGGCCGGGCTCAAAGAGGGGGGCCTCATCATCATCAATACCGTAAAGCCTGTCGCAGAACTTAGAAAAGAGTTCGGGTTCAAGTGCAAGCTTGCAACGGTGGATGCCAACAAGATCGCACGCGAGGTCCTTGGAGTTCCCATTACGAACACAACGATGATAGGCGGTCTTTTGAAGGTTACCGGTATCTTGGAACCCGAGGCGCTCAAGGCTCCTATCGAACATCGCTTCAACGCAAAGATCGCATCAAAAAACATCAAGGCCATGATCGAGGCCTATAAACTAACGGTGGTAGAATAATGACACAAATGACATGGAAAGGTTTGCCGCTTGGAAATATCGTCACTGAACCGGGCTCTGCCCGTAAATACAGGACCGGCGACTGGAGAAGTCAGCGCCCTATTTGGAACAAAGAAAAATGCATCAAGTGCGGCGCATGTTACATGTATTGCCCCGAAGGGGCCATCTCTATGGCGGTCGACGGTTATCCATATGTCGATCTTTTTTACTGCAAGGGTTGCGGGATCTGCGCGCGCGAATGCTGGACGGCGTGCTTTAAGATGATGCCCGAAGACGAAGCAAAAACGAAAGAAGGAAAGAAATAAATGGGAAAAAGAGTCGGAATGGAGGTCTCTCTTGCCGTTTCCGAGGCGGTAAAACATTCGAACACAGACGTTGTGGCGGCGTATCCTATCACCCCTCAAACGCATATCGTTGAAAGCCTTTCAGAGATAATCGCAGAAGGTCTTTTAGACGCCGAGTTCGTCTGCGTTGAATCCGAACACTCCGCGATGAGCGCATGCCTCGGTTCGTCGTCGGCAGGAGCACGCACCTTTACAGCGACGGCCGGACAAGGTCTGGAGCTGATGCACGAAGTGGTATATGTCGCCGCATCGATGAGACTTCCTATAGTCATGGCGGTAGCGAACAGAGCTCTTTCGGCGCCACTTTCGGTCTGGGGCGATCATTCGGACGTTATGGCCGTGAGGGATACCGGATGGATCCAGATATTCTGTGAGAACGGACAGGATGCGTATGATCTGACACTTTGGGCGTTCAAGTGCGCCGAAGACAGACGCGTACTTTTCCCGGTGATGGTCAATCTCGACGGTTTCCATCTGACCCACGTTGTTGAGCCGGTCTATATAGAAGACCAGGAAAAAGTCACGGCGTATCTTCCAAAGAACAACTATCCGTTGCCGCTTGATCCGAGAAAGCCTGTCACGATGGGAGCCTTCGGCCCTCCGTTCATCTACACGGAAGCGCGCAAGGCCCAGGTGATGGCGTTCGAGGAGACACTGCCTGTCATCAAGGAGACCCTTGCCGATTTTGGAAAGACCTTCGGAAGAAATTATAATTTGATCGAAAAATACAGGATGGACGACGCAGAGACGGCGCTTATTACAATGGGAAGCTTCTCTCAAACGGCAATGGAAGCGGTAGATCAGCTCCGCGCCGAAGGGGGAAAGGCGGGTCTTATAAGGATAAGGCTCTGGAGGCCTTTCCCGTTCGAAGATTTCAGGAACGCATGCAAGGGTGTTAAGACGCTCGCTATTCTTGACCGCGCGGTCTCATTTGGCGGACCCATTGGCCCCGTGGCAAGCGAAGTAAGGTCGGCCCTTTATCCAATGAAGGAAAGGCCTTTCATAGCAAGCTTTATCGGCGGTCTTGGCGGTCGCGATATATATCCTGAACAGTTCAAATATATGTTTACCCGTGCGATCGATCTCTGCAAAAAGGGCGAACATGTTGAATATGAAATGATAGGAGTAAGAGAGTGATAATGCCGCTCATGGTGAGCCTGTCGAACCAGGAACGTGATAATATAATATAAGGTCATCCTTCGACAGGCTCAGGATGAGCGAGAAAAGTTATGGATCTATCAGCATACGCTTCTAGGTTGGTCGAAGCCCCCGAGAAATTCACGCAGGGGCACAGGGGTTGCGTCGGATGCGGCGAGGTTCTTGCATTGCGCCACGTATTCAAGGCCGTAGGCAGGGACATAGTGGTGGTCAACGCCACAGGTTGCATGGAGATCATCGCCTCCGCGTTCCCCACGACCGCATGGGAAGTTCCGTGGATACACACCCTCTTCGAAAATACCGCCGCGGTCGCTTCAGGTGTTGAGGCCGCCTACAAGGCGATGAAGAGAAAGGGTCTTTATCCGAAAGATCAGCCGGTAAAGGTCATTGCGATAGGCGGTGACGGCGGAACAGCAGATATCGGACTACAGGCGCTTTCGGGCGCGCTCGAACGCGGACACGATTTCATGTATGTCTGCCTCGATAACGAGGCCTACATGAACACGGGCGTTCAGAGGTCAGGGGCCACTCCTTACGGTGCAACGACCACGACATCGCCCGCCGGCAAGACCATAGGTCAGGTGACATGGAAGAAAAATATGCCGGCGATAGCGGCGGCTCACGGCATCCCTTACGTTGCTACGGCTTCCCCCGCTTACATATTCGATCTTATGGAGAAGGTGAAAAAGGCGATGGCGGTAAAGGGTCCTTCCTACCTTCATATCTATTCTCCGTGTCCGACGGGATGGAGATGCGCGACCGACCTTTCGATAAGATACGCAAGGCTCGTTGTCGAGAGCGGAATATTCCCCCTCTACGAGGTCGTTAACGGAAAATATAAGCTCTCGATGGATATCGAGAACCTTCTTCCGGTTACAACGTACATGAAAGGGCAGGGGCGTTTCAGGCATTTAATCGAGAAGGACATTAATTATATACAGGAACGCGTGATCAAAGAGTGGGAGGAGTTAAAACAGAAGTGTAAACAGCCTTTATCCTTCGAGTGAGCGAAGCGAATCGAGAAGCCTGCCCTGAACATGTTGAATAGCTCTCGACTTCGCTCGAATAATACATATGCCAGATCTAAAAAAAGTGGACGAGATATTAAAGAAACATGGTAACGACGTGGGACAGCTGATAGGCATCCTGCAGGATGTGCAGGGGGAATTCAACTATCTTCCCAAGCATCCGCTGGAGCATGTTGCCCAGAAGCTGGGGATACCAGAGGCACAGGTGTACGGCGTCGCCACTTTCTTCAAGGCGTTCAGTCTTAAACCGCGCGGAAAGCATATCGTCCATGTATGCATGGGAACGGCTTGCCATGTTCGCGGGGCCAAGAAGATACTCGAGGAATGTGAACGCGACCTTCAGGTTGCCGCCGGCGGAACGACCAAGGATATGAAATTCACCTTGGAAACCGTCAACTGTCTTGGCGCATGTGCGCTGGGTCCGATAGTCGTTGTGGACGGAGAATATCATGGAAGAATAACGGTGGAAGGGACGAAGAAGGCCTTAAAGAAGGTGGCGGAATGACAACCCCAAGATTAAATTCAGAAGCTGATATAACAAAATGGCGCGAGTCTGTTCTTTCAAAGAGAGACCCCAAAAAGCCTACGATAATCGTCTGCGGCGGAACGGGTTGTATCGCCTACGGCTGCAAGAAAGTTGTCGAAAAGGTCAAGGAAGAGATCAAGACCCAGGGCCTTGAAGGAAATGTGAACTTAAAGGTCACCGGCTGTCACGGGTTTTGCGAAAAGGGTCCCCTAATGGCCATCAAGCCTAACGGGGTCTTCTATAAAAGGGTCCAGGTAGAGGATGTTGCAGAGGTTTTGACCGAGACGATAAAGAACGGAAAACCGGTCGAACGCCTGCTTTACGAAGATCAGAACAATCAAAAGGTCCTGTCGGAAGATAAAATACCGTTCTACGCGCTTCAGAACAGGCGTGTGTTCGGTTCCAATATAGAGCTCGATCCCACTTCTATCGAAGATTATGTTGCAATTGAAGGTTACACCGCCCTTGCCAAGGCGTTAAAGATGAAGCCCGAAGATGTTATTAACGAAGTGAAGAAAAGCGGGCTTCGCGGTTGCGGTGGCGGCGGATTTGCCACCGGTAGAAAATGGGAGAGCTGCCGTAACGCCAAGGGCGATCCCAGATATGTGATATGCAACGCCGATGAAGGTGACCCCGGGGCTTATATGGACAGGTCGCTGCTCGAAGGGAACCCGCACCGTGTTATTGAAGGGATGATAATAGGAGCCCATGCGATCGGTTCGCATGATGGTTTCATCTATGTCAGGAACGAATATCCGCTGGCGGTTAAACATGCTGAGATGGCCATTGAAGAGCTAAGAAAGGCAGGGATCCTGGGAAAGAATATCTTAGGTTCCGGTTTCGATTTTGATATAAAAATTTGCAGGGGCGGCGGGGCGTTCGTCTGTGGCGAATCTACGGCACTAATGGCATCCCTGGAGGGTAAGGTAGGGGAGCCGCGCGCGAAATATGTTCACACGGTAGATTCGGGTCTTTGGGGAAAACCTTCGAATCTTAACAACGTCGAGACATGGGCCAACGTCCCGTTCATCATAAATAAAGGGGCCGAATGGTTCTCATCGATCGGTACAAAAGGGAGCAAGGGCACAAAGATATTCTCGCTCGTCGGAAAGATAAATAACACAGGACTCGTTGAAGTGCCCATGGGGATGAGCCTTCGCAAGATAATATTCGAGATAGGCGGCGGAATTCCGGGCGGTAAGAAGTTCAAGGCGGTGCAGACAGGCGGTCCGTCGGGCGGATGTATCCCCGAGGCGCAACTCGATCTGCCGGTTGATTTTGACGAACTCTCAAAGGTTGGCTCAATGATGGGTTCCGGCGGCATGATAGTGATGGACGAAGATAACTGCATGGTGGAGGTCGCCCGCTATTTCACGGACTTCCTTGTTGATGAATCTTGCGGTAAATGCGTTCCGTGCCGCGAAGGTCTAAGACAGCTTTCAAGGATACTGAACCGTATCTGTGAAGGGAACGGCAGGGAAGAAGACCTTAACATGATAGAACAGCTTGCGGAGACCATCACGGACGCTTCCATCTGCGCATTGGGCGGAACGGCGGCGAACCCGGTCATGAGCACACTAAAATATTTCCGTCATGAGTACGAGGCGCACATTAAAGATAAGAAATGCCCGGCAAGGGTCTGCAAAAAGCTCATCACATACAGGGTGATCGAAGAGAACTGCACCGGCTGTACTCGCTGTGCGAGGGTATGTCCGGAGAAATGTATAAGCGGCAAGGCTAAAGAGGTCCATTTTATCGACGAGAAGAAGTGTATAAGGTGCGGCTTATGTCTCGATTCATGCAAGTTCAAGGCGATCGGGGTGAAATAACCGCTTAAATTATGGAAAATCTAATAACTATAAATATCGACGGTAAGGATGTTAAGGCGGAAAAAGGGAGCAACCTTCTTCCTGTTTTAAGTAAAATGGGGATATTCATCCCGACCCTCTGCACGCACGATCAGATAAAGCCTTACGGAGTTTGCAGGCTTTGCATAGTCGAGTGGGTAAGGGGAGAAGGCTGGACGAAGATTGTGACCTCCTGCAATTTTCCCGTGAAGGACGGCCAGAAGTTCCTGACCAATTCCGAAAAGGTCCGCCGCGAACGCCAGATGATAATGGAGCTGATACTTGCCCGTTCGTCGAACGTGCCAGAGGTGGTGGAGCTTGCCAAAAGGCTCGGCGTTACGGAACCCAGATTCCCAAAGGATGAAGAAGGATGCATACTCTGCGGCCTCTGCATCAAGGCGTGCGAAGAGGTGGTGGGCGTCTCTGCAATAGGTTTTCAGAGCAGAGGCCCCAATAGAAGCGTCGTTTCTCCGTTCGACGATGAGGCTCACCGCTGTATTGGCTGCGGCTCATGTGTCTATGTCTGTCCCACTAATTATATAAAGATGGAAGAGAAGGACCACGTTAGAAAGATACCCCTCTGGCATGTTGAGTTCAAGATGCAGAAGTGCAAGACCTGCGGACAGGATATCGCCCCCGAAAAACAGTTAAGATATATCAGAAGAAAAGCGGACCTTCCCGAGAACTTCTTTGATAACTGCCTTAACTGCAGGCCTTGATTTGTTTTGAGTAGCGCTCTTATTTTCAGCAGGTCTTTATTGTAAATTCCGCCACGAAAATCAGGGAAACACCACGGGAACGGCTGGAACGATCCTTTCTGATAGTCTATTATCATATAGGCATAGCATTCGTCGGTCAGCGCTATCTTGTGGCCTCCAAATTTTCCGGAAGCAAGGACCAATTTACAGTGATCGATATATCCGGCGTCTATATTGACCTTCGGCTTTAATCCCCGCCTTGCCATTATGGCTTTCACATGTTATATCCCGTGCAATGGATTTCTCTCATCTTTTGATATCCGGAAAGATCATCGTTTTTGATGGGGCGATGGGCACGGCCTTAGCTTCGCCAAGGAATGACAAATGTCCAAATGCCAATGAACGAACAAACTGCAATGAAGAGCTGAATCTAACCCATCCCGAAATTGTAAAAAGTGTTCACCTTGATTTTCTGAACGCGGGGGCACGGGTCATTGAAACAAACACCTTTGGCGCTAACCGCCTGGTGCTCGCCGAATACGGCCTAGAAGACAAGGTGAGCGAGATAAATCTGGCGGCGGCCAATATCGCCAGAGCAGCAATTAACGAGTCACTAATCACGAATAACGAGTCACGTTTTGTCTCCGGTTCCGTCGGTCCTACAAGTAAACTTCCGACCCTTGGCCATATTTCGTTCGATGAGATGGTAGTGATCTATAAAGAGCAGATATCGGCCCTTATTGAAGGCGGAGTTGACCTTCTGCAGATCGAAACCTGTCAGGATATCCTGCAGGCGAAAGCGGCGATCATCGCATGCAAAGAAGTAATAAGTCGATCTGTCATTAATGCCCATGATGACGTGCGAAATAAAATCCCGATTATCGTCACGCTTACCATCGAATCATCCGGCACCACGCTCCTGGGCACCGAAGTCGGAGCGGCCCTTGCCGCGCTCGAACCGCTTGGCATTTCAGCCTTTGGGCTTAATTGCGGCGGGGGACCCAAGCAGATGGAAGAGCACGTTAGATATTTATCTCAAAATTCGAGCGTTCCCATAGCCGTTCTTGCCAACGCCGGTCTTCCGGAAATAGTTAACGGTGTCGCCAGATACGATCTTTCGGCGGAGGAGTTCGGTAAATGGGCAGAGTACTACACTCGAGAACTGGGCGTTCAAATAGTAGGCGGGTGCTGCGGGACGACGTCGGAACATATTCGTTCGGTAGCGGATAAAATCACCCCCTCCCTTTGTAAGGGAGGGAAGGGGGAGGGAGACAACAGTTCAATTGTTCTACCAGCTCTAACTCCTCTCCCTCGACAAGGCTCGGGGCATGCTTACAAATGGGGAGAATATTTCTCATCACTTTACTCTCCAGTAGCCGTCGATCAGGAGCCAAGGCCGCTTATCGTTGGCGAGCGGATGAATATTAACGGTTCAAAAGAGTTCAGAGAACATATTTTAAAGGACGATTTTACCGCCGCCTCTCTCTTTGCCAAGCGTCAGGCGGGGACCGGAGCGCACGTTCTGGACCTTTCCGTTGCCTATGCCGGAAGGGACGAGGCACAAGATATTTCTGCAATGGCTTTGTCGCTCGCGGCATCATCCACTCTTCCTATAATGATCGATTCAACGAACCCCGAGGCGATAGAGGCGGCGCTTAAGAGGCTTCCCGGAAGGTCCGTGATCAATTCGATAAATCTGGAAGATGGAGGCAAAAAAGCGGTCATAATGATCAAGCTTGCCAAGAAATTCGGCGCAGGTCTTGTTGCGCTCACGATCGACGAAAAAGGAATGGCGCGAGACGCCGACACCAAGCTAAAGATCGCCAATAGGCTGATAAAGCTCTGCGAGGATCTAAATGCGCCGCTCTTTATAGACCTTCTTACGTTTACGCTTGCCGACCCTGAGGCGGCAAAGTTCGGGAGCGGTCATGAAACTCTTAAGGCGATAAAAAAACTCAAAACGATTTATTCTTCGGGCAAGCGAAGCGCGTCGAGAAGTCCGGTTCTGGGCCGGTCGAAGGGTTCTCGACTTCGCTCGAACGATAATGTTCGTAGCATCTTAGGTGTCAGCAACATTTCGTACGGCCTAAAGCCCGAGATGAGAAAGGTCTTAAACAGCGTCTTTCTTTTTGAGGCGGTAAAGGCCGGTCTTGATGCGGCCATCGTCCATGCAGGGCAGATACTCCCCATTCATAAAATAGATAAAAAGGCGCTGAACCTTGCGCAGGAACTTATCTTTTGTAAAAGGAAGGATGCTCTGCAGAAGTTCATAGGGCATTTTGAGGGGAAGAAAGAAGCGGGAAGCAGGAAACAAGAGAAGAGAATGTCTGATGAGGAGAGGTTGAAATATTCCGTTATCGACGGCGACAGGTTGGAGCTTGAGAAAATAATACCTACGATCATCAAGATATATCCGCCGACAGAGATAATAAGCAAGATCCTCCTTCCGGCAATGCGGACGGTCGGCGAAAAGTTCGGGAGAGGAGAGCTTGCCCTACCTTTCGTTCTCCAGTCGGCGGAGGTGATGAGGAGATCCGTTTCCTTGCTTGAGCCGTTTATGGACAGGACAAAGATGAAAGAGCAGGGGAAGATGGTCATTGCAACGGTAAGGGGCGACGTTCACGATATAGGCAAGAATCTTGTGGATATAATACTTACGAACAACGGCTTTAAAGTTGTGAACTTGGGTGTCAAACAGCCTATCGAGTCGATCATCATGGCCATAGAGACAGAGAAACCTCAGGCGGTTGGGCTTTCGGGGCTCCTTGTCCAGTCATGCCTCATAATGAAGGATGACCTTATCGAGCTCTCGCACCGGGGCATAACCATTCCTGTAATATGTGGCGGCGCGGCGCTAACCGGTAAATTCGTAGAGAACGAACTACAAAAGGCCTATAAGGGAAAAGTTTATTACGCAAAGGATGCTTTCGAAGGACTTAAAATAATGCAGTCACTATGAATCCTCCATTTTACGGTGTCAAAACAGTCAAAAGTATTCCGTTAGACGAGATCTTTCGGTTAATAGATACCCATGCCCTTTTTGTCGGGAGATGGCAGTTTAAAAGGACGAAGGGGACAGAAGAGGCCTATCAAAAGATAATAAAAGAGAAGGTGTGGCCAAAGTTCGAGGAGCTGAAGAAGAGTGTGAAGGATGATGGGATATTTGAGCCCAAGGTCAGTTACGGATATTTCAAGAGGTCCCAGATCCTCAACTTAGAACTTCGAACCTCGAACTCCGAACCTGTCCCTCTGCAACTCGTAACTATAGGGAGCAGAGTAGCAGAAAAATGCGCCGAACTTTTCAAGGCGGGCAAATATACCGACTATCTCTATCTTCACGGACTTGCTGTGGAGGTGACCGAGGCGCTGGCTGAATATTCGCACAGGAATATCTTAAGAGAGCTGAACATCCCGTTCGATGCCGAAAGACCGCTTCCCGCAATGGCAAGGATCAGTCCCGGCTATCATGTATGGCCATCCCTTGCCGACCAGAAAGAGATGGTTCGGTTATTGAATGCTGGGGAGATAGGCGTAGAACTTTCCGAGACCCTCCAGATGGTCCCGGAGTATTCCACCAGCGCGATGATTGTTCTTTAGGCGGAATCCATTTGTGGGTGGTGCCGTTTGAAAGGTTAATCGATAGCTGTGCCGGATTCGTATTTGGAGTAATACCCAAGCACTTTTGGCACAAAGTTTTGCGTCTGCCGGTAGGGAGGAATTCCGTTAAAGCGTTCAACGGCCCCTGGCCCTGCGTTATATGCGGCAATGGCCTTTTCGAGGTTTCCGTCGAACCGGTCAATGAGTAGCCTTAAATACTTTGAGCCGGCATGGATGTTCTCTACCGGGTCCGTCGGGTCCTTAACGTTCAAGGCCATGCTTGTTGAAAGGCTTAGTTGCATAAGGCCAATGGCCCCTTTATTGGATACGGCGTTGGGGTTAAAACCCGATTCAGCCCTTATGACGGCCGCGATGAGCGATGCCGGCAGGTTGTAGGTCTTGGCGGCCGCCTTAATAACCTCAAGATAGGAGTGGCTGTAGGCGGCAACCTTTCCCTTTTGAACCTTGACCTCATCAGCCCTCCTTAGAGTTGGTATCAGGATGACAAGGGCTACTAACAATATGAGCGCTAGTCGTCGCATAAAAGATTGAGATAGGCTATACATTCAGTCGTTTTTTGTCAACGTTTTCCCATTCAAGTGTTCCGTAACCGCTTAGCGAAGCTTGTTACCGGTCGGTCAAAACCGATAATTAGTGGTCACATCAAAAGCGATGATTATCTGATAGTCCAAGCGGTCTCACAAGGAGGCCGCAATGAACAGGATATCAGGTATGAAGCACGAACAGGTAA
>Ga0210019_1000910_pt1 | contig 34113 bp, 31 predicted proteins | sample CryGeyCG2114_020_2_FD_183969 | JGI IMG/M metagenome (GOLD analysis project Ga0210019, IMG submission 183969) | Groundwater microbial communities from aquifer - Crystal Geyser CG11_big_fil_rev_8/21/14_0.20 (SPAdes) (version 2) | ecosystem: Environmental > Aquatic > Deep subsurface > Groundwater ...
CATTAAAATTCTTGAAAGTCTTGAATCACTCAACTAATCCACAAAAAGACCAGTCACTACCAACGAGTAAACATTCCTGCTCACCTTGCCATTTAATTTCTCTAAGAACATAGCTTTCTTGTGGGAAAAAATTAATGTGAAGTTCAAAAGTAAACCTGTTATAACGCTGTTTTGGAACAGTAATAATAAGTTTCTTTTTAGTAATACGCCTCAATTCTTTAATGACAACTGACAGATCAAGCAAATGCTCAATAACATGATTACAAATAACATAATCAAACTGCTTATCTTGGTAAGGAAGCTTTTCTAGATAGACTTTGTCGGTCTTGATATTCGATTCAAGTTTTGGTGGATTAAGATCACAACCTGTAAGATTCGTGAATCCATTCGCGGCTAGTTTTTTTAATAAATAACCAGATCCACAACCAACATCAAGAATACTGGCATTCTTATCATCGTTAAGCTTTTTATAGATGTACTCGATTGATTCCTCTGACAGATCAGTTTCTCTATTTGGAAGAGAGTCATAAATATCATAATAATGCGAAAACTCTTCCTTAGATAAATTTCCAATATGATCTTTGAAATGCATAAGTTTTTTTACGTTTTTTCCTTTGTACCAAATAAAAAAAAGTGGATACATGAAAAAACGATTGTCACGAATTATTGGAGGTAGTAATTCATCAAGAATAAATCTTAAAAAATTTGTAACATTACGATTCATGAGGTCCTTTAATTAAAAGAATTCTATTAATAAATTTTTACTTACTATCAAATAGCTTGAAGCCATCCTGATAGTCTTTATTGTTTCTAAATCTCAAGTTTTCGTCGTATGAAGGCATACAAGGCAGGGGGGAATTACTACAAAATTGTAAAGGAGTATATAGTTTAGCATCTGTTTCGTTTGGACAAATTTTACTAATTGATTCTTTATAACATTCCTCAACGGATACAGGCATCCAAGCTTCAAAAACAACATTGCCATTTATAATATTCTGTTTTTTTATGACTGGGCCCGAGTTATGCTTTCCTGTAGTGAAAAAACTTACTGGCCCTCTCTTACCAACAACTAAAAGAGCAATACATGCAAAAGAAAGAAAAAATACATATGAAAAAAATAAAAAATCAAACTTCACTTTACTAAATTCTAATGAATAATTTTTTAGACTATAGCAAATGATCAGGCTTGAAATAGTTATAAAGAAACCATCCCCAAATCTGATATCGGGAGCAATCACAAACCAAAATAACAAAGCGGCTATATGCCAAACAAAGAGAAATATAAAAGATCTATTTTTAAATAGAATTTTAAATTTCATCCCCAATAAATTTAGCGCTATTAAAGTAGGCACTATTGCTAGCAAGATAAACCTTGTTGAGGTAAAGTTATTTTTGACCCAAAAAGGGAACCAAACCGAAAATGGAGCGACCATTGCTTTTTGAAGTTCAGGAATTGGCATGCGAGCCCACGCCTTAATCTCCTTATAGGCTGTCAAAGTATTTATATAACTAGTTTTCCAGTCTACATTTAAACCAAGAACTGGGTTGGGAAACAAAGGCCATCCAGATAAAACAATATTACGCGAAAGCCATGCTATAAATGCAATTGCTGGAAGGCTGTAGACTTTAATAAGAACATGTGGCTTTAATTTTAAAGTTTTTAGCAATTTAAATGTAATGTAGCAGCAAGAGAAAAGAACAGAAACTGCTGCCATGGGTTTTATTAGAAATGATGCTGTAGCAAATATAAATATTATATAAAGGTCAGAATAGTCACATTCCTTATATTTAAGTTCAATTTTTAGAATCTTAAATATTAATATTGAATGATATACAAGAGAAATAAAGTCATAATGTAAGCTTGGAAATCCCCAAGTGTATACATTAATAAATATCCAAAATATATTAATAGCTGAATAAAGCTTTATCCAAATTTTTTCTGAGTTTAAATATTCCCACGAAAAATATCCAAATGTTGCTAAGTAGCTTATGATTGGCATAAGCCAAATTGCTTTATCCTTAAAAAATAAACTGTCTACAAATGCTGCAACAATATGCCATGTTGTACTGAAGCCAATCCTTATGTTTAAGTTGGCTAGTCCTGTTAATGTCCCCATTTCTGTAAGCCATTTTACTCCGTTAGCATGATAGTAATCTGAGTCTGATGGGTAGGGGTAATTTTCATAGCCCATAAATAATGATATTATTAAAGCAACAAAAACAAAAATCATTAGAAATTTTTTATCTAGAGTAAAATCTTTAAATTTAAATTTATAAAAACATAAGAAGAAGGATAAAAATGTGATAGTTAAACTGAAAATAAAGTTTATTGGGTAGAAAAAAGAAGTAATTAACCCAAAAAAAGATAAAGAAAAAATACCAAGGAATATAGTCTCAAAGTGGTTCGCTGTAGTTTTTAATCCAATAATCTGTATAAAAGATTTACCAAATGTATAAAATATAACTAATAAAAAAATGCTACTAAAAAAATTTTCAAGCATGTGAAATCCACCAAGTTGAGCTTATAACTAATTTGCTATAGTTAAAGCTATCTTAAAGAAAATAATTTATGAAATAACCATAGTCAGTAACGGTATATCTTCAGTTTTAAACATTGAGATTATCTATGTATGGTGCGTCGCGCAGCCTTGTTGAATTTACTTTTATACAACATATTGCCATAATCTCCTGAAAATTGGCTATAGGCTTAGGACAACTTATGAGTAAATTATCCGTTTTAATTCCATTATATAATGAAGAAAAAACAATCATTGAAATCGTTAATAAAGTTTTAAAACTAGAGAATTTAAAAGAAGTCATCATAGTGGATGATTGTTCTAGTGATAAATCCCATTTAGTTGTATCTCAAATGACTGACTCCAGAATTAAGCTCTTTCAAAATCCTAAAAATATGGGCAAAACGGCTGCAATTAACCTAGCACTTAAGCATGTCACCGGTGAAATTATCATTATTCAAGATGCAGATTTGGAATATGACCCTGAAGAAATTCCTGATGTAATAGAGCCGATACTGTCCGGTAAGGCCGATGTTGTTTTTGGATCAAGGTTTTTGGTGAAAAAAGCGTCAAGAGTTCTATATTTTTATCATTATGTTGCTAATAAATTTCTTACATTACTTTCAAACGTTCTAAGTAATCACAACATGACCGATATTGAAACTTGCTATAAAGCTTTTAAATCACCAATCCTTAAAGACTTTGAACTTACTTCCAAAGGCTTTGGTATGGAAGTTGAGTTGACTGCTTACATCACAAAAAAGAATTTTAAGATCTATGAAGTCCCAATTTCTTATTATGGAAGAACATATGAAGAGGGCAAAAAGATTGGCTGGAAGGATGGAGTCGCTGCAATCTGGTATATAATTTACTATAACCTTTTTTATAAATTTCAATGAGCACCGAAACTAATAACCTCACTTATCAATCAGACGGTTTGGGTTTAGGAACTCTTGAGACTATTGACGATGCTATCAAATATAATTCATGGATTGTTTCAAAAATAAAGCCTTGGCTAGGAAAAAAAAATCTCGAATTTGGTGCAGGTACAGGAACAATATCTGATATTGTTTCTAGATCTACAGAAGTAGATCTCTCAGAAATTTCAGATGATTGTAGAAAGGTTCTTAGTGAACGATTTAAAAATAACTTTAATGCTAATGTAATTGATCGTGACTTTCTTAGTGTCGAAGATCGCTATGACTGTATATATTCTACAAATGTTCTTGAACACGTTGAAGATGATTTTTCTTTTTTAATGAAAGCTTATGATTTGCTAGAAGTCGGTGGCTATTTTGTTGCTATAGTTCCTGGTCATCCATTTCTGATGTCTAACTTTGACAAGAATATTGGGCATTTTAGACGTTACAATAAAAAGAGAATTAATGACTTTGTAGGTGAAGTCAATAAAGAGAAGCTTCGCTTTGAATTAGTGAAATATCGACATTATAACCCCGTTGGAGCTGTTGGTTGGTTCTTTAAAATGAAGCTATTTAAACAAAATACTATAAAGTATTCTGACGTTATGATGATGGAGAAATTGATTCCATTTTTATCTAAGCTTGATTTTATCAATTTTGGTTTTGGCCAAAATGTAGTTTTTGTATTCAGAAAAGTATAACTGGATTGCTCAATATTCCTTTTTTGGTAATTATAAATTTTGAAAATAAATTGTTCAATTATCGGTGGTGGCATTGTTGGTCTTATGACGGCGAGAGAAGTCGCACGCGCTAAGCCTTCTTGGGATATCGCTGTCTTTGAATCTTCCGAATATTTAGGAGATGCCACAACGGGAAGAAACAGTGGAGTTCTTCATTCTGGAATCTATTACCCAACTAACTCTTTGAAGCACACACTTTGTATGCAAGGAAACTCGCTTTGGCGAGAAGAGCCGGGGGCAAATATAATCTCCTGCGGGAAAATGCTTGTAGGTGATGATCTAAGTGATCTTGAGTTTAAGGCAAATAATAATGGTGTTGAGTATCGTTACGCAAATGATGAAGAATTAGAACAGCTTAATCTTTATACACATTCAGATAAAGCACTATTTATCGCGAGCACTGGCGTATTGGATATCGCAAGTTTCATTCGTGAGATAACTTACGAATTAAAATCTATGGGAGTAGCTGTCTTAATTAATTCTAAAGTGACTGAGCTTAAGCCTAGCTGTTTGAAAGTTGGTGATGATTGGTATCAAAGTGATTTGATTATCAATTGCGCTGGCCTTGGTGCGATAGAGCTCAGGTCTAAACTTGGATTAACCAATTATACCCAAAAGCTTGTAAAGGGCAGATGGCTTACAACCACCGAAAAATTTGAAGCCCCTTGGCTTATCTATCCTAAGCCTTTACCAAACCTTCTTGGACTCGGTGTTCACTCTTGTATCGATCCTGATGGTTCTGTTCGCTTCGGTCCTGATGCATATCCTATTGTTGCTGGAAGTGTTGATTACACTTTTGGCGATTACGAAAATCTCCTTAGCGATACATTGGCGCAATTTCCAAATCTCGATAAATCTAGAATATCTCCAAGTATGGTGGGCATTAGAACAAAGCTTGAAGAGACAACTGACTTTGTGGTGGATTCACCGCTGCCAGGCTATATTGAAGCGCTTGGTATTGAATCACCGGGATTAACGGCGGCTCCGGCGATTGCGAAGCTAATCGTTGATTTAATTTAAATTATTTAAACTCAGTCCTAAAAAATATACCCAACCTTTCAAACACATGAACAATTTCAATAGCTTTGCTAGCACCTAGATCAACTGATCATTTGCAATAATTAAAAGTCCAATGATTTGGAATATTTCATTGAAAAATTCAGTGAATAGTGGTAAGGTCTTGAGGTTGATGCTTGAGTTGTAAAAACAAACTATTTGAAATTAGACGAGATTTAAAGAGCAATAACTTTGAGTTTTCAATACATGCTTACGAAAGAATGGTTGAGCGAGGTATTTTCGCGACAGATATTCTCGCCTTAATCAAAAATGGACTTAAGCATTCAGTCTGGATTGAAAAACACGGAAGTTGGAACTTTTCAGGGCAAGGTATTGGTCCAGATATTATCACTATTGCTTGTACCTATAATAACTACGGCACTTTAATCGTTACTGTGTTTTGGAAATGAATATGAAAACAATAAAACAATTCGCTGGCTTCAAATATGTTACAGTAGAAATTTCGACATCTTCGCTATCAATGAATGATGCTCTTGATTTAGAAGATAAGCTCGCCAAGGAGATTGTTTGTCACTTCCCCCTTCATGGAAGGGAAGTACGTTTTCTAAGAAAGCAAACAGGTCTTTCCTATGTGAAGCTTGCTCAATTCTTTCAAAACTCGTTTGACCCTTCTACGATCGCTAAATGGGAAAAACGAGAGGATGAGCGCCTATCTCCTGCAAATGAATCATTGGTTCGTCTGTACTTTGCTAGACACTATGGCCTTAAGCTTAAGGCGAATCCTGATGACTTGTACCCTAAAGAGTTTCCTAAAGAGTTACGGTATGCTTGCTAGATAATGATGTTTTAAATACTTAGCGGCTTTAGAAATTTAACTTCTTTATTGAATCAAACAAGCAGAAAGTGTAAAATATCAAAGAATGACCAGGTGGAGAATGTGCGCTAACACACCCTCCTAAAGCCTAGTCCTTCAAGATTTCGTTCCAGCACCCTGATCATTTCTTCCATGAAAAATCCTTATGTCAAAGGCGCCCTTCAGTGGGCGTCATGGAAGACGCTTCTAAGTACCCAACGTTTGAATAAGGGTGATTAATTTATGACAAGCGAGTTAAATGGCTTTGGCAAATAGTCTTCTTATAATTCCACCACAAGTCTCATCGCTCGCCACAGCACCCTGTTGAAAGCGAAACTGTTCATTGGCACGGAGAACTCGATCAAGCAGTGGTGTCAGTTCATCAAGCTGTGCTGCTTTACTAAAGCTCTCAAGGCGCAAGTCGATATTTGATTTAACCGTCTCAAATTGGCTAAGAATTCTCTGTCTTTCGATCTCAAAAGTACCCGCCGAAAGTGCCTGCCCATCGCGAATTGAATTAAGATAGCGGTACTCAAAGACTTTGATTTCGTGATCAATGATATCTAGATCGGCCAACATGTTATTAGTATAATCACCGATGATTTCTTTATTCACTTTGGAGTCAATGGCATTCTCTTTAAGAATCTTGATGGTCGCGCCCTTGAATTCGCGCATCTTTGCACGGTAGCGAGTAATACCGTTAAGCTCATCATACAGCTTAAAAAAGTTTTCATGCAGAGTACGTTCAAGTGGAAGTTCACTGCTATTAATTCGAGCATGCATTAAATCGTGAAAATCCATTTTCATTTTGGCATCACGATTAATTTCTTGCATCAAAAGATTCGCGTACACAGCGTCATCACCGTGGGCATACTCTTTGATGAGTCCAATTTTGTGATTACCGATGCTTTCTTTAACGAGATTTTCGACTTCGGCCAGATCGATGAGATTACCTTCAAGTGCGCTCTTAAAGCGTGAAAACTTACGCTTAATGATGGTGATATTTGCATCAGCTTCCATTCCCTGGATCATCACATCCATCACACGATTTTCAATCGCAAATCCAAGCAAGTCTCTTCTTAAGCGATCAAGCTTCATCACATGCGATAGCGAATACCCCATTTCCCCGGCAAGTTTATGCTTATCCTTTAATTTCACCACGGCCAAATAAGCAGGCACCATATAAAGAGGCGAGGGAGTGCCTCCAACGACCAGCGCCGCTAAATTCCATCCCATACCTATAAACATTGGAGGAAGGACGACGACGGTGACAACTTCGGAAATCGCACTTGTAATTGCAACGCCAATACCATGCTGAATAAAAAGATGTTTGGCGTGGGCCCAAAAATTTAGCCCCTTTAATATCTTGATGACTTTCTGCTTAATCTTTAAAAGTCCCTGAGCTTCTTCTTGTAAAAGGGCAGGAGCAAGCTTTTCTAAAACCTTTTGAGTCTCTTCGTCGATCAGTTTGTAAAACGTTGCTTCGTTTATATCAGGCAAAGAAACAGAGACACTGCTTACCTGTGAAGGGGCTATTTGCGCGTTTAAAGGCATGCTCACGAACATGAAGTTCATTAGAGTCACAAGCACAGTAAGACGCTTTAGGATGTTTTCCATTCCAGCTTAATTACAAATTCTGGGCCAAGGAATCTATTGAGTTTCAAGAGCTTAGCCAAGCGTAAACGCTCGCTTCGTGTATATATGTCTACAGATTAGCCAGCTTAATATGGATTCACGTGTATAAATTATCCCTGTCGACTTTGATTATTGAAATGCATATAAGTATATGCATAATGAGAGGCTTCGAGTCTTATTCATGTAAGGCATAGAGGCGGGCTCGAAGCTGTTGAATAAGAACAGAAGTTCAGAATTCAAATCATTGTTGCTTGGAATGAATACTTTGGAGTTAGTAATGAAAAAGAATAAAAAACTAACAGAAAAAAAAGTTGAGACTTTTCTTAAAGATGCGAACGAGGCCCTAAATGCTCATCCAAAAGACGTAAAAGTAAGAGTTACCACGATGATTGATTCAGATGTTCTTGAGGAGCTTCGGGCTATGGCTGAGCGAGAAGGGGTTGGCTATCAAACTCTTCTTAATCTGAAGTTAAGAGAAGTTATTCTTGGTGAAAAAATCGTTAATAAAAACATCATTCGATTGATCTCAGATAAAATAAACAAGCTTGAAAAGAAAATAGATAGCTTGAGTAAAAGAGCCTAGAGTTAGTGATTTTTACCGACAATCTTGGAAAACTCAAATGTCGAGATAAGCAAGAATTCCCGAAAGAAAAAGATTAATTTGCTAAGCGTGATTAAAGCTCATTGTGATTTAAGATCAAAAGGTGCTGTTTTATCGTTTATACCATTTATGAATGGAAGACTCGAAATATCGACATTAATATCACCCGTAGAGAGATTTATATTTTGATATCCCATTGAATGTAACTTTTTAGCTATTTGCAAACCATCTAGTTCACCATTTAAATTGATATCTAGATAAAACTCAGATTCTTTGTTTATATCATCTAAGTTTTGCTTTAATGATGACCACGAGTTGAAACTTCTAAGGTCAATATCTGCACTTTTTGCATCAATCTCCCAAGCTTTGCGAACAAAATAATCATCTTCTAGCTGAATAATAGATCTTTTTTGACTTATTGGAAGTTCAATATTGATTTTGGTACCTTGATTAATTGTAGATTCAATAGAAAACTGGCCTGATTTAGATTCAAAATACTTCTTAGCGTAATAAAGCCCAATTCCCTGACCATTGGCCTTACCAAAGGATACAGAAACCCCCGAATCTAGTTTTTGTAAAATATCGGTTGGAATTCCAATTCCGCGATCAATTATACTTAGATAAAGCTTTGATTTACTCTGTTCAACTCGAAGTTCAACTTGCTGAGAATATTTTGACGCTTCAAAAGCATTATTTAAAAGATTTGTGAGATGACGAATTAACTCTCTATCAAAAAACACTAGTGAATCTATTTTACTCTGAACGACTTTTAGATTTAGGGACCTTGCTTTAAATTCAGTTTCGACCTGCATTAAAGTATTATGAATAGATATTTTAGTTTCAACCGATTTAGGAGAAGGGTTTAGATCGGCTGAAATATCTTGAATTCTGTTAATTGATCCTCTGACTAACTCGAGGTGTTCACTGCTTAACCTATCAGAATTAAGTATTGAATTTAAAGCAGCTATTGGTGCTTGAATGTCATGAGCTACTTGCTTTGATATTAAAAGTCTTTGTTTATTATTTAGCCATTTTTTTAGAAAAAGATAGAATCCAAAAAATGATACAGAGATCAATAAGGAGATAAAAGTCCATATTAAAATATAAGCATTTGAAAATGAACCTGCTAAAAATATCAACCTATTGTTTTTATTCAACGTTAACTCAACATTAAGTATGTTTGACACAAAACTCTCGGGTTTATTAAATTGCTTGAGATACCTAGTGTGTACGTTGTCTGAAACAGTTATTTTCGTAGGTAGAATTGATGGTTGATTTTCCGCAAATGAACGAATGAGTATACCTAGACTGTAATTATCTAGACTTAATCCATGCCATTTCCTTTGAATATTAATAGTTTGCTCAAGAGTTTCAAGTCTTTGCTCGAGCAAGAGGACTTGAATCTTATACATTGCTATAAAAGATGAGAAAAATAGCAAGACTGCTACAAAGAAAATTTTAAATTTTTTTAAATTATACTTAATCATTTCTTATATTTAGTAAGTGTCCTCTAAAAAATCTAGTTTCTAGAAAAGTAAGGCCGTTTTTTTTCATTTTTGAAATCGCAGTAATTTAAGTGATTTATCTTACCAATTATATGGGGAGAGCAATATTTTCATAGGTAATTTGTTTAATGTTATGACCTAAATGAATAATTATGGAATATATAAGCAAAAAGGAGATCTTATGCGCCACTTAGAGAAGATTATTGCTTCCATTTTAGTACTAGTTACATCTATAGCTGTTTACGCTGATGAGGTTTTGCAAACGAATGAAGAAGTCACTTTTGTTAAGACGCCAAATCGAAACCAACAAGCAACACGTTTCAGTATAAGAGATGAGCAGGTTGATAGGGATGAAACAATTTATTTATTGAATGGAGTAGAGACAGATGAAGAAGAAGCTAGGGTTTTGGAGAATAGACTTGAGGCAATTAGGGAGCGTTTACAGACTGTTTCTCCTGAGTGTCGTGGCTCTTAGTCAAACCGCATGTAATAACAATGATAAGAAAGTAGATATGCTAAAAATATATACTCCGTTTAAATTCTCGTTGGAAATGAACCCACGAAAGATAGTCACAATCGGTGACCAAATTTTAAGTGAGCACATATTTGCTTCTCATACAGTCCGTAATCCCAAGTTGGGAATGACTGATGTACTATCTGAAGTAAATATAGATCGAGTTAATAATAAAATTAAACTAAAAATTAAGGATAATATTTATTTCTCGGATGGTTCCATATTAAGTATTAGTGATCTGTGCATTTCGATTGAAAAAAGCTTTGAATCTACATCACACTCACAACTTAAATCCCTTTTCAAAGAATTAAAAGTTGATGGAAACTTAATTGAGATATCAATGGTTAAAGTGCCTAACAATATGGAAGCATTATTAGCGATACCGGACTTCTTTATTTATTCTGATAAGTTTTTACCTGTATCTAGTAAATTGTCTAATCCTACTACTGGTGCTTACCAGTTAAAAGAACTAGGTGCAGATAAAATTTCATTAGAAATTAACAAGTATTATCCTCAACATTTAAGAGCAAATACAATTGAGAATGTTGAAATACTTAGGACTAGTAAGGATAACTTAACTGAGTTTTTAAATAATCATGACCATTCATCAAGGTTTCTCGCTTATTTTGGCGGCTACCATATTAATTCCGACGACATTTCTTTTTTAGATAAATCCAATTTAATATATAGTGTATTCCCAAATGAATGGGTTTATGTCATTGGATTTAATAATACAAAAATGCCTTTAAAGGATCGAAAAACACTATCAAGTCTAGTTTTTTCTAATAAGGATGAAATCCTTAAAGATTCTCCATTATCGCAAAGGGCATTCTCCGTTTCTCCAAACGATAAGCCGTTTGGTTTAAGAAGTGATGTACTCAAAGTCGAAAAAAATATAAGTAAATTAAGACTTTCTAATACCTTTTCAATTGGAATCAGAAAAAGAGATATAGAGCAAAATATTGTGAAGAACTTAGTGAGTGTTTTAAGTGGTATTGAAAATCTGAAAATTGTTTTCTATGACAATGTTGATGATATTTATTCAAAGTCTGATTTATATTTAGGAATTCAAGGCATATCTGCAGGTGATCCTGTCCACCATTTAAATTTCTTCTTAAAATACGATCCATTGTTTAAAGAGATTTTAACCATTGAAGAATTAAACACGGTTTCCCTTATTGAAAGTAATGAGGATTTTAACTTCCAAGTACAAAAACTAGAAAAGAAGGTATACGATAATACTAGTATTATACCAATCGCACACTTCCCTGGAATTGTTATACATTCTAAAGATTTGAAAGAGGATACAAGTTTAGTTGGAGATTGGGGGATAAGGGCATGGACTTATCAACTCTTGGAGTAAAATTAGTAAAATTATTAATGAAAAGGGAATACAAGTTCCACCTGAAAGTAATAGAGCCTAATTCTTCTAACTTAAGTCATTACGTTGTAAATATTATTATTGAGAAAAATCATATTGAATCTGAAATGGCCTCAGGTATAGATAAAGTTTTTAGCCTCGCATTAGTTAAAGGTATATGTGAAGCTGGTGAAATTATATCTCGTATTGATCGCTTAGCTAACTCAGATGTAATTGCGGGAGGATTCTTTAGTAAAACGGCAAAGGAAAGGTGTTTAATTGAGGCCTATGAAAGGCAAGCAATTTTATGGCATATAGATAAAAATATTCCGCTAATATATCATCAGTCAGTTGATTCTAGTCAGGGGGCTATTACACTTGCACTTCTTGCTACAAACTCACCTTATTTCCATTGTGTTGCATACTCAAATGCAGAATCACAAAATGATTTTAATTATTGTTGTTCTGTTGAAAAAAATATAAATTTTGATAGAGTACTTTTTAAGTTAAATACTGCGAACATTAATAAGATAAGACTGAACCCAAAAGATGTCAGTGAGCAATTTCGACTATCGATCATTAAGCCTAATAAATGTCCAAATAAAGAAATGGTTTTTGACTTCTTTTCATTTAAAAACAAAACCAGATTTACTAGAGTGGATAGTCCTTTGAAATTATTTAACTTTTTTGAAATATGTTAGATGCCACAGTATTTAATTTTTTATATCATTCTTTAACTAAACAACGTCAAAAAATCTGAACTACTTAAACCTTTCAAGAACCCCTTATCCGATTCTTCAACTAGAGCAGCAAGTTCACGCTTTGATTTTTGAAGCTCAAGCACTCGCTCTTCAACCGTATCTCTTGTGACGAGGCGATAAACGAAGACAGGATCTTCCTGGCCGATACGGTGAATTCGATCGATGGCTTGGTTTTCAACCGCTGGGTTCCACCAAGGATCGAGGATGAAACAATAACTGGCTTCAGTTAAGTTTAGTCCTGTACCACCTGCTTTAAGCGAAATAAGAAAAGCTGTTTTGGTTGGATTCGTTTTAAAAACATTAATGGCAGCATCACGGTCTCTAGTTTGACCATCAAGATAAGAGAAATCAATACCAGCTTTCATGAGTCTGTCTTTAACTAATGCTAAAAATTGCGTGAACTGAGAAAACACCAGAGCTTTTTTTCCCGCTTCTTGAATGCCAATCAATTGATCAACAAGCGTATCAAGTTTAGCCGAGCCAAGCTCTGTTAAAGGGCTAATGAGTTTTGGGTGACAAGCAAACTGTCTAAGTCGAAGTAGTCCTTCAAGCACGTGAAAGTCAGTTTTCTTTTTACCAGAAAGCTCTTTTTGATAATAACGGCGGAGCATTTCGTATTCTTGTTTTTCTTCTGTACCGAAATCACACCAAAGAAGACTTTCTGTTTTTGGCGGAAGATCTTTTAGTACCTGAGCTTTTGTTCGCCTCAAGATGAAAGGTCTAAGTCCCCTTAAGATTAAATCGCGTGCATCCTCGTTTTCTTGGCTTGGGCCAAATTGAGCAAGCTTTGCTTTAAACATTCCAGGAACCAAGAATCTAAAAATTGAAAAGAGCTCACCTAAATGGTTTTCAATTGGAGTACCCGTAAGTGCCAAACGAATCTTAACGTTCGCACCAACTACGCAAGCTGCTTTAGCGGTTTGACCGTGAACGTTTTTAATCGCCTGTGCTTCATCGAGAATCATACCATCCCAAGAAACTGCTTTAAGCTTATCCACATCTCGCCTTAGTACGCCATAAGTACAAAAAACCAGATCCATCACATCAACTCGCTCTAAAAGCTTTTCTCTGCCAGCTCCTTCATAGCGCATGGTTTGCAGATGAGGAGCAAACTTAGAAGCTTCTCGCTCCCAGTTTGAAACGAGAGTCTTTGGTAGAACAATAAGAACGGGACCGAGATGTTTTGATTTTCTTCTAGTGAGGTACGCTAGCACTTGAACCGTTTTACCTAGACCCATATCATCGGCCAAAAGTCCGCCGGTTCCAAGATTTTCAATAAACGCCATCCAAGAAAGTCCAAGACGCTGATAAGGTCTAAGCTCACCTGAAAATTTCTTTGGAGTGACAAGCAGCTTTAATCCACCAGAGGCCTTAAAAGTGTTAACGACTTTTTTGTATTCTTCATCAACCTCTAGATCACTATCAACAAAGAGATTTTCTAAAACCAAAGCTTGCGCCGTAGGAAAGCGCATGCCAGGACCCTTTGGATGCCCTAGTTCTGCTAAGACCTTAGCTTTTTTAAGCCACTTCTCTGGCATAAGACCAAGCTTACCGTCAGCGAGAGTGACGAAATGTTTATGTTCATCACTTCGATGGAGAATATCGGGAGGATTTAAAACCTCATCGCCAAACTTAATCGGAGCATCTAGATCAAACCAATCTTTATTAGTTCGAAGAGTCGCTTTCATTGCAGTGGCGGCGACAACAGGTTTTCCAAAAGCACGAACTAAAATATTATTGGATTCCATCCATAAAACACTGTCGTTAAAAAGAGCTTCATCAAAGACAACGTGATGTGGTTCTCTAAAACGCGTGTATTCGCTATCACGAATTAAATCGATGATACGCTCTTCGTGTTTAAAATTTTTGCTTCTAATCTCGTAGGGATCGGGTTGCATCAGCGGCGCTTCTTCAAAGGGTGTGTGCGGCTGATCGCCGTACATAAACATCAAGCGGCCATGAATAACAAAGTGGTCATCTTGTTTAACCACATCCACTTCAATAACTGGTTTTCCTTCACTGGCGACTTCTCTAAGCGGAAAGCTTTCAGGCAGCTTCATAGAAACACTGCCCTTAAATGCTCTAACGATTCGTACTAAATCTTTCTCTCCGTTCATTGGGATATCAAGGCGATCACGACGCCTAAACGTCTCCGCCAGATAAGCGGGTAGTGGCCTTTCAATTGGATGTAATTCTTGGCCATGAACAATTAAGCCAGAATCAGCAAAGACATGAATCTTATCTTTATCAAGTCTTTCACCAGCCAGCTCAAAGCGGTGCTGAAAAACATATTTATCACCTGCGTGATTAAGCTCGAGAATCTCTTTAATGATACGCTCACGTCTCCAAGACAGAGTCACAACATCGCCATCAATCCAGCCCATGTCTTGCTTGATACCAAGCTTTCCTGTGCTCGAAAGTAGATCAAGCACAAGTGGAGCTAAGTCTTTAGGCATGACGGTTTCGTTGGCGCCTTCAAAATGACTGGCAAAGCCGCCTTGAAGAATTCGAAGCGCACGTCTTTCATTGGGATCTTGAAGCGCTTGAATCTTGAGATCGTTAAGTCTGGTGTCTTGAGCTTTACCCCAACCACCTTTTTGCAGGCGACGTCTTCGCATAAACCGAAGCATCATCTCGCCACTTGGTGAAATATGTCTGGGATCAACCACGTACCAAAGATCATCTTGAGCAAGCTCAGCTGGTGCATCATCACGAAGGCGTCTTGGAATTCGCATGGCCAAACGTTGTAGCTCTTGCTTCCAATCTTGATCGCCTTCCACTTCGCGCTCTTCTCGCTCTATCTCACAAAAGCGCGCGATATTAAGGCCAACACCAAGGCCAGTCTTCTCCGCTTCAAGAGCAAGAGCGTACAGATGCTTACAAGGAGCTCCTTGAATAAAAGCATTACAGTCACAGCGGATGCGAATGGTTTCGACCTGACCATCTTCTTCGATCAAACTAAAGCGCGTGATATTGGTGGAGGTGGATAAAACCTTGGCCTCAATAACTCGGGCGTCGACGTGAGAAATCGTGACAGCACCGCTATCAAAAAGACTCTTGCCTCGCTTTTCGCTGAGGTCATCAAAAATAGGTTTAATTGCGCTTAAAAATGCGGCCATCCAAGCGGTATCTCACAATTGCCCGCCTTAAATCAAGAAAATCAATAGCTTATCTCAATAATATCTAATAGTTATAAATATGTTATAATAAGTTATAACTTTGATTTTGGAGCTAGTTTTGAGCTTAAAACTTAGAGCAATCGGCAATTCCATGGGCTTTAGTCTGCCAAAAGCTGCGCTTAGTGAGGCGGGCTTTGATCAAGACGGGGAGTATGAACTCTTAGTCAGTGAAGGTGCTATCAGTATCGTTAGAAAGGGCCCATCGTCTTCGACGTGGAAGTTCACGGACGCTCCATTAACTGATGAGCACCGTGAATGGATTGAGCGCGAACTTGAATAACATAGAATTTGGACAAGTTTGGAAGATTCGAGTTGATGGCGGTTTTCGCTATGGTCTAGTCGTTTCACCTAATTCAATGAATCAGCAGCTTGATAAAATTATTGTGATTGCGATAAGTGCTCGAAAAAAAGCATGGCCGACAAGAATTGGCTTTCGTCTGCAAAATAAAGCCAGGCAGCTTTGTCTTGAAGATATTGCAACTCTTTCTAAGGACGCGTTTCAGGAAAAGATACAAGCATTGTCGTTGCCTGAGCTTGCTCGAGTGAAAACAATTTTATCTCAACTACTCGTCGAATTTTAAAGTGGATTAAAACTCAAGTGAAACAAAATATGCTATCATTTATGCAAGGCGTGGAATGCTACATTTAAACATGGTTAATATGAATACAGCATTTGATAATATCTCGATCATTGAAGTCAGTTTTCCAAAAGATAAAATTGAAGTAACGTTAAGTGATGGCAGAAGCGTTGCTGTACCACTTTCTTGGTTTCCTAAACTTTCACAAGCTCCAGATAAAGAATTGCATCTTTTTGAAATATCACCAAAAGGCTATGGTATTCATTGGCCTAAGCTTGATGAAGATATTTCTATCAAATCCTTTATCTAGTTATTCTTTAAATTCAAGATAGTTATTCCAATTCGAAATGAGCGATCCGGCAAAGAGCACAACATAAGTCACCATATTGGTGATCGCAATATGCTTAGGTTTTAGCCAATTTGGAAGGTGCTTGATTCTTAAAAGTGCCAGAAGACCGATGATCATCGCGAAATAAAAAGCTGGGTAGATATAGCGGCTGGCGGTGCGATTAAACAATGAAAAGAAAACAACATAGGGAACGACAACGCATAGGCAGCTTTGCCAAATCGGTTTATCTGTTGGCTTAAACTTCTTGATAGCGAAAATACCAATGGTCCAAGGAAGAGCGTAGCTTAGAATTCGACTTGAGTAGTAACCAAGACTTTTTAGCATGACAACAAAAAAGGAAACTTGCTTGGCCCCTTCAACGGAGCGTCCCATGATTTGAGTTGAAATATATTTTTCAAAAAACGAATAACCTGTAACATTTTTAAACCATTGTTCATAAGCGTAAGAAATACCTACAACAATAAGTAGAGTTGAAACAAAACGAAGCGAAGGCCAAAGAAGCTTTCTGTGATGCCACACAGTTTCTAAAGCAAGGATTCCCGCTAAAATGAGACCAGGTAAACCTTTAGTAAGGTAAGAACCAACACAGGCCATAATCGCCAGAGAATATCTTTTGGTATTATTGGCCCAAATGCCAAAAACCATAAATAACAATAAAAGAGCTTCATGGTTAGCGCGAAGAGTGTAGTTCATACTCTGAGGATTAAGTTGAAGTCCTAAAACAATAAGACCAGCAATCTCAGTAGAGACATATTGCCTAAGCCATAAAAAAAAGAAAAAGAGAGTCAACGTTTTATAAAGAAGCGAGCAAACATAAGTCGCTTGCATTCCATTCATCCCAAGCTTAGCGAAAATGGTGGGTAAAAAGAAAATGCCGGCTAAATGATCTCTAAAGTATGGAGTTTCTGTTTCGGCGTAATGTTCGGCCCCATTCCATTTGGGTGCAATGAACTCACTCCAAGGTCTTTCGGCTTGATCATTAACGATGCGAGCATAAAGTCTGGAGTCATTTTCTCTCGCAATATACGGACTAGTTAGTAAAACTGTGGAGCAAAAGAGAGTAGTTAAAATAGATATAAGAAAAAAATGACGCATTCAAAAAGTATAGAAGGCTGACTCGGATAAGTCAGCCCAATTAAGCTTATTCTTGGTCTAAAACTTCTGACTCTTGATCCATCATTGTTTCTTGCATTTCTTCTTTCTTTTCTTGCATTTGAGCTTTTTTAGCTTTGCGCTGATCTTGGACTTCTTTACGAGCTTGTTTTCTTTCTTTTTTGTATTTCTTTTTCGCTTGTTTCTTTTCTTTTTTAGTATCAGCAGCTTTCAAATTAGCTCTTAGAGCTTTTTTATCAGCGCGCTTATCTTTTTTAAATTCACGCTTTGTGACTTTTCCAGCGTCTTCGGCGTGAGTTGTTGAAAGGGTAAAAAAAGGAATCATCAAAGCGATCAATAGTGCCTTAAGCATATCTCCTCCTGGAGAGTAATGGGTTGGAGATATCGTGCGCCTTGGTTACAAAAAGCTAAAGACTCACCATTTCAAGAATCTTTTGGTACGTCATTTCCGGAGTAAATTGGTTGAGACAGATCATGCTATCGCAAGTAGATAAGGCACAGTAATGTGCCTTTAAAGTTCTACATTCTAGCCCTTCTTTAAATAAGTAAGGGTGAAGACTTGAATCATAAGGGTGCCACTCTGACGGATTCTCAGGACCAAAAAATGTAAGACTTGGGATTCCAACGGCGACAGCTAGGTGCTTTATGCCTGTATCATTTCCCACATAGAGCGCAGATTCCGAAAAAACTTTTGCCAATTTATTAAGAGGTATTTGGACAGTAGGAAATCCAATAAGGTTTTTTTGAATATTTTGATCGCCTGGCCCAAGTGGAATAATAACATCAAAGCCTTTTTGCTCTAGCATGCGACAAAGGTCTTTATAGAAACCTAAAGGCCACATCTTTGTTTCTCTAGTTGCAACGACACCTAAGATGATTCTTTTTTGTTTCTGACCAGCTTCAACTTTCATTTTAGGTGTATAGGCTAGAAAGTTTGGGTACCGATTTGAAGGATAAAAAGCGGCGACACCATCGAGATCTCTTTGGATAGCAGCCTTAGGTTTTCCTTGATCCTTAACAGGACTGTCTTTAGTCGAATGGTGATTATGAAAAGTGTAGGGGATATTTTTAAACCAAGCATACAAGCTTAAAATTTTTGCACTTGATCCACTTTGATGAAGTTCGTGAATCATATCGGGTCTAAGTTCTAAAAGCTTAGAGTAAAAACTTAAACCATTTTCGATTGGAATGATCTCATTGGCAGCCGTTTCAACGTTATCGTATAGACCGGTCATCCATTTAGGAATGGCATATGAAATCAGTGCATCTGGGTAGAGCTCTTTTAAATACTGAAGCGCCGATAATCCCATAATGGAATCACCAAGTGCACGTTTTTTTACAACAAGAATACGCTTCAACGCTTTTCCTTTTGCTCAATAATCTGTTTAAGTTTTTCTATAGCTTCGTCAAAATCTTTTGAAAGATCAGTTTGCTCACTCAAAGTAATTTTATAAATTGATTTAAGTCTCACAAGAAGATTTCTTGCGTCATGAAGTTCATTGGACATATTGACCTTCACGGTTAGATTTCCAGTCGTTATGAATACGATAGTACATCGATTTTGAAAGCTGAAGCTCTCTTGTGATCTCATTTACTTTTCCAGATGCCTGATCCCATGCTTCTGCAAATGCTTCATCTTCAATGGCCTTGATTAACGAAGGTAGGCCATGCTCTTTAATAAAACTTCTCATTTTTTGAGTCACAAGACCTGAATCAATGGGGTTTTGAGTTGGAGTATTATTTCCAAGGACTCGACGAGGTAGATCTTTGGCCTGAATGAGCCCACTGGCCCCAGCTAAAACTTCTTTAATAAAGCCTTCAATTTCTCTTACATTTCCAGGCCAATCATATTGTTTTAATAGGTCTTGCGCTTCACTTGAAAAGGCTATTTTTTTGGCACTCTTTTGAATAAAAAAATTGATCAGTGGCAAGATATCTTGTCTTCTTGATTTTAGTGACGTTAGGTTAACTTCAATCCCTTTTATTCTAAAATAGAAATCAACTCTAAACTCACCGCACTCAATTTGTCCGGCGAGATCATCACAGGTGGCAGAGATTAATCTAAAATTCGATTTTTGTGGTTCTGTTGCTCCAACTGGAGTGAAGGTTTTATCTTCAATGGCGCGAAGGAGTTTCTTTTGTAATTGAAGAGAGATTGTTCCAATTTCATCTAAAAAAAGTGTTCCACCATCAGCTTTGGCCATGAGCCCAACTTTATCAGAGATGGCTCCAGTAAAACTTCCTTTCTTGTGTCCAAAAAGTTCACTTTCAATTAAATTTTCTGGTAGCTCCGATAAATTTAAATGAACAAAAGGAGCACTTGGATTCCAAAGCTCATGAGCAAGCTTAGCGGCCAATGTTTTGCCAACACCAGTCGCACCTGTAATAAGAAGTCTTGTATCTTCAACTAATGATAAATTTTTAATTTGTTGTAATTGAGAAAGCAGATAACGATCAGTTGTAATGAACTTATCTTTAATTAATGAATCAAAACTGTCTTGATCAAAACTCTTAAGCAGTCTTCCAAGGTGTAGATCTAAATTATCTTGTACGTCAGATTTGGCGAAATAATGAGCACAGCCTCGCTCGAAAGCTGATTGAATAACTTCAGGTGAATCATGACTGGTCATCACCACCGGAGTAATTCCGTATTCATGGCAAAGAGAGACAACGTCTAAGCCTTCAAACTGATTCTTATTCTCGGTTAAATTTAAATCGATCAAAGCAATATTGGGCTTTGCCATAAGAAGAGCTTTCTTGGCATCTTCTAGATTATCGACTTGAAAGACCTGGCCGTACTTTTTGAGCTCAAGGCTCAAGCTTTGGCGAAAAAAAGCATCATCTTCAACAATTAGTATTTTAGTCATAATTAGTCCGGTTAAGTCTGATTGGTTTATATCGGAACAAATGGTCTAAGACAAGCCTGAATGTGCAATAATTTCACATTATTTCAAATATTTAGCTAATAGTTTAATCTAGATTTAATCAATTTTAGGGGAATCTATGACGGCGTTTAATATCATCTACACAATGCTTGGTGGCCTTGGGCTTTTCTTTTTTGGCATGAAGCTTATGTCGGATGCACTTCAAAGTGCAGCCAGCGACGTCATTAAAAATATTATCAACACCATTACGAAGCATCGAGTTTATTCAATCACTGTCGGTGTGATTGTTACCATGATTGTTCAAAGCTCCAGCATCACCACCGTCATGGTTGTTGGTTTTGTTAATGCCGGCTTAATGAATCTTACTCAGGCGATTGGGATTATCTTCGGTGCAAATATTGGAACAACAATTACGGGTTGGATCATCTCTATTAAAATTGGAAAGTATGGTCTTCTTTTGATTGGAGCTGGTTTTTTTCCAATGCTTTTTGCAGATCGTGGAAAATGGAAAACAATCGGACAAGTTCTTTTTGGTGTGGGTTTAGTTTTTTACGGCCTTGATATTATGAGTGCTGCCTTTAAGCCACTTCGAGGAATGCCCGAATTTCTAGACGCCATTAGTTTCTTCTCAGGTCAAAGCTATGGTGCTTATATTGCTTCTATTATGATGGGCTGTATCTTAACCATGGTTGTTCAGTCTTCATCCGCTATGCTTGGTATAACGATGGCATTAGCCACGACTGGTGTTATTGAGTTTCATACAGCAGCCGCTTTAGTTCTTGGAGAAAATGTAGGTACAACAATTACGGCATTATTAGCTTCTGTTGGTGGAAATATAAATGCCAAAAGAGCAGCAAGAGCTCACGCTATTTTTAATATTCTAGGTGTTGCCGTTGTCTTTAGTATCTTTCCTTGGTTTGTTGAATTAATTGATTCACTTGTGGCGGGAGATCCTAATATGATCAATGCTGCTGGTGAAAAGCCCAATATAGCCGTCCATATCGCCACGGGACATACACTCTTTAATGTTACCGCAACAATAGTCTTCACTCCATTCTTGCACCAGTTAGCGCGACTTGTGACTTGGATGACTCCTGAACGAGAAAAGGAACAGCATCACCTTGTTATGCTTGGAGATCTTGAAGATATGGTTCCTGCAACAGCGCTTGCGATGGCCCAGGCCGAAATTGAAAAAATGCAAGATATCGTCGGTCGTATGTTTAAAATTTCAGATGAACTTTTAAAAGGTGAAAGCTCTGAGGGAGATGATAAGCGTATCGCTAAAATAAAAGATTATGAACGTATTACAGATTCAATTCAAAAAGAAATTACGGTTTTCGTTTGTAAAATGATGGAAAAAAGCTTGTCGCCAAAACAATCAGTTCAGGCACAAGCCATTGTTCGTGAAGCGGATGAACTTGAAAGTGTGGCCGATTATTTAGAGCGAGTTGCCGGGTACCTAGAAAGAACTCCAAAGGCTACTGTCCTAAAAGATAAGAGCCGAATGGAGTTGTTAAGTCTTTTTGATGAAGTCAGAGAGTTCTATGACTTAGTTGTTCATAGAATCAGTCAGCCATCGAAACTCGATATTGATTTAGTTCAGCGAAAAGCTGATGCCGTGGTTGATCAAGCAGACCGCCTTAGAACAATCTATCTTGAGAGAGTAGCTTCTGGAGAGTTTGATGCACTTTCAGCGCTCACTTATTCAGATATGGTGGTGGCACTTAGAAAGGTTAAATCACATTCATTTAATATCTTTGAGTCACTTGTGAGGCTTAAGGGCTTAGACTAAAGCTAAACAATTACAAGTACTTGAAAATACATTTTAGTTTTGACGAGAAATTAACATTCAGATTTTAAAGTAATCATATAATACTGACGAAGAAGAGTAGGGTATGAATTATTTCATTAAAGCAATTATATTTACTATGATAGGCATCACTGTATTAACTCCAGTGATGGCGGATTCGATCGAGTCTCATCAAGACCATAGCGTCATTACTAATGATATTGAAGCCACTGATACCCTGCCTGTAGTGCATGACTGTTTTGGTGAAGTAGAAAATAGTGAAATCGAAGAACTCAGCGAACCAACCCTTTCTACAAAATTATTCTTAGTCTCTTTTAATAATTTAAAATTTGAAACAATTCACGATTCTTATCAACAAGTCTACCTATCGATAGAGCCGCCTCCAATTAAAGCCTAGTTATTCATTAAATTTTCTGTTTATGAACAACTGAAATTGGAGTCGTTATGCCATTTAATAATATTGGTGAGATTTTAAATAATGTTAAAAATGTTAGCTCACAAATCTCTAGTCGCCTGGATTTAGATTCTCTTTCTAAGTCTCAAGCACCACTCGTTTTTTGGGTAGGCTGTGCTGATAGTCGAGTGAGTCCAAACCTTGTAACTGGGACTGACCTCGGTGATATGTTTGTACATAGAAACGTGGCCAATATAGCTTCGCTTGAAGACGCTAATTTCGTGTCATCAATGGAATACGCCGTCGGAGTGCTTAAAGTTAAGCATCTCGTCGTATGCGGTCACTCTGGTTGTGGTGGCGTTAATGCAGCGATGAACAAAGCCTATCCAACACCAACGATAAAAAACTGGCTTTCTAAACCGGAAAAAGATTTTGAATGGGTTTTAAAGAACAGTTCAAAAAAGTTAGTTGAACAAGATAAACTCAGCTTCCTAGCCAAACACAATGCACAGACACAAATTAAAGGCCTTCTTGAGCATCCGCTAATTAAAGAAGCGGTCTCAAATGGTGAACTTACCTTGCACGCTCTATTTTATGACATTAAGTCATCAAGCTTAGAGCTTTTACTAACACTTGATAACGATCAAGTAAGCGCTGCTTAAAAATTAAAAATTGGGGAACCGTGATGAAGAATTATTTAAAATACACAAAGGATGATGTGAGGTCAGGCTTGGTGGTCTCACTTGTGGCGATTCCGCTATGCTTGGGAATTTCACTAGCCTCAGGAGCACCACTCTTATCAGGTCTTATAGCAGGTATTATTGGTGGACTTGTCGTGGGCTCGATGAGTAATTCACATATCAGTGTAAGTGGTCCTGCAGCAGGACTCGCCGTTATTGTTTATAACGGCATTCAAGAAGTAGGAGATTTCAATGTCTTCTTAATGGCCGTCACTCTTGCTGGTGTGATTCAAATCGGCCTAGGAGCGATAAAAGCGGGAATTCTCTCTGACTTTATTCCAAACTCAGTGATTAAAGGAATGTTGGCCGCGATTGGAATACTAATTGCGTGGAAACAACTTCCTTATGTCTTTGGAACAAATGCCGCTGAAAATACACAAACTGTTATGGGTATGACCTATCAAAGTGGAGCCGCGATTATTGGCTTCATTTCACTTGCCTTCATGATAACAGTTCAAAAAACAAAGCTTGGAAGTCTTAAAATCTTTAAGGTTGTACCTGCAGTTTTATTTGTTGTTGTGATTGCCACTTTAGTTTCAGACTTATTTTTAGGACTTGATAAATCACTTCTGGTGAATATCGGTGATATTAAAGGGCCAAGGGATTTTGCAGCGAGCTTAACGATGCCTAATTGGGCCTCAATTTCAAACCCTACAGTTTGGAAATTAGCTTTTGTTATCGCTATTGTTGCTAGTATTGAAACACTTCTTTGTATTGAAGCGAGTGATAAACTTGATCCACAAAAAAGAGAGACCTCTACTAACCGTGAATTATTTGCTCAAGGAGCAGGTAATATTCTTTCAGGTTTAATTGGCGGCTTGCCTATTACGTCAGTTGTCGTACGTTCAACTGTTAACGCTAGTAGTGGTGGTAAAACAAAAATGGCAGCTGTTTATCATGGTGCCTTTTTACTTTTTAGTGTCATGGCGATTCCGATGATTTTAAATAAAGTTCCATTGGCAGTTTTGGCCGTGATCCTAGTCATGACTGGTTTTAAGCTTAATCCAATTAGTCTTTATCAAGATATGTTTAAGAAAGGTCACCAACAATTTGTTCCTTTTATGGCGACAATTATTGGTGTTGTGGCAACTGACTTATTATCAGGGGTCGTTATCGGTATGGCCGTTTCTGCCTTTATGGTTTTAAAAGAAAACTATATTGTGCAAAATCAATCTATTCGTTCAGACCTTTCGACAGCTTCTAAAGACGATATCATCACGATTGCACTTGCTGAGCATAATTCATTCTTAACTAGAGGTGTATTAAAACAACTTCTTAATTCGGTTGAAGATGGAAAGCAGATTGTAATTACAAGTCATAGAACAATATCAATTGATCATGATGTTCTAGAGGTGATTGACCAGTTTGTTATAGAAGCTAAGGTTAAAAATATTAATATAAAACTAGAAGGACCTCATTTTAAATTCGATGAAGAAAATAAATTGAGATTAGTGCCTAAAGTTGCTTAATCAAAAAGATGCTCGAAGTCTTTCATGGAAAGCTTTCCACTAAAGAGTTCGTGATCATTGTCTTGTAAGAGGTCTTGGAAAAGTTCGCGTTTCATATGCTGAAGTTCCAAGACCTTTTCTTCAACAGATCCTTTGATAATCGGGCGATAAACCGTAAGTTTATTTTGCTGGCCAATACGGTGAGCTCTATCAATCGCCTGCGCTTCAACAGCTGGGTTCCACCATGGGTCCATAACAAAAACATAGCTTGCAGCTGTTAAGTTAAGACCAACACCACCAGCTTTTAAGGAAATAAGGAATATTCTGTTGGTACCGTCTTGGAAAGCATCAACTTCTTTTTGACGACGTTTCATCGCCTGAGAACCATCAATTCTTGAACATTTCCAATGCTTCTCCCTAATCTCTTTTTGGATAATATCCAAATAAGTTGTGAACTGAGAGAAAATAATGGCTTGATGACCTTCTTCTACAATTGTATCGAGAGTATCAAGCAGAAAGTCGATCTTGGTGGAGAGCAAATGCTTGCCATTCATATCTTTAACTTTATCCGGCGATTGCCATAAACAAAGTTGTCTAAGCTGCAAGAGGCCTCGAAGAATTTCTCCGTACTTCTGCTTTGAAGGTGCCACCAAAATCTTTTTCTTGATCGTTTCAAGCGCATTTTTGTAATTAGCTTTTTCAGTCTCTTCCAATTCAAGAAAGACGTTATTCTCTACTTTTGGTGGAAGATCACTTAAGACCTGGGCCTTGGTTCGACGAAGAATAAACGGGCTAGCCGTTTTTCTTGCTGTAAGACGTGATTTTTTACTCGAAGTTGTTCTAATGAATTGCAGATCACCCCAAATTCCAGGAATAGAAAGATCTATAATATTATAAAATTCAGCTAGATCATTTTCAACAGGCGTACCAGTTAAGCAGATTCTAAAATCGGCATGGATTTGTCTGGCGGCAAAGGCGCCAAGGGATCTCATATTCTTCAAATGCTGAACTTCATCAAGGACTAAAATATCAAAGTTAACGTTGGAGAACGTTTCTTCAACCTCACGTTTCATCACGCCGTAACTGGTCAGAATGACTTTACAGTCGTCAGGTATGTTTCTCTCACCGCCATGATAGATATGAACTTTAATTCCAGAGAATTTCTCAAATTCTTTTTCCCAGTTAATCAAAATACTTACCGGGCAAACGATAAGAATTTTATCAACGGTATGATAGATCGATTGAATAAAAGTAATCGCCTGAAGTGTTTTACCAAGACCCATATCATCGGCCAAACATGCACCGAGTTTATTTTCATGTAAGAAGCGAAGCCAGTGATAACCTGTTAACTGATAAGGTCTAAGGATATTCTGCATATTTTCAGGGACATCGTATTTAGGAACTTCTTCTAAAGAAGCTAAGCGAAGACAAAGTGCTTCCTCTTCTTCATTCAGAGCGCCTTCAACTCCAAGTTTTTTAAGCTCAAAGAGTTCAAAAATTCTGGCACGATTAAATGGTAATAAAAAAGTGTGAAGATCTTCTTCTTTTTGTTCACCTTCGTTTTCATCCGTCTTTTTTTGCTCTTGTCCTTCATAGCGAACATAGCGCTTCATAAAACGCATCAGTTCTTTTTGTTCAGGAGATAAAATAACAAGACCAGACTTAGTCAAAGCGATACCTGTCTCAAGATCAGCTTTTTTAATGATTTCTAAGTCAAGTTGGTTAACCTGCAAAGAAAGATCAAACCACTTCGTTGCGGCTTGGCGGCGCTCAAAACGAACGCGAGAGCTCCAATTAGCAACTTTTTCACGATCATAATAAAGTTGAACACCAAAAGGGGTGAGCTTTCTTTGAACATTTGCTAAGCCTTGAAAAAGATTACTGGCAGCCAGCTCATAGCGAACAATCTTAGTTTCAATAGAGTAGGTCGCAAAACGATAAAGAATTTCCCCAAATTCACGAGTCAGTGTTACAAACACGTCTTTTAATAAAGCATTAGAAAAAGTTTGAAGAACTTTTCTGTCTCCGTCGTAATGAACCGAATACTCATTATCATTAACACGATCAATGACGTCGACGATGGCGTCTTTTGCATTAATACCAATGAGAGCTTTTTTATAGGAATCATCTTTATCAGTTAGATAGTCGGCAACAGATTTGGTGAATTCATAGCCATCTTTTTTCTTTCTAAAGCTAGACAGAAGTCCTGAGGCAAAAGTGAAGACTCGCATAAACTCCGGTGGTGCTGTAATAACTTCTTCTTGATTGAAAAATTCAAGTTCAAGAGCAATAAGATTTCGTTTATCGCCAGGATGAAAGCTTAAACGCACGAATATCTCTTCGCGAGTAACATCTTCAATCGATTTGCCATCAAAATGCAGCACCATTTGAGTGACTGCAGAATGTTTTGTTGAAATCTTTAAGAGTTCATCGGCACTAGGACTTCTTCCTAGGCGTCTAATCTGCTGAACAACGGCCTTAACATCATTTGGAATATGATATGCTTTTCCTGACTTCCAATCAAAAATATAGAGATGTTCAAATAAACTTATTTCTCTTGAAATGGTTCCATCTTTATTTTCTAGTGCATATTCAATCTTAGCGAGTTGGTCATCAGTTTCACTTTTAAAGTCTATGACGAGACGACCTTCTAAATTTTCTGGAAAGGGAAAATTAATAATTTGTTTTTCGTGTAAAAGATATTGCATGGCCGACCAAGTTGCCGATGGGGGAGCACCTTGAAGTTGGTTTGCGCCATTTAAAAGAGTTCCGTACTCAAGCGGAGCAACTGCCATAGTCGTATGAAGTGCGATTGGTGGAGAGCTATCAAGGTTTCTGCCGTCACTTGCGCCTTCAAAATGAAGTTGCATCAGATAAGCAACATAGAGACTGGCCGTATGGGAACAGTGATGTTCAGCATTCCAGGTATGACAGTCGCAGTTACTAGATAGAGGACCTTCTTCAGTCCCTTCAAGTCTCTTTTTGTAGACGACTTTTGATTCGTGGGTACGATCTGAGCGTACGATACCGGAAACAATAAAGTAGGTTTCAGTATCACCGCGACTAAAAGAAATTGTTGTTCTTGATAGCTTTAAAAGTTTGACCGCATCAGCGTAAATCATCGGCTGAAAATGTCTCATCGACTCTTTCACAATTACGTCTGGAATGTTCCAAGATGCTTCGATCAAAATGGCTCCTAGCGTCGAAATCAAAGCATCTATTTTAACAGGAATGTTTCTCTTTTCATACTTTTCTTATTTTGAACCAAAAAAAAGCCCCTCTTTCGAGGGGCTATTTTGTTTAGTTATCAATATAACTTTTTAAAAGTTTTGCTCGTGATGGATGACGCAGTTTGCGAAGTGCTTTAGCTTCAATCTGACGAATACGTTCACGAGTAACAAAGAAGTCTTGTCCAACTTCCTCAAGAGTGTGGTCAGACTTCTCACCGATACCAAAACGCATACGAAGGACTTTCTCTTCTCTTGGAGTAAGAGTTGAAAGTACCGCACGTGTTTGTTCAGAAAGAGTTACAGACATCACAGCGTCTTGTGGAGAGATGATTTTCTTATCTTCAATGAAGTCGCCTAGAGAGCTATCTTCTTCTTCACCAATTGGTGTTTCAAGAGAGATTGGCTCTTTAGAGATTTTTTGAACTTTCTTCACTTTTTCAACTGGAAGTTCCATGCGATCAGCAATTTCTTCTGGAGTTGGTTCACGACCAAGTTCCTGAATCAATTGACGTTGAGTACGAACCATCTTGTTGATTGTTTCAATCATATGGACTGGAATACGAATCGTTCTTGCTTGGTCAGCAATGGCACGTGTAATGGCCTGACGAATCCACCAAGTCGCATAAGTTGAGAACTTATAACCACGACGATATTCGAATTTATCAACAGCTTTCATCAGACCGATGTTTCCTTCTTGGATAAGATCCAAGAACTGAAGACCACGGTTTGTGTATTTCTTTGCAATCGATACAACGAGACGAAGGTTGGCTTCAACTAGGCGTGCTTTTGCATAGTCGGCTTTCTCTTCACCATTTTGAATGATGTTAAACACGTTTTCGATATCTTCGAATTCCATGCCAGCATCAAGTGAAAGGCGACGAAGTTTTCTTAGGATATCTTCTTGGTTACGAATCAATTGCTCAATTTTAGCGTCTGTTGTGAAAAGATCTTTTGCAAACTGGCGCTTGAAGTTATCGTCTTCCATGATTTTGTCATAAAGAACTTTATAATCTTCAGAATCTTTAACTTCTAAGAATTTAAAAATACGATCTTGTTGCTCAAAGAGTTCTTTGAATTGTAGGAAGTATTTTTTTACTGGTTCAACGAAAGAGTTAATGATCTTACGGTTGAACGTAAGATCGGCCATCTCTTGACCAATAACTTCCATTTCTTTTTGTTGAATTTTAGTAAATTTCTTTAGAGTTCCATCTTCTTCTTTAATGTCAGAAAGGATCTCTTCAATACGAGCAACAACAGCGTAGATGCGCTCTTTGTATTTTTTGATGTCGCCAGCAGAACTTTCATCATCAAGACCACGTACTAATTCTTTAATGAATTCACTTTGATTTTCTTGAGATTCAACTCTTTCTTTAAGCTTAACGATTTCTTCAAGGGCGTGAGATGAAGCAAGTGAAGAAAGAATAATTTCTCTTTCACCTTCTTCAATTTCTTTTGCAATAACAACTTCGCCTTCACGAGTTAGAAGAGCAACAGAGCCCATACGCTTAAGGTAAAGTTTAACAGGGTCAGTTGAAGCTGAACGAAGTTCTGCTTTTTCTTCGCGAGATAAAGTTTCTTCGATGATTTCAGTACCATCAAGGCGGATGCCTTCTTCTTCCTCGTCTTGCTCTTCAGCGTGGATTTCAATTTTGGCTTCATAAATCGTAGCCATAATTTCATCGACAGCTGATGCTTCAACGATACTGGCAGGAATGGCATCGTTGATTTCTTCTGGAGTTAAATAGTTTTGGTCTTTACCTTTCACTAATAACTTAGAGAATTCTTTTGAGTTAATAAATACGCCGACGTTTGACATTGGTGCTCCCTTTAATGGAGTTTAGGATCGTTTTCTTAAAGTATGCAATTCGCGATCAAGAGCAGCTAATTCATGCAAGAGGCGTTCGCTATCTTCGTGCGTAACAGCCTGTCGTTGCAAGCGCTGAACTTCTTCACGCTTTTCTTTTACATCTTCTTGTTTTGCTCTGATTTTGAAATCCTTCATCATTTTGGTGAGGATTTTTGAATCAGGTGAGTGAGGTCGATACTTAAAAATGGCAGCACCTGCGATTTCTTTAAGCTCGAGACTAAATTCTTCCGAACTCGTCATCTCCAACACAACACGAGCAAACTCAGTTTCATCAACTTCGTAGACAAGCTCCGAAAGCCTAGAAACATACGTTTGTACCTCATTAGAGCGTACAAAATCAAGGAGTTCCCCTATATCAGAACGTGATAAAAGCTCCGGACATAGGATCAATTCTTGCACGAGAAGTTGCTCTACTCGCGCTAATTTAATTCGAGGTTTGATAACAGTTTGCATCGGCTCATAAGTTTGCTCGACTACTTGCTTGGGCTCAGCAATTTTCACAACTGTGGCACGACCTTTGCTTGCTAAAAATTCTTCATAAGTTTTAACTACTTGGCTTGAGTCAGATGTCAGCCCAATTCTTCTAGCAAGATTTGTCAGTCTTTCAGTGGCGGCGAGATCCATTCCAAGTGGAGCAACAATAGAGAAGAATTGCTGCAATAGTTCAAGTTTTCTATCAGTCACTTCGGGCATTTTTTCAGGAAGGCGTGAGTCAATTAAAACATCAATAAAAGCACGCGCGTCGTCAATTCTTCCCTGTAAAGCCAACTTTCCTTGAGATTGAAGAAAGTCATCAGGATCTTTTGTGGGATTAAGATCAATTAGCTTTGGCACAATTCCATTCTCTAAAGCCAAAGTATTAAGCCTTTCCATTGCTTTCATGCCAGCATCATCACCATCAAGCGCCAAATAAAAATTCGATGTCAGTGCTTTTAGCATTTTAAGTGAGCCTTCACTCATGGCAACACCCATCACCGCAACGGCGTTGGTGAATCCATAATGGTGAAGCGCTATACAGTCCATGTAACCCTCGCACAAAATAACAGCGTCGCGCTGTCTGATGCTAGTTTTTGCAAGATGCATACCGTAGAGGATCTGCTTCTTCCTAAAAACGAAGGATTCCTGTGAGTTTATATACTTACCCTTTTGATAGTCGAAAACTTGGCGTCCACCAAAGCCTGCAACATGGCCGTATTGGTCCCAGATAGGGAACATAACTCTGTCGCGAAAAGTGTCAAAGTGTCCCTGATCGTCTCGCGTACTATTTCGAATGAGGTGAATTTCTTCAGCTAAATTAAGTGTTCTTTCTCTCTCATTTTCATCTTTAATAGATCCTAAATAACCTGTGATGAGATTAGTTCCAGGCGCGTATCCAAGCTGAAATGTCTTAGCTGTTTCTTTGGAGAGTTTTCTTTTTTCTAGGAATTCAGCGAACTCTTTAGGAGTTTTATCCGTTGCCATTTTTCGATAGAGAAGAGCTGACTTAGATAATATTTTTTGAGCTAGTTCTAGCTTAGGATCTTTGTTTTTCTTTTGAATAAACTCTTCAAAGTTTAATCCAAGCTTGTCGGAAATATCTTTAAGCGCTTCAACAAACTCTAAGTTTTTATATTTTTGAACGAAAGTAATACCGTCGCCGCCCGTGTTATCGACGAAGCACATGAATGAGCCGCGGTTATCATCGACATGCATAGAGGGATCGTTGTCATCATGAAAAGGGCATACGGCCATATGCTTGGTGCCTTTTCTAGTGACAGGAATATACATGCCGATCAAACTTGAGATCGGCATATCTTTAATACGTTGTTTGAGATCCTCTAGAGAAGCCACTTAAGACCTACTTCTTTGAGACAAGTTCGAAGGCTTTGATCTTAGTTCCCTGGGCCAAAAAGATTTTTTCAAATTTAGTTTTGAATGAGGCTAGAAAATGCTCAGCCTGTTCAGCGTGAAGATCTTGCGTATGCATTTTACATTCAAACAAAGCTTGAGCTTCAGGTTTGTTCATGAATTCTTGCATCCACTCAGCATAACCATCGTGATCAGTTTTTATCCAAAGTGTTCCACCTGGCTTTAAAACATGGTGTGCCGCTTCGATAAAAGGCTGTTGGAATAATCTTTTTTTATGGTGACGTTTTTTAGGCCATGGATCAGGAAAGAAGTAGAACATATGATCAACTTCATTTTCACCAAAGATGAATTTAAGTCTTTCGCCTCTAGCTCTCAAATATTTAAAGTTCTTTGTTGGATGAGCCGCTAATTTTTTAGCGAGATAAAACGTTCTTTTAAAACGAAAATCCATTCCAACAAAATTAACTTCAGGGTGCTTTTCGCAATAATCCATCATGAAATGGCCGTAACCACTTCCGATTTCTGCGCAAAGAACACCTTCTCTTCCAAAAACTTTTTGGTTCCATTCACCCTTATTGGTTTCACTGTCTTCATCACGAAGTAGGAAATCACCAAACTCTGTGAGCTTATCGTGATAAGGGTTGTTATGCGTGTACTTAAAATGTTCTTGAAATGTATGATCCATTGCTGGACTTCTTATCAAAGAAGCCCATCTAATGCAATTAGTTAAGGAAGTTTGCGATCTCTTTTGCCACTTCTTTTATATGATCTTTAGTTAAGAAAGGGTTCATGGGAAGACACAGCATACGACCAGCTAGATCTTTCGCGACCTTATCTTCACCTTTATATCCACCAAGTGCTTTTTCTTGTGACATGGCGCGTTCATAGAATGGTGTTGTCCCGATGGATTTAGACTTCAAATGATCTTGAAGACCAATTCGTTGCTCAACATTAGCAAGCTTAATTGGATAGAGATGCCATGAAGAACTTTCGACGAAATGAGCAGGCATAATTTCGACTGCTAGATCTTTTAGCTCTTCATTGTACATGGCCGCAATTTTTTTACGGCTTTGGTTGTAACCATCAATTTCTTTAAGTTTTAAATCGAGAACAGCTGCTTGCATATGATCGCATCTTGAATTTCTTCCAAGACGATTGGCATCGCCGCGACCGTGGTTACGAATTGTTTTTACGATCGAAGCTTGTTCGTCGTCTTGGCAAAGAATCGCGCCAGCATCACCAAAAGCCGAAAGATTTTTGGTTGGATAAAATGAGAAAGTCACAATATTTTTTGTACTACCTACTGGTTTACCATCAACCATTGTTCCTTGCGCCTGGGCCGCATCTTCAATAATTGGAATTCCAGCAGGATCACAAACAGCTTCAAGTGCTTTAATTGGAGCTGGAAGGCCATAGATATGAACAGGCATGATGGCATCAATCTTATGCTCTTTCATTACGCGCTTAAGTGACTCAGGACACATACACGCACTGACAGGGTCAACATCGATAAAGACTGGCTCGGCGCCAATATTAAGAACGGCTTCGGCGGTGGCGTAAAAAGTAATTCCTGGAACACCGACTTTGTGACCTGGACCAATATTATGAGCTTGAAGAGCGATCTCTAGTGCATCAGTTCCGTTGGCAACAAGTAGGCAATGTTTCGCGCCCTGCTTAACGCCAAATTCTTTTTCGAACTTACCGTTAAATTCACCTTCGACAAATGAGCCGTCATCAATGATTTTTGAAAGACGAGCTTTAATATCATCGCGAAATGATTTGTGATGAAGGTCGGTAAAGTTGTAAAAAGAAACGGCCATGCTGGACTCCGTAAGTTCAAATATTTTTTACAACATAGCACGGTGAAAAAGTCTGCAGCAATGGACAATTGTATAATATTTAATGAACATATAAGTCATGAAAGAGTTTATGCAGGATTTATGGGGATTTTTGAAAGTCAGAAAGAAGTTTTGGCTGGCCCCAATCATTATTACAATGCTGATTTTGGGCACTTTAATCATATTATCTCAAAACGCAGCGGTAGCTCCTTTTATTTATACTGTCTTTTAATACGGTCGGTCGAAGTTTATCCATTTTTCATCAGGTTCTCGCCAAAAGGTCGTCTTTTCTTTTGAACTTAGGACAAGCGTATCGATTCCCCAAAGTTTTCTAAAAAGAGCTATTGGAGTGAACATCGCGAAAAACAAGAGTCCAAGTATCAGTGTTTGATTTATAAAACCTAAGACCATT
>Ga0210019_1000911_pt1 | contig 34102 bp, 31 predicted proteins | sample CryGeyCG2114_020_2_FD_183969 | JGI IMG/M metagenome (GOLD analysis project Ga0210019, IMG submission 183969) | Groundwater microbial communities from aquifer - Crystal Geyser CG11_big_fil_rev_8/21/14_0.20 (SPAdes) (version 2) | ecosystem: Environmental > Aquatic > Deep subsurface > Groundwater ...
CGGCAAGAATGTCCACTTCTGCGCCGGCCAGAATCCTGATTCCTTTGACTGCATTGCGCGCTTCGTCGATTTTTTTGAGGTACTGCTTGATATTCGTTTTCTTGATACCTTTCACCATGCCCATCGCAGACGCGTGATCGGTGATGGCGATATACGTGAGTCCCGCTTCTTTTGCCGCCTTTGCCATCTCAATCATCGACGCAGTGCCGTCGCTGAACGTAGAGTGGCAGTGTAAATCCCCCTGAATGTCCTCTTCTGTAATAAGCGTTGGCAGCTTTTTCTTCTGCGCCGCCTCCACTTCACCGCGATCTTCGCGCAATTCCGGCTCGATGTAGGGAAGCCCGACAGTTTTGTAGACTTCCTCTTCCGTATGCGCGGCAATAAGTTCTCCTTTACGTTTCGCCGTACCGTAGAAAACACCGTACTCCGACATCGTGATACCATTCCGTACGCCGATTGTACGCACATGCACGTTGTGGTTTTTACTGCCTGTGAAGTATTGCAACGCCGCACCAAAGACATCCGGTTCCACCACACGCAAGTCCGCATCAATGCCGGCTTTGAGAAACACCGTCGACTTCGTCATCCCTTGTCCTGTCACGCGCGCCACCTGTGGCAACGAACAAAACACCTCCATCACTTCCTCCGGCTTGGTACTCGTTGCCAGGATATCGATATCTCCGCATGTTTCCCTGCGACGACGCAGACTCCCGGCAATTTCAATCTTGTCACACAGCTTCGTCTTCTTCAGTGCCAGAACGATGTCTTCTGCAAGAGGGAGGACATCGCCAATCGGCAGCCGTCCTGCCATTTTCTTTTGGAGTTCCAAACCTTTGAGAATATTGTCCACGGTCTTCTGTCCCCACCCTTTCAGCTCTTGCAACTTACCGGATTCTGCGAGTTTTTTGAGATCATTTGGCCCTTTCACTTTGAATTTCTGCCAAAGCGTCTTCGTCTTTTTCGGACCGATCCCCTCCACTTCCATAATCTTGAGGAGTCCTGCGGGAAACTTCTTCTCCAGCTTCTGGAGATCCTTCAGTTTTCCCGTATCACACATCTCTGCAATTTTTTGAGCAAGATCTTTTCCAATGCCCGGCAGTTCTTCGAGAGCATCGAGCCCTCCCTCCTCGTACAGAGTGCATATCGGCGATGACAGATTCTCGACAAACGTCGCAGCACGCTCGTACGCGCGTACGCGAAACGGATTCTCTCCACCTTTGATTTCAAGCAGCTGGGCAATGCGCTGGAATGTCGCCGCAATTTCGGCATTGGTCATAAGAAAAGCATAGCGGAGAAAACCTATTGACACATCCCATCGCAATGCCCACAATGCGCGGCATTATCTTCTTCCCCATTCTCCACGATGGCTGATAAGCCTCCGGAAGGCCTCGTCCTCCGACATGAGCTTCTCATCATAGACGCAAACCTTGTGGCGCCACTCGATACCGCGCGCGCATTCCACACCACACAAAATCTCATACAGGATCTTCTATCCGCACTGGGAATGTCTCCTCTGGGACAATTGGAAACGTACCCTGCGACGGATCTCCGTGCCCCCGGGTGATCATTCATCCAGCCAATCACCACCAGCCACATTAGCGGCCACTACTTCGAAAAGCCCGGCCGTTTCCCGCACATACACATGGATGTCTACAGCTGCGAATCCGTACAGTGGCAGGATATCATTCCCGTCCTGCACCAGCATCTGCAACTTGCACACTGGCGCGGCACGTTCGTCAATCGTGGCATGACCGGCGAAGAACGGTCCTGTACCGACCTCTGGGGACATGGTCCAACAATGCACTGCAACTCCACACTGCTCCTGCAGTCACATGAGGCGCACGATCTCCTCGTCGCAGCATGAAGCATGATTACGGCTCACGAGATGCCCTGCAGAACCCCATAACGGTTCTGCAGATTTTTTCAACGCGCAACTCGTCCATTTCTCTATCAATCGCATGTTCAATCCAGAAGTCCATTGTCTCCTCACCATTCTCCTCACTCTCCGAACACAAGCCTACACGTTGCTCCAGTAAATCAATCAGTTGTTCGTCCAATTTTCTGAGACGCACCTGTGTGTCGACAGCAAGTTCCATATAGTGCGCATTTTGGAGAGAGGAACGTGTGGATGGCAAGCAAACAGCAATTGACAGCATACTAAAACATATGTGAGAATATGTATTCGGACCATGAGTATATGGTACGTGCGGTATACTCCTCATTATGAAGAAGGCCGAAGCAAAGGCACGCATCGAGAAGCTGCGCAAGGAAATCTGGCGTCACAATCGGTCGTATTTTCTCCATGACTACAAAGAAGTCAGTGACGAGGTCCATGACTCGCTGAAGCGTGAACTGGCTGATTTAGAGGAACAATTCCCGGATCTCCTTACCCCCGACTCCCCTACACAACGCGTCGGAGCGCCATTGGATGGTCGTCTGCCGAAGGTTGCCCACCTTACCCCGAAAGAATCACTGCAAGATGCTTTTACGGTAGAAGACCTCGAAACTTGGGAAGACCAGATGCATCGATCGCTTGGAGAGAGAAAAACATTCGAGTACCTGATGGAGTTGAAAATTGACGGCCTTAACGTGTCACTTATCTATGAGCGGATAGCGGATAGCGATAAGCGAGTAGAATACGGATTGCTACGAGCAGTAACGAGAGGAAATGGAGTAGAAGGAGAAGACGTCACCCATACCATCAAAACTATCCAATCCATTCCCCTTCAACTTTCGTTCCCCGCTACCCGCTACCCGCTACCCGCTCACATCGAAATCTCCGGTGAAGTTTACATGCCAAAAAGGTCTCTCGCCGCTGTCAATGAACACCTTCCTGAAGGGAAAAAATTTGCGAATCCACGGAATGCGGCAGCGGGAACTGTACGACAGTTAAATCCGGAAGTTGCCGCACAACGTGACTTACAGATGTTCTGCTACGGCATTGATAAAAAAAGTGCGGAAGCTCTGCAGTTGAAAACACAAAAGGATGTCATGAATTTTCTCTACAAAACCTGCAAAGTTCCGGTCTGCAATGAATACCATCTATGCAAAAATCTTAAAGAGGTTGAAGCTTTGTATGGAAATTTTTCAAAAAAACGTCATGCATACGAGTATGAAATCGACGGTGTCGTGATCAAACTGAACGATCGTCGCGTGCAACACGATCTCGGTTCCACTGCAAAAGCGCCTCGTTGGGCACGCGCCTGGAAATTTCCTGCGGAAGAGAAGACGGCACGGGTTCTGGAGATTCATCTGCAAATCGGACGGACCGGTGCCGTCACACCCGTCGCCCACTTAACTCCTGTTCACCTTGCCGGAACGACCGTCACTCGCGCGACACTGCATAATGCGGATGAAATCGCCAGGCTGGATGTGCGTATCGGCGATACGGTCATCGTCCGCAAAGCCGGTGACATTATTCCGGAAGTAGTGGAAGTTCTGCGCAATCTTCGCCCAAAAGGAACGAAAGCGTTTCTCTACCCCAAGCACTGCCCCAGTTGTGATACGGAACTCATACGACCACAGGGAGAAGTCATACACCGTTGTCCAAATAAGAAATGCACAGCGGCACACAAGGAATCCATCGAACACTTTGTTTCACGCTACGCATTCGATATTGAGGGATTCGGGAAAGAAACCATTGAAGCTCTTCTGGACGCCGGAATCATCGCAGACACGGCGGACATTTTTACGCTTTCCTACGAAGATTTGATGGGGATGCCTCTGTTTAAGGAAAAGAAAACCGAAAACCTTCTCACTGCCATTGAAAAAGCGAAGAAGGTGCCGCTGGACCGTCTCCTCTTTGCACTCGGCATTCGTCACGTGGGCCGCGAAACAGCGGATCTCCTCGCACGGCAAATTCACTGGCCCGCAAAAAAACTCACTGTGGAAGACAAAAAAGACATCGGTCCGCAAGCGTCGCTCTTCGGACCGGAAACACAGCGCATCACACTGGAAGGAGTGACATTGACAGACATACACAACACATTACAAAAGATCGACGATAAAGAACTCGCTGCAATTGATGGTATTGGGGACACTGTCGTTGATTCACTACGCGAATGGGTGGAGAACCCCGCACATCGCCAACTCCTCAAAAAACTCGAGCAAGCCGGAGTGCTTGCTCTCAAACCCAAAGGAACAGCTGCGAAGCAAATCTTCAAAGATACGACGTTTGTTCTCACAGGCACGCTCCCCACGCTCAGTCGCGAAGACGCGAAGAAGATGATCAAAGCACGCGGTGGAAAAGTAAGTTCATCCGTCAGTACACAAACGGACTACGTGCTTCTGGGCGAAAACCCCGGCAGTAAACTAGATGATGCAAAAAAGTACCATACGAAAATTATTGACGAGAAAGATTTTTTGAAGATGGTGAAGTGATGACACAGCCTACTGAAAATCCCCTTTCCTTAACACACACATTTTCTCCTCAATGTAACCCCATACTTCAGGGAACTGTTCTTTCTGTCCTTCCACTTTCTCTTTGGTATCATCAGTGATCGTACTTTCTTTCCCATGCATGACGTCCACCATGAACTGCGCGTATGCATCGAGTTCTTCTCGCTCCACTCCTTTCGGGAGCTTGGCAGCAAGTGTCTCCAGATTTTCATGTGAGTGATTGTCGTCTGTCATCACCGGTAAAGTGTACACTATTCTTTGCGTAATGCACGCGCCATTTGCTTAGGCGTTTCTGCGCAATGTGCGCGGATATTCGCATCACGCTTTGCTTGTTCTTTTCGTACATGTGCGATAAATTCCTGCACAGCATACTTCGTCTGTGCCAAAAACTGACGCATATTCTGTTCAGCCACCACCTCTTGTTCGGCGAAGTGACCTGCAGAACTGCTGCGTTCAATCTTTTTCAGTTTTTCTGCAATATATGTACGCGCTTTACCAATGCGCTCTTGCGCTTTCATTTGCGCCGCGGCAATACGTTTTTCGGCAATTGCCGCACTTGTTGCAAGAAGATCATCTTCCAGACTGATTTCCTCGTCCGGCAGCGAGAGAATGTTGCGAATCACCTTCTCACCATTGCGAGACATCATCGTGTCTTTTTCTGTCATGGGTTCATCGTTCCTCACATCCTGATCCCTATCATGATCGAGAGGACGTTCCATATCATAGAAGAATAAGGATAGAATATACTTTGTAAAGAATATTTAACATGACAGCCGGCTTACTTTATTGTTTCTGCTACACTTCTCTCCATGTCCCGCCGCCGTGACCGACGATGGCAACTGGTTGCACTTATTGGGGTTTTTTTCTTACTTTCAGGCATTATTTACGGAAAATCATTGAACAATAAATTTATTCAATGGGACGATGGCTACTTGATCGTTGACAACCCCACCGTCCATGAGATTTCTCCGTGGTCTGTGCAAGAGGCTTTTCGTACGTACGACCCGGAACTCTACATTCCGCTCACGATGCTCAGTTACCAGATGGATCATCTGGTATGGGGGTTGAATCCCTTTGGGTTTCATCTGACGAATCTGGTACTGCATACGGTGAATGCGTTGCTGGTGATGGCATTGGTGTATTTGTTGCTGTGTCGCACTTCGTGGCTTTCGGCGGCGTGTCATGGTGAGGAGCTTTCGAAGCAAAGCGGAGAAAGCCACGAATCCATACACGCCGCCGGAAAGCACCTCAGTATGACACACTACATAGCACTCTTCTCCGGTCTTCTCTTCCTCGTACATCCTCTCCATACGGAAGCGGTTGCCTGGGCGAGTAGCAGGAAGGATGTGCTCTCGGCATTGTTCTTCTTACTGAGTGTGTGTTTCTACCTGAAACAGTGGAAGTGGAGAAGCATCCTCGCCTTTGCTCTCGGACTCCTGGCGAAAGTCTCCATTGTGGTGCTTCCAGTCATCCTGCTCCTCATTGATTGGTTCCAGGGAAGGAATCTTCGTGAGAAGAATCTCTGGATCGAGAAGGTTCCGTATGTGGGACTCAGCACTGTGTTTGGGATTGTTGCTCTTGGAGGTAAGCAAGGAAACAGCGGACTGCTCCTCGAAAAAGTGTTGATTGGATGCAAGGCGGCAGTGTTTTATTTCACGAAACTGTTTTGGCCTTCGGGGTTATCGGTGTTGTACCCGTATACGGAGAGTATTTCTATAGGCAATGGGGATCTTCTTATTTCTTTACTTATTGTTATTGCAACTTCTGTTGTCAGCATTTTTCTTTTCATATCCCCCTCCCCTTCCCCTCCCTCAGGGAGGGGAACTCTGCGGAGCCTGTTTTCATTTTGCGCATTCTTCTATCTCATTACTCTCACACCTTCTTTTACAAATTTCGCAAAAGGAAAAGACATTCTTCGCGACGTGTATTTTGCTTCCGATCGCTACGCATACCTGCCGTCCATCGGCATCATTCTCTTGGTTGTCATTCTCATCTATCAGTACATTCCGAAAAAATACGTCTCTCTTCCCCTTGTTGTCATTCCTCTTCTTGCACTTCTCTCCTACCAACAATCACGCGTCTGGCAGAATACCGAAACTCTGTTTACAAATGTGGTGAAGTACTATCCCAACTCTCACCTTGCCTACAGCAATCTCGGCACTCTTGCGTTTCGTCGTGAGGATTACATCCAAGCGGCTGACTACTATCAGAAATCACTCGACATTCGCCCAAACTCCGCAGCATATTTCAATCTTGGTCAAATGCTGACTCGCATAAACAAACTTCCAGAAGCAATAGTGATGTACCAGAAAGCAATCGAGCAAAAACCGACAGACTTCGAGGCCTACACCAACCTCGGCGCGCTCTACATGGAGCAAGGGCGGTTTGATGAAGCCACCACAGCATTCGTACATGCAACTACAATTGAACCTACATTCAGCATCGCACACTTTAACCTCGGACTGATGTATGAAAGACAAGGAAAATTGGATGATGCACGAAGTGCATATGAACGTGTACTGGAGTTGGACCCTGATGATGAGGAGGCGAGAAAGAAGTTGGAAACATTATGAAACCGCCCCAGCACAAGGCTGGGACGGTTTACAGATGTTGTCAGATACCGACCTCCTCGACGAACCATGGAGGAGAGTACCTCCACGGCCAGAAGCTGCGAACCAGACGGAGTCGTTCACCATACCCGCGCTCGCGGGTGATGAAGATGCGGCCATCCTTGCCGTGAATGAAGAGGTGAAGCGGCCCGTCCTTCTTGGGACCGCCACGGCGCCACTCGAGTCTCTCGATGCCAGCCTCGACCTTGAAGAGATCCCCGTTGGCCATCAGCATGCAGGCGTGGTTGCCGCTGACCTCTTCCCAACGAATGGTACCCATCGGGGTACTCATCGCATGCACCGTCTCTTTGGCCGCGTACGCAAGGTACAGACGACCGGCTTCGCTGTCGTAGTGAACGGCAAGCTTCTGGACGTACTCCTTGCCCAGATCACCACAGGCGAGTTCGGCACGGAGTCGGTGTGACACGCAGGGGCCCTTGCCCATCTGACCCATCTGATGATGATCCCGATGGACAAAGTGGACGTATCCATCACTGCACGCGATGGCCAGAAGACCTTCGTGCCGTGCCGTCTGCAGCACCTCGTATTCCTTGCGCAGCTGCACGCCGTCGCCAGTGAAGCCAAACTCCAGCTTGGTAACGTTGGGCAGATCGTAGAAATCCGGTGACGACACCGGCTCGGGAAGCAGAGGTACCGGTGGCACCTCTTCGGAAACCGGATCCGGTTCTTTCGGCAGCGCGTCCTGAACTTCGTCCTCCACCGAACCGGCATTCTGGCCAACCGGTTCGGGTTCAGGTTGTTCATCCGGCGGCGCAGACACGTCTTCGGGTTGCTGTTGCTCCCCGGTATCCTGCACAACCGGTTCGGTCTGTTCGTCTGCCGAAGATTCGCGCTCTTCTCCGAGATCTTCGAGGGTCGGCGGTGTGGGCATCTGCGCACTTTCCTCCTCTTCCATCCGATCATCCGGGTTGGGCGGCGCAACCACTACCGTGGTCACATCCTCGCTTTTCTTTCGTTTCTTGTCGGACATGGTTGTCCTCCTTTCACATGTGAAAAAACATCTGCTCTGTGTGACAGAGTCACACTGACTCACAGCGAGTCATTAGTTTTATAACAGGAAAATATAATAATTGCAACTAAAGAATAGCCTGCGGGCGACCCCTCACACCCGAAGGGTCCCCTTCGGGGCTAGCCCTCTCCCGCGGGGAGGGGGAATAATAGAAGTATGATTTTCTGCCCACTTCCCGGTATCCCCACTATCACACAAGGCTTCGGCCAGAATCCCGACCGGTACGCCGTCTACGGCTTTGAAGGACATAACGGAATTGATTTTGGCGTGCCGACCGGCACAGAGGTATACGCACCGCATGACGGCGTAGCCTCTCTTCATGAAGGCAACGAAGGGTATGGAAAGTACCTCGTCATCGACGCAGACAAACGCCGCAGTATCCTCGCCCACCTGCACGAATTTCTCGTCACAGACGGACAGACGGTGTACCAAGGCGACCCCATGGCCAAGAGCGGCAACACCGGCACATCAACCGGACCGCATCTCCACTGGACGTATAAGATTCTGAAAAACGGAACCGTGCAAAACAAAGACAACGGCTACGATGGTGCCGTCGATGTCACGGAATTCACGCGCCTCTGGCTCGATCAGGATCTCCATTACGACGCCACCTACACCGACTCCGCCAAGGAGTACCTCCATATGACCTTCGCGGATAATCAGTATTTGAAGAATCTCAATCGGGTGGCGTAAGCGGAAAAAACGCTTTATGCTGTACAATACTCAACCTGCCCAGGTGGTGAAATTGGTAGACCTGCCTGCCGGCAGGCAGGCACGCACTGCTTGAGTCTCACACTCTAAATGTATGTATTTTGTTTACGTTCTTCGTAGTCAGCAACACAAATACTTCTATGTTGGACTTACAAATAATCTTGTAAGAAGAGTATTGGAACATCAAAGAGGAAAGGAACGGACTACACGTTTCTACAGACCATTTGATGTGATACACACCGAAAAATTCTCTTCTCGACAAGAAGCCAGAATTAGGGAAAAATATTTAAAGTCTGGATCTGGAAAAGAGTGGCTAAAGGCCCACTTTTCTTACTCAGAAAGAGCTGTTTTATAACAATGCCCAGGTGGTGAAATTGGTAGACACGCACGCTTGAGGGGCGTGTGGGAGCAATCCCGTGGAAGTTCGAGTCTTCTCCTGGGCACCACATTCGCACTATATACTCTGTGCTGCTTTTGCTGCGTCTCTTGATGCTCCCTCCTGCTCCAACTCAATGTCGCGTAGAAGAATATTGCGTTGAACGGTACTGTTATGCACTCCGGCAATCGCTTTCTCCACACGATCCAGAAATTCCGGAGAGCCATCTTCATCCTGCAAACTCTCTACCAAGGCCACACGGTCAAGAAGACGAACGCGAAACCGCTTGGTAATACTCGACAAAGGCTCGCCTGTCACCATGGCTTCGAGAATTTCCAGACGCACCTCTGCGTCCGGGTGCTCGTAGCTAATTACATGATCTTTAAGAGAAGTTTTTCTAGGCATAGGAAAGCAATCATCCTATAAGGAAATACTAAAGTCAAGATGCGACTGTGCCCTTTCATTTGGCACAAATAGACAACGTTGGTAGTGTATTCCTGAATATTCTATGACGACCCTCAGTAAGGCTCTCCTCCTCTCCTCCAAACCCACGGCAGACATCGTTGAAGGCGACATTACGGAAAGTGCGATCCATCCGATTGTGCGATCAATGTCTGATGCGGAACTCTCTCAGGCAAAATCTAAAGTACAGGACCGACTCACAGCTGCGTACCGTGTTGCAGAAGATCTCCTCGCCATGCATCAGAAGCTCCGAGAAATTCGCGATGTCCTTGGTTACGACCCCTTCCGTTCTGTTATAGAACTGCGCAAAATGGAAGAAACTCTGGAACGGTACTACAACAAATACAAAGATCTCCATCGTCGCGAAGAGGAACTCATCAAGCGCTTGATCGACGACGAGATCAAGCACCGGCAATCATCCTGACCCCATTGCCTCTCGCACACGCTGAACATCGTCCTCATGCACTCCTGTCTCTTGCATGATCTCCTCCATTATTTCATGCGTCACTGTTCGACCGCGCGTTGCTTTTTTGATCATATCGTAAGCTTGTGGGACACACCGTCTGCGCAGAAGTGTCTGCACTGCTTCAGCCCATACTTCGGGATGCTTCTGCAACTCTCTCCTGCAGACTTCCTCATCAACCGCAATGCGGCCGAGGCCTTTGGTAAGAGAAGTCATCGCAAGCGCGTGATACCCAAACGCGCTGCCGATGCTCCGTTGTACCGTGGAATCACTGAGATCTCTCTGCATGCGGGAAACCGGCAACTTCTCCGCAAAATGCTGAAACAGCGCATTGCTGAGTCCCAGATTTCCTTCCGCGTTTTCAAAATCAATCGGATTTACCTTGTGCGGCATGGTGGATGATCCCACCTCACCTTCTACAAGTTTCTGACAGAACACGCCGCGCGAAATGTACATCCACATATCGCGACTGAAGTCGATGAGGATCGTGTTGATGCGCTGCAGCATGTGACTGAGTTCTGCAAGATCATCATGCGGATTGATTTGTGTCGTGTATCTCAACGGAATTAACCCCAAAGACTCAACAAATTTTCTCCCAAATTCTGGCCAATCGACCCCCTCCCTTGACCCCTCCCTCCCCACTACGCCAAGGCTCCGAGGGGCAGGCAAGGGAGGGGAAGGAAGAGGTGGATAGGCAATGCGATGTGCTGCAAAGTTTCCTACTGCCCCACCAAACTTTCCCTGCATCCGAAACTGTTGCAGTTGTCGCAGCTGTCTCTCTAACCGTTCAACGTAGACCAACATTTCTTTCCCTACAGTCGTTGGTGTTGCCGGCTGCCCATGGGTGAGACTGAGGAGCTTTACCTCTTTCCACTGCTGAGCTTTATTTTGTAAACACAGGAAGTTCTCTAGTGTAGGAATAACTATTTCTCTCAGTGACTGATTGATCAGAATTCCGTACGCACAGTTTGTCACATCCTCACTGGTGAGACCAAAATGAATGAAAGACAGTTTGTCTTTCATACACGGAAGTCCCTCGTACTTTTCACAAAGAAACAGCTCCACTGCCTTCCCGTCGTGACGAATCGTTTTCTCTATTTCTTTGATACGCTCTGCATCAGCTTCAGAAAATTCTTCGTACACACGGCATAGTTCTCTCTGCTCTTCGAGCGAAAAGGGAGACAACCCCTGCACATCCTCTTCTTCCGCCAGTGCAATGAGGTAGGCAACTTCCACTCGAGCCCGCGATTGCATCAGCGCAAATTCACTGAAATATCGACGAAGTTCTTTGGTTTGTTCCTTGTAACGCCCATCGAGTGGTGATAAAGAATACAACGAAGAGTTCATGTTTCATAATAGGGAATTACTCATCCTCCTCCCACACGAAGTGTCCCCTTTGGGGCTAGCCCCTCCCTCTAGCCTTCGTCCGCCTCAGGCAGACTATGGCCGGCAGGCAAGGGGGGAGAAGCCTCTTGGTGATCTTTCCCTTCAAACATCTTCAAAAATTCCTGCACGGACAAGGTTTCTTTTTTCAAAAGCACCTGGGCGATCTCATGAAGCTTCTCTCTGTGTTGCTTCAACATTCCCATCGCACGCACGTATTGCCTATTGATGACATCGCGCACATAGGTATCAATGCGCTTGGCGATTTCTTCAGAGTAGTTCCGTGACATGGTGGGATCCGTCCCCAGGAACATCGTTCCCTGACGCTCACCGTACGACACCATGCCAAGAGATTCGTCCCCCATGCCAAACCGCATAGCCATATTGCGCGCGATCTGCGACGCGCGTTCCAAGTCGTTGCTAGCTCCTGTCGTAATTTCATTGAAGATAAGTTCCTCCGCGGCACGACCACCAAGGAGTCCGCAAATTTCGTCGAGGAACTTGCTCTTACTTGTCGTGTACTGATCTTCTTTTGGCAGGAACCATGTCACTCCAAGCGCAGAACCGCGTGAGACAATGGAAATTTTGTGCAATGGATCGGATTCCGGACAGAGGTGCCCGACAACCGCATGACCGAGTTCGTGATATGCCGTGATGTCGCGTTCTTTCTTCGTGAGTTTCCGTGACTTCTTTTCTGCGCCAATCGTCACCTTCTCCACACTGTCGACAATATCGCGTTGTGCGATGGTTTTATGACCGCGCTTCGCTGCGAAAATGGCCGCTTCATTCATGATATTTTCCAGATCCGCACCGGTCAGTCCGACAGTTTGCTTGGCAATATTCCGTAAATTCACGCTGCTCCCGATCTTCTTGTTCCTCGCATGCACCTCAAGAATCTTGTGACGCGCCTCAAGATCGGGTTTGTCCAGGAACACACGACGGTCAAACCGGCCGGGACGCAGCAGTGCCACATCCAGCACATCCGGCCGGTTCGTTGCGGCCATCACAATCACATTTGTTCCCTGCTCAAAACCATCCATCTCGGTGAGAATCTGGTTGAGTGTCTGCTCACGTTCATCGTGTCCTCCGCCGAATCCCGCGCCGCCACGCTGGCGTCCGACTGCGTCAATTTCATCAATGAAGATAATGCACGGCGCATTCTTCTTCGCACGGATGAAGAGATCGCGTACACGGCTGGCACCGACACCGACAAACATTTCCACAAACTCCGAACCGGCAATGGAGAAGAATGGCACGCCAGCCTCTCCGGCAACTGCGCGGGCCATCAGCGTTTTTCCTGTTCCAGGAGGACCGACGAGGAGCACGCCCTTGGGAATCTTTGCACCCATCTCTATGTATTTCTTGGGATTTTTCAGAAAATCCACCACCTCTACCAAATCCTCCTTTGCTTCTTCACATCCTGCAACATCATTGAATCGCGTCTTTACTTCCTTCGCATCGGCAACACGGGCTCGTGATTTCCCAAAGGACATTGCCGTAGACTGACTGCGCGCGATGCCACGAAAGAGCCAAACCACTCCCATGATAATGAGAATGAAGAAGAGCAGATCCGGCACAATCGCGATGAGAAGGTTTGTTACTTCACGATTCTCAACTTCCACAACCGTCGCATTCTTCGGATCATTCCACCCAAGTGTAGAAATCGAGTCGCGCGACTCCTTATATGATTGCACCACGGACCCCGAATGCATCACAGCAAACACTTTATTATCCCGCAGAATAATCTTCTCGAACTCCTTGCCTGCATATCCTTGCGTCACCTGACTGATAGGCACCTCTTTGGCATCCGCAAACTGTTTCTCAAACTCTCGCTGCGGATTAGTCAGATAGTAGAGCGACAGAGCAATGAGTCCTATGAAGAGTAAGGTGCTGAGAACCCACTGATTCCTTGGAGTTTTTGGCGACTTGCGCATCGGGACAGGCGACATAATGAAGACAGGATAGCGGATTTATTGCACATATCCAGCATCTTCTGCCTCCCTCTGACTGTAAAAATACACTCTATTTTGCGGAACAATGCGCTCTCCAGCCGCAGAATCTAGAGAGTAGTACTTCTTTCCGCGGACTGACGCAACGTACTTTACTCCTTCAGGCACGGAAACCCACACGTTGTTCACAAGAAGAGTATCTGCAGAAACCGAAAATGTTCCGTTTTCGCCGGGTATGACCTGCTTCCCTGCTAGAAACATACGAGCATTTCCTTGTATATCCCCTACAAGGTTTCCCTCCTCTACTCCTTGAATATCCACTACGCCAATGGGTCCACGCACATCCGGTTGCAGTGTCATCGTCGTGCTGTGGCGGAGTTCGTAGAAAGAAGTAATACGACCGGTGATGTAACCGAGTGTGAGGGATAGAAAGATAACCCCAAGAAAAGGAAGTTTTTGCATGGCTATACCTTACTCAATCACCTGCCCCTTCCTCTCCAATCGCACCGGAGCAACATCGAGAATCAAATCACGCTCTTCATCGTAGAGAATAGCTCGCTTGGGAAGTACAAGAAGAAAGTTTCCATTCTCAGCACTGTTATAAAATTCATTCTGCTCTCGCAGTTTCTCCACATCGATAATTGTCGCAACGGTCGGTTGAATATCTGCAGGAAGCAGGAAGTGAGCAGAAACTTTCGCAATAATGTCTGCGGCCCTTTTCTCCCCCTCTGCAGTAGCCGCATCGTTGTCAACAGACACTCCTTCTTCCAAAACCTGTCCTTGCTGCACCGGTTCTGTAGGAGCAGACGATCCACCGGCTAACCAGTATGTTCCCCCTGCAACAACCGCAACAAGAACACCAAGCACGGCTCTGCGGCCATGCGTCCCAAGACGTTGTGGAGTGGGATCGGGCATAGGCGGCAGTGGCTCTGTTGGATTCACATCGGGCGATGTGTCTCCCTGCTGATCGGGCATAGGATTAGCCTACGACACTACTCACCTTCTTGCAAGTTGACTCCTGATCCAGTTTCGTTTGTTGTAGAGACGTCCCGATGGGACGTCTCTGTTTCCTCCTGCTGTGTCTCAGTAGTTGAACCGCTGCCCGTGTTCCCCTCTGACTCATCTTCGCTCTTATCGTTCTCGCCTTCTTTCTCTACAACACTGCCTGTTCCTGTGTCCTCTTCAGCGTTACCTCCTTCATCTTCGCCATCAACCTCGTGAGAATGAATGGCACCAGTTTCAGTGTCTGTAGAGACGCTATACGATAGCGTCTCCCCTGAAGATGTATCAATTTCCATGGTGGAACCGCTTTCGGAGACGCCATGGTATGGCGTCTCTACAGCCTCATCTTGCTGCATTTCAATTGTTGTACCAGTGCCATTCTCTTCACCCTGATCACCACCTGTGAGAAGTTCACCACTACCGATATCAGTTTCTTCTGATTCGTCCTCACCCTGACCATCGTCATTTTTACTCTCAAGTTCTACAGGATCTTCCCTCGTCACAATCACCCAACCATCCGGCAACTGCAAACGCGGATTACGATTGAGATTCCATGTAAATTCAAGACCGCTCTCCGGATGCGTCCAGATGTCATCTTCGTGGTAGCGATTGCAATTGAACGGCTTGCCAGTTTCTTCGTCGATTGGTACCTGGTTTCGAATACAGAGATTCCAGATCTCACTATCACTCAATGGATATCCAAGACTGTCCACGAAGAACTCCTGAATGGCAACAACGGTGCCATTTCCAGTGAATGTGCGCGGAGTCCATGTGCCAAGAGCAATCCAGGAGAAGAGTATGTCTTCTTGAGCCGGTTCGCGCAGGCGTATGCTAAATCCTGTTTTGGTGGCGGGTGAAATACCATAGAGCACCGGCACGCTCGGCGATGCCGTAACGACAGGTGTGCTGAGGAAATGACCGTTGCTGAAACGCACACTCACATCCACTCCTGTCACCGGAATGACTGCATATCCTGCCTGGTTGTTATTCACAACCAATGCTCCACTCACTGCAAACACTCCATGCACTTGCACATCATTGAGGAAGACAGCGAGTCCATGAACTGTTACCGGACCGAGGATCCGCACTGCGTTATCCACAAGAAGGTCATGTGCATGAAGTACTGATCCGGTATTCATGAAGAGTGATCCTTCGCTGAGCTGCAGGTCGCCTGCCACTTTGAGCAGTCCATCAATCCGTGATCCGCTTCCGGCAGTGAGTGACCCCACTGCGAATGATCCAGTCACCTCTCCGCTTCCGTCAATGCGAACCGCACCCGGAATGAAAAGATCATTCACAAGGAGCTCACCTTCAAGGTGCAAGTCCCCACTCATACGCGTGTCTTTCAGGACCGTAAGACGATCTTGAATCATAACGGTATCCAGCGATGCGTATCCATCAACTTCTAATCCACGCGTCTGGATATCCTCCGCCGCAAGCGCACCACTGACGCTCAGATGACCATCCACCTGCACACCTTCGGTCACGCTCACACGCAATGGTGAGTTGTCTCTATGCTGCTCTGCTACTTTTTGCTCCTCTGCCAAGACAGCACGTACCTCTGCAGCAATATCAATGCTGGATACTTGCTGATGCACTTCGTCAGTGATGCGGCTATCGAACTCCGCCGCACTCAACGCGTCTGCAACCATCATCTGCACTTCGTCTTCAATCTCCATTGCGGCAATCGTATCCAGCACTTCCTGCTCTACGGTTTCCACCGTGAGAGAAGAGTTGCGACGCGAAATCAAGACTTCAATCACTCCTTCACCGCTCTCAAGTTTTTGTAGCGCGACACCGACTGTCGGCTCTCCCGGCTCTGCCTTTCGCACATATCCCGGCTTCGCCGCAGGAGTCAATGAGTCTCCCACACGAATCCTTCCATCAAACTCTGTTGATTCATTTGTTTCTTTCTTGCCGACGGCGGCTGGTGCATCCTTTGTTGCCTCTACAATTGCTTTCGCCGGAACCTGTCCAATGAGTCCGACAAGAGCTGTCTGCGGAATAGCAATGCCGTCGAAATCTCCAAATTTATTACCAACAAACGCAGGTTGTGTGGAGATAATTCCCATCACATTGCTATCGGCGCTGCGACGACATCGCTGAACTGTGCCTTCCCGCTCGAGATCCAAACAGACGACATCTCCAGAAACCAAATCACTGTCCGATGCATAGAAGTACTCAGCATAGTCCGCTCCGCCACCGGTAAAAGTTCCATCGGCACGCACTTGACCGTTGGCCTGCACACGAAATTCGACGTCACCGCCATTGCTGATCACCTGCAAGGCATCCGTTCCATCACTCATTTCCGTTCGTACAACCAACGTATTTCCCGTGTTGGAAGATACCCACAGAGATCCTGTCTCGTTACGATACATTTTCACATCGAAGAGTCCTTGGTATCCGAAGATGATGTGTGGTGAGCCGGAAGCAGTGCCGGGACGCGCGTACCCGTCGAGCGCAACAAGAGGCACTCCGCTCTGCGTCTGTTCCACAAGAATGCCTGTTCCTGCGGCAACGCGTTCGATAATGAGCCCACCGGACGTTGTTATGCCGGATGATGCATGGAGGTAGGCGCCGGAAATGGTTCCACGACTTTGAATGTTCCCAACAACGAGAAGAGCACCTGAGACAGAGGCGTTGCCGGAAACAGCCAGGGAGCCGCCGGAGACATGGATGAGGTCGACGGAGTTGTCGGGGTTGGTAGTCTGGACGACGATGCGGCCGCCGGAAACGGTGAGGAGGTTTTGATAGGTGCCGGAAACGCGCTTGATGGTGAGGGCGCCGGTCATAGTGTCACCGCTGTCATCGACGAAGTAACTCACCGCATCCGCGTACGAGAGGCCAGATCCACCATCGTTGTTGTCGTTACTCCACACGAGATTCCCCGCACCATCGGTCTTGAGGACTTTCCCTGTTGCCGTGCCATCACTGTAGGGGAAAGTGTAGGTGACGCCGTTGAGGGTGACGGTCTGTCCTGCTTCCACAATGAGAGCGCCAGAGACAGCGAGTCTGCCTGTGACATTGAGATCATCGGAGAATTCGAAAACGTCTTCACTGTTTATGAAGGTGATAGTTTCATTGGTTCCGTCAGAACCGAAAGTGAGGATGGTGTCTGCGGCTGTCTGGTCTTCATTCAGAGTGAGATTACCTCGAGAGACGATGTTGCCAACGACGAGGAGGGCACCGGAGAAGTTGCCGTTCCCGGAAACAGCCAGGGAGCCGCCGGAGACGTGGATGAGATCGATGGAATTGTTGGGGGCAGTGGTCTGGACGATGATGCGGCCACCGGAAACGGTGAGGAGGTTTTGATAGGTGCCGGAAACGCGCTTGATGGTGAGGGCGCCGGTCATGGTGTCACCGCTGTCATCGACGAAGTATCCGACTGCCTCTGAATACGTTAATCCCGCGCCGGCTCCATCATCGTCACTCCACACAAGATTTCCTGCACCATCCGTATGCAGTACTTTTCCAGAGGCGGTACCGTCGGAGTATGGAAAAGTGTAGGTGACGCTATTCAGCGTCACAGTCTGTCCTGCTTCCACAATGAGAGCGCCTGATGTTGCCAATGATCCAGTCACATGAACATCATCGGAGAATTCGAAGCGGTCTTCCGCATTCAGCCATTTGAATGTTTCTGCAGTGGAGTCAGAGTCAAAAGTGATGGTAACATCGTTACTGTCTGCATCATCATTGAGCGTCAGGTCGGCATTGGTGAACATGCTGCCCACAATGTCCAGAGTCCCTGAAGAAGAAAGAACATCACGTGCATGAAGAATAATGCCAGAGAGATTTCCTTTCACGTCGAGGGAACCGGTCATAGTGTCACCGCTGTCATCGACGAAGTAACTCACCGCATCCGCGTACGAGAGGCCAGATCCACCATCGTTGTTGTCGTTACTCCACACGAGATTCCCCGCACCGTCCGTCTTCAGCACTTTCCCTGTTGCCGTGCCATCACTGTAGGGGAAAGTGTAGGTGACGCTATTCAGCGTCACAGTCTGTCCCGCTTCCACAACGAGAGCGCCAGAGACAGCGAGTCTACCTGTGACATTGAGATCGTCGGAGAACTCGAAAACGTCTTCACTGTTTATGAAGGTGATAGTTTCATTGGTTCCGTCAGAACCGAAAGTGAGGACTGCGTCAGCGGCACCACTATCGGAGTTGATGATGAGGTCGGCTTTGAAGAGGGAAGTAGAGGTTGCAATGAGTGCACCCGAAGTCGTAAGAGAGCCAGTGACATGGACGTCATCGGAGAATTCGAAGCGGTCTTCGTTATTGAGCCAGCGAAGCGTTTCGTTCGTACTGTCAGAACCGAAGGTAATCGTCACATTCGCAGCAGTTTGGTCGATATTGAGAGTAAAGTCCCCCCTGGTCGATATGTTTCCCACTGCCAGGAGCGCTCCGGAGAAGTTGCCGTTCCCGGAAACAGCCAGGGAGCCGCCGGAGACGTGGATGAGATCGATGGAATTGTTGGGGGCAGTGGTCTGGACGATGATGCGGCCACCGGAAACGGTGAGGAGGTTTTGATAGGTGCCGGAAACGCGCTTGATGGTGAGGGCGCCGGTCATGGTGTCACCGGATGTATTGACGAAACGTTCATCGAATTCCGTTTGGAAGAAGGTGTGGAGGGATCCAGTGGAGGTATTGAGTGTTCCGGCACCACCGGTGTCGATATCGTTACTCCACACGAGATTCCCCGCACCATCGGTCTTGAGGACTTTCCCTGTTGCCGTGCCATCACTGTAGGGGAAAGTGTAGGTGACGCCGTTGAGGGTGATATTCCCAGAAACAGAAAGCGTGGAGGCAAGAACAGCCGCACCGTCCACAGAGAGTGTTCCGGAGGAGGTAATAGAGGTACTGGCGTGGACTCTCTCTGCGCTGACGTATGCTCCGGAGAGGGTTGATCCGGATATCGTTCCATGAACTGTCAGAGATCCGGTCATGGTGTCGCCACTGGTGTTGACGTAGCGGTCGTCTGCAGCAGACTGCGTCAAGTCGCCAGCTCCCGCACTTCCCCATGCCACACCGCCATTCGAAACAGTAAGGACCTGGCCATTCGACCCTAACTCCAGAGTACGCAGCGAACCGGTGGAGGTTCCCACCAGCAAGTGACCGGTGGAATACCAGGAGAGCCCCGTTCCGCCGCGACTTGTCACCAGGGTTCCAAATGTTGCTCCGTTTATCGCCAGTTGGCCGCCTGTGTCATCGTTTTGATGATCGTGTTTCTCCAACCTTCCGTCACTCGATTCGTTCGGCCCGCCGCTTCCTCCTCCACGACGTACAGGCGAATATCCGCCCCCTCCGCCACCACTGACACGCACGACCGGTGGAGTGGTATAACGCCATACTAACTCTCCGTTGTAAAATGTCAGATGCTGCCCCTCCCGAGCACCGGCTGTAAGCTCACGAAGCCACTGTGGCCCGGATGCAATCAACACAGACTGCTGGACTGGTGCAACCTCCCGCTCAGGAAAATGACGTACTACTTCAGGAAGCTGATCACGCGGTCGGGAACGTCGCGTTCGCTCTGTGACCTGTACGATGCGTTCGGTCACACGCTCGACAGTGTTCACTGTACTTGTGTTCGTCCGAAAAGGCTCGAAATCACGTTCCAAGTAGACAATTTGGGGATCCTGAGGCTCATGAGCCTCAGGCTGTGCAGTTGCTGTCCACCGATTGGCAAGCGTCGCTCCACCACCAACCAAGAGAGCAACCACCATAACCCCCAACGCGAGTGAGCGACGGCTCTCAAAAGAGAGGCGGGGAAATGTTCGAAAGCGATCCCCGTCACCAAGTTGCACCACCTCCATTCCCCCCTCACGCGTACATGTCGTGATATGCCTTGCCATCTGTGCGCGCGAGTATCCTGTGACCGCCTGAATGTACTGACGGATGATCCCCTTTTCTTCTTTGCTGAGCAGAAGGTACTCCGTGCTCCTCAGCAACTCCTTCATCCATGCAATCCTGTCTTCTTTGGACGTAAACGCTTCTGCCTGAAGTTCACCATCTTCAACCAGACGTTGCATCTCTTTGAACTGCGGTATTGGTGGAATGATATTCAGGCTCATGTCTGTGTTTTTGTGGGTGTTAAATCTAGTAATTATAGCAAATTTTCCACTCAGGCTCAATTCACTACTCTTAAAAAAGAATAGAATTTCTTTTTCTGTCAACCAGTTTCCGACCCGTTATATCCTCGCTGATGCAGGCACTTCGTATACTTGTAGGCTGCTTCGGATACGTTCTTCAACGCCCCTCTCCCTAACCCCCTGCAGCTCAAACCTCTCACCCGTCATTCGCTCGTAGAGATCAATGTACCGAGCAGCCAGTTGCAGACGGATGTCATTGGTGACTTCAGGCTTCTTCTCACCTCCCTGGTATCCCTGCTCACGCAACCACAACCGAAAGAACTCTTTGTCAAGGCTCTCTGGATCTTTTCCTGATGCAAAACGTTCTTCGTAGGTGGACTCTACCCAGTATCGGGAAGAATCTGGCGTGTGCACTTCGTCTGCCAGAACAATCCCTCCATGTTCATCAAGACCCATTTCGTACTTAGTGTCAACAAGTATCAGTCCTCGCTTCGACGCAAGGTACTGCCCGCGTGCGAAGAGCTTGAACGCAAGGTACGCGATCTCCTCCCACTGCGCCTGCGTTGCAAGTCCTCGTTTAAGAATTTGCTCTGGACTGATCAGCTCGTCTTCTTCGGCTTTTGTGGTCGGTGTCAGAATAGGGTTTTTGAGTTTTTCATGTTTTCGCAGTCCATCGGGCAACTGGTTCCCACACATAGTACGCATGCCCTTCTCGTAATTCACCCAAGCGGACGTATTGGTGGATCCCGTGATATACCCACGCACAACAATCTCCATAGGTAACATTTGTAAATTTTTGACAACTGTTACATTGGGATCAGGCACACTCACCACATGATTGGGCATGACATCTTCCACCTGATGGAACCACCATGCACTCACCTGATTGAGCACCTGTCCTTTCAGAGGAATTGTGCACCACTGCACATCAAACGCAGACTGCCTGTCTGTGGCAATGAGAATACGTTTGTCTTCTTGAACATACACATCGCGTACTTTGCCTTCTAGTTTTTTCCCAAGATGCGTGAAGTCTGTACGATCAAGCGTGGATGGAAGGTATGCACGAAGAGATTCGAAGGAATGCATGGTACTATGGTAACAAACTGTACTCGTGTGTCACCCCTTATGTCTGCTAAACACCTTTCTCCACGTCTCCTTCTTGCCACTATCTTCTGCACCGGAGGATCCATTTTAGTCATCGAAGTCGCCGCTCTGCGCATTCTGTCACCCTACTTTGGAAATACCATTTATACGTTCTCGAGCGTGATCAGTATCGTGCTCGCCGCACTCAGCTTGGGATACTATTACGGTGGACAACTGGCAGATACAAAGCCACATACGCATGTTTTCTTTTCTCTCATCTTCTTCGGAGGAGTGAGTACACTCCTACTGCACATTTTAACCGTCCTCCTTCTCCCGCATCTGGGCTTTTACATGCCACTGACATGGGGACCCCTCTTCATCTCACTCTTCTTGTTTGGTCCTCCGTGTCTCCTGCTGGGCTTTCTTTCGCCACTTGCTGTCAAACTCGTCGAAAGTTCACTGGGGGAAACGTATGTGGGACGAGCGGCAGGAAACGTCTTCTGCTTCGGAACAGTCGGCAGCATTACCGGCAGTCTCCTGACAGGATTTCTCCTCATCCCCCTCTTCGGCGTACGGGAAATTGTTTTTGGTGTAGGGATATTTCTCTGCGCATTGGGACTCCTTGGCTGGTACCTCCTGCACCATAAAAACTGGATTGCCATAGGTATCTTGCTCATTATCCTCATTGGGAACTCGTGGGCGCACACCGTTGCAACGTTACGCGAAGCAGAGCACCTGATCGTTCAGGACGGCATCTACGAACGCATTACTGTTACAGACGGAATACGAGAATGGCGCCCGGTGCGTTACCTCCTGCAGGACCGTACGTTTTCCTCCGCGGAATTTCTCGACGCGCCGGATGAACACGTATTTCAGTACACAACATACTTGCCTCTCTACACATTGGCTTCGGCAAATCTGCAACGCGCCCTCTTCATTGGGGGCGGCGCCTACACCATGCCCTACAAAATCGTACGGAGTATTGATGACAGTATCGTGGACGTGACAGAAATCGAACCGACACTCTTCACTATTGCGAAACAGTTTTTCTCCGTGAAGGATCACAAGAGGCTGCACAATATCATCGCTGACGGCAGACGGTTTCTGCATGACACAGAAAACACCTACGACCTCATCTACGGTGACGCGTATCAATCCGTCTTCTCTATTCCTGCCCACCTGACCACGAAGGAATTCTTCGATCTCGTCTACAGCAAGCTCAACGACGGGGGTGTCTTCATCGGCAATTTCTTCGGCATTCTCGGTGAAGATGCACCTTCGCTCGTTGTATCAGAGATGAAAGCATTTCGCGCGGCTTTTCCAAACCATCTCTTCTTCGCTCTTGATGATCCAGAGTCAAGTGACATTCAACATGTGATGTTCTTTGGCAGGAAAGACAGTGAACCGATTGATGTCTGTTCCTCGACAGTGCGCGACATGGAAGCAGAAATTTTTGCAGACCTCTGCGAAAAAGTCGTAGATGAAACTTCCATACACTGGAACCAGTACGCCCTGCTCACCGACAACTACGCACCGGTGGAATCCATGACCCGCAGCGTCGTGAAGCAATTTGCAGCACGTTGAATATCTGAATCGCAGACGACACGGACTACCCGGTTAGCACGAAGTCAACCTGTGTCATCTTCGGTTTAGACTACTTCATAGAAAATTTCCACCCCTTGCCAATACCGTTCTCTTGAACAAAATTTTTGTTCAACTCTAATGCGTACCTCGCTTCCTCTTCTGAGGAGTAGGTTGGACAGTTTTCGATTGTGCAAGGCTCCATGGTTTTCGCACCAACGAAGTTCCCCTCTTCATCGAAGAAGAGAATATCCAGAGGAATGAGCGTGTTCTTCATCCAGAATGTCAACACCTGCGGATAATCGAACACAAAGAGCATTCCAGCATCTTCTGCAAGTTCCGTACGGTTCATGAGACCCAGTGAACGCAGAGCCGGATCACTGGCAACCTCAATACGAACATCTATGCTCTGATCATCAGGGCCTATGAGCGTGAGGACCTTTTTGCCATCCCACTGCTTTCCTGTCAGGATAAAGAAGGCATATACAAAAAGAAGTCCCGCGATGATGATACCGAGAATGATGCGAATTTCTTTCATGTTCCACGCAGAGAAGCAATGGCTGCCACTCGGTCTTTGGCGCCGAAAATGAAACTGCCCGACACCAGGTTATTCGCTCCGGCCAGAGTGCACTGCTTTGCCGTCTGGTCATCAATGCCACCGTCCACCTGGATCATCAAACGAGGATACTGCCCCCGAATCACACGGACTTTGTCGAGTACGGACGTCATGAACTTCTGCCCTCCAAATCCCGGATCGACAGACATGATGAGAATAAGATCCACATCAGGAAGCACGCCTTCGATGTGCTCTACCGGCGTCTCTGGATTGATTGCAATGCCTGCAGTCGCCCCTCCGTCATGAATTGCCGCAATAAGCGCACTGCGCTCTTCGGGGTCGGTCACTTCCGCATGAAAAGTGATATGTTTGGCACCAACGGCCAAAAATTCCTCAACACGCTCTTCGGGATTCTCGACCATGAGGTGAATATCAAGTAACAGCTTCGTCTTGAGATTCTTGATCACCGGCGCACCAAAACTCAAATTCGGCACGAAGTGTCCATCCATGACATCGATCTGCAACCAGTCCGCGTGCTGTTCGATGGTATCCACTTCATCCTGCAGGTGAGAGAGGTCTGCCGACAGAATTGATAGTGCAATAATCATAGAAACTATTCTATAGCATCAACACGTTTTTTGTGTCGACCACCTTCAAACTCTGTAGACAGAAAGATATTCACCATTTTTTTGGCTAGCTCTTCATCAATAAATCTCCCACCAAGACTCATGACGTTTGCATCGTTGTGTGCACGAGCCAAACGCGCGATTTCTTCATTCCAACAGACAGCTGCGCGAATGCCTTTTATTTTATTGGCAACTATGGCCTCTCCGTTGCCGCTGCCACCGAAGATGATGCCAATGGCATCTTCTTTGAGCACCTTTTCACACCCTTTGCGAATCACCGGTGGATAATCATCATCTTCGACGAATTCCGATGAGACATCAACGATAGTATACCCTTGTGTGTGAAGGTGTGCCTTCACTACTTCTTTGAGTGCGAAGCCGGCATGGTCGGAAGCGAGGACAATTTTCATCTCTCTCATCTTACATTGTCTGAACCTTGATTTATAGGATTATAAAGATGAACTTGATTATAGAAATCACGATCATCCTTTCATCAAGCACATCATGGTTCAGACAATGTATACTCTATGCATGCGTCGCCCACTCATTTGTGCCAACTGGAAGATGCACTTGCCCCCTGCAGGGTGGGATGCGAAGGATTCTCCCTATCGACCAGAAGCTGGAATAGATGTTGTGGTATTCCCTCCGCATGGATACATCAAGCACTGCATCGATGCAAAACTCACTGTTGGTGGACAGTGTGCCCGGCCGGAAACCGCAGGAGCATTTACCGGCGATATGAGCATGGCTATGCTCAAAGAACTCGGTTGTACGTACGTGCTCTGCGGTCACAGTGAGAGACGAAAGTACCACAGTGAAACAGACGACTTTGCTGCTGAGCAAGTGATTGCCGCACTAGAAGCAGGTCTCCACCCCATCGTGTGCGTCGGCGAACAGAAGAAGGATCGCGACATTGGCAAGGCGGAACATATTGTCGAACAACAACTTTCTCTTCTGAAGAACTACCATCAATCCATCACCATCGCCTACGAGCCTATATGGGCGATCGGCACAGGACTCAATGCCCTTCCCGACGATGCACAGGAAGTGCATGCCTTCATGCGCAGGCTGCTCCTAGAAGACATTCGCACATCTGTTCGCATCATCTACGGCGGATCCGTGACAGGTATGAATGCGAAAGACTTTCTGAGTCACCCGGACATCGACGGCCTCCTCGTCGGCAGCTGCTCCCTTGAGCCGAAACACTTCCACGAGATCATCAACGCCGCCAACACTCTCTCATAAGCTCTACACACTCTGTCTCACCACCCACTTTCCTACTTCCACCACTGGAACGGTGGTGGCTGCGAGAGCTGCAAGGAGAAGCCACTCGCTCGGAGAAAGAGACACTGTTCTGAATGGCAGTTGCAGGACAGGAACAATCACGACAGCAACGAGTGGAAGAATGCCGGCAAGCACGGAGAGATTGAGCCATTTGTTGCTGAATATTCCCTCCCAGACAGGACGGTGATCACTACGGAAGATGTACGCCTTCCAAAGTTCGATAAATACGAGTGTAACGAAGATCATTGTCATTGCCTTTGAAAGCTCTGTTCCACGTTGCAACAACCACCAGAAGAGTCCGGTATTGAGGATAGTGGACCAGAGCCCTCCCAGACACATGAGGGACACCACCGGCTTCGTGAAGATGCTCTGCTTCGCATCCCGCGGTTTCTGTTTCATCAAGTCTTTCTCCGGAGGATCCACAGAGAGCGCAATAGCAGGGAGTCCATCCGTGGCCAAGTTGATGAAGAGAATCTGCAAGGCAGTAAATGGCAATGGCAAACCAAACACCGTCGCTCCCAGCACAATGCCAATCTCTCCCAAATTCGCAGAGAGCAGGTACATCAAGTATTTTTTGATGTTCCCGAAAATGCCCCGCCCCTCTTCGACGGCAGCCACGATTGATGTGAAGTTATCGTCCATAAGTGTCATATCGGCAGCTTCCTTTGTGACATCCGTCCCCGTGATTCCCATCGCGATGCCGATGTTCGCCTTCTTGAGCGCCGGTGCATCATTCACGCCATCTCCCGTCATTGCCACAACATGCCCCTTCTCCTGCCATGCAGTAATGATATGCAATTTGTGCTCAGGAGATACACGCGCATAGACTTGAATCTTCTCAACAACATCCGTGAACTTCTTGGTGGACATTGCATCCAGATCTTCCCCAGTCACGGCGTAGCCGTCCGTGAGAATGCCCAGTTCCCGAGCAATCGCCTCTGCAGTAAGAGGATGATCTCCGGTAATCATAATGGGGTGTATTCCCGCCCTGCGACAGACGTCTACTGCCTTTTTTACTTCTGGTCGCGGCGGATCAATCATGCCAATGAGACCGAGAAACTGCATATCCTGATCAAATTTCGGGAGACGTCCCACCGGGACGTCTCTACAGCAAGCGACAGCAAGAACACGAAGAGCGTCTTTCGCCATATGCTCCGCCGCATCCAGAACTTTCTGTTTCTCTTCCGGAGAGAGTGTACAGGCATCGGCAATAATTTCCGGTGCACCTTTAGCATAGGCAATTTTCCCCCCATCCTTCTCATGAATCGTCGTCATGCGCTTGCTTTCGGATGTGAAAGGAACCTCATCAATGCGAGGACACTTCTTCTCAAGTTCTTCTTTACTGAGTCCTGCTTTTGCGGCCGCAACGACAAATCCACCCTCCGTCGGATCACCGCGAATACTCCACTTACCCTCTTCCTGTACAAGGTGCGCATCATTACAGAGCGCTCCGGCAGCGAGAAGTTGTTGCAGTGACTCATCACCTGTGCCTATGCCCTGAAACTCTCCCTCCGGCGCATATCCCGCACCAGTGACATCAATCATCTGTCCACGTAAAACGGCTTCGCCGTCACGTGGCACAGCCATCAAAAAAATCTTCCGTACCGTCATCTCATCCTTCGTGAGCGTTCCCGTCTTATCACTGCAAATCACCGACGTACTTCCCAGTGTCTCCACTGCCGGCAATTTTCGAATCAGTGCATTGCGCTTGACCATCCGTTGCACGCCAATCGCGAGAGAAATGGTGACAACTGCCGGCAACGCTTCAGGAACAACCGCTACAGCCAGAGCAATGCCAAAAAGGAGTATTTCCAGAAACGGCTGGCCACGCAGCAACCCAAGGCCCACAATAACCAGAACAATGGCAAAAGCAATCCTGGCAAGTACGGATCCTACATGGTCAAGGTTATCCTGTAATGGCGTGCGTATCTGCTCCACATCCTGCAACATCTGTGCAATTTTCCCGAATTCCGTCTGCATACCCGTCGCGGTCACGATCGCCTTTCCCCGACCGTACGTAGCGGTTGTGCCGCCGTAGACCATATTTGTCCGATCACCGAGCGGACAGGTTTCCTGTGTAAGTACACCAGTGAACTTCGCAACAGCACTCGACTCACCCGTGAGTACCGATTCCGCAACGTAGAAGTTGCTTGATTCTATGATGCGTCCGTCTGCAGGAATCTTACTGCCGGTAGCAATGAGAATGATATCTCCCGGCACCAGTTCGCTTGCCGGAATACTCTGCTCCTTTCCTCCACGAATGACTGTTGCTTCCGGAGCCGTCATTTTCTTGAGTGCTTCCATGGCACGCTCCGCCTTGTACTCCTGAATGAATCCGAGAAAAACCGCAAAAAGGACAATGACCACAATCGCAATAGCTTCCAGCTCCTGCCCCAGTACTGCAGAAAGAGCCACAGCAATGAGAAGAATAACGATCAAAACATTCTGAAATTGCTCGAGAAGAATTTTCCATGGAGAGATCTTCTTCCCCTGCTTCAGTTCGTTTTTCCCGTACTGCTCTCTGCGCTTGGTAACTTCCCCATCGGAAAGTCCCTGCTGTGCATCGCTCCCTGCTTCTTGAATGACAGCATCGGTCGCCAATGTGTGCCATAGTGCAGGCATAATCCTATCATTATAGCATTTTTATGCCTCTTACCCTAGCCTCTCTTCACCCACTGCCCTCCACCAATGTTTTGCGCTGCTCCTGCCAATTCGAGCATAGTGAGCGTGGAATTGACATCTCCGGAAGAAAGTGTTGTTTTTCCCACGATATCATCAACAGGCTGCGGCATAGTCGTGAGGCAGTCGAGAATGGTGCTCTCCATGGGACTTTGCGGTTCGTACGCCGACACAGCAGACCCTCTGCCTGATGAGACAATACCGATATCACGCAGAACATCTTCCGGACTGTGAACGAGTTTTGCCTGACCGGTACTGATAAGCCGATGACAACCGGCGTAGTTCTCATCAAAAATATGTCCCGGTACGGCAAACACCTCCCGTCCATACTCCAGTGCCAGCTCTGCCGTGATGATTGCCCCACTCTTCTCTGGTGCCTCGAGCACAACCGTCCCAAGGGACAAGCCCGCAATGATGCGATTGCGCGCAGGGAAGGTGTGTTTTCCGGGAGTGGTGTCGAGAGGAAATTCTGTCAGAAGGAGCCCGCCGCTTCCGACAATCTTCTTCGCCAATGTCTTGTGGCTGCTGGGATAAATCATCGCAAGTCCATGCCCAAGAGCTGCAATGGTTTTCCCGCCTGCATGCAGTGATTCTTCTGCAACAGCGCCATCGATTCCTTCAGCAAGGCCACTCACCGTTACTATTCCCGCCTGCACAGACGCCCGTGCAAACTCTTCCGCAACGCGCTTTCCGTACGAAGACATCTCGCGCGTTCCCACCAGACCAATGCACGGTTGCTGGAGAATATCGATGGAACCGTAGTAGTAGAGAAAAAGTGGAGGATCTGGAATATCACGAAGCTTCTCGGGATACGTTTCCTGTTCAATAGAGAGGAAGTGAAGTTTGCGTGTCTGCACTTCAGCTTGGTATTGCTCCACCGAAAACTCCTCTAACCGATTCATGGTCTTCATCATCGTTTCCTCGGAGCACCCAAGAGTACGGAGCATCTCTTCATCAAGATGCTGCAATGCCGTATCCAGATCCCCATACACCTCTTTCAACGCATCGAAGCGTTTCTTCGTGAGAATATTAAGCCAGGACCAGGTAAGAGCTGTAGATCGATCCACAGGAAGAATGATAGGTACATGCGCTCATGCATGGAAGCATTTGGTATGATGTACGTACCCATGTTTAAAAAACACGTCAGTGCAGAACTACTTTTTGCAGAAGCAGAAGCTCGAGGTTTCCATCCTTCTTGGGAAACTGGGTGTGGCTTATTTTCCTTGGTGCATAAGAAGAAAACTGTTTTTATATACTACACAAAACTCCACTGTAACAGCCAACTGGGCAGTCAGATGTGTGGAGATAAGCATCTTGCAAGAACATTTCTTGCAAGAGAAAACTTTCCCAACATCCCTTACTGTTATTCCAATCAAAAAGCTGAAATCAATCGTTTCTTTGATCAACATACACCTCTGATCCAAAAGCCTCTGCTGGGAATGAAGGCCCAAAATGTACGACTCATCTCTCATAGAGAGGAAATATGTTTTGAAAACTTAGAAGATACTTTTTTTGAAAAGTACATCGAAGGAACCGAATACCGAGTGCTTATTGTGCAAAAAGCAATCGCTATGCAGAAAAAAATACTGAAGCCCACAGAAAAATACCCCTGGCGTAAACATGTGACGAATATACCCCGCCATGAATGGCTCCCAGAGCTTGTATCTATGGCGGAGTCCCTTGCCCAAAAACTGCACATGACTTGTATGGCAGTTGATTATATCGTGAACACTGCCAACCAAGTATTTGTCCTGGAACTCAACAGCATGCCGGGGTTGTACTCATTTCACCATCCAGATACAGGAGAACCCGTAAACATTGCCAGCGAGTTACTCACTGTCATTTTGCATACAGAAGAACATGGAGCTCTCTCGTGGAGGAAGTTAGAACCATCCTCGCTATTAGAACTATGACTGGCCGCGCCACGTGATTGCGTGCAGGGACGTAAAGCCGCTACGCGGCCACGTCCCACGTAAAATTTGCTGCTCGCTTCGCTGCGCGCAATTTTACGTGGAGCCGCCTCGGGGATTTGAACCCCGGACCCACGGTTTACGATACCGTTGCTCTACCACTGAGCTAAGGCGGCTTACTAGAACATCTAGCCTACAAGCCAAAAGGCAGAAAATCCAGATTTCCGGAAAATACTCTACCAATTAACTAGCGAATTGAATCAAATCTCTATTGCATATTTCAAAACATTTATATAAAGTTTCAAGTATCGAGATTCTGATCTTTCGCCCAAAACTTTTTTCGCAAAGGAGACTTTCTCATGCGTACGATTTCGAAGCTGTTCACTTGGTCCGGCATTCTCGTACTGCTCGGATATCTCGGCAGCTTTCTGTTTCTGCTGAACCAACACCGCGTGCATGAATGGGATATCGATCCCGTTGCCAAAGGATTCGTGCAGTACGGCGGACTGGTTATCATCCTCGGCGGCATCGCCCTGTCCTGGCTGGGCATCTATAAAAAGAAGAAAAAGGAAGACGAAAACGAGCAACGGATTGCTCACTTGGAAGAACGCGTCGCACAAATCGAGCAAGATGCCGGCATTGACCTTGCCAAAGTGGGCAGGATCCGCCTCCATAGGGATTAAAGCCCACATCGAATCTCGGAAGACCCCACCCACATTGAGGTGGGGTCTTACTTGATAATTACAAACTAATTCTATATTCTTTCAAGTATCGAGATTCTGATCTTTCACCATTCACCAAAGGAGGTGACCCATGCGGTTTTCGACTGTTTTCTTTCTCGTCATGCTCGGTTGTATGAATCTGGGCATGTACCACATCGTCCACAACCAAACCATGCCCGTACTGGAGTTCCTCGACCACCCGGTTCTCGGCAACCTGCTGCGAGATCCGTGGACATCGTTTGTCCTTGGACAAGCAACTCTCTTTCTTCTCTTTCTGATCATCCAGGCTCGTGCCGCGAGATACAAAAGCAAACTGGCACAAGAAGGTGACAGAAACATCAGCCTTCTCGAGGAGAGAGTACAACTCGACGCCGAACTCACGGAGGCGAAAGAGAAGCAAGTACACTTCGAGTACCTGGCGGCTTCACTCCGGCGGGCGGACAGCCTTCCGCACGTCCTTGCGGAAGAAGTCGTGGCGCTCTCTGTGAAATACCAGAAGCTCCAAACGGAACGCAACGAACTGCGCGACCGGTGTCAGTTACTGAAAGTAGCCAATGCGGAGTTGGCACAACTCGAGTCGCGTCTGCTCGAATACTGGGACAATGACGACGAGGAGGAATCGCTGAGCCAGCTAGCGATGCAGATCGCCGTCCTCAATGAGCGTCTCAAGACGCACGTGTCCCGCGATCTCTACGAAGAGCTCCAACGGGAGCACTACAAGCTTCTCGGACAGCATGAGGAAATGGCAAAGAGAGTTCGTCTCCCGGAAGCCAAGCCTCTCGCAGACCCGGACACACTCCCGGGCGGCGACGAAGATGTGCCACTGCAACACATCGACCATTAACGCAGAATCTCGAAAGACCCCACCATCGTGGTGGGGTCTTTGCTATACTGCACTTCATGACATCTTCCGACTTCGCAGAACTTCAACTACGCATAAGAGAAGCAGGATTACTCGAACGCAGTCCTGCGCGATTTCTCCTGCGCTTTGGCATCGTGCTTCTTCTCTGGACCGCAGGAATTTTTGGACTCTTTTTCCTGGAGAACATCTGGTTTCTGATCCTGGATATCATTTTTCTCTCACAAGTCTACACACAGATATCTTTCTGTTCCCACGAAGTGGGGCACCACCAGATCTTCAAAAACCCAAAGTGGCATGCTGTTATCGGACTCATCTGCTCGTACATTACCGGGATGAGTTACTACTGGTGGATGCAGACGCATAACAAACACCACGCAAACCCCAACCACGAAGATCTCGATCCGGATATTGATGTGATGTTTCTCACATACGCCAACAAGTGCGCCACACGCAAGAAAGGAATCCTGCGCTGGATGGTGTGCAATCAACAGTGGCTCTTCTTTCCACTCATTACCATGAGCGCATTGAATATGCGCGTCTCGTCGCTGCGCTGGGCACTTAAGCAACGCGGTACACCATATTTCTGGACGTACGTCTTCATTCTCTCCATGTGGTGCATCACGTACTTCACTATTCTCTTCTGGCTATTCCCGCCCCTCGTCGCACTTCTTCTTCTTGGCATTCACCATATGGTTTGGGGGTTTCATCTCGGTATTGTCTTTGCGCCCAACCATAAAGGAATGCTCGTTGTGGAAGATGGTATGGAACTGGATTTCGTCCGGAAGCAGGTTCTCACTTCACGCAATGTACGTGCGAACGTCGTGACAGATATGCTCTACGGAGGGCTCAACTACCAAATCGAACACCATCTTTTCCCGACAATGCCGCAGTGGAACTACCGCAAAGCACGCAAAATTGTGCGAGCATTCTGCGAAGAAAAGGGAATTTCCTACCATGAGACATGTTTCTTCGGATCACTCGTCGAAATTGTACAACACCTTAAGTCTGTGGCGCAGGTGGCCCGTTACACCAAGATGTGATCCTCCGCAGTCCATCCCGGTCGGCATTCGACGTCGACGATCGCAAGATCATCATCTTCTTTGGTTTCCCCCCAGTGTACTTGTCCCGGATGAACAACATACACATCTCCCTCAACGAGACGGTGTACTTCATCATCGCAATGCAAATGCAGCACTCCACGAATCATACGATAGGTTTCTGTCGTAATGCGATGCACGTGCGGCACGGACTTCTCTATAGCGGCAACCGCACGACTCCATTCGGGATGCTCGTCCGTTGGATGAATGACGCAAATGATTTCGGTTGGATCCTCCGGAGGCAGCTGAATCACTTCCTCTCCGCCTCCGTAGGCATCCTCAAAAAGTTGAAGAGTGTTTTCCGCATTCATAGCGCATAAAGCATAGCAGTAAACCATCCAGTCGCAAATGCGACTGGATGGTTTTGTAGGTCGGTGTGGACGGTGAGGCTACCAACCCCAACCGTCGTTAAAGTCCAGTTCGTGGGTGTACCATTCCGAGTCCGGAGTATCTTCCCCGGAGTCATTGAAGAAGTATCCTTCCTCCCCCCTCCAGCATTCGTCTTCGTCTTCCTGACGATCCATTTCGACCTCAGCCAGAGCAGTCATTTGTTCCCGCTGACCAAACTTGGGAGGATTGTGTCTCGGATGCGCCATGAGTTCCCCTTTCTGGAGACTGTTTGAAACGACCTAAATAACATTATAAATATATTTTTTATAATGTCAATAACAGACTTGATCCTACAGTGAACTACCACCACCTTACGGTGGTGGCTTACACGAGTTTCAGCTGATGCTGTCCGGCGTCTTCCCTGCCCTGCTGTTCGATGTACTTGCGGATGACTTCCTCATTGAGGCCGACTGTGGAGACAAAGTAGCTGTCTGACCAGATGCCATCCGTGCCCCAGTAGACCTCTTTGAGGAACGGGAATTTTTGCTTGAGGTGCCGAGCTGTATTCGTCTTGAGAATGTTCACTACCTTCCCAACGGACATTTTGGGGGGAATCCAGAGCATGAGGTGAATGTGGTCTTGGTCATGATTGATTTCGAGGATCTCCAGCTCAGGGTAATGAGCAGGAATCTCTTTGAGCGTTTCACGCATGTACGCAAAAATTCCCTCATTGAAGATTTTACGACGGTATTTGGTACAGAGAATAAGATGGTAAATGCAGTGATAGACGCAGTTGGACTGTTTTTTGAAGATGGGCTTCATACTGCCATTCTAGCGGGACGACGCCGGAATGACTTCATCCCCCGGCTGACGCCGGGGGTTTTGCGGTGGAACTATAAA
>Ga0210019_1000913_pt1 | contig 34032 bp, 37 predicted proteins | sample CryGeyCG2114_020_2_FD_183969 | JGI IMG/M metagenome (GOLD analysis project Ga0210019, IMG submission 183969) | Groundwater microbial communities from aquifer - Crystal Geyser CG11_big_fil_rev_8/21/14_0.20 (SPAdes) (version 2) | ecosystem: Environmental > Aquatic > Deep subsurface > Groundwater ...
AAACCTCCGCAACGCGCCGAAGGCGCTTCCGCCGGCCGGCTTACAGTTCGGGCGCGCTTACGCCGCTCGACGCCAGTTGGTCGGAAAGCGCCGCCTTTAACCGCGCCAGGCCTTCCGCGTCCGCCGCCTCGCAGCGGGCCACCAGCACCGGCTGCGTGTTGGACGCGCGCAGCAGCCACCAGCCGTCCGCAGATTGCACCCTCACGCCGTCCATGCCGTGGACCTCGATCCCCTCTTCGAGGGCCAGCCGGGCGCGCACCTCCTCAACGACCTGGAACTTGCGGTCGTCGGCGCAGTCGAAACGGATTTCCGGTGTGCTGACGGTTTTCGGCATGGCGTCCAGCAGGCCGGCCAGGGATGTTTCCGTCCCGTTCAGGACGTTGAGCAGGCGGACCGCCGCGTACAGCGCGTCGTCATATCCGTAGTAGCGGTCCTTGAAGAAGATATGGGCGCTCATCTCTCCCGCCAGGGGTGCGCCGATCTCGGCCATCTTGCTTTTGATATGGGAATGGCCGGTCTTCCACATCAGAGACTTGCCGCCCAGGCGTTCGATCTCGTCGAAGAACACGCGGGACGTCTTCACGTCGGCAATCACCGTGGCGCCCGGATTGGCGGCCAGCACGTCGCGCGCCAGGATGGCCAGAAGCTGGTCGCCCCACAGCACCCTGCCCCGGCTGTCGACCACGCCGATGCGGTCCCCGTCGCCGTCGAAGGCGATCCCCAGGTCGCAGCCGTTCGCCGCCACGGCGTCCTTGAGTTGCGCCAGGTTCTTCTCGACCGTCGGGTCGGGATGGTGCGCCGGGAAGGTGCCGTCGATGCCTTCGTTCAGCAGGATGTGACGCCCCGGCAGGCCGGCGACCAGCTTGACCAGGGCCTCGCCGGCGGCGCCGTTGCCGGCGTCCCAGGCGACGGTCAGCGGCTTGGTCCCGACGAAATCCTTGAGCAGGCGCGCCACGTAGGCATCCAGCACGTCGAACCTCCACTCGCCGCCGGCACCTTCCGCGAAATCCCCCTGCGCGGCCATTGTGCCCAGCGTCTGGATGTCGGCGCCGAAGAAGGACCTGCCTTTCAACACCATCTTCACGCCGTTGAATTCCGGCGGATTGTGCGATCCCGTCACCATCAGGCCCGAGTCCGTGCCCAGATGGAACGTCGCGAAATAGAGCATGGGCGTGGGCCCGCGGCCGACGCGCCTGACGTCGATGCCGGCGGCACGCAGGCCGTCGGCCAGCGCCGCCTCCAGCTCGGGCGAGCTGAGCCGCCCGTCGTAGCCCGTCGCCGCGGTCTTTCCGCCGGCACGCGCCAGGATCGTGCCGAAGGCGCGGCCGATCGCCCGCAAATCGTCCGGATCGAGGGTCGTGCCGACGGTGCCGCGGATATCGTATTCGCGCAGGATGCTGGGATCGAAGCGGTGGCTGTCGGTCATGCAGGATACTTCCCGTTCAGGGCCGGCAAGGGCGACCCGTCAGGCCCGGGCCGAAACCTTGGCCCGGCCGATGCAGGTGTAGTCGAATCCGGCTTCGGCCATGTCGTTCGGATTGTAGATGTTGCGCAGGTCGATCATCACCGGCGTCTTCATCAACTCCTTGACGCGGTCCAGGTCGAGCGCGCGGAACTCGTTCCATTCGGTCACGATGGTCAGCGCGTCCGCGTCCGCCATCGTGTCGTACGCCCCTTTGCACCATTCGATGCCGTCCAACAGATGCCGCGCCTCGTCCATGCCCTTGGGATCGAAGACACGTACCCTGGCCCCGGCGGCGACCAGCGCCGGAACGATGTCGAGGGACGGGGAGTCCCGCATGTCGTCCGTGTTGGGCTTGAAGGTCAGGCCCAGGACGGCGATCGTCTTGCCGGCGACGCCGCCGCCGCAGGCGTCGATGACTCTCTGCGCCATGGACTGCTTGCGCTTGGCGTTGATCTCGACCACGGTCTCGACGATGCGAAGCGGCGAACCCGCATCCTGCGCCGTGCGTACCAGGGCCAGCGTGTCCTTTGGAAAGCACGACCCGCCGTAACCCGGCCCCGCGTGCAGGAACTTGCGGCCGATGCGCCCGTCCAGGCCGATGCCCCTGGCCACGTCCTGGACGTCGGCGTCCAGGACCTCGCACAGGTCGGCCATCTCGTTGATGAAGGTGATCTTGGTCGCAAGGAAGGTATTGGCCGCGTACTTGATCAGTTCCGACGTCTGGCGCCGGGTGAACACGATGGGCGTCTCGATCAGGTAGAGCGGCCGGTAGAGTTCACGCATGACCTCGCGCGCACGTTCGGACTCGGTGCCGATGACGACCCGGTCGGGGCGCATGAAGTCCTCGATGGCCGCGCCCTCGCGCAGGAACTCCGGGTTGGACACCACGTCGAAATCGGCGTCGGGCCGCGTCGCGCGGATGATCCTCTCGACCTCGGCGCCCGTGCCGACGGGAACGGTGGATTTGGTCACCACGACGGTGTAGCCGTCGATGGCCTTGGCGATCTCTTCGGCCGCCGCATAGACGTACGACAGGTCCGCGTGCCCGTCGCCGCGCCGTGACGGGGTTCCGACGGCGATGAACACGGCGTCGGCGTCCTTCACCGCCGCTCCCAGATCGGTGGAGAAGCCGAGCCGACCGGCTTCCGCATTGCTTTCGACCAGTCTTTGCAGGCCCGGTTCGTAGATCGGCATCTCGCCCCGGTTCAGGCCCGCGATCTTCTTCGCGTCCTTGTCGACGCAGGTGACGTGATGCCCGAATTCGGAGAAACAGGTTCCGGACACCAATCCCACGTATCCGGTACCGACGACGGCAACATGCATGTCTTGACTTCCTTCAGAGGTAGGTTTTCAGGGCTTCGCGCAGCTGTTCGGCAAGGTCCGGCCGCGCCATCGCGAAGGCCACGTTGGCCTCTATGAACCCGGCCTTGGAGCCGCAGTCGAACCGGCGCCCCTCGAACCGCAGGCCGTGGAACGGCACCGTATCCAGCGTCTTGGCCATGGCATCGGTCAGTTGGATTTCGCCGCCCGCCCCCTTCTCGTGCTTGGCCAGATGTTCGAACACCTCGGGCTGCAGGATGTAACGCCCAATGATCGAAAGCGTCGACGGCGCTACCGCCGGGTCGGGCTTTTCCACCAGGCCCTTGGCGCGAACCAGGCGACCGGAATCCTCGGCGACGTCCAGGATGCCGTATCTGTCGGTCTGGTCGCGGGGCACGTCCTCGACGGCGACGATGTTGCCGCCGACTTCTTCGTAGGCGGCCACCATCTGCGCCAGGCACCCCGGTTCCGCCTGTACCAGATCGTCGGGGAGCAGCACCGCGAACGGTTCACCGGCGACGAACTGCCGCGCGCACCAGATGGCGTGCCCCAGCCCCAGCGGATCCTGCTGACGCACGTAGGCAAGATGGCCGGGCGGAACCATGGATTTCTGGATCACGTCGAATTCGCGGCTTTTTCCGCGCGCCTTCAGGACGTGCTCCAGTTCGACGGCGTGGTCGAAATGGTCTTCCATGATCGTCTTGCCGCGCCCGGTGACCAGGACGAAGTCCTCGATCCCGGCGGCCCGTGCCTCTTCAATGGCATACTGGATCAACGGCTTGTCGACGACGGGCAGCATCTCCTTGGCCATGGTCTTGGTCGCGGGCAGAAACCGCGTGCCAAGACCGGCGACGGGCAGGACGGCCTTGCGGACGGGTGCCTTCATGTCGGAACTCTCTGCTGTGGCGTCAAAGCGTCGAAACCGTACCATCAAATTACTTGGTCACGGGCGGGGCCATTTTGTGCCACACCGCCCTTGGTGCCGCAACCGCCCGATTGCCGGGCCGTCCGCCCCCGGATTCCCGGCGTTCATGCCCGGAAATCGCCGCTCGTCACGGAACCGTAACGCGAATCCGCATCACCGCCCCCGGAATTCAGTCACCGAGCAGGACCGCCTTGGCCTCGTTGACCTGCGCCGCCAGGTAGTCGGAGCCGCCGTGGTCCGGATGCAGACTGGAAATGATGCGCTGATAGGCTGCCTTGATCTCGTCCCGGCTTGCCCCTTCGGACAGGCCCAGGACCGCCAACGCCTGCTCGCGCGTCATGGCGCCGGGCCGCGCCGGGCCCGGATCTCCCCCCGTGCCGGTATCGCTGCCTTCGCCGCGGGCCCGCGCGCGCCAGTCGGGCTGGATGCGGTCCAGATAGGCTTCCAGGACACGGGCGGAACCTTCGTCCTCGGTCCAGCAGTGACGCAGCAGATCCAGCGTTTCGGGCAGGCTCAAGTCGTCCAGGCGCCGCCCTGCGAAGGGGCCGTCGACGACCTCGCCCCAGACCTCGCCGGTGTCGTGGTCCAACCCCATCCTCAGGAACCGGGTCTCCACGTCCGAGGTCTGGCCCGTCGCCGCCCCCTGCCCGGCCCCCGCCATGCGCGAAAAATTGCGCGCCGCGCGGTAGACGGAGCGCGCACGCAGAAGGATGGGGATCAGGGCCGAGGCGGCGAACACCGCCCAGCCGAGCCGGCCCGTGACGATGAAGAACAGGGCGAGCGCCACGGCCAGTCCGCCCAAAACGGCGAACACAACCTTTTTCAGGGTCTTCACGTCGGCGGTGGCGTACCAGCGCGCCCCGATCAGGAACGCCGCCAGCAGCGCCAGGCCCAGCACCATATAGGACACGCCCTAGTTCCCCCGAACCTGGTGGGCGATCCTGAGAACGGCGCCGCCTTTGCCCTTGGCATGATCCTCGAGCGCCCGGCGGCCGCCCGCCGCATAAACGGCGACGGCGGCCAGAAGCTCCTTCAGCGTCTCGGCGCTGGCCGCGTCGAAGGAACAATAGGCGCCGCCCGACAGCTTGGCGATCTGCTGGAACCCGAACCGGGCGATGGCATCCCCGCCCTCGTGGAAGGTGAAGACCGGCACGCCCAGAAGACCCAGTTCGCCGGCCGTGCGGCCGAGGGCGTCCACGTCCTCCTCGAAGCAGTCGCCGACGTAGACCAGGGCGTTGACCCGGCGCTTTTTCGTCTCGTTCACGGCGTGCTTGAGAAGCTTGCCGATCTGCGTCTCGCCGGCAAGGCACATGACCCCGGTCATCAGGCGCGTCAATTCACCCGCGTCGGCCGTCCATTTGGAAACCTTGAACTCCCCGAACCCGCGGAAGAAGGCAAGCTGCACGTCGAGCCCGCCGAGTTCGCGAGTGACCTGGAACATCTCGGCCTGAAGGCGCGCGGCCCGGTCCCAGGTGGGCTGACGGCTGGCCGTGGCGTCCATCCCGAACATCAGTCTCCCGCGCCCGTCCGCGCGGGGCCGGGCGGGCGCGCGCGCCAGCTTGTCCAGGAACGAATCGATTTCCGCCCGCTTCGCGGGGGCTCCCGCGCCGGCCGATTTCGGCAGCTTTTCCTTATCGCTCATGAACCGAATCCTTCGAGTTCAAAGATAAGGCCTCACGGAGCACTTCGCCAGCAAAGCCGCCGGTTTCCTAGTGTCGTGATTCCGAAGTTCGCCCCCTTTCCGGGGCAGGCGATGAGCGAACTTCGGAATCAGGCCGACACTAGCAACATATTGATTCCAGTGTGGTATCGGTTTTGAAGTTCGTTTCGGAGCGGGCCCCGGATCATGTAACGAACTTCAAAACCACCACACTAGGCCGCCAGGAACGGCAGGCGCAGGTCGCTGATCAGGGCGCGGACTTCCTGCCGGGCCGCCAGGTGCGACATGGACAGCCCGCCCGCGTCAGCCGTCTCCCTGATGTCCATGATGGTCAGGCCGGCCAGGAACAGTTCACGGTAGATCACGCGTTCGCCGAACCCGGGCAGGAAGCGGAAACCGATGCGCTGGGCAAGCTGGCTCAGCGCCTTCTCCATCTCCTGGTGGTTGCGGGAATCCAGCGGGCTCAGACGGTTGCGGATCACGACCCAGTCCATGTTGCCGCCGTCGCGCCGGGCGCGCACGATCTTCTGTTTCCAGACCATCTCGGCATACTGGCTGGGCCCCTTCACGGTCATCGCATCGCCCACCTCGACCCGCGCCAGGACGTCCAGGTCGACGAAGCTGTCGTTCAACGGCGTGACCAGCGTGTCGGCGAACGAGTGGGCCGCCTCGGACAGCGCCGTGGCGCTGCCCGGCGTGTCGATGATGACGACGCCTGCCGCCGCGCGGGCCGCGGCCAGCACGCCCGAAAGGGCGTCCGCGCCGTCGCCGACGGCGTCCATGGCGGCCACCTCGAAGTAATCGGGCATCGGGACGTGCCCGGTGATCGAGCGCGCGTAGTCGCGGCGGTTTTCCAGGAACCGGCGCAGCGAGCCCTGGCGGATGTCCGTGTCGATCACCGCGACGCTGTGGCCCGCCCGCATCAGCCCGACGGCAAGATGCATGGCGGTCGTCGACTTGCCGCTGCCGCCCTTTTCGTTGCCGACGACGACGACGTGGCCCTGCATGCGTCCGCTCACGCCGGACGCATCCACACGGCCGTGTCGTGGAACGCCGCGCCGCCGCCGGGCAGCGCCGGATCGGCGCTGATCAGGGTGTTGATGCCGCGTCCTTCCTCGAAGGCCTCGTTGGGCCAGATGCCCTCGACCACCACCGTGTGCTCCTGCAGCCCGTCGAAGGGGTGCGCGTGCACGACGACGCTGCCAAGCGCGTTGCCGAGGCGCACGCGGTCGCCCTCGGCCAGGCCCAAGGCGTCGCAGGCGCGGGGATGGATCAAGGCCGTCGGACGGCCTTCCTTCTTGCGGCTCGACGGGGTTTCCGTGAACGTGGTGTTGAGGAAACGACGCGCGGGCGCCGCGACCAGGCGATAGGGATGAATGTCCGACGGGTTGTCGATGACGTCCAGATGGTCCGGCAGGGCCGACATGGCCTCGCAGTCGGCGCCGATCTTCGACCAGTCGGCGGCGAAATGGAACCTGCCGTCCGCATGGCCGAAGCCGTTGAGGAAATGCGCCTCCTCGAAGGGCTTGGCGCAGTCGAGCCAGCCCTGGGCCAGCACCTCGTCGACGCCCGGCCGGCCGCCGCGCCGAAGCGCGTCGTCGATCAGCTCCCACGCCGTCATATGGAACGCCGGATAATCCGAGCCCAGGCGCCGCGCCAGTGCGTTGATGACCTCGACGTTGGAACGGCACTCGCCCGGCGGTTCGATCAGCGCCTTATGGACCTGCAGGTAGACATGGCCGCCGCCCTGGTACATGTCCTCGTGCTCCAGGAACATGGTCGCCGGCAGGACGATGTCCGCCAGCCCGGCGGACGCCGTCATGAACTGCTCGTGCACGCAGGTGAACAGATCGTCCCGCATCATGCCGTCGATCACGCGGCTCGTCTCGGGCGCGACCTCGGCCGGGTTGATGTTCTGCGTGAACAGGACGGTCACCGGCGGCCCGCCCTTGAGCGCCGCCGCATCGCCGGTCAGCACGCGGCCGATCTGCGACATATCGAGGGCGCGCGTGTTCGGATCGATCACGTCGAGCCCCCGGATCAGGGTCTGATCGACGCCGTAAAGCTCGCGGTTGGAAAACAGGGCTCCGCCGCCCCGGTGCTTCCACTTGCCGGTGACCACGGGCAGGCAGGTCACCGCGTGCATGTTGGCGGCCCCGTTGCGCGACCGCGTGAAACCGTAGCCGACGCGCAGGAAGGCCTTCTCCGTGCGCCCGTAAAGCCGCGCGAGGTCGCGGATGTCCTGGGCCGGGACGCCGGTGATGGCCTCCGCCCATTCGGGCGTGCGCGTGGTCAGGTGCTGTTGCAGGCGCTCCGGGCCGTCCGTGAATTTCCGCATGTAGTCCCAGTCGGCCAGGCCTTCCTCGAACAGCACCTGCATGACGGCGCAGGCGAGCGCGCCGTCCGTGCCCGGGCGCACGGGGATGTGGATGTCCGCCGCCTCGGCCGTCGGCGTGCGGTAGGGATCGATGACGATCAGCTTGGCGCCCCGCGCCTTCCGCGCCTTCGCGATATGGGTCATCAGGTTGACCTGGGTCGACACCGGATTGCCGCCCCACACGACGATCAGGTCCGAATCCGCGATCTCGCGCGGGTCGGCGCCCCAGATCTTGCCGTGTCCGGCGGTCCAGCCGTTGCAGGCCGTGGTCACGCAGATGGTTTCATGTTCGCGCGAGAAGCCGAAGGCATGGCGGAACCGGTGGATGCTGTCGCGCTGCACCAGGCCCATGGTGCCGGCGAAATGATATGGCCAGACGGCCTGCGCCCCGTGATCCGCGCGGGCGCGCTCGATGGCCTCGGCGACCTCGTCCAGCGCCTGATCCCAGGTGATCCGGCGGAACTCGCCCGAGCCCTTGGCGCCGACGCGCTGCAGCGGGTGGGTCAGGCGTTGCGTATGGTGGACGCGTTCGCGGTAGGCCGCGACCTTGGCGCAGATCACGCCCGCCGTATAATCGTTGCGCGGATTGCCGCGCACCCGGCCGATGGTGCGGTCGTCGAGGACCTCGACCTCAAGGGCGCAGGTGGACGGACAGTCGTGGGGGCAGGCCGAGGGTTTGAACTGTGGTTGCATGGCGGCAATCTACCCTCCGCCCAGGCGGCGGACAAGGAGCCGATGACCTACCGGGAACAGCAATCCGCACGCGAATTCCGGACGGACGGCACGCCGTGGTATGCTGTCGCCCCGGCCGAAAACTAAGGACTGCTTAACCCTTGTTCGTTAAGGTTCCGGCGGAAAACGCCTCGACAGGAAGCCCATGACCGCAGTCCGTCCGTCCGCCCTATCAGGCATACTGAGCGCCGCTTTCGTGGCTTGGTGCGCCGTCTGGGCCGCGCCCGCGACGGCGCAGGCCCCCGCCCCCGCGGGCCCCGGACAGGTCCGGGTCCAGGGCGAGGAACTGCAGACACCCGTCGCCCCGCGGGTGCCGACCCTCGGCCGGCTCACCAATTACCGCGACGAAATGCGCCGGCTGGTCAGCAACATCGCCAGCTTCGCCCGCCAGAGAAACCCGGGCTTCGTGGTCATCACCCACAACGGCATGGAACTCCTCGAAAAACGCGACGAGGTCGACCAACGGAAGGTCTTTCCCGCCCGCGCCTACATGCTGTCCATCGACGCGATCCTGCAGGACGGTATGTTTTACGGCTACGAGACCTTCGGCCAGCCCACTTCCAAGGAGCAGAAGGAGAAGTTCGCCCATCTGGTCGACGTCGCCAAGCGCAACCGGGTCAGCCTGCTGACCATGGATTTCGCCCGCGATCCGAAGAAGGTCGACGAAATTCTGAGCGCCGGCAGAAAACAGGGGTTCCTGCCTTTCGTCGCCCACAAGGAACTGTCGATCATGAACAGCCTGCCGCCCTATCCGTCCAGGCCGTTCCGCGAGAATTCCAACAACGTTCTGTCCATGCCGAGCGCGCACAACTTCCTCTACCTGCGCGACACCACGGCCTTCGGACTCGAGGAGGAATTCGCGCTGAAAATCCACGACACCAACTACGACATGATCATCGTCGACGTGTTCCACGGCCGGAAACCGTTTTCGAAACGCGCCATCGAAACCATGAAATACAAGAAGCTGGGTGCGAAGCGCCTGGTTCTGGCGCGCATGGACGTGGGTACGGCGGCAACCTACCGCTACTACTGGAAGGCGGGCTGGCAGTCCGGGTCGCCGCGCTGGATCACGGCCCCTTATCCGACGGATCCGGACCGCTTTTTCGTCGAATACTGGCGTCCCGAATGGCACAATATCCTTTACGGAGATGCCAAGTCCTTCACCTTCGGCCTGCTGGCCCAGGGCTATGACGGCGTGGTCATCGAGACTGTCGAGGCCTACCGCTATTTCGAATCGGACGGCCAGGACATGGCGTCCTTCAAATAGCCGTGGTCGCGGGAGGCGGGCGGCCCATGCTGACCAGGACGGATAGCTACGACGAACTCTACAATTCCTTTGCCTGGGACATCCCCGCACGTTTCAACATGGGCGTGGACGTCTGCGACAAGCACGCGGCACGAAACCCTGAAGCGCCCGCGCTGATCGTTACCTCGGCGGACGGCGACCTGGTGACCTACAGCTTCGGCGCCATTCGCGCCCTGTCGAACCAGGCCGCCAATCTGTTCACGGCCCATGGCCTGGCGCCGGGCGACCGCATCAGCGTGCTGCTGCCCCAGTCGGTCGAGGCGGCGTTGACCCATGTCGCGGCGTGGAAGGCGGGTCTGATCTCGGTCCCGCTCTTCACGCTGTTCGGCGAGGACGCCCTGAAGTTCCGCCTGGCCGATTCCGGCAGCGCCGCCGTGGTCACGGACCTGGCCAACCACCGGAAGATCGCGGCCCTGGCGGACGCCCTGCCCGGCTTGAAACGCGTCTACGTCATCGACGCGGGCGGCAACGGCGAAGGCTTCACGGATTTCTGGGGGGCCATGGGCCGGGCGTCGGACGCCTTCACCCCCGTCGCCACGGCCGCCGACGACCCTGGCCTGATCGTCTATACCTCGGGCACCACGGGCAATCCCAAGGGGGCGCTGCACGCCCACCGCACGCTGCTGGGTCACCTGCCGGCGGCAGAGATGTTCCACAACTTCCTGGGCCGGCCCGGCGACCTCATGTGGACGCCCGCCGACTGGGCCTGGATCGGCGGCCTGATGAACACGCTCATGTGCGCATGGCACCACGGCGTGCCCGTGGTCGCCTACCGCGCCCGCAAGTACGACCCCGAAGAAGCGCTGGCGCTCATGGCGCGCCTTGGCGTGCGCAACACCTTCATGCCGCCCACGGCGCTGCGCCTCATGAGCAAGATCCCGGACATCCGGACGCGCCACGACCTCAAGCTGCGGTCCGTCGCCTCGGCCGGCGAGGCCGTGGGGGCCGAACTGTTCCGCTGGGGACACGAGGCCCTGGGCCTCGCCATCAACGAGTTCTACGGTCAGACGGAGTGCAACATCGTCGTCTCCAACTGCGCCGAGATCATGGAGGTCCGGCCCGGGTCCATGGGCCGGCCGGCGCCGGGCCACGTAGTCGACATCATCGACGCCGACGGCAACATCCTGCCGCCCGGGCGCGAGGGCGACATCGCCTGCCGCGCGCCGGATCCGGTCATGCTGTTGGAGTACTGGAACAATCCCGAGGCCACCAAGGCTAACATGCGGGGCGATTGGTGGCTCATGGGCGACACGGGCTACCGGGACGAGGAAGGCTATCTATGGTTCGTCGGGCGCGGCGACGACGTCATCACCTCGGCCGGCTACCGTATCGGTCCGGGCGAGATCGAGGACTGCCTGAGCCATCACCCAGCCGTACAGTTGGCGGCGGTGGTCGGCGTGCCCGATCCGGTGCGCACCGAGGCCGTCAAGGCCTTCGTCGTGCTGGCGCCCGGCCACAACGGCGGAGCGGAGACCGAACAGGCCATCCGCGATTTCGTGAAGACGCGCCTGTCGTCCCACGAATACCCGCGGATGATCGAATTCGTCGACGAATTGCCCATGACGGCGACCGGAAAGATCAAGCGCAAGGAACTGCGCGACGCCGAGATCGCTAAACAGCGGGACGCGTAAGCCCCCGGATCACCAAATTTCCTGCCCTACGGGTACCCCGCGGCAGGGCGTCAGGACGCCTGGTCCACCCACTGGATGACGAAGCCGTCATCGGGAGGGAAGCGCTCGGCGATCATTTCCCGCGCCGCATCCTCGTCCTTGGCGACCACATCGTGTACCTGGGCGTCGGCCCAGTTGTCGTCGTAGAAACTGTGGGATTGGTTGTCCTTCACAAGCGACCGAACGTCCTTGTTGTAGATGGCAACCTCGAAGACCTTGTCGCCGTCCTTGGTCGGGTGTCTCATCCGACAGCCCCTTTTTCCCCGCCGCCTTCCGGATTTCGCTTCCTCCGGGCCCCGCCGCGTCCGCATCCGAAAGAAAAACGCAAGCAGCGGGAAGTCGTTTGTTATGGTTATGTGACAATCGTTGCCGCCTGTGACTTGTATTGTCAACGAAACCGGACGGCACGCGCGCGAAACCCCGGATGTGATAGGATTTCCGGGCGCTCGGAACGTACGGTCGGTGCGCCTGTCCCGCCGTCGCCTGCGCAAACTTTCAACGAATCGAAGGGCTTCCGACCCACGCCGACATGAGCGAAACGTCCTCAAACCACGCGCCGACGGGCGTGCAGATCGACCCCGGCCCGGCGGACCTGGCCGCCGTCGACTGGGTGTTCGCCTACGGCTCGCTGATGTGGAACCCGGGGTTCGACGTGGCGGAACGCCGGTCGGCGCGGCTCGACGGCTTTCACCGGGCGTTCTGCATCTATTCGCACCACTATCGGGGCACGCCGGCGCGGCCCGGGCTGGTCCTGGGCCTGGACGCAGGCGGAGCCTGCCGGGGCATCGCACTGCGCTTCACGCCCGAATCCCGCGACACCGTCGTCGCCTACCTGAACGAGCGCGAACTCACCGGATATGCCTACCGTCCCGCGGTGGTCGGCGCGGACCTGGAGGATGGACGCCGTGTCGCCGCCTATACCTTCGTGACCGACCCGGACCACGGACAGTACGCGGGCGACCTTGGCCCGGAGCGTTCGGCCGAGTTGATCATGGCCGCGTCAGGCCGCAGCGGCCTTAACCGCGACTACCTGATCAACACGATCAACCAATTGGAATCCCAGGGCTTTCACGACGAAGCCCTGCACGCGCTACTGGCCCGGGTGAAGCACCTGACGGGCCTCCTGGACCAGGGCGGCGGCATCTGATCCCAGCGACAGGCCCGACGGCGGCGTGGTAGAATCGGCGCCCCGATAAGGAAAGTTTAAGGAATCCCTGGTGAAATTCAGGGTTAATGGCGCGTGAAGACCGTGCCGCCGGCGGGCGTCCGTCCGGCCCCGACGGTTTCGCCGCCCATAACGGAGCAAGGCAATGGCTGAAGATACCGCGCCCGACGACAAGGCCAAGGATGACGGCGGCAAGGTCCACGCGCTCTACGACGTGCAGGTGGAGATCACCGCCGTCCTGGGCACGGCCGAGATGCCGATCAGCCAGATCCTCAAACTCGGTCGCGGCGCCGTCGTGGAACTGAACCGTTCCGTCGGCGAAAACATCGAGATTCATGCCAATAACCGACTGGTCGCCAAGGGTGAGGTCGTGGTGGTCGAGGACCGCCTGGGAGTCACCCTGACCGAGGTGCTGAAGATCGGCCAGACCCTCAAACAGTAGGCCGCTTGAATGCCCGTCTCTCGAAAACGGGCGCTTTGAAGCAAAGGCAACCGCCATGGCCACCGACAGTGAAATCTACCGCGCCGCCAGCCTGTTGATTCAGGAATTCGGCGAAATGGCAACGATCGGCGCCCAGGTAAAGGCCGACCAGATGCAGGACCGGGCGGCCCGCTCGGTCTGGCTGCGGGTCGCGCGGGCGACCCAGGAACTTCTCTCTGAATCCGCCCCTGGACGCGGCGCCCTCAACTGACGGGTCCGGCGCCGGGACCGGGACGGCGCTGTCAGATGTCGTCTTCCGGCGGGCGCGCGATTTCGCGCGGGCTGATCATCGTCATGGCCCGGCCGGGATCGATCATGGAAATGAAATAAGATTTCAGGAAACTTTCGGCCAGCACGGCCGCTTGGCGCAGGCGCTCGCCCGCCGCGATCCGGCGGTCGACGCCCTGGGTGTCCTCCAAGGCGCGGTTCACCGTCGCGGCGTCGCCGACCAGGTCGGCGAACCGGGGCCGCCGCGTCGATGCATCCCGGGCAAGGTCTTCGAATGCTGCATTCCGTGCCGCCGCATGGGCAATGGCCTCGGCCTCGAGGCCGCGGGCAAGCGACGCCTCGCGAATCTCCAGGCGCCCGTCACGGGCCTCGGTCGCGCGGACGACGTTCTGGCGCGCAACTCGATCCTCCTGCACCTCGTTCAAGGACAGGATCCGCTGGATGCCCGAGCCGGAGACGACTTCCACCATACTCGTTAATATGGGGAGTTTTCATGGTTAATTCGAGGTCCTTGAAGCAATTCTCACGGGACTTTGAACATTTTCGTGCGATGCCTTATGGGTGTGGGCCATGGTATTCTCACTCCTTCCGAACGGAGTTAGCCGCCTCTCGATGAAGATTCTCCGCCGCCTGTCCGTCCCGGTCCTCGCGGCGTTCCTGTCGGCGCCGAGCATGGCCGCGCAGGCCGACGACGGCCTGCTCGACGCCATGCTGCGGGCGGCCAAGGACGCGCCGGCCAGGCTTTACGAAGGCGACGCCAAGACGTACCGTGCCGGAGTGATGACGCCGGAGGCGCTGACCGCCTGCCTGATTCTGGCCCACCGTATTGACGCCGTGGCGGCGGAAATCGAGGCAGACAAGAGACACATCCGCGAACTGGACGGGCGCATCCAGGAAGCGGGCCCGCGCCTGCAGAACCAGGCCGTGTCGGCAGTGACCGATCCGGAGCGGCGCAAGTCCTACGAAGCCGGAGTCGACCGGTACAACGCCTGGGTCGAACAGCGGCGCGCCGCCGTCGAAGACCACAACCGCCTGGTTCGCCTGTATTCCGAGATGTCCGGGCGGTTCAACGGCGAATGCAACGGACGGTCCTACTTCCCGAGCGACCTTGAGGCCGTGAAGGGCGGCCTGCCGCCGGAGGTCGCCGAACGCGTGAAATAGCCCCCCTCGGCCGTTCACGCCAACGTTAGTGGCACCGGGCACCAGTCCGGGCAAGAGTGTGCTGATGACGACACAGGCAAGGCAAGGTTCCCCTCTGGCGCCGCGGCTGGCTGCGCTCAGCACCGCCGTGCCGCGTCACCGTCTGGTCCAGTCGGACATTCGCGCCTGGGCACGCGGGCTGTTCAACGGCCGTGTGCGCGACATCGAGCGCATGTTGCCCGCCTTCGACAACGCGGGTATCGAAACCCGCTATTCCTGCATGCCGCTGGACTGGTTCTCCACCCCGCGCGGCTGGGCGGAAAAGAACGCGCGCTACCTGGAGCACGCGCTCGACCTGCTGACGGAGGCCGCCGTGACCTGCCTGGCCGCGGCGGGACTGACGGCCCGGGACGTCGACGCCCTGGTCACCGTGTCGACCACGGGCATCGCCACGCCGGCCCTGGACGCGCGTCTGTTCGAACGCTTGGCCTTCCGCGCCGAAACCGCGCGCCTGCCCATTTTCGGGCTCGGCTGCGCCGGCGGCGTCAACGGCCTGGCCCGTGCCGCCGAGGTGGCCCGGGCGCGCCCCGGATCCAAGGTCCTGTTCCTGGTGGTCGAACTCTGCGGCCTGACCTTCCGCAGTGCGGACCTTTCGAAAAGCAACGTCATCGCCACGGCCCTGTTCGGCGACGGGGCGGCGGCGGCGCTCATCACCACGGACGGCCCCGGACCCCGCATCACCCGCTGGGGCGAGCATACCTGGCCCAAGTCCCTGGACGTCATGGGCTGGACGGTCGAGGAGGATGGCCTGGGCGTCGTGTTCTCGCGCGACATCCCGCACCTGGTGGAAACGGAACTGCCCCCCGTGGTGCAGCGATACCTGGCCCAGGACAACCTGAACCTCGGCCATGTCGATGCCTTCGTCGCCCATCCGGGCGGGGAGAAGGTCGTCACCGCCCTGGAAACCGTGTTCGGCCGACCGCCGGGCGGCCTGGAGCACGCCCGCGCGGTGCTGCGCGACTTCGGCAACATGTCGGCGGCGACCGTGCTGTTCGTGCTCAGGCGCACGCTGGACGCCGGATTCGCCGATACCGTCGGCAAGCGGGCCCTGATGTCGGCCCTGGGCCCCGGCTTCACGGCGGGCTTCCTGACCCTGGAAGCGGCGTAAGTCCGGCCGTGCCGGCCCTTTGGATCGTGCTGGCCCTGGTCGTGATCCTGCGGCTCGCCGAACTGGCCTATGCGCGGCGCAACACGGCCCGCCTGCTGGCCCGGGGCGGGGTCGAGCATGGGCGCGGGCATTATCCCGTCATCGTCGCCCTGCACGCGGGATGGCTGGCGACCATGGCCCTGGCGGTTCCGCCGGACACGCCGCCGCAGTGGTTCTGGCTCGCCCTTTTCATCGCGTTGCAGGGTGCGCGCGTCTGGGTCATCGCCTCGTTGGGGCCCTATTGGACGACGCGCATCATCACCCTGCCCGGCGCCCCCCTGACGCGGCGCGGGCCCTACCGCTATTCAAGCCATCCAAACTACCTGGTGGTCGCGGCCGAGATCGCGGTACTGCCGCTGGCCTTCGGAGCGTGGGAGATCGCCCTCGCCTTCTCCGTCCTCAACGCCCTGGTCCTGGCCCATCGCATCCGGGTCGAGCAGGCGGCGCTCGCCCCGCGCGCGTCAATCACGGAATAAGGGTCAGCACGTCGCCCTCGACACGATAGCCGCCCAGGCGGCCGAGAAAGCTCATGCCCAGGAGGGAGCGCTTCATTTCCGCCCCGTTGACCGACGCCCGCAGGTCACGCACCGCGAGCGGTCCGATGCGAACTTCCTCCAGCCGCACGGGCGCCCCCGTCACCGTGCCATTGGCCGTTTGGTAGGTGCGGCTGAACGAAAGGGATTTCAGGTCGAAGCCCAGGCGCGCGGCATCGCGCGGGCTGAGCACGGTGTCGCTGGCACCGGTGTCGACCAGGAAACGGATCGGGACACCGTTGACCAGGGCCTCGGCCACAAAATGGCCGTGGTCGCCGGCGCGGATGGCGACGCCGCCGCCCGGCGTCTCCTGGGCGCGGTGGGGCAGCAGCTCGACCATCAGGCGGTTGCCCATAGCCTGAAACTCGCCCCGGAACGAATAGCCCAGCAGCAGCGCCGCACCGAGGGCAATCCAGATCGCGGCGTGTCGCACGGCGTCTCGCGCGCGGAACCGCCGATGACGGCGACGAGCAGCAGGGCATGGGTCAACTGGATCTGGTCGCCGCGCGTGGTCAGGGCGTCGGGAAAACGGAGTGCCAGCAGCAGCACGAGGCCGCCCAACGCCAGGCCGATCAGGATCAGGACGATTGGTCGTTTCATGTGGCCGCGCGGGACATGAGCGCCGCTATTTCTTCTCCGTCGCCGGTTTGTCGCCCGGCACGACGCAGCGGAACGTGCTGACGCTCGACTGAAAGAACAGGAGCGATGATTGGCGTGGGCTGGTCATCACGTGCTGGGCGCGGCGGCCCAGGGTCTGGCAATAGTCGTCGGCTTTCATCTCGGCGACCAGGAATTGGTTCGCCGCATGCTCGACGGAGATTTCCTCGCCGGTCTGCTCGACGACCGCGCAGGCGCCAAGCAAGGCGAGCGTGGCGAAAGCGATGGTCTTGCGCATGGCTCCTCTCCTTCCCGGCGCGATCACGGGATCAGAGACTAGCACAAAATTGGGCGGGAATAAGGCCCGAGGGTACGGGCGGCTCAACGCCCGTTCGTCTTGCGCCAGGCGGCGAAGTCGGCTTTCGCCTTCGCCGTCGTCGCGGGGTAGGTGCCGATCACCGGGCGGCCCTTCTTGACCTCTTCAGTCACCCAGTCCTCGAAGGCGGTCATTTCCGTCGCTTCCTTGGCGATGGCGTCGGCCATGTGCAGCGGGACGACGCAGACCCCTTCATCGTCGCCGACGATCACGTCGCCGGGAAACACGGCGACGTCGCCGCAGCCGATGGGACCGTTCAGCTCGATCGCCTGGTGGCGGGTCAGGTTGGTCGGGGCCGACGGCCGGTTGTGATAGGCGGGGATGTCCAGGTTGCCGATCTCGGGCGCGTCGCGGAAGCCGCCGTCGGTGACGATCCCGGCGCAGCCGCGCACCATCAGGCGCGTGACCAGGATCGAGCCCGCCGAGGCGGCGCGCGCATCCTTGCGGCTGTCGATCACCATGACATCGCCCTTGGGGCATTCCTCGACGCCCACGCGCTGCGGGTGCCTGGGATCCTGAAACACGGAGATGGGGTTGAGGTCCTCGCGCGCCGGGATGTAGCGCAGGGTATAGGCCTGCCCCACCATGTTCCTGCCTTTGCGGGCGACGGGGTGGACGTCCTGGATGAACTGGTTCTTCAGGCCGGCCTTGAACAGCGCCGTGCAGAGCGTCGCCGTGGACACCTTCATCAGCAGGTCGCGGGTTTTCTTGGTCAATTTTTTCGCCATCTCGGCCTCCGTTCAGAAAATTCAGCCCCCCTCACCCTGCCCCTCTCCCCCTCCGGGGGCGAGGGAACTCCCGTCGCAATCGTTTCCCCCTCTCCCCCTTGGGGGAGAGGGCCGGGGTGAAGGGGTACATTCAAGCAAACTGTTCTAGAAAATATCCGGCTCGCCCACCGGCGCGCCGAACTGGGTTTCCAGAAAGTCGAAGTCGCAGCCCTCGTCGGCCTGGCGGATATGCCGGGCGAACATCCAGCCGTAGCCGCGTTCGAACTTCGGCTCAGGGGCCGTCCAGGCCGCGCGACGGCGGGCCAGTTCGTCGTCGTCGACCAGCATGTCGATGGTGCGGTTCGGAATGTCGACGCGCACGATGTCGCCGGTCCGCAGCAGCGCCAGCGGCCCGCCGACGTGGCTCTCCGGCGAGACGTGCAGGATGCAGGCGCCATAGCTGGTCCCCGACATGCGTGCGTCCGACAGGCGCAGCATGTCGCGCACGCCCTGCTTCAACAGCTTCTTCGGCAGCGGCAGCATGCCCCATTCGGGCATGCCCGGCCCGCCCTGGGGCCCCGCGCCGCGCAGCACCAGCACGTGGTCGGCGGTGACGTCCAGGTCCTCGTCATCGACGGCGGCCTTCATCTCGGGATAGCTGTCGAACACCAGGGCCGGGCCCTGGTGATTGTAGAACCGGGGGTCGCAGGCCGACGGCTTGATGACGCAGCCCCGGGGGGCCAGGTTGCCGCGCAAGAGGGCCAGCGAGCCCTCGGCGTAGAGCGGATTGTCGAGCGGGCGGATGACGTCGTCGTTGTGGACCTCGGCGCCCGCCAGCGTCTCGCCCAGGGTGCCGCCGCTCACGGTCACGGCGTCTCCGTGCAGGTGACCCGTGAGGCGCGACATCAGGCCGCGCAGGCCGCCCGCGTAATAGAAATCCTCCATCAGGTAGGTATCGCCCGAGGGCCGCACGTTGGCGATCACCGGCACACGGCGCGAGAAAACGTCCAGGTCTTCGAGCGTCAGCATCACGCCCGCCCGCCGCGCCATGGCGATCAGGTGGATCACCGCGTTGGTCGAACAGCCCATGGACATGGCGACCACGGCGGCGTTGTCGAAGGCGCGACGGTCGAGGATTTTGTCCGGCGTCAGGTCTTCCCACACCATGTCGACGATGCGCCGGCCCGTCTGCGCCGCCATGCGGATATGGTTGGAATCGGCGGCGGGAATGGAGGACGCTCCCGGCAGGGTCAACCCGAGCGTTTCGGCGATAGCGGTCATGGTCGAGGCCGTGCCCATGGTCATGCAGGTGCCGTAGGACCGCGCGATGCCGGCCTCGACGTCGGTCCATTCCTCGGCCGACAGGTTCCCCGCGCGGCGTTCGTCCCAGTACTTCCAGCCGTCCGAGCCCGAGCCCAGGGCCTTGCCCTTGTAGTTGCCGCGCAGCATGGGCCCGGCGGGCACGAAGATCATCGGCACCCCGGCCGAGATCGCGCCCATGACCAGGCCCGGCGTGGTCTTGTCGCAGCCGCCCATGAGCACCGCCCCGTCGATGGGGTGGGAGCGGATCAGTTCCTCGGTCTCCATGGCCAGCAGGTTGCGGTAGAGCATGGTCGTCGGCTTGACGAAGTTCTCCGACAGGCTGAGGGCCGGCAGTTCGACGGGAAAGCCGCCAGCCTGCAGCACGCCGCGCTTCACGTCCTCGACCCTGTGTTTGAAATGCGCGTGGCAGGGGTTGATGTCGGACCAGGTGTTGAGGATCGCGATGACCGGCTTGCCGTTCCAGTCGGCCCTGTCGTAGCCCATCTGCATGGTGCGCGAACGGTGACCGAACGATCGCAGGTCGTCGGGCGCGTACCAGCGCGCGGACCGCAGGTCCTGATAGGTTTTCTTCGTGGTCATGCCGGTCGTGAACCTTGATCAGGAAAATCCGTCCGCCAACGCGAACATGAAGACGATCAACGCCAATCCGAGAATAATCCCGGCGATGCCGGGCGCGACTCCGTAGCGGTCGCTTCCGTGAACGCCTTCTCCTTCAAGGTCGTCGTGCAGTTCTTCGGGCGTGAACAGGGGATTGCTCATCTGACCTCCGCTGGACCTAGTTCAACACTTGGGGCATCCACAGGGCAATCTGCGGGAAGAACATGACCAGCATCATGCCGATGATCTGCAGGAAGATGAACGGGATCACGCTGATGAAGATTTCCTGCAGGGTCACGTCCTTGGGCGCCACGGACTTGAGCCAGAAACAGGCCGGGCCGAAGGGCGGACTGAGGAAATAGATCTGGATGTTCATGACGAACAGTATCCCGAACCACACCGCCGCCCATTCCGGCGTCATGCCCAGGTCCGGCGCCAGGTCGCGCACCACCGGAGCGAACACCGGCACAGTAATGAAGATGATGGCGATCCATTCCATGAAGGTGCCTAAAACGACCAGGATCGCCATCATGACGAAGATCGTGCCCAAGGGCCCAAGGCCGGCGCCCTTGATCAACTGGCGCATGAAGTCAGCACCGCCGATCAGGTTGTACAGCCCGACGAAGGCCACGGCGCCCAGGATCAGCCAGATGATGGTGCCGACCACCGCCATGGTGTTGGCCAGGCAGTCGCGCAGCAGGGCGTAATTGAACTTGAAGCGCACGGCGGCGACGGCGATGGCGCCGAACACGCCCACGGCGGCCGCTTCGGTGACGCTGGTGATGCCGCCGTAGATCGACCCCATGACGCAGAAGATCAGCCCGATACACATGGCGACCGCCGCGACCTGATGGCGTTCCAGCCTGGTTTCCTTCCCCGTCTTCAAGGCGATCTCCGCCGCCGTCGGCGCCAGGGCCGGATTGATGTTGCAGCGCGCGAGAACGAACGACACATAGAACGCGGCCAGCATCAAGCCGGGAATGAAGCCCGCAGTGAACAGGTCCCCGATGCCGACGTTGGCGCTCAGCCCGTAGACGATCATGACGATCGACGGCGGGATCAGCGTCGCCAAGGCGCCCGCCGCGCAAATCAGGCCGATGGTCAGCTTGCGGTCGTAGCCCAGGCGCAGCATCTGCGGCAGTGCGACCAGACCCAGCATGACGATCTCGCCGCCCATGACGCCCGACATGGCGGCCAGGATCACGGCGACGATGGTGGTCTGCAGCGCCACGCCGCCGCGCAACCCGCCGGCGAAGATCGACATGGCGTCGAACAGGTCCTGGGCGATCCCGGCGCGTTCCAGGATCGACGCCATCAGCACGAAGAACGGCACCGCCACCAGGGGATATTTCTCGAGCAGGTCCATGGCGTTGGTGGACACCAGGTACATGCCCTGCAGCCCGTAGAACGCCAGCGCGCAGATCACGGAGATGATCAGCGTGACGATGCCGAGCGGCATGCCCGTCATCATCAGGACCAGAAGAGCCGCGACGATGAACAGCGAGATCGCGGCAATGCCGACGGCGTCACGGTCGACGCGGAATTGATCGACGATGCCGCCCGAGACTTCGACCAGATGCTCTTCCAGGTTGACCCACATGTCGCCGCCTTCGCCGTAATGGGCGAAAATCTGCACCAGCAGGCGCAGGCAGATCAGCGCCAGAACGGCATAGACCGTGACCTGCAGCGCATGGGAGCGGAAGTGGCGGCACAGATTGACCAGCAGTTGGACCAGGTAAAGAAACAGGCCGGCGACCAGAACGGTCTTCAGGATCATGGGCAGCGGCGAGTTCCAGGCCGAGCCGCCGCGCTCCACCAGGTCGATGCTTTCCAGCGCCCGGATCAACGTGTCGGACACCAGCATGTAGAGAGCGAACACGCCGACCGCCATGGCGAACAGGTCGAGCCACCAGCGGGCCCGGTCCGACACCATGAGATAGAAAACGGTGATGCCGATATGACGCTTCTGCAGGGTGACGAAGCCGGCCGACAGCATCCACGCGCTGGCGCACAGAACCATCACCACCTCGAACACCCATTGGGTGGGCGCATGGAAGACGTAGCGTGCCACGACCTCCCACATCGTGCAGAACGCCGCGATCAGGTAGAGGTTGCCGACGGCCAGACCGAGAAACCGGCTGAAATGGTCGACGGATCGGCTGAACGTCGCGCCCGCGGGCGCGCCGACCAAGGTTTCCGTGAATCCGGACATCGCCCCCTCCTGGACCGGCGGACAGTATACCAGAAAATGAAGTGAAGGGCCGCCGCGCCCATTGTGGGCGCGGCGGCGAACCGGTGCCTACTTCAGGAGACCGACGGACCGCATGTACTTCAGATGCGCGTCCAGGGCTTCCTTGGCGAGGGGCGACTTCTTGGCGAAATCCTCCCACGCGCCGACGGCGATTTCGCGGAACTTGGCGCGCTCTTCCGTCGTCCAGTCGACGACGGTGATCTCACCGCCCTTGCGCTGTGCGTCGGCGATCTTCTGGTCTTCAAGATCGGCTTCGCGGCGCATGGAGTCATAAGCGGCCTGGTACCAGACTTCCAGGGCGGTCTGGCCCTTCGGACCCAGCTTTTCCCAGACCTTCTTGTTCACGATGAACTGCAGAACGGCCATGGAGTGGATGCCCGGATAGATCGGGAACTTGGCGACCTTGTAGAGGCCCTGGGCGTTGTTGTTCACGTGGGCGGAGGCATCGGCGGCATCGATGACCTTCTTCTCCAGCGCGGTGTAGACCTCGGAGAACGGCAGCGACACGGGCGCAGCGCCGACGCGTTTGAACACTTCGGCCGCCAGCCCCTCGGGCGAACGCACTTTCACGCCCTTGAAGTCGGCCACGCCCTTGATCGGAATGGTCGAAACGAAGGCTTCCTTGGCATAGGGGCCGCAGCCGACGACATGGACCTTGCCCTTGGTGTACTTGTCGTAAAGCTTCTGCAGGATTTCCTTGCCGCCGCCGTACTGGCAGAAGGTGCGAACCTGATCGACCGTGTCGTAGCCGGCGATCAGGTCGCCGATTACGGCGAACGCGGGATCGCGTCCGGAGAAGTAGGAAACCGCGTTCAGGTCGCCGTCGAGAATACCGTTGGCCACGGCGTCGATGGTTTCCCGGTGCGGCACCACGGCCTTGGTCGGCAGGACTTCGATCTTGACCGCGCCGGCGGTCATGGCATCGAGCTTGGGCGCCCACTTATCCGTCATGAAACGGTGGGCCCAGTCGCCGGCCTTGGAGCTGGCCTGAACTTTGAGCGTTTTTGCGGCGGCATCGCCGGTCGCCCCGGCAACAACCAAACCGCCGACGGCAAGCGCCATCAGTGTCTTCTTAAACATCGTCCTTGGACCTCCCTAAAATTCGGTTCTTTCGTGGCGATATTGACTTCACCCTCACTGAAATACTAATATATCAGTTGCGGAGTCAAGGTCTAACCCGGCTCGCAGGTGCAGCAAAAATCCCAGTGTTTGCGCCGTTTTTGGGGGATATCGACCACGTGATGCCCGACATGACCGGCCTGTTCAAGGATCGCCCGACCCAGCCGAAAGGCGGCCGCCTGACCGCCGTGCAGCAGATCTACCAAAGCCTGCGCGACCAGATCGTGTCTCTTGATCTTCCGCCCGGAACCGTCCTGCAAACCCGCCAGATTGCCGAGCAGTTCGGCGTCAGTCCGACACCCGTGCGCGAGGCCCTGATCCTGCTCGAGGAAGAGGGCCTGGTCGACGTGTTCCCCCAGTCGCGCACCTGCGTCGCCTTCATCGACGTGCAAAGTGCGCGCGAGGCTCATTTCCTGCGCCGCAGCGTCGAGGTCGAGATCGCCCGCACCCTGGCCGGCGACATCGACGGCCCGGATATCGACGCGCTGCGCGCCGTGATCGGCCGGCAGAAGGCCGCCCTCTCCTCGGGCGACCTGTCCACCTTCATTCCCGCCGACAACCGGTTTCACGAAATGATGTACGAGATGGCCGGGGTCGGCGGTCTGTGGGACATCATCCACGCCCGCCGCGCACATCTCGACCGGCTCCGGCGCCTGCACCTGCCGACCAAGGGCAAGGCACCCAAGATCATCCGCGACCACGAAGCCATTCTCGACGCCATCGCCGCGCATGATTCCAACGCGGCCGAGGCGGCCGTGCGTGCGCACCTGAAGGACACGGTTTCCTCGACCGAGGAAATCCGCACCCACTTCCCGGAATACTTCGGATAATCCAAAATCCGGCATCATCGGCCGGACGCATACGAGGAGCATCGACGCCACCATGACCACCGAGACCGTGATCGACGACGCACTGGCCGCCGCCTACAGGGACAAGGGCTACATCATCGTCGCGGACATCTATTCGCCGGACGACATCCGGGAAATGCAGGGCGCCCTGGCCGAACTGGTCGAAGGCGCCAGGGGCCTGACCGACCATACCGGCGTCATCGACCTGGAGCCCAACCACACGCCGGACCGGCCCCGCGTGCGCCGCATCAAGGAGCCCTTCAAGAACCATCCGGTGTTCAACCGCATGGCGCGCCACCCGCGCCTCATGGCCGTGCTGACCGCCCTTCTCGGCCCCGCCTTCCGCATGCACGGCTCCAAGATCAACCTGAAGTCGGCGCAATACGGCTCGCCCGTGGAATGGCACCAGGACTGGGCCTTCTACCCGCACACCAACGACGACGTGCTGGCTGTCGGCGTGATGCTCGACGACATGACGGAGGACAACGGCCCGCTGCTCTGCGTGCCGGGGTCCCACAAGGGGCCGACCTACGACCACCACCAGGACGGCCGCTTTCTCGGCGCCATGGACCCGGACGCGCCGGGGGCAAATCTGGACACGGCCGAAATGATCACCGGCCGCGCCGGGTCCTGCAGCTTCCACCACGCGCGCACGATCCACGGCTCGGCCCGGAACATCTCCGGCAAAGACCGCACGCTGCTGCTCTACCAGGTGACCGCCGCAGATGCCTGGGACATCCGCGGCCTGCCCGCGGGCAGCACGTGGGACGACTACGTCGCCAGCTTCATCGCCGGAGAGCCGGTGCTGGAGCCCCGCGTCGTGCCCACGCCCGTCCGCCTGCCCTATCCGCCACCGCTCAAGGGCGGGTCGATCTACGAAAGCCAGTCGCTGGCCAAGAAGAAATTCTTCGGCGCCAAGACGGCCGCCGAATAACCGCGCCGCGGCACCGCAAGAAAAACCACATCAAGACCGGAACATCCATGACCAAGAAAAAAATACTCATGACCGAGCGCATCCATCCCGCCGGTCACGCCATCCTGGACGCGCGCGACGATGTCGAGGTCGTCATCGCCGACGACATCCGCCCGGAAACCCTGGCCAAGGCGCTTCCCGGCGTGCACGGCATCGCCGTGCGCACCGCCAAGCTGCCCGAGGAGGTGCTGAGCCACGCCAACGCGCTCGAGGTCGTCTCGCGCCACGGGGTCGGCTGCGACAACGTGGCCGTCGACCATCTGACGGCGCGCGGCATTCCCGTCTGCATCGCCGCCGGGGCCAACGCGCGCTGCGTCGCCGAGCACACCATGACCATGATGATGTCCCTCGCCCGCGACCTGACGGCGCAGACGGCGCTGGTGCGCGAGAGCCGCTGGACCGAACGCAACAGCTACCGCGCCAAGGATATGTACCGGTCGAAAATCCTGATCATCGGCTATGGGCGCATCGGACGTCTGCTGGCCCCCCTTTGCAAGGCCTTCGGCATGGATGTGGTGGTCGCCGACATCAAGCTCGACCGCGCCCTCGCGGACCGACAGGGCGTGCGCGCGGTCGAGGACTTCCGCCCCGAACTGCCCGCGGCCGACTTCGTCTCCCTCCACGTGCCGCTCGACGAAACGACCCGCCACCTGATCGGCGCAACGGAGCTGGCCGCCATGAAGCCGGGCGTCATCGTCATCAACAACGCGCGCGGCGGCGTGGTCGACGAACGCGCCCTCGCGGCGACGCTCGACAGCGGCCACGTGGCCGGCGCCGGGCTCGACGTGTTCTCGGAAGAACCTCCGCCCGCGGATCATCCCCTGGTGCGTCACCCGAAGACGGTCCTTGCTCCCCACAACGGGGCGGCGTCGATCCTGGCGTCCGAGGCTGCATCCGTCATGACGGCGCAGAACATCCTGGACCATTTCGACGGCCGCCTTAAGGATGAGATGATCTTCAACCTGGACGCCTTGAAACGGGCGTCCTGACGGCTGGCGGAGGGAAGTCGGGCATGTGCGCGCAGACCGTCCATATCGGCTCGGGCGCCGGGTTCGCGGGCGACCGGCTGGACGCCGGCCTGCCCGTGGTCGAGACGCTGGCCCGTCGCGATGGTCCCCGCTACCTGATCTTCGAGGTCATGGGCGAACGCACCCTGGCGATCGCCCAGCGCATCAAGATGCGCAATCCGGAACTCGGCTATTCGCCGTATCTGGAACCCTACCTGCGCGGCGTGCTGAAGGCCGCCAAGGACGCGGGCGTGCGCGTCGTCGCCAACCTGGGCAACGCCAATCCCCTGGGCGGTGCGAAGAAGACGCTGGAGATCGCCAAGGAGCTGGGCGTCAAGGGCCTGCGCGTGGCCGTGGTCCTGGGCCCCTTGATCCATGAATTCGGCTGGATCGCCGACGATTGGGACCGCCTGGCCGCCGGCACCCTCGCCGGCCATTTGCTGGAATGCGGCGGCCAGGTCACGGGCGGCTACTTCTGTGACCCCGGGTTCAAGGACGTGCCGGGCATGGACGATCTGGGCTTTCCCATCGGTGAAATCGACGCCGACGGGTCCATCGTCATCACCAAGGCGGAGAACACGGGCGGCTTGGTGACCCGGGCCACGGTGACGGAACAGATCCTCTATGAAATGCACGACCCGGCCGCCTATCTGACGCCGGACGTGGCCTTGGACGTCACGGGCGTCGTGCTGGAGGACGCCGGCAAGGACCGCGTGCGCGTCGTCGGCGCCCGGGGCCATCCGCCGCCCGAGACGCTGAAGGTCACGGTCTCCGCCGACGGGGGCTGGCTGGGCGAGGCGGAGCTGACCTATGCCGGGTCCAACGCGTTGGCCCGCGCGCGCCTGGCCGCCGACATCGTGCGGACGCGCCTTGTCCGCAACGGCGTCACCGAGCCGGTCCGCGTCGAGGTCGTGGGCGCCGGCGCCGCCTTCGACAACGACGCGGGCGACCGGGCGCAGGGCCGCAACATGCCGCTCGACGGAGAATACCGCCTGCGCGCCGCCGTACGCTCTGCCGACAAGGCGACGGCGCAATACGTCAACGACGAGGTGCTGAGCCTGTTCTGCTCCGGCCCGGCAGGCGGCGGCGGCTATCGCTGTTCGATCACGGGGCAGGTCAACACGGCCTCGGTCCTGGTGCCGCGCGGCCCGGTCGAGGCGCAGGCGCGCGCGGAGGAAGTGACGGAATGAGCGCCGACGGCCGTCTCACCCTGCCCCTTCACGCCGTGGCCCACGGGCGCGCCGGCGACAAGGGGAACCGTTCCAACATCTCGGTCATCGCCTACCTGCCCGAGGCTTTCCCCCATCTGGTCGGCCAGGTGACGGAAGACAGGGTGCTGGAGTTGTTCCGCCACAAGGGCGCGACCAAGGTCACGCGCTACCTGCTGCCCAACCTGAACGCCATGAACTTCGTTATCGACGACGCCCTGGAAGGCGGGGTCAACAGCGCCCTGACCCAGGACCTGCACGGCAAGACCCTGTCGTTCCTTCTGCTGGGCGGGGTCGAGGTGACGGTGCCGCGGGCCTGCGTGCCGGCGGGCTCGCGCTATCTCGACGGCTAATCCTGCCCGCCTTGTCCTATTTCCGGCACAGTATCGCGCCGTAGCGCAGGACGAACAGGGCGAAGGCGGCGCACCACAGCCCTCCGGAAACGGACAGCATCAGGTGGTATTCGCCGACCAGGGGAGCCGCGACACGGCTGGCCGCCGCCAGGAAGGCCAGAACATAGATCACGGTGGTCGCCGCGTCGGCCGCCAGCCCTCGACCCGTGTGGCCCAGGGTCGCCCGAGTCATGACGGCCAGCACCATGCCGCCCATCGCGCCCGCGGTGAGCGCGTGCAGGCCGGCGCTTTGCGGCACAACGTCCACGAACGCGGCCAGGCCCATCAAGGTCAGGCCGACCGGCACCCAGAGATAGCCGGCGTGCAGGCTCCAGACCAGGGAATCTCCCAGGCAGCGAAGCCCCCGCCAGCGCCCCATGCGGACGACATGGAGCGCCCCCGCCGCCATCAGCGCGTAGGCCGTCGCAAGGTGGTCCGGCGCCGCCGTCCAGCCCGCCAGCGCCGCAAGCGTCGCCAACAGAACGACCCGGTCGAAGAGACCGAAGGGCACCGGCCTGGGGACATCGGGCTTGTTCCTGGCGAGCCAGTTTCCGGTGAAACTGGGAACGATCCGCCCGCCGATCAGGGAGATCAGCAGGACGATCACGGCCACCCCCATGCGCGGTCCCAAGTGATGGAGAACCGGCAGGCCCGCCGCCTCGGCGTGGGTCAGGCCGTTGGCCGCGGCCAGCAAACCGATGGCGACGACGACCGGCAGGTTGCGCCAGTTGCGCCCGACGGCGATCTCGCGCAACGCCACCGCCATCAGCGCGATCAGAAAGGCGACGTCGATCGCGGCGGTCGGCAGCGCATCCAGGACGGCGCCGTAAGCCACGGCGATACGCCCGCCGAACCACAGGGTGAACAGGCCGATCAGGCCCCACCCCTGCAGCGGCATGCGCCCGGTCCAGTTGGGAATCGCGGTCAGGAGAAACCCGCCGACGACGGCGGCGATGACGCCGAACAGCATCTCATGGGCATGCCACAGGGTGACCGGAAACCCGGTGCGTATGGCGATGCCGCCCGACAGCACCGCGACCCACAGCGCCACATAGGCTACGGCGAAAACCCCCGCCGCCAGGAAAAACGGCCGGAAGCCTTGACTGAACACCGCTGGTCCGCTCCATCCCGCATACCGCGGGATCGCGCCCGCGTTGGCGATGCGCGTGGTCACGGCAGCTCTCCCCGGCCGGAAACGGGTGAGGGCGCGGCGTCAAGCTCTTCGCGAATAACGCTCTCCAGGCGGGCGACCTTCACGCCATAGGCGGCGCAGGCCTCGCCCACGGTTTCGAAGGGCGCCATGGTGCATCCCGGACAGGCCATCTTCATCCGGTTGAAGGCACGCACCGCGGGTGGCCAGCGGGTCAGCACGTCGTCGACGATCATTCTCGCAAGGTCGGCCTTGTTCATTTCGGTCCTCCGGTGCCAGGCATGCGGCAGTCTTTGTCAGAGCTAGAAGATCGAACGCGGCGCGTCTTTGCGCGGGCGCAAATTCCGCAGCGATCGCCGCGCCTATTCGTGTTCGGCGATTTCGACAAGACGATGGGGCTTGGTGATGACCAGATGCGACGACCGCTTGCCGCTGAGAATTCCCTCCTGCTCCCAGGCCGACAGGGTGCGGCTGACCGTGTGCAAGGTCGTCGCGTTCATTTCCGCGATCTCGTTGCGCGACAGGGTGAAGGGAATTTCCACCCCGTCGGCGACCCGCCGCCCGGCCTGGCGCACCATCCGCAAGAGGGTCGCGGCGATGCGCCGCTCGACCCGCTGGGTCGCCAGTTCCTGTAGGCGTTCCTGCAGTTCCTCCAGACGTCCCCCGATCAGGTTGATGGCGTTGGCGGCCAGGGTCGGGTGCTCCGCGATCAGCTTGGCCTTGGCGGCGGCGCTCCAAAACAGGGCCATGCCGTCCTCGACGGCCACGGGCGTCGCCGGATAGGGCTTCCGGCGCAGCACGGCGACCGTGCCGACCAAGTCTCCCGGCCCGAGATAGCGGATGACGACGTTGCGCCCGTCGGGTGTCGTCTGATCCAGGCGCAGGCGCCCCCAGGCCAGAAGGTAGCTGTAGCTCGCCTCCTCACCCTGATGAAACAGGGTCTCGTCCTTCTTCAGCGCGAGTTCGCCGGCGGCTTCAGCGGCGGCGCTCAGCGCGGGGCCGTCGGCGTTCTTGAAAAAAGCCGTCCGCTGCAGAACCGATTTCCGGGCATCCATGTCCAAAGGTGTCATCCTTCCGGTGTGGCGGCGGCCATATTAAAGCGGATTCTCGTTTGATTGAACGCGTTCGGACGCTCCCGGACCGAACCGCACGCATGGTGGCCGGCCGGCGGCCATCCGCCCCTGCCCGGATTCAGTCCGGTCGCACGGCCGAATCGGGGACGCCGTGCTGCTTCGACGGGCCGGCCTGTTCCAGGTCGCGGGCGGCGCCGAGGCCGTGGAGGGCCAGCAGGATGCGGCCGAGAACATCGCTCTGTCCGCCGGGCATGCCCTCCTCCACGGCGACGCAGGTCTCCTTGGCGTCGTATTCCCAACGCTGCAGGATGTCGATCTTCTGCGCCTTCGTCAGGCCGTCGTGTTCGACCACGGCTTCGGGCGTGCCGAAGGCGGCTTCCGGATTGAGAAGCGCCTTCTCCAGGTCGGTGGCAGGCGACTTTGCGGTCTTCGTCATCGTATCGCTCCCTCTCAGAGATGTTGCGACAGGTGCCGGCGCCAGACCTTTTACAGGTGGGGATGGAATGGACCTTCGGCAACGCCCGGTTCCGGCGACGAAATTGCGCAGGATGTCCCGCACGGCATGTTCGGCGGCGACAGGTCACACGGACCTGCCTGAAATCCGCGTCGCGAACCCGTCGTGCGCCGATGAATATGCCTCACTCCATGCACCAACCGTGACTGACGATAAGCGACTGTCCGGTCAGCGCGTTGGTTTTGGCACCGGCGAAGTAAAGGACGGCCTCGGCGATATCCTCCACCGTCGTGAACTGGCCGTCGACGGTCTCCCTGAGCATGACGGTCTTGACCACATCCTCTTCGCTGATACCGAGTTCCTTGGCCTGTTCGGGAATCTGCTTCTCAACCAATGGCGTTCGCACGAACCCCGGGCAGACCACGTTGGCGCGGACGTTGTGTGCCGCTCCTTCCTTGGCAACCACCCTGGCCAGGCCCAGAAGTCCGTGCTTGGCGGTTACATAGGCGGCCTTGAGGGGCGACGCTTCCTTGGAATGGACCGAGCCGATATAGACGATTGAGCCGGACTTGGCCGCGTACATGTATTTAAGGCAAGCCTTCGTGGTCAGGAACGCGCCGTCGAGATGGACGGCGAGCATCTTTTTCCACTCGGCGAACGGAAACGATTCGATGGGATGGACGATCTGAATACCGGCGTTGCTGACCAAAATATCAATCCGGCCGTAGGCGGCATGGGCAGCGTCCATCCCTGCGTTTACCGCGGCCTCGTCGCCTACATCCATGCCCAAACCCAAGGCGGTCCCGCCGTTGCCGACGATTTCGGCGGCGGCGGCCTCGGCGGCATCTTGCTTCAGATCGGCGATGACAACCCTGGCGCCCTCGCGGGCGAAGGCATGGGCGATCTCCTTGCCGATCCCGCTTGCTGCCCCGGTGACGATCGCGACTTTGTCTTTAAAACGGCTCATGTCGATCCTGTCCTTCGTGTGGTTTCATGCGACGAGGTAATCGTGGACGACCTCGCCATGGTTGCGTGTCAGATCGGCGATCAAGGGGATACCGGAATAGCCCGGCATCTCCTTCATCTTGTCGTCGGCAAAAGTGGGCAAGCAAACGGCATCGCGAAAGCCGTCGCGATCACCTCAAGAGCATCCCGCCTGTTACGCTGACGGTTGCTTGGCCGGTGAGTTCTCTGACGGGTGTTTCTTCGTTCGCCGCTTGCTCTCTCGATCGCCTTCGGTTGTTTTTGCTTCCCTCGTTGCCGCATTCTTCGCCACGAGAAGGTCGTGCATCACATCGAACACGCGCACGCCGACTTCTCTCGGCTTTGGCGCAAGCCAAGGTGCGGCGCGCAAGGTCGTGGCGGCATCGGACAGGCCCTGCTTCCAGCGGTCATTCATCGTCCCGCGGCTGAATTCATAATCCTTCGATGCGCCTTGAGGTTCGAACGGGCGATAGATGAGCTGGACGATGTCCATCTCGGTGACGCAGCCGAACGCGTACAGCCGCTTGGCCTGTTCAGTGCGTGCAATTTCCGGCGGCAGCAACTTGTGCAGTTCGTTGATCGCGTGGCGCACCTCGTGCTTTTGCTGGAAGACATCCGTGTTGACCCGCGTCCGGCTCGAATAACGGATATCCTTTTCCCGCTCACTTACCTCTTCGAGATTTTCGGGAATTTTCCCATAGCCTTGGAAAACGTCGACCTGGAAACACAGCCGGCTGCGGCGCGGATAATAGTCCAGCACATATTGCAGCGGCGTGTTCGAGACCAAACCGCCGTCCCAGTAAAATTCGCCGTCGATCTCGACCGGAGGAAAGCCCGGCGGCAGCGCGCCGCTTGCCATCACATGCTCGGGGCGGATGGAGATTTCCTCGCTATCGAAATAGGCGAAGCGGCCGGTCCGCACATTGACCGCGCCCACGCTGAAGCGCATTTCCCCGGGGTGGTTGATGCGGTCAAAATCGACCAGCCGCTCCAACGTGCCTTTTAGCGCGTTGGTGTCGTAGTAGCCGGTGGGCTTTTCCGGCGAGAGCCAGTCTTGCGGTGCGTACGGAGCAAAGAACCCAGGTTGACCGAACAACAAGGATGACAGCGCGCTTGCCTTTTGTTGCCAAGCGGCGAACGGGCCATCCAGATTGGAAGGCCACAACGCGGTAGGCGCCGTGATCTCTTGCCAAAATTCGCGCAGGCGCGGGACGCGGTCCGCGGGCGCATTCCCGGCAATGAGCGCCGCGTTGATCGCGCCGATCGAGATACCGGCGACCCAATCGGGCAGGTATTCCGTCGAGGCCAGCGCCTCGTAAACGCCGGCCTGATAGCTGCCCAGCGCGCCACCGCCCTGCAAAACCAGAGCGATCTTTTTGTCATAAGAGGATGGCCGTGCGGATGAATTGCGATTGGTCATTTGTATATCCGGAAAAGGGGCGAGCGTTCCTTTTTGGCTCCTCGACGCGGCAAATGGAATTCGGCAACGGTATTTGGCCCGCACCCTTCGAGACGGCGGCGATGCCGCCTCCTCAGGGTGAGGAAAAAATGGCGGGCCGGGAAGAAATCCTCATCCTGAGGAGGGCCCCACGGGTCCGCGCGTCGCGCGGCCCGAGGACAGGCTCCGGCCCGTCTCGAAGTATGAGGGCGTTGTTCCTTTCGCTCCCGAGGCAATTCCACATGAAACGTCGAAGAGCCTCCTTTTTTAAAGGCAGTGCGCGCAATAAATAGAACTCAGATATTGGCTTATATCCTTGTATGACAAAGACAATTAAATACACAAATCTGTGACTTGCACGGCATCGGTGTAAATACGTGCGCAAAATGCCTCCCGCGGGCCCGTACCAATCTCGCCCGCAAACTTGCGCCGGACCGATTTCCCTGCCGCCGCCGTTTGCTAGGATGGCAACGCCATGATCGAACTTTCCGCCGCCCTGGCCGCGATGGCGCTGGCCCATTGGGTGCCGTCGGCACCCCGCGTGCGGCCGATCCTCATCAGCGTGCTCGGCCCACGCGGCTTCCACGCCGTCTACAGCCTGGTGTCCTTCGGCGTCCTCGTGTGGCTGGTCGCCGCCTACGGCGCGGCGGCCGACGGGCCCTGGCTGTGGACGCCTCCCTTCTGGGCGCGGTGGACGGCCGTGCTCGGCATGCCGGTGGCGCTGTGGCTGATCCTGGCGCGCCTCATGCAGCGACCGGGCGACGCGCCCGCCAGCATCTACCGCCTGACCGCGACGCCGGGTTCCCTGGGAATTCTCCTGTGGGCGGGCCTGCACCTGTTGAACGTGGGCGCGGCACGCGCCGTCGTGCTGTTCGGGACGTTCGCCGTGATCGCCCTGGCGGCGGCGGTCAAGAACCTGTGGACCGCGCCGCCCGGGCGGCGGCTGATCGGCATCCTGCCGGGCCGCGCCATGCTGCAGGGGCGCACGCCCGCCCGCCTCGACGACCTTCCCCTGACGCCGCTCGTCCTCGCATTCGGACTGTGGCTGGCGCTGCTCGCCCTGCATCCTCTCGTCATCGGCGCGGACCCGCTGGCCGGCATGCTGCCCTGACTCTCCTGCCCCGGGCCAAGTTCGCCGAACTTGTGCCAGCGCAACAAGCCGGCCGGTCCCCTGCGCTACGCCTCTCCGATCCCCGCGGGCTCATCCCGCGGTCCCGACCATGGAGGTTGCTGCATCATGCATACGAATTCCTTGAAACGGCTGTGGCTCGCCCTCGCCCTCATTCTCGTCGCGTCCTTCGGAACCCTCGGGTTCCTGGGGCGGGA
>Ga0210019_1000915_pt1 | contig 34009 bp, 33 predicted proteins | sample CryGeyCG2114_020_2_FD_183969 | JGI IMG/M metagenome (GOLD analysis project Ga0210019, IMG submission 183969) | Groundwater microbial communities from aquifer - Crystal Geyser CG11_big_fil_rev_8/21/14_0.20 (SPAdes) (version 2) | ecosystem: Environmental > Aquatic > Deep subsurface > Groundwater ...
CAACAAAAACATCATAACCCTCCTGGGTTAGTTTTCTCTGTAAAAGATTGAGCATAATGTCCTCGTCTTCCACTAATAAAATTTTCTTTGCCACAAAATTGGATATTAGATATTGGATTTTAGATATCGGATTAACTAATCCCCGTCTAATATCTAATATCTATTATCTATTTATTTTTTATTTTTGCTCAAAACGGCTTCAATTTTTTCGATAATTTCAGCCGGCGTAAAATGGGCTTTTACCAAATAATCAGCTGCGCCTAATTTCAGCCCCTTTTCCACATCCTCTCTTTGGCCGAGATTGGAAAGAATAATAACCGGAATTGAACTCTGAACCGGATCCTCCCGCATTTGAGATAAAACCGCAAATCCATCCATACCAGGCAAGATAAGGTCAAGCAAAATCAGGTCAGGCTTTTCCTCCTTGATTTTTTTTATTCCTTTTTCTCCATCCGTCGCTTGCGAAGTATTGTATCCTTCCTTGTTCAGTTTCCGAGCTATTAAATCACCGAGAAATAAATCGTCCTCAATGATTAAAATATTTTTTGCCATAGATTCCATACGAATAAAGATGAGACTGTTGAATAATTCAGCGTTGTTCAGCGTAGCTATCAGCGTTTCCTCGGCGTTATTAAGGTTTTTACGCTGAACTTACGCTGAACAAAACGCTGAAATTACGCAGAAAAATAATTGTTCAACACTCTAAAAGATACGAATTTTATGGGTTCCATACGAATATTCGTATGGTAGCCATTATTCATATTGAATTTACATCTTTATTCGTGTGTTGTGCTATTTCCCGATTTGTTTTACTACTTTATCAATCACCTCTTGGGGGTCAAATTCGGTTTTAATCAACCAATCCTTTGCTCCTAATTCTTTGGCTTTATCAAGTTCTACCGGCTGGCCAGAATTGGAAATGATAATCACTGGAAGCGTCTTTAACTTTGGCTCTTTTTGCATTTCCTCCATAACCTCAATTCCTCCTTTCTTCGGCATAATAATGTCCAGCAAAACAATATCAGGCATAATTTCTCTCATTATCTTGAGCCCTTCTTCCCCGTCACGGGCAACAAAAACATCATAACCCTCCTGGGTTAGTTTTCTCTGTAAAAGATTGAGCATAATGTCCTCGTCTTCCACTAATAAAATTTTCTTTGCCACAAAATTGGATATTAGATATTGGATTTTAGATATTGGGTTAACTAATCCCCGTCTAATATCTATTATCTATCTAATATCTATATTAAAGCTTTTTAAAAATTTTTGTAAATGAAAAAATGTCGTACTAAAAGATTATCCCTCTTTCAGCTTTTCAATTTTTTCAATTATTTCTTTTATTTTCTCTTTATCGCAAAAAAAGAGCAAAGTCGGTCTTAGGCGCTCTATAAATTCGGGGAGCTGCAACAAATTCAGGGAATCCAAAGCAGAACCAATGCGTCGGCAATTATTTTCAATCATAGCTTCGGTAATATATTTACCCAAGGAAAGCTCTAATATCTCGCTAATTTTTTTAACCAGTTCGTTCATACTTTAACAGGCAGATTTATAATTTAGGGCTTACGGTAACTGTAAAATAACCTTGGGTATTTGGCGCCCACTGAACCTCTGAATCTATTCCTTCAATTGTTTCATATATTCCGGCAATCATACCGGCCAGAATTACATCGTTAAAAGGATTGTTTATCTTAACCCCTAAAACCTTTTCTCTCTTTTCCACCTCTATTGGATTGCCCCAGCCGCACAGTCCGAAATATTGAGGATTAAAAAGTTTTTGATAATCCTCTTGAGTTCCCTTTAAATCCGCGGTAACGAATTCCTTTTTGGCGCACATTTCTGATTTGACGCATTTCTTTTCAATATCAAGAATTAGTTTAGAAAGACCCACTCCCAATTCCCTCTCTAAAGTTTGAAGCAATGAATTAAAACCGTGTCTGCCCAAAAGCACCCATCTTTTTCCGGTTTTTCTATGGATTAAATAACCTTTTGGCCAATCCCATTCAAAAGTTTCACTTACCATTTTGGGGATTTTGCATCCCGGACAAATTTCATAAGTAATGTTTCCCGGCAAAACCAAAACAGGAGAGGGATAAAGATGTTTAGCCACTTCCTCTTCTGCTAAAGCTGACTCTACCATAATCTTTCCTATTCCATTTTTTTCTTCCAAGTTAATCCTAACGGGCTTTCGCCATAAACTTTGGGTCACGCCCCCCACATCGCCGGCCAATTCAGGCAAAAAATAAGCGCCCCTGACGCACATTGTTAAAATTTTTCCCCATTCAAGTTTCTCAATCCAAATATCGCCGTAGCCAACCGCCCTACCTGTTCTTATCATTTTCTCAAAGGCTTTTTCCCCCAAAAATCTGTTTCTGACGAGCAAACCCTTAAAACCGGAGATAACTCCGTCAACATATCTTTTGGTGCTCTGCTTTTTGGTTTCACTGATTATTTTTTTTATCGGCTTTCCCAATTTTTCTTCCAATTCGTTGAAAATAGCGGTTAGATTATCTAAGGAAATAAGGATGTTGGGGCGCTCCCCGGCGCTTACAAATGTCCCGTTTTTCCTCCACCCCCATTTATCCTCTCTTGTTATTAAAAGGGGCGCCCCGCATATTTTACATCTTTTTGTGTCTTTTATTTTGTTTAACATAATCCCCGCGAATTTGCGCGAATTTACCCTAAATCTCACTAATTTATCTGTAAAATTCGTGGTAGATTAGCGCAAATTAACGATTTAGACATTTATTTTTGAAATTTCATCTCTTTTGTAATAAATGCTGAAAGCAAGCAAGACCGCGCAGGTAAATGTTCCGAAACCGTGCAGAATGTCTGGTAAAAAAGAGAGTTTGAAAATTTCTCCCAGCATTAAAAATCCGGCGCAGGCCACCCAAAGAAAGAATATAGAAAGCCCCAAAAGAAAAGAACGTCGCCTCAGATAGGGATTTTTCAGAGAAAACCCTTTTATAAAAAACAGAGAGCAGGCGGCGAGTAAAAATACCGAAGTTAATCCCAAAAGAAAATAAATAATTATTGGAGGAGAAAAAGTTGGCACCCACCTGACAAAAACCAAATTGCCAAACTGGTAGCTTACCATTGAGGCCGGTTTAAAACTAATAATGTTCCAGGTCAATAAAATAAATGACAGGGAAATAATCGCCCAAAACAAGTATTGTCTAATTTTTTTAAAATAAGTAAGGAGTAATAATACTTTGGCTAAATAGCCAAAAAGGAAGAAAAAAAGAAAAAAAACAGCGCAATAAAAAGCCTGCATTAGCGCCAAACTATTTTCCTTAAAAACAAAATGGAGCAGGGGTTGAATTACAAAAAAAGAAAATACAATAACGAAATATAAAAAGAATTTATAAAAGGAACGAACAGCCTCGTTTTCGGGGTTCTTTCGACAAGAATCTCGCATTTTGGCAACCGCCCAAATTCCAAAAGGAAGGGCAAGAAATTTAAATATAGATAAAAGAGGAATCATATATTCATTATAGAACTATTTTAAAAATTCTCCAAATTTCCATTTCTCCCTCATTTCCAATTATAGCATAGCGAGAAATCTTTCCAATGCCTATATTTTAACTCTAACTCTTGGTAAAGCCGGTTTCCAGGTTAGAAGAATAGTTATGAACAAAAACAAAAAGCAGCCAAGGTAACTAAGATCGGAGTAAAGCGGAGGAATTTTAAAGAAATTTCCTAAAATAAAATCAGTTATTGATGGGAAAACTCCCCAGCACATAGCTATTCCCAGACCAAGGGCTCTAATTTTAACTCTTTTGTCTTCAGCGCGTCTTGCTTCCTGGAAAAAAACTATTCCCACCGGGATTACCGCCAAAACAATGGGTAAAAAGCTTATTATTCCTATTATTGGCTCAATCTCCCAACCAAGGGAGCCGTTGATATAAAAATAAGTGGGGGGAGAGACAATGAATAACCCAATCGCAGTTATTGTTATTATTGAAAGCAAAATGGAGACGGGCCACCGATATTTGGGAAATTTAATATAACTCATTGTATAGCCCAATATCGTAATACCGGTAAAAAGGGAAAATATCCGCACCGGATCAATAATTCGCCAGATAAAGGATTGGTCCCCAATAAACATTAAGCAGGGAATAGCATCCAAAAACCAGTGCAGGCCCAGCAAAAAGAAAGCGTAAGCAAAAAGTTTGGCAATATAATTATTCTCTCTTTTCCAGCACTGGTAAAACTTATGACTGCTGAAAATATAGACTATTGCCCCAAAAAGGAAAACTATACCGGTAATAGGAATAGTCATAATTTGAGACCGTTGAATAATTTAGCGTGGTTTCGCTTGCCCCATAGTAGTCCCGCCAGGGCAGGACACTACGGGACTGCGCCCGAAGACTTCTTTAGGGAATGGTTAATAGATTTTTAAAATTATTAGCTTATTTGGTAAGAAGTTTTTACTTCGGGGCTTGCTATTCGCAAAGTTTTCGGCCTCCATCTCATTATAGAAGCGAATTTGCGCGAATACCATGCGAATTAACGCGAAAATATAATTGTTCAACAGTCTGAATTTTAAAACGTGGCTAAAAACTCGGGGAACACCTCTTTTAAGGGTATGGAGAAATGAAAAGTTGAACCTTTGTTTTCTTCTGATTCAAAACCAATTTTGCCGCCGTGAGCCTCAATAATGTTTTTGGAAATAAAGAGACCAAGACCCGAGCCTTCAGTTTCTGCCCTTACGGCGTTAGGGCTTCTAAAAAATTTAGTAAATATTCTTGACTGCTGGTCAACAGGAATTCCCATTCCCGTATCTTTGACTGAAAATTCTATTCTGTCTTTATAATGCCTTAATGAAACTATTACATCACCGCCGACTGGAGTATATCTTAGAGCATTCTCTAAAAGGTTTTGGATAACTACCTTTATTCTTTCTACATCAATTTCAACCTCGGGCAATTTTTTTTCGGGTTTTTTAAATTTAAGTTTTATTTTTCTTTTTTCAAACTCTTCTTTACGGGAGCTTATTACAAATTGAGTAAGCGCTTCAATATCGGCTAAAACAAGTTTATATATATACCTTCCCTCCTCAATTCTGGTTACATCCAAAAGGTCATTAACCAAAACAATCATTCTTTCGTTGGATTTATAAGTTTTTTCCAGAAATTCTCGCTGCTCCGGAGAAAGCTCTCCCAAATCCCCGTCCAACAGCATCCTTAAAGTCCATTTAATTGCCGAAAGCGGAGTTCTTAGCTGATGAGCGGAAAGAGAAACAAATTCCGTTTTTAACCTCTCCACTTTTTTTTCTCGGGTGATGTCATGCAAAACAACGAACGCTCCCAATTTTTCTCCTTCTTTTGTCATAGAAATAGTGGATACTTCCACAGTTGTTTTTTCTCCGAGCGGCAATTCTTTTCTGAAAATTCCTTTAATTTCTTCTTGCCCTAAAAGTTTGGCCAATGATTTAAGGGTTGGAAAGGTGTCCAGTTCTGAAACTGTTCTGCCTATTATATCTCTTCCCTTAATATCAAAAATTTTTTCGGCCCGAGGATTAATCAGGGAAAGTTTGTCGCTTGCATCAAGAATCAACAGCCCGTCGGCAAAATTATCAATAATTGCCAGGGTTTTATCTTTTTCTTCCTCAGCTGTTTTCTTGGCTGCCTCGGTATCTTCCAACATGTTCATTAGAGCTTTTCTTGAATCCTCCAATTCGGCTGTTCTTTCTTTTATCCGTTTCTCAAGAGATTGAGTCAACTCTTCTAACTGCATTGTCCTGGCTTTAACTTTTATTTCCAAAACTTCCCTGGATTCTTTCAGGGCTCTTTTGCTTTCTTCCAGCTCCTCAAACCATTTATCCAGCAACTTGCCGGCTTCTTCTAATTCTTCTTCTTTCTCTTTAAACCTCTTTTTTAATTCAGTCTCTTCCTTGAACTTCGGGGCTTCTTCTTTTTTTGTTTCCGAAATTTCTTCAGGGATACCTAAAAGTTGTGTTTCTTTTTTTTTCATACCCGGTAATAAAATCCCAAATATTAACAACGAATATTTGTGAAAGTTTTTTTATTTAACTAAAAACCAACAAGTTTTATTGTCAATTATTAATTCTTGCTTATTGTCTATGTTGCTAAAATAATCTCTCACCTTGCACAATGGCCTCATTTAATTCTCCTTCTGATACTCCTAACTCCTTTGCCGCTTTTTCAATTCTTCCGAGTAACTCCGGCTCTGCCGGAGCGCTCTCTTCAATTTTAGTCAAGTCCCTGCCAACCTTTAAACAAAGCCGGGCTAAGAAAAAATAGCCTCGCTTTTCCTGAAAGAAATCTATAAATTGTTTAACTTCATTTGCCATGTTTGTTTCTTCTATCACTTTACTTATTGGGGCTGCCAAAAGCCAAACAAGTAATGGTTATTGATGATAGTATTCCTCCATAAATTTCGCCGCCCATATGCATTCCAACCATTGGAGCGATATTGAGAACATCATACATTTCAGAAAAAGGAATTTTAAAATCCCTCAATGTTTTTATCCGTAAAAGACAAGGGAAATAAATAATAGCGCTTATTTCACTTAATATGTCTTTTGTCCTGCCTAACATTTTTCGGGTATCCTCTAAAATATCGGTTCGCTCCAAAAGATAAATTTCCTGCCCTTCTGTCATCTTCTGGTAGAAAATCAAGCCTTTCTTATCCTTGGACGGAGCGACAACAACTCGAGTAAAAGCCTTATCTCTGATTATTGCTCCAAAAGGATTTTTGGTCATAATTGCTAAATTAGGCATCATTGGCGAACCAAGTTTTCTTACCGATACCCCCAATGCTTGGCTATATGCTTCAGCCGCCGGTCTTCCATTAAGTTCTCCAACAACAAAATCTTTTACTTTTCCACATTTAAAAACTTTGTCTCCTGCCAACTGATGGTTTGAGCTCATCTCTAATACAAAAGGAATTTCTGATTTAATCAGGACAATGGCGGCATCTTGTTTCTCAAAACAGCCTTCGGGAGTATGAATAGCTCCCCCAATAAGTCTGAATTTCTTGAAACTGAATTTAATAGTTCCCTCGCCAACAAATAAGAGATTCGGAGCTATTTTATAGAAATTATCCAGCATCTCCTCAACAAGTATTGGTTTTTCAGCAAAGAGATTGTAGAAAAACAGTCCAAAGCATTTTTCTGGGTCTAAATTTTTTAAATCTAAATTAAAATCTTTAGCTGTTTCTTCCAAAACCCTCTCACTTTCTTCCTTACAGTTTTCACTCAAATTGTGTATAGGTTTCACTACGGCCTGAATTTTATCTGAAGCAATACTCATCGCTACCAACCCTTTATCTTGAATTCCTTTAGGAGTAATTAATCCGGTCAAATTACCCATCATAGGTATCCAGCCTCCGCCGCCTATACCGATAAAAGGAACATTGGGGAGTTTTTTCTGCCAGGCTTCGTTTATTTTTTTCTGATTATATCCTTTATCCAGACAAAAATAGACCAAGCTTATTTTCTCTTGAGCAATCTGGCTGTAAGCTTCTTCCACCGCCTTAAACTCGTTCCTCTTTTTACTAAAACCTGTTTTTACATTTATATCTTTCATTTTTTAATCCTACTCAAATATTGCTCGAATAAAATACGAATAACACTCTCATAAATAACGAATAATTATGGATTGATAGTCCTAATATTATTCGGGTTTTTATTCGTGATTTTATTCGTTATTTATTCGGGCAAAATTTGAGTGGTGTTTTTAACATCGTTTACATTATGTTGTTAAATTTCGACCCTCTCCTCCGCCAATGAATTTAGGCGGGAAGATTTTAATCTTGAAGGGTGGGGGATTTTCCTTTTAACTCTTCTAATTCTTTTTTCAACCTCTCTATTTCTTTCTTCAATTCTATCATCTTCAATTCCCGTCCCACCGCTAATTTATTAAATTTTTCCGCCTCCTCTGCTTTTTCCCGAAACTCTTTAGTTTTTTCTTTAACCTGCTTGTCAAGGTTTTCAGTAAGCTCTCTCAAGTCTCTGGTTGCCGCTCTGACTCTTATTTCAAGGATATTTTTAGATTCCTCAATGGCAAGGTAAGAATTTTTTAAATCTCTAAACATTTCATTGAGAATATCCGACAACTCTCCAACCTCTGTTTTTGATTTTAGGTCAATTTTCACATCCAAATTTCCCTTTCTTGCTTTTTCGCTAACTAAAACTATTTTTTTAAAGGGGCTGATAATGCTACGTTCAACTATTAAAAACAAAATTAAGAACAGCAACAATAACCCCCCTCCCGTTACGGTAATATCTCTAATCCATGTCCATTTTACCTGCTCCTCTACCCCCATCAGAGAAAAACCCACTAAAATAGTTTTATTCTCGCGGCCGGGATAAATAATTGTTTTCATTCTTTTTTTGTTGAAAAGTTGGTCTTCTATTAATATTTTTCCCTCGTTAAGCGCCTTTAGAATCTTTTGCTCTTTAATGCTCTCTCCCCATTCGCTTCTAATACTGCTTTTATAGATAATTCCATCCCTGCTTACTATTCTAATAAAAATTATATCTTCAAATCTTGCCATCTCCTCTAAAAAGGTTTCTTCTATTTCTGGAAGCGGAGCTATTCTGTAAACCCAGGTCGGTGAAGCTGTGATTTCTTTAATAACTTCGGCCAAACGGATTTTTTCCTGAATATTGGCGTCAATTAATTCATCTTTGTGCGAGCCAATTAAAAAATAAAGGGCTCCAAAGGTCATTAAACTTGGAATTAAAAAAGCGCCTAAAATGATAATCCTGAGAGAAAACCTTTTCATTGTCTTTATTTTACCTTGAGCAAAAAGTTTGGTCAATTAAAAAGCGCCAACTATTTAGTTGGCGCAGAAGTTTGCTCAGCTATTTGAAAATGAAGCTCAAGCTTTGCTCCATAAGTGCTTTCCAGTAATTCGGTAAAGTCCCTGATTGTGTCTTCCAGATACTTCATTCCCCCGTCCTCATCTTTCAACCAGGCATAGAATTCTTCCCGACCGAAAGGAGAAAAGTTTTCTTTTGAAAATACCTGCCCAATAGCCGCTCGCCACAAAGAAATATTCCCTTCGGAATGATAATGGTAAAACCGGGAAAAGAAATCTTTGGCTTTAATGGTGGACAGCTCATAATCCTCAAGGTCTTGCAAAAGCCTCGCCTTTTCGGTTTCAAGGAGCAGCAAAACCCTGGCGGCATAAATTTCTTCCGGAGAATAAGTGGAACCCTTCATTTGTTTTTTGATTAAAAACTCACTAAGCTCTTTTTGAGGCTGATAAATATTCGGCCATTCCATTTCCTGCTCTTTTAAATATTCCTTAAATAAAGCGATGGTTGATTCGGCTCTTTTGATTAAATCCTCGTCAAATTCTTCGCGAAAAGCGGTTAATTGCTTATCAATTAGAGAAGCCTTCCATTTAACATAATCTATTCTGATAATTGTTAAATCATTCTCAATACAGGTCGCTGCCAATCCTGTAAGATAGGGGTTGGGAAAAGGATTTCTTGTAAGTTCTTCTTGCATTGTATGGAAGAAAAGCGGCCCAAATGCCCAGTACCAGGACCTTTTAAGCTTGATAAAATCTTCAACCTCTTTTTCACTGGTCAAATTGTAGTCCTTTGCAAGCTTGTTAGCTAAAAATATTCGAGCCAAGAATTCCTGATGCCAGTAATTTACATTGGCTGCATAAAAATAACTACCCACATCAAAACTAGCAAGGTCCTGTCGGCTCATGTTCTGAAAATCAGTATCCTCAACCGTCTTTGGGTCAAGTTTAAACAAAAAACCTTCCCAGTCAGTAACCTCGGCTGTTCCGGAAATTAACAAATAAACGGTTGTGCTCTTATCTTCGGAGTTTTCGGTTATTGCGTCCAGGGTAAAAAGTTCAACTTTAGTATTTATTTCCAATGATTCTGTCAGGGAATAGCTTTCTTCTCTGGCTCCAATATCGGTCCAGGGAATTCTGGGCCAGCCCCAACGAAGGCTTAAATCGTCCGTGTCGTTAAAAATCGGCGTTGGCTTTTCCAAAATAATGAGCGAACCTAAATGTTCAGGCTGCCTCACTACCTGAACCGTCTGAGGCTTCATTAAAAAGAGCCCTGTGCCAAAAACATAGCCCAAAAGCAGGAAAAATATTATTCCCACCGAAGCCAACTTCTTTCTGTTTGTTTTAAGAAGGGCTTTTATTGATTTTCCAACAGCCCAAAGACAAACGACGGCCCAAAGACAAACGACAGCCCAAAAACAAAAAAGAAGCCTGAACGCAAAAATCACCTTACCTATTTTGCCCAACTTTTCTAATTTTTCTTTCATTTCCCCTCACTTATCTTTCCGATTTTGTCAAAAAAGCGCTTTTATTTTTTCAAAGGACATTTCTCTGAAATTCAAAGTAAATTAGCACAACCAGAAATCTTGTCAATAGCCAACTTTGTATTTATAATTAGGGGGAAATGCAATTCAGGTTAAGAACAAAATTTAAACCAACAGGAGACCAGCCGCAAGCGATTGAAAAACTAACAAAAAATCTTCAAACCGGCGTTAATCACCAGGTTCTTTTGGGCGTAACGGGCAGCGGCAAAACTTACACAATGGCTTGTGTAATTGAGAAAATTAAAAGGCCGGTTTTGATTGTGTCCCACAATAAAACTCTGGCTGCTCAGCTTTATCAGGAATTCAAAGAATTTTTTCCAGAAAACGCCGTTCATTACTTTGTTTCTTACTATGATTATTATCAACCCGAAGCCTATATTCCCCAAACCGACACCTACATTGAAAAAGACGCCAAGATAAATCAGGAAATTGACAGGCTCCGTCACGCCTCCACTCAAGATTTGCTGACAAGAAAAGATATAATTATTGTAGCTTCGGTTTCTTGTATTTATAATATAGGTTCGCCCGAAATCTACCAAAAAGTTTCTTTGGAACTCAGGGAAGGACAGGAAATAAAAAGAAAAGAGTTTTTAACCCATCTTACGGCCCTGCAATACCAAAGAAACAACATTGATTTTCGACCCGGAACTTTTCGGGTTCGAGGAGATACCGCTGAAATTTTTGCTGTTACTGGAAAAGAAATAATTAAGGTAGAATTTTCTGGGAATAAAATAGCCGGGATAATTAAACAAGGGGTAAATAGCAAAAATTTCGGAATTTCCAATTTCCAATTTCCAATTTCCAATTTCAGGTTATATCCGGCTCATTTCTGGGTTACCCCCCAAGAAAAATTAAACATCGCCATTGAAAATATAAAACTTGAACTTCAAGAAAGCTTAAACGAGTTAAAAAAACAGAAAAAACCGCTGGAAGCCCGGCGATTAGAACAAAAAACTAACTATGATTTGGAAATGCTAAAAGAAACCGGCTTCTGCCATGGCATTGAGAATTATTCCCGCCATTTGGAATTTCGCAACCCTGGCGACCCTCCTTATACATTACTTGATTATTTCGCTATACGCCCGAATGATAAACGAATTAAAACAAATCAAAAACGAATATTTGATAGAAATTCGTTTCCATTCGGTAAATATTCGAGCGACTACGTTGTATTCATTGACGAATCCCATGTAACAATTCCTCAAATTGGGGGGATGTACAACGGAGATAAGGCTCGAAAGGAAACTTTAATTGAATACGGATTCCGTCTTCCTTCAGCCCTTGATAATCGCCCCCTGAAATTTGGCGAATTTGAAAAAAAAATAGATGGGGTCATCTATGTTTCAGCCACACCAGGACAATACGAGATGTCAAAAATCAAAGAGCAAAGAGCAAAAATGTTAGTAGAACAGCTTATCAGACCCACGGGTTTAGTTGAACCATCGGTTGAAATCAGACCGACGAAGAATCAAGTAAGGAACCTGCTCCGGGAAATCAAAAAAAGAATTAAGAAAAAGGAGAGAACTTTAGCAATTACGCTTACCAAACGACTTGCTGAAGCATTATCTGAATACTTAACGGAAGAAGGAATAAAAACCCAATATCTTCATTCGGAAATAAAAACCCTAAAAAGACCGGAAATTTTGCGAGACTTAAGATTGGGGAAATATGATGTTCTGGTTGGAATCAACCTCTTAAGAGAGGGGCTGGACCTGCCGGAAGTTTCTTTAGTTGCTATTTTAGATGCCGACAAAGAAGGGTTTTTAAGAAACGAGACAACCCTGCTTCAAACAATGGGCAGAGCCAGTCGTCATCCCGAAGGCCATGTAATTTTATACGCCGATAAAATCACCGGCTCAATAAAAAGAGCCGTAAAAGAAGCGGAACGAAGAAGAAAAATTCAAATGCTTTACAACAAAATTCACAAAATAACGCCAAAGCCGGTTAAAAAAGAAATCAGGGAATGGGCATTCGGGTCCGAGATTAAAAAAATTGAGGCATTTGAAGATTTTAAAAAATTCAAAAGTTTAGAAGAACTGGAAAAAGAAATGAAGACAGCTTCCAAAAATTTGGATTTTGAAAGAGCCGCTGGAATCAGAGACTTGATAAAGAAAACCAAAAAGGTTGATAGTTTATAATTTATAGTTTATAGTAAAATTGTATATATCCCATAACTAAACTGGCTGGAAGTATTGCATCAAATATTAGAAGAGGGGCAAAACCGAAAGATTAATAAAGAAATAAAGTAATCATTAAAAATAAGCTAATCATTATTAAAGTTAGTGCGTAATAATTTTCGCGTGGGTTTTACGTAGGCGGCTTCGTCAGTTTTCCTGTTACTATAAAGTTTTGCAGCCGCCTTGTTTCGCGCCCCCCGGTACTACAAATTCCTTCGGAATTTGAGTACGGGGCAAGCCCATAGAAGTTTGTTCTGCGATTATTCTCGCCCCGTAGTCAAATCCGTCAGGATTTGTACTATCGGGGTTAGTTTCGCGCAAAGAACCTGCTATTCCTTATTACGCATCATCTTTATTGAAGAACGATAACATCGAGGTGATAATTTCACCGCGATGAATTGTTCTGTAATGCTGGCGGTTAATAACAATAATATGAATTTTGAAAAAGAATTGCCTAAGTTTAAAAAACCGGGGGAAGATGTTATCCCCGAAGAAGTCAAAGTGAAGTTAGAGAATATTTCAGACGAGATATTTTGGACACCAGAGAATCTAAGAAAAGAATTTGAAAATGATATAACCTTTGGAGTAAAAATGTGGGGAGGATTATTAAGCTTATTAGAATCAGAAAATTTACAGATTAGTCCAGAAATAAGGAGTGAATTTGATAAATTGGCGGATATTATTATATCTGACAAGATATATAATCCCCGCCAACAAACAGAGGCGTTGTTAAGGCTTCGAGAATGGATGAAATCTCAAGGATTCAACTTATCTCAGTTGTCGGCAAAGGAAATCATAAAGATGGCTTATCTTGGCGAGGCTGAAGTTATGCAAAAAGTTGGAATTGACCCCCTAAAAAATCCGCCATTTTCATTTAGCATCGGTCTTAATAAAGAACATCCAATAGTAAAAGAAGTGTTAAAAAAAGAATGGGGGGATAAAACAAAAAGGGGGGAAGAAATACTTGAACGAGCATGCAAAGAATCTCCCTCATTAAAGGCGAAATTAGAAGAATTTGAAGAATGGATTCGTCCACCTGATAATCGTTAAATTTTCATTCTGCAACTATGCCGATAACGAAATCCGCTAAAAAAGCCCTACGTCAAAACATCAAAAGAAGAGCCAAAAACCGCAGGGCAAAAGAAAATTTAAAAAACCTCGTCAAAAAAGTGAGGTCTTTTGCGGCAGAGAAAAAAACAAAAGAAGCCAAAGAACTCCTGCCCCAGGTTTATAAAACCCTGGATAAAGCGGCTAAGACCGGGCTAATAAAGAAGAATGCCGCGGCAAGGAAGAAGTCAAGAATCGCCAAGTTAATAAATGTCAAAGTTCAAAGCCCAAATGTCAAATCAAATCCAAATGACTAAAGGTTATTGTTTTGGATTTTGAATTTTGAATTTTGGCATTAATTTGGCATTTGGATTTTGAATTTTGGATTTTAAATGCGGGAATATTTTATATTTCCGCTATAAACAAATCTAACGCTATCCTTGCCTCCATCTTCCCTGTTTTAATGTTGTAATCTACCTCTAATAATTTTTGGTAGATTTTTTTTAACTCTGCCATTGTAAATCTCTTAGCCTGCCGCAAACTTTTTTCCACAACATAAGGCCGTATCTTTAATTCTTTACTGAGCTTATTCACTATTTGTATATTTGCATAATTTACATTAAATTTGCATTTTGATTCGTATGATTTTACCCTAACTAAATTTCGGAACTGCCATAAAATCATTGATAAAATATACTTTTCACTTTCGCCATTTTCTAAATGCTCCCTGATTAACTTTATGGCTAATTTCTTATTCTTGACCGCTACCGCATCAATCGTTTTGAAAATATCCGTGTTAATTTCCGGCTTAACCAACAATTCAATATCTTTCTCTCCAATTCGGAAAATAGCATTATTTGCCCCAAACTCACCCTGATATTTATATGATATTAACTTCTTAATTTCGTTTGACATCCGCCACAAATCATTGCCAACATAAAGTGTCAATTTTTCCAGGGCAGGGGGAGTGATTTGAAAACCTGAAAGACCTAATTCTTTTTTAAGCCAATTTTTCAATTTCCAGCCTCCTAATAATTCAAATTCCTGGCATTTTGCGTATTTTTTTAATTGAGCAAAAAGAAGTTTGCTATTTTCCTTAAATTCCTTGGGAGCAAGGTTTTCTTCATACAATATAATTATTTCTTCCTGACTGGAAAAAAAGTTATTCTTTTCCAAATAATCAAGAAATTGCCCTGTTGTATTTTCGCTAAAAAACAAATTTTTTAGAACAATTAATTTTTTTTCCTTAAACATTGAACATGATTCAATAATTTTTTTAAAGTCGCTAAGTTCCAAGCTCTTAAAATCAATTATAGAAAAATTTAATCCACTTTTGTGGATTTTTTTGTAATGCTCAATAATTTCATTTAGTTTCTGTCTTGACCGATAAGTGTCGGGTCCGTAAAGAAAAATCATCATGATTTTATTTTTAATTTTTATTTTATCCTTTTTAAAATTTTTTTTAAATAAACAGCTCCTAAGAGAAGCGCCACTCCCAAAAAGGTGAAAATATCAGAAAATAAATATTGTTTGGGAATAGTTACAATATTATGAGCCAACCCTCCTCCCATATAAAGAATAATGCCAAGAGAAATAAGAAAACTGCGCAGTTTAATAAATCTTTCAGTGCTTTTTGCCCCAAGATAGACAAAAGCAATAACCGGTAGACCGGTAAAAAGAATTCCGGTAATAAATAAAGTAAAACCGGGTAAAAAATCGATATTCCATAATACTACTCCCTCTGGACTAAAAGAAGGAATAGGTGGTTTCAGCCACAAAATAGGATTAGTAATTAAAAATAAAAATACTAGGGGACCTAAAATTCTCCATTTTCTTTCCGGTGTAATAAATGTTAAAGCAAGGTGGCAAAAATATAAAAATCCTATTCCTCCGCTAAGTCCGGCCAATGGATGAAAATAACCAGCTATTTTGGGGTCTATCGAAATTAACCAAGCACCAATAGCCCAGCAAGTAGAGGCACCAGCGATACCAAATAAAAACCCAGTAAAATCCCTTAAAAATTTGCTTCTCCCTTTTCTCCATGAAAAAAATACTAAAATTGCTGAAAATAAAAGAAAAAGGGCTATTAAATTAAGCGAAACAATCCCGATTGGCATAAAAATTATTTATTAGAAGGTTTGACATCGGGGACAAAAATGGGCTGACCTGCTAGCTAATTTTACTTTTTTATAGTATTCAATTATTTCATTTAATTTCTGCCGCGACCTATAAGTATCTGGACCGTAAAGAAAGATAATCATTTATTTAGAAATTAGTTAATAGAAACTGGAAATTTGTTGTTGGAAAATAGAAAAGGTTTTAAGTTATATGGCGTCGCTACCCGTATTGTTTTAGGGCATCGTCATACGTCTCCTGTTTATTCATAACGTATAACATTTAACATATAACGATACGGGCCTCGATGCCGTAAAACTTTAAACTACTCCCCTAATTTCTATTTTCCACTACTATTTTCCATTTTCTAATTTCCATAACTATTTTCTATTTTCTAATAGCTTATTTCCAATTTACTTGCTGGTGTGGTTCAACTATCTCAATCCAAATGGCGCCTGGCATAAATTCAACTTCTTTTTGTGACGCATCATAAAAATAGAGCTTGCTTGTGGGAATAGATTTATCTTTCTGCCATTTCCCTTCTATTTCTTCTCCGTTTCTATAAAAAAGCGCCTGTCCCCCGCCCTCTATATCAACATCGTTATATTCTTTTTCAAGCTGTCGCGAGCTTGCCCTCATTATAACAACATTTTTTGCCTCAACTTGCTTTGCGTTCAATCTATCAATCTCCGGTCTCCCGCTCCGCCATCTTAAATAAGAATTGGTTTCTGGCTCGTATTCGTATCTTACATTATAGGGATATGGGTAATCAATTTTCAAAACACCTTTAATTTTTGATTTTTGATTTTTTCCCGCATTTCCGCCTTTGGCGGAATCCGCCGTAGGCGTGATTTGCGGGATCCCGTCCCGCATATTGCGGGATCCCGCTGTGGCGGGGCTGTAGCGGGACTGCGGCGGGACTTTGGCGGGACTTTGGCGGGAGATTTTTGATTTTTCAATGTGGGAATATCCTTCAAAATTACTCTCTAAACGATATCCGATTTTTTGAGCTGTTTCTATTAAATTTTCCATTGAAGTAAATCCGTTGTGAGGGGGAGAAATGCCTTTCTTTCTCCAAAAAGCCTGCCCGGGACCTACAAGGGCGTCAAGATTATCCACAATCTTTTTCTTTAATAAATCTAAGGCGTAATGCGACCCTCCCCAATGAACTAAAATTGCGTCCAATCCCATTGCCAGGGGAATAAAATCATGCCGGGCAGACCTCAATGACCCAATCTCTTCCGGGCTCTGGCATTGAAATACAGCCATTATCCGAGTTATGCCTCCGGTAATTACCGGCATCTCAATTGCTAAATCAGCCATGGATATACCGGACAGGGGCCGGGCAACTGAATCTTCGGCTAAAATTACGGCAAAAGGCCGACGATTATAATTTTCGCAAGCCAAACCAGAAAGAGGACTTGTGTTTAAATCTGGTTCTGGAGTCAATTCTTCTAAAAGGACATCCCCGGGATTTTCTTTCCCGCTTTCTATTTGGATTATCTTTTCCCCTCGCTCAAAAAGATAAAAAAAACCGCTTCCAAGAACAAGGAAAATAATCAAAAAGATAAACCACTTATTCAGTAATGCTCTCATCATATTCTCTTCTTCTTTTATAACTCAATCCAACAAAAAGAAAAATAGGCGGTTTGGTCTGACCGCCTATTTGATAGTATTGGAATTTCTAAATTCCGACAACAGAACAAAAAATAAACACCGAAAAATAAACCGATAAGGGGACCAACCTACCACTTTATTGGAGGAGTAATGGCTGGAGCAGATTGAATGGAAGGAATAGCTTTAGGTAGTTTTTTCTCAACCACATAAAATAAACCGGCTAAAAAAGGAAGATAACCGACCGCAATAAACAAGTGGCTAATCTGCATTGGTAAGACAGCTTTACCTGCTCCACAGGCCATCGCCCCAACGGCAAAAAGGATTATTCCCAACCCTAAAAGCGTTCCCCGAGTCTTTACTGTTCCGTCTTCAACTCGGATAGCCTTTCGGATAAAAATAATACCAGGGACAATCATTAGTCCTACAATTGCCAGGGTAAGCAAAAACGAAACTACTACTGGGAAATTAACAACGAAGATTCCGGTTTCTGGATCCAAGAAAGGAGAATGATAGGGAGACAGTAAATAATATTTTACATTAGCAGCTACCGTAGCAACATTAGCCAAGATTGCTAGCCAAAATACCTTCCATTCCAGCCTTGGATAAGTTAAGGCAACAGTTAATTTAGCTAAGTAAGCCATCCCCAAGAATATGGCAATGAGGGCAATAGTGATTAGCAATTTTATAAAAAATATATTCTCAATTACGGGGTCGGCAACAGTGGCTGCCACAAATCCCACCCCAAAGAAAATAAAGAATTTAGCAAAATCTCCTACCATTTTATCGTTGGTTCTTTTGTAGCCCTGATAAATCCTCGCTCCGCAAACTAAAGCTAAAATCGCATCTATTCCCCAAAGAATTTCGGTAATGGTTAAAATCATAGATTTTAATAATTATTAAATTTTATTTACCCCGTTAGAAATTTTATGATTTTTAGTTTAGTGCACTTGGTTCCCAATGAAATTTCTAACGGGGTTTACTCGACCTTTAGCTCTTTAAAGAGTTTGACATTTGGGACAGAAGTGGGCAGACCTTCCTCCGATTTTTGTTTTTTTAATAACGGCTTGGCAGCGAGAACATTTTTCACCCTCCCTGCGATAAACCTTTCGAAATTTATCAAACCCTCCCCTCTCACCGGTTGGTGTTCGGTAATCGCTGATGCTCTCCCCCTGAACCTTAATGGCTTTCTCTAAAATTTTTCGCATTGCATCGTATATTTTCTTAATCTCTTTATCGCTCAATCTCTTAATCTCTTTGCAGGGGTTAACCTTTGCCTCCCACAAAATTTCATCGGAATAGATATTGCCGATTCCGGCTATAACTTCTTGGTTCATTAAAACCTGTTTTATTTTCCCCTTTTTGTTTTTTAGGTATTCTTTGAATTTTTCAAAAGTAAAATCTTTTGCTAAAGGTTCTGGTCCTAAACTTAATATTGCCTTGGATTCTTTTAATTTTTCAGTATCCCACAATTCGACTTTGGCAAATTTTCTCAAATCTGAAAGTCCGAGCATCAAGCCATTGTCCATGGTGAACAGCAGGTGAATATAAGTGTTTACCTTTTCCCCTAAAAATCCTCTGCTTTTTGGTTTCCAATATCCATTATCCATTATCCAATATCCAACCAAAAGGTGGCCGGTCAACTTTTGATGAATCAAAAGAGTTTTATCGCAAGACAATTCCAAAATAATATTTTTGCCCCGTCTCCAAATTTTTTGAATTTTTTTATTCTTGAGCTGCTTCCTGAAATCCTCAAAATTTCCTTTTTTTACTTGTCCAGTGGAACCCTGACGAATTTGGAGCATTTTGGCGAAATCCGTCCAAACATCAATAAAGGCCCGATTTCGAACCTTTTTTCGTAAAAACCTGACGGTTGTTTCCACTTCCGGAAGCTCGGGCATTTTGTAGAAGCCATTTTGCGCCAATAAATTACGCCAATTTTACGCCTGTAGTTTTTGGGCGTCTTTGCGGCGTTATTTTATGACGCATTTTGGCTTCTATTCACCGAGGACCTGTTTCACTTTTTGCAGAACCTCATCTGGAGTAAAGTGGGCTTTTATTAAATAATCTTTCGCTCCCAGCCTCATTCCCCGGTCTATCTCTTCTTTTTGCCCAAGGTTTGACAGAATAACTACCGGAATTTCCGCAATTTCGGGATTTTCCTGCTTTCTTTTTAAGATTTCAAAACCGTCAATCCCCGGTAAAATTATATCCAAAAGCACAAGGTCGGGTTTTACTTCGGAAATTTTTTTTAAACCCTCTTCGCCATCCACGGCATAGTGGGTCTCATATCCCGCAGATTGAAGCTCTTGAAAAATAATGTCTCTTAAAAAGAGGTCGTCCTCAATAATTAAAACTTTTTTAGCCATATTTTTGCAAATCGCTTATCGCAAATCGCTTATCGCAATGATTTGCCATTTGCTATTTGCTATTTGCCATTTGCTATTATTGGTAAAGTAAACCAAAAAGTGCTTCCCTTGTTTTCTTCTGATTCAAAGCCAATTTTACCATTGTGGGCCTCAATAATGCTTTTAGCAAGGTATAATCCCAATCCGGTGCCGCTGACGCCCATTTTCATTGCATTGTCGCCCCTAAAAAACATAGAAAACACTTGGGATCTTTGAAGCTCGGGAATGCCGCTCCCGGTATCTTTTATTTGAACCCTTTCTTCCATTTTATCACGACTGAGCTCAATTGTCACCTTTCCGCCAACCGAATTATATTTAATGGCATTATTAATAAGATTTTTGAGCGCTAAAATTATATCTTCTCGATTTGCCTCAATTTTTGGCAAAGGTTCTTTGGGAACAAACAAGTTGAGCTCTATATTTTTTTCTTTAATTAATTTTTCCTGGGATTGAATTGATTTTCTTACTAAATCCTCCATTGATTCCTGGGTTAATTTTCCCAGAAATCTCCCCCCCTCAATTTTTGTTATATTTAACAAATCATCTATCAGGGCTACCATTTTCTCGCTGCTTAAATAGGTTTTATTCAAAAATTCTTTTTGTTTGTCTCCAAGCTTTCCCATTTTTTCTTTCAGAATCGCATCCAATGACCATTTAATGGCCACGGAGGGAGTAAATAGTTGATGAGCAGACAAAGAGATAAATTCTGATTTCAATTTTTCAACAGTTTTTTCCCGAGTTATATCATGCAGAATAACGATATTGCCAAAAAAATCTTTTTTATAAAGCAGGGGAACGGTGCTTACCTCAAAAATCAAAGATTTCTCGCCCTTGACTGAAGTTTTGTCAAAACAAATCTCTTTTTTAAAAACTTGTTTAATTTCTTTTTCGCCAATTAAATCAATTAAGGAAGTAAAGGGGTCGAGCTTTTTAAGTTCGTTAAGGTTTTTATCAATTACATCCCGGTGGTTTGCCACTTTTAGAATTTTTTCTGCCTGGGGATTTATAATTTTTAAGCAATTTTTTTTATCAAAAACTAAAATTCCGTCAACCAAATTTAAAATAACTCCCATAGTTTTATTACGTTCCTCGTCAGCTTCCCTGAAGGCTTTTTTTAAATATTCTACCATCTGATTAAAGGAGTTGGACAGGACCCCCAATTCGTCCCTGGTCCTGATTGAAACTTTAACGTTTAAGTTTCCCTTAATTACCTCCCGGGTAGCTTCAACTAATTTTTTGAGGGGCCTAACAATTATCCTTGAAAGAACAAAAAAAACGACCGCCACAATAACAAAAATTAGAAGGGCAACAATGAAAACCTGAAGAATAATGTTTTTTTGAAAAAGCTCAAACTGGGTTTGAATTTCTTTAATACCTGAAATGTACTCATCAATAAAACTTTGATAAGTGGAGGCAATAAAATAATTTGAAACAACCAAAGGTAAAATAATCGCAAAACAAACTATTAAAACAATTTTTGAAAAAATAGAAAACCTCAACACATCTAAAAATTTCTAATTTCTAATAAAATGCCAAATGCCAGAATGTCTAATGCCTAATAAGAATTTTGGTCATTTAGTCATTGGTTATTGGGATTTTTATTAGTAATTAGGAAATTGGGCATTAGGAATTCTCACTTAATTCTCCCCAATTCTCCCCTGTTTTGATAACAACCTTCAGGGGAATTTCAATCTTTACAATGTTTTCCATAATTGCCTTAATTTCTTTTGCGGCCTCTTCAATTTTTTCATCCCTCACCTCAAAAAGTAATTCGTCATGGAGCTGTAAAATTAGCTTTTCTGATTTCCGCGAGTATATTTTAATCATAGCCATTTTTATAATATCGGCCGCGCTTCCCTGAATCGGATGATTGATAGCCATTCTTTCGGCTGCCTGACGGAGCCGGAAATCAAGGGAATTAATTTCCGGCAAAAAACGTTTTCGGCCAAAAATGGTTTCTGAAAATCCCCGCTTTTTTGCTGTTTCGATTGAGCTTTTGACATAGTTTGCGATTCCCTCAAATTTTTTAAAATACTCGTCAATGAATTTCTTTGCCTCATCCCTGGAAACACTGGCGGCTTCTGCCAGTCCCACAACGCTCATTCCATACAAAACTCCAAAGTTGATTGTTTTCGCCAAATAGCGCTCTTTCTCCCCCACCTTCCCTTCGGGAATATCAAATATCTGGCTGGCGGTCATTTTGTGGACATCTTCTCCTCTTTTAAAGAACTCTATCATTTTGTTATCCCGGGAAATTGAAGCGGCTATTCTTAACTCCATTTGTGAATAATCCGCCGAGACAAATTTAAAACCCTGCTCCGCTACAAAAGCTTTGCGTATTTTTTTTCCGAATCTTCCCCTGATTGGAATATTTTGCAAATTTGGGTCGGAACAAGAAAATCTGCCGGTAGCCGTTCCCAATTGCAAAAATCTGGGATGAATCCTTCCATCTTTTCCTTCAAGCCGGGGCAGGGCATCTACAAATCCTGATTTTAGTTTGAAAAACTCCCTATATTCTTCCAAAAATTTAACAATTCGATGCTTATTTTTTAACTTTTCCAGCTCTGACCAGGAAGTCGAAATAACGCCGCCGGGCGTTTTTTTTAAACCGGCGCTGGGCAATGCTAAATCCTTGAATAGGACCTCCGAAAGCTGTTGGGGAGAATTGATATTAAACTTCTTTCCGGCTAAATTATAAATTTTATTTTCTAATGTTTGAACTTCGAATTCTAACTCCTTCGAAAGTTTTTTAAGCTGCGGGGTGTCAATCTTGATTCCGTTTTTTTCCATCTCGGCAACTACCGGCGCTAAAGCCTTTTCCATCTCATAAATCTTTTTTGAAAAAACTCCCTCCTTGTATAATTTTTCAATCTCTTCCAAAATGCCTGCTTTTGGATGCGTATCCATATCATTCTTGTCCGCCTGCGTCCAAGTACTTAGAGCCGGCAACTTATTAAGCAGGCTATAAAATTCAAATTTTTTTAGAAGCTCTTTTACTTTTTCGGGTTCATACCTCCAAAATTCCCAATCCTTTATATCAAACTCTATTGGCACATCTTTGTTAATTTTGGCTAAAAATTTACTAAAAAGGGCTTGCTCTTTTGATTGAATTAATTTTTCCCTAATCTTTTGGGAGATATTTTTTGATTTCGGTGATTTTTCTTCAATGGCTTTGTAAAGTTTCTCAAGTGTTTCAAACTTTTTAATCAAATCGGCGGCTGTTTTTTCTCCGATACCGAGAACTCCGGGAATATTATCAGATGGGTCGCCTTTCAGCCCCCGGAAATCAACAAGTTGTTCGGGCGCTATCCCATACCTGCTTTTAACCATCTCCTCATCATAAAAAATAGTGTCTTTGACGCCCTTCTTAAAAGTATAAACTTTGGTGTTTTTACCTATTAGCTGAAGAGCGTCTAAATCTCCTGTTAAAATTATAGTTTCCGTTTGGGGATAAGCTATTTTTCGGGAAGCTGTTTTTGCTATTGTCCCTATAATATCATCGGCCTCAAACCCCTCTTTTTCATAAATCGGAACCTTAAAGGCCTTTAAGAATTCTTTGACTTTGGGAATTTGCTCGTAAAGCTCGTCGGGCGCTCTTGGTCTCTTGGCTTTGTATTCTTTAAAAATTTTGGAGCGAAAAGTTGGAGAGGGCAGGTCAAAAGTTGCCACCACGAAGTCCGGTTTTAGCTCTTTTACAGCTTTAAAAAAAACCAGTAAAAATCCATAAACCGCATTGACTATTTCTCCTTTCCGGGTACTCAGGGGCGGCAAAGCGTGATAAGCCCGGTGAATCAGGGCATTGCTGTCAATAATAATTAAACGTTTTTTTCCGTCTCCCATTTTTTTATTGTAGCACAAATAAAAACTTAAAGCTCAAGGATTAAAAGGCAAAGTTTTTGCCCCCCACCAAATTTTGGTGTGGGGGGCAAGAATCCACAGCTAAATTGTGATTTTTCTGGTATTTTTGTCTATAAACTCAAACTTAGCCCATATAGTATTTTTAGGCATAATTTTCCGGACACGGTCTGCCCACTCAACTGCTACAATATTTTCAGGGTTAGAAATAATTTCTTTAAATCCTAAATCTAAAAGTTCTTGCGGTTTTTGAATCCGGTAACAATCAATGTGATAAAAATTATGGAACCTGAAACCTGAAACCTGAAACCTTTTTAATATAATAAACGTTGGGCTTAAAATTTTTTCTTTAATTCCCAATCCTTTGGCAAAACCCTGCAAAAAAGTGGTTTTTCCGCCTCCCAGGTCTCCTTCCAAAGCCAAAACCAAAGCCCTTTTTTGAGGGTTTCTTTTTTTAAAAAACCTTGCCAATTTTTCAGCCAAATTCCGGGTTTCTCTTGCGCTATAACTTTGAATTTGCTTCTTGTTCCTCATACTAATTTTTTATAGCAAAATCTTATGAGCCTTGCAAAATTCAACAAAATCCTATAGGCTAAAATAATGGCTATATCAAAAGGGGAAGAAGAAAAATTAAAGAAAATTAAAAGAGAGGCGGAAGAAAGAGCCACCCAGCGAGAAGCCAAAAATTTTAAACTTGGTTACCTCAATTTATCTAAAATCCCGATATCCCCCGAGGTTTTAGAACTTTTAGATGAAGAAATCGCCCAGGGGGCTCAAATCGCCTTAATTCAAAAACAGGGAAAAACATTGGCCGTTGCTTTAAGAGACCCTGAAAATCAAGAAGCAAAAAAAATCCTGAAAGATTTGGAATTGAGGGGATTCAGAGTAAATTGTTTCCTTGTTTCAAGTTCCAGTTTTCAAAGAGTGCTGGAGATTTACAAAAAACTTCCTAAAAAATTAAAAGAAATCACCGGCGAGGTAGAAATCCTGAAAGAAAAACTTGCCCAATTTAAAGAGGAAATTAAAAATGCCGATGACCTAAAAACGGTCATTGACAAATCTGCTTTGGAAAATATTACCGAACTTGCCGAAATTCTGCTTGGAGCCGCTCTATCTCTGGAGGCTTCTGATATCCATATTGAACCCGAACAGTCCCGAACAAAAATAAGATACCGCCTTGACGGCGTCTTGCAGGATGTTACCTACCTGTCTCCCCGGGCCTATAATCTTTTACTTTCCCGAATTAAAGTTTTGGCTGAGCTCAAATTAAATGTCAGAGAACGAGCCCAGGATGGACGTTTTTCAATCACTTCCGAGGGGCTGGCAATTGAAATAAGAACTTCGGTTTTGCCGTCGGAATACGGTGAAACAATCGTAATGAGGGTTTTAAATCCTAAATCCCTGATTTCCATTGAAGAATTGGGAATGAGGCAGGACTTGCTTGAATTTATGGAAACGGAAATAAAAAGACCGAATGGGATGATTTTAATTACCGGACCAACCGGCTCGGGGAAAACAACGACTCTTTACGCTTATTTGAAAAAAATTACAACGCCGGAAATTAAAATAATAACGATTGAGGACCCAATAGAATATCACATAGAGGGAATTTCTCAAACTCAGGTAAAACCGGAAAGGGGCTATGATTTTGCCACTGGCCTTAGGGCAATAGTCAGACAGGACCCTGATGTAATCTTAGTTGGTGAAATCCGAGACCAGGAGACAGCCGAAATTGCCTGCCATGCTTCCCTAACCGGCCATTTGGTGTTTTCCACCCTGCATACCAATGACGCTGTTGGCGCCATACCCCGACTCATTGATATGGGAATCCAGCCCTCAATTATTGCTCCGGCAATCAATATCGCTATGGCTCAAAGATTGGTGAGACGCGTTTGTAAAAAATGCGCAAATCCCCTTAATCTTACCGGCGAGCTTAAAACAAAAATAAAAGATGCCCTAAAAAATCTTCCTGAAAATATCCAACCAACTATTCCGGAAAAAATTTTTGAAAGCCGGGGATGTTCCGAGTGCAACCATACGGGCTTTAAGGGAAGAATTGCGGTTTTTGAAATATTTAAAATTGATTCGGAAGTTGAAAAGCTGATTGTCTCTTATTCCTCTTTTAGCGACCTCAGGGAAATGGCTCGCAAAAAAGATTTAATAACAATGCAGGAAGACGCCCTTTTAAGAGTCCTAAAAGGAATGACAACGATTGAAGAAGCGGAAAGGGTGCTGGGAAAGATACTTTAGAACTCGCTAATATGCCCGGGTATGGATGCGAATTTGTACGACTAAAAATTACAAAATGACTAAATTCCTAAATCCTAATTTCTAATTATCGGGATTTAGAAATTAGAAATTTTTTAGGAAAGCCTTGACTCTATTTATAAATTTGTAGGAAAACATTGCGCGAAGCGCATAAAACCCGCCGAAGCTTCAGCTTCGGCGGGCAATGGCGGTCTTAAACCTGTAGGCAATTACCCCCTAACTATGTTAGGAAGAACGAGATATTCCGAGGAGAGACCCAGCCCCCTGCCAATTTCTGATTTCCGTTAATTTTTGCAGAAATTAGGAGGAGGCCGGGTCTTCCAAGGCTAAGAATAACTCCCTAAGGCCTAGGTACAAGCCCAATTGCCTACAGATTTAAAACCGCCGTTTCCAACATCGTATATTAGCACACCCAAATAAATTTGTCAAGTGTTTGTCTAAATTTTTGAGCCGGGATTGCCCAAAAATTTAGCAACAAACACTTGACCCCGCTTAATTTTTGCCAGCCAAAATTTGGTTTTAGCAGGACTGTTCTAAAATTATATTAAAAATCTCGCAACCTGCGTGCTCTGAATAGGAGCATCCCTTGTTGGGCGAAGCGGGTTGCCGCTTAATACAACCGCAAAAATTGAGCGGGGTCAATACTTTATGTATACTCATCCGGAAATCAAAAAAGATGACCAGGAACTTGATACCACTTTAAGACCGCGAAGTTGGAATGAATATATTGGCCAGGAAAAAACAAAAGAAAATCTAAGAATTATTATGGAGGCAGCTAAAAAAAGAGGGGAGCCAACAGAACATCTGCTTGTTTATGGAGGTCCGGGACTTGGAAAAACGAGCTTAGCGCATATTATTGCCAAAGAAATGGGAGCAAAAATTAAAATTACCTCTGGTCCGGCAGTAGAAAAGGGCGGCGATTTGGCGTCTATTCTGACAAACCTTTCCGACGGCGACATTCTTTTTATTGACGAATGCTTGGAAGAAAATTCATTAATTGCTCTTTCGGATGGAACTTTTAAAAAAATAAAGGATATCAAAAACAATGAGAAAGTAGTTGGTGGAAAGGTAAGCAAATTCTTTCAAAAAAAAGTGAAACGGACTATAAAAATTACCACTTCTTTTTTCTCCTTAGAATGTTCTGAAAATCACCCCTGCGTCATTATGAGAGAGGGAAGAATTAAAACATTGCTGGCCAAAGAATTAAAACTTTCTGATTATTTTTTAAGTCCCCTATCCCTTCCTCATACCGCCAAGAATAATTGGACGCCCAAACAAGCAAGTTTTTTGGCTTTGATTTTATGCGATGGACATATTAGTAAAAACCTTTCCACTATTCAGATAGAAACAAAAAAGGACAAGGGTTATTTCAAAAAAGTGTTTGAAGACGGGCTATATAGTTTCGGAGTCACTGTAAAATCCTTAAATGAAGAGGGACGCGCCAGAAAATTAAAAACAACTTACAGCGCATACCGAACCAAAAGAGAAACCCAAATACTTCGGATATATTCAAGAAAGCTGGCCAAAAAACTCATTTCTTTAGGAATTCCTTCTGGAAACAAGCATGATATTGTTGAGGCGCCTAAATTTCTGTTTACTGCCCCCCTAAAGACCATCGCTGCCTTTATTAATACTTGTTTCTGTTGCGAAGGTTGGCCGATTTTTAGTAAAGAAGGGAAAGATACTCGGCTTCTATTAGATATGAATTCGAAAATCTTTGTCCAACAATTACAACTTTTACTAAAAAAATTCGGCATTCACAGCGCCTTTCTAATCAGAAAAAGGGAGAAAGAAATATATAGAATAGGTATCCGAGGAAAAGACTTAATTTTGTTCAATAAAAAAATAGGGCTCGCCCTTGATAGGAAGGCAGAAATTCTCTCTAAGATTTGTAAGGAAGCTCGATTCCTACCGGATTTAATTCCTTTACCTAAATTTATAGCAAATAATAAATTTAATTTTACAAGAATACCTCGTCCGGATTTGGAAAAAATTTTAGCTTTAAATCCAAACTTAAATACCAGATTAAATTATAGATACGAAAAAATCAGAAAAATTGAACAGGTTAAAAAACAGAAGGTTGTTTATGATTTTTCTACAACCGGACATACATTTATTGCCAATGGAATCCTGACACATAATTGTCATAGGCTCAACAGCATCGTTGAGGAAATGTTATATCCGGCAATGGAAGATTTCAAGCTGGATTTAATTTTGGGTAGAGGACCAATGGCAAAAATAATGGAATTAAAGCTTCCCCGCTTCACTTTAATCGGAGCAACTACCAGAATAGGTCTTTTAACTTCGCCTTTAAGGTCGCGGTTTGGAGCGACTTTTAGGCTGGATTTCTACGGAATTGAAGATATTAAAAAAATTATTCAGCGTTCCGGCCAAATCCTGAATATTGAAATTGAGCCAAAAGCCGTTGAGCTTATTGCTCAATCATCCAGATTTACCCCCAGGGTTGCCAACCGCCTTTTAAAAAGAGTCAGGGACTTTGCCGAGGTCAGGGGAAAGGGAATTATCACCGGTGATATTGCCAAAAAAGCTTTGGAGCTTTTGGAAGTAGATAATTTAGGCCTTGAGCCGGCCGACCGGCGAATGCTTGAAGTAATTATTAAGAAATTTAACGGCGGTCCGGTCGGTCTTCAGGCGCTGTCCGCAGCTGCTTCGGAAGAAGAAGATACGATTTTGGATATTTACGAACCCTATCTTATGCAAATTGGATTTGTTGAAAGAACGCCGAAAGGCAGAGTTGCAACCCCCCGCGCCTACAAGCATTTAAAAAACAAATTCAAAGGCAACCAAAAACCTTTGTTTTAAAAATTTTATTTAAAAAAAGCAAAACCACCCAGCGCTGGGTGGTTTTGAAATTCTATTAATTTTGCTATTTCACAAATTCTATTTTCAGTTTGCGATTAAAAACCGAAGAGATTTTTTGAAGCGTGTCGGTGGTAAAGTTTTGCCGTCCCGCTTCCATTCGAGCAATAACACTTTGGGTGGTATTTAATTTACAGGCTAATTCCTTCTGGCTAAGTTTTCGCTGCTTTCGTAATTGCAAAATCCGATAAGCAATTTCAAGACGTTGGCCTTCTTCCTCATAGGCCTCCCTAAATTTTTTATTTTTCAGTTGTTGAGCCAAATAACGTTCAAAAGAAAGGTATACAATTTTTTTATTTTTCTTTTTATTTTTCATATCCAATAGAATTTTTATTTATTTTATAATCCTTAAAGTTGTTTAAAGCTCTCTTAATTTCTTGTTTCGGAGTCTTTGGGGTCTTTTTTAAAAATGCATGCAGGAGAATTATTTTCTTTCCTTCCACCGTCACATAGAAAATGCGATTTCTGTTGCTGGCGAAATCTACTCGCAATTCGCGAATGCCTGCCGCAATATAACGACTATATGGCTCATTAAGCTGTCCATCGTAATTGCGAAGAAGGGTAATATAGGCGGCGATTTTTGCCCTATCTTTTACTGATACTTTTTCAAGATATTCCAAAACCGAAACTCGCTTGGTACGGCTATTCTGATAATAATAAACCTTGTATTCGTTAAAAAGATTCATTAATTAAAGCCGCCTCTACCAATTACTACATAGCATATATGCTATATGCCTGTCAAGAGGCGCGCTGTGGATAACTAAAATCCAACTTTATTTTAACAGATTTTAAGCCAAAATAAACAACAGCCCGGCCCCTCAATAAATTCAGGGTAAACTCTGGGCTTTTTGATTTCAAATTTTATGGGGGTTAACCTCGCAAAACACTTCAAAAAAAACACGCAAGTCATCTTGCGTGTTTTTTTTGAAATCAAGCAAAGGGGTCAAGCAAAGGGGTGTCAGACGCCCTTACACGTTTCAAAGACTAAACCTCCGATGGCATAACGGGACATGTTTTAGTATTGATATTCTGAAACAAGATTGTCGCTGGCATCATAAAGAAAAGCATGGTCGCCTGTATTATTCCAAACAGCATATTTACCCTCTGGACATTGCCAATAAAGTTTATCTTTGGCGCTAGGGCCGCAACCAGAGTAAACAATTACGCTTTTTGCGCCGTCAAGCGTAAAATTCTTAAATTTATATTTATTGCTTGCCGAACTATCTCTAAGAAGCCAACTCGCCATTGAAATTGCTTTGGAGCAGGTATTTTTTATCTCAATCCACTCACCATTTTTATTTTCATTATCATTGCCAGGCGCGTCGGCGTTGATATTAACAATTTTAATGCAGGAACTTTCTGATTTCTGCGAACAGAGACCTGCCCATAACCCGCGACAAGCTGTTCGCGCCTCTTGTTGGGCTTTTAATATTAAATCCTGATACTTTACATTGGGCTGGATTGTTTCGCTAACCGCATAGCCATTTTTAACAATTTCTTTATTGACCAAAACATCGCCTACCCAAAGATGAGCAAGCAATCTGCCGTAGCGGTCTTGGGTTTGAATATCAAATTCAAGATTAACAGTGCGACCAACTACTAATCTCTCATTCTCGCGGGTCGCTTCAGTAAAAAACGGTTGTCCTGATCCAGGAGCATTAATGCCAAGATACCTGACTCGCTCACCACCTTCAATTTCAATAGTGTCCCCGTCTAACACTCGCTTTACCTTAACTGAACGAATTGAATTAATACTTGACGGTTCAACTGATTGGATATCATTGGTTTTATTATTATCGTTGGTCTTTTTCTCTTCGCTTTTATTTACAATGCTATCCTTAGCATTAACATTGCCGCTAATATCTGTTACTTGTTGTCTGTTTTCGCTAATTGACGGGTTATTAATTCCGCTTCTGCCAAGCCAAACCCCAATACCTAAAACAGCCATCAAAACAAAAGAATAAATAAACAATTTAGGAATGCGATTAGTCATAATTTTTTACCATAATTTTTATCCATTTAGCGATTTTTTCTTTCTTTCACCCTGTCATTTTTGAGGCCCGAAAACAACTTAATTTAAACTAATTTGCCAAAACCTGAAAATGATGATAATAATAGCTGTGTTATGAAATTTCTATATTTTATTTTTCTTTTTCACGGCTTGATAAAATTCCCTTTGTCTTCTCTAAAAATTCTTTGGCTTTATCCAATATATCCTTAGCCCCGATTTGAGAAAAATCTCCATAATAATCAGCATTTTCTCTAAGAGTTTTGGCTCTCTCTAAATTTTCCAAAAACTTGAAGTTTAGCCTTCTGGTTTCCACATATAAAGCCCTGAGGGCGACTAAAAGACAGTGATGGCTTTTTTCTCTATAGTTTTCAGCGTAGATTAAAGCTCTAGTAGCGTGGAACATGGAATAATAACATTGAATAGTCGCCCATTTATAATGGGCTTTTTCAAAACTTTCTTTTGCTATTTCTAAATCAGACTTAGCCGACTTTAACTCTTTAGAAACTAAATTCTTGCCTCTGGAAAAGGGTTTTATTTTATTTCGTTTTAGGCAATCTTCAAATTCGGGATTCATCTGTTTTTTGAAAAAGAATCAAGCCCCGATTTATTTCTTCAAAAAAAATGGGTTCCTTCTTTTCCATTTCAGAAAAAGAAACAGGGTTGCGAACAATTAGTTGAATCTTTTCTTCAAGAGAGATTTTTCTTAAAATTTTCTCTATGCTCTCCCTGGAGGCGTTAGTAAGAACAAATAAATCAAGATCGCTATCTGGAGTATTTTCTCCCCTATCCCAACTTCCAAAAAGAATTATCTTTTGGACCTCGTTTTCTAGATTTTTTATCAAGGGCATTAGAAGAATAACGTTTCTAAGGACTTTCCATTGTTTTACCAATGGACTTTTAAAATCTACTTTATAGAAATGCATTCTTCCTTTTTTACTTTTAAAAACAATCCCAGCCTTAACTAAATTTTTCAATACTAAGTTTACTCCAGGCTTGCTAACTCCAGTTCCCTTCTGAATTTCTTTCTCAATAAATTCCCTTCCTGGATTTAAGGCGAGAAAATCAAAAACTTTTTGAGTGCTAGTTTCAATTAAAAATGAAAATAGATGGTTCTTCATAGAAATAGTTTAATTTATTAGACTCAAGTCTATTATATTAGACTGAGAGAGCTTGTCAAGCGCCCTTCATCGCCAATTATAGCAATTTTTTAAATAAAACAAAACTGCCCGGGGACGGGCTTTTCGGTTACAAGCCCCATGAGGCTTTAATGGCGAGTTTCTATTAGAAAATTCTAAATTATGGACAAAGTTTTAATAATCTGCTAAAGTCTTAGTGGAAACAAAAACTTAATTTAAAATAAAAAATTATGGGAATAAGATTTGGACCATTTGACCCACTTCAGCTTCTTTTTGAAGTTATGAATGTCCTTATGAGAAAGGGCTATCTTACGTTTGAAGAGGCGAGAGAAATCGTTAAAAAATCTCTTCCCCCAGAAATGCCCAATGAAGATAAGGAAAAACTTTTGGATTCTTTAATTAAAAAAATAGATTAAATATGCCCCAAAAAGGAACAATAGATTTAGCAAAGGTTAAGGCAAGTTACGAAATTGAAGATATCAGCCTAGTAGATAGCAACAAATTAGGATCGGCGAACGAGTGCCGTTTATATTTTGAAATATTTTTTAGTATTGGCGTGGCATTAATAGGAAATATAGTATCTAAATTTAACATCACTTTTTTAGTTGTTTCACTATTATTTATATCGCTTGGCATTTTCTTTTTAATAAGGTATATTTTAAAATTTAAAGGCCTTAAAAAAACCAAAAAGCCCGAAGAGGGTATTCCTGTCTTTCTTGAATCATGGCAAACGGCATCAAAGGAAAGGAAGGAAAATATAAGCAAAGATTAGAACAAACTTTGTAGAATAAATAGACATATAGTCTTTTATAAACAAAAACAGCCCAGCGAGGAGGCTGTGAAAAACCCCCTGCGAAATACTTAACAAGAAACAAAAAAAGCGGCTCAAGTTAGTGAGTCGCTTTATTTTTTTCCTACTTCTTTCTCATCTCAAGAAGGTTGGCTACGAAGAAAATTGCATTAAGAACAAAGAAAACCCAAATTTGCAAGGCGAGGGCGTAAATTACAATCAATAAACCGCCTGATGCCATAATACCAAACCCTCGTTTGTGGGGTAACTGAGTCAAACCAAGAGCAATTCCCAGAAGCCCAAAAGCACCAATCCAGGGCCATAACCCAGAAATCTGTCCTGTAGCTAAAAGTGCTGCAAAAACCATAACAGCTAAAGTAATTACAACAAAAGGAGCGGGTTTCTTAATATCCCGGAGGTTTAGTACGCCTGATGTGGTAACAACAAGTTGAAGGCCGGCAAGAATAGGATTATGGAGATAAAACCAAGCATAGAGCAAGAGAGCTAATGGACCCCAGACAAAGAATTGATTTCTCCACTTGGCAGATACTACAGCTACCGTTATCAATATCATCCCAGCATAAGCTAAAAGATTCCATAAAATACTGGCTATATTAGTAAATCCTAAAAGATTAAAAATCTGTTCCATTGAATATTCGCCTCCTTTTATCTTTGATTAAAAATCTTCTTTACACGCCCAGGGGTATGCTTGCTTAAATTTTTGAGCTGCCTTTCGTAACTTCTCCTCTCTAAGGTCAACCGCTGGTCTATCCCGCCATAAATCATCTCTCATTTTCTTTGACAGAATACCCTCTTCAATTAAAATTCTATCAAATTCTTCTCTCGTCATCTTCTCCGCCTCCATTTTTAGATTCAAGGTGCTATGGCTATCTTACAAAATTTCAAAAGAAAAAGCAACCCGTGTGTGCACTGTGTGGGTTTAAAAAGAGATTGTAAAAAGATCAAAGAAATACTTAAAAAGAGGTGCTTTTTATGATAAAATGAAGGTAGAATTAACAATTAACCCAACAAAATTATGTTAACCTACAAAAAGAGGCATTTTTTTGCCTCTTTTCAGCATTCTTTTTAGTTGTCAAATAACCTTATATTTCATCACCCAAATAGATAACTGTTTTACATCCTTTGCAATAACCAAGTTTAAAATCAACGGGGAATGGAATTCCCATTGCTCCACATACCCAACTACCTGGAATCTTTTCCATTGTTCCTACACTATGACAAGAAGGACATTCCCTGGTTTTTAATAATTTTTCGGCTTTAGCCCTAAGCTCTTCTTCGCCTTTCCGTATTGGCGCCATTTCTTCTTCTGCGCCTCTGCCTGTCATTGGGTTAATAACTCCCATTTTCTCACCTCCTCTT
>Ga0210019_1000918_pt1 | contig 33938 bp, 37 predicted proteins | sample CryGeyCG2114_020_2_FD_183969 | JGI IMG/M metagenome (GOLD analysis project Ga0210019, IMG submission 183969) | Groundwater microbial communities from aquifer - Crystal Geyser CG11_big_fil_rev_8/21/14_0.20 (SPAdes) (version 2) | ecosystem: Environmental > Aquatic > Deep subsurface > Groundwater ...
CCGCCGCTTTCAACGTCGCCCGCCGCGTCCCGATCGCTTCCCGCAAGTTGCAGGTTCATGTCCTCCCAAACCGTTCCAAAACAACAGAAAACCATCGTCCTGGTCGGCCTGATGGGCGCCGGGAAAAGCTCCGTCGGACGGATCCTCGCGGCCAAGTTGGGCCTGCCGTTCGTCGATTCCGACGACGAGGTGGAAAAGGCTGCCGGCTGCAGCGTCGAGGATATCTTCGAAATCTATGGCGAGCCCGCGTTCCGCGACGTCGAGGAGCGGGTCATCAACCGGCTGTTGAAGGGTGCGCCCAAGATCATGGCGTCGGGCGGCGGCGCCTTCATGAACCCGCGCACCCGGTCGCGCATCGCCAAGGCGGCGACCAGCGTGTGGCTGCGCGCCGACCTGTCGGTCCTGGAACGCCGCACCCGCCGCCGCGCGGCGGGCCGCCCCCTTTTGAAGGACGCGAATCCGTCCGCGAAACTGAAGCAATTGATAAAAGAGCGTTATCCCGTATACGAACAGGCGGATATCATCATAGAAAGCATCGAAGAAACTCCGGAGAAGACCGCCGACAGGATCATCGAGGCATTGACGGACGGCACGGCATGACCACCGACCAAACGACCATCGAACGCCTGGACGTCGATCTGGGCGAGCGCAGCTACGACATCCTGATCGGCAATGGTCTCCTGGCCGACGCCGGGCGCCTGATGGCGCCCGTGCTGCGCTCCAGACAGGTGGCCGTTGTCACGGACGAGAACGTCGCCGCCGCGGGTCATTTGGCGACACTGGAACGGGCGCTGTCGGCGGCCGGCATAGCAAGCCGTGTCATCGTCCTGGAGCCTGGCGAGCAGACCAAGGACTTCGCTCACCTGGAACGGGTCACGGGCGATCTTCTGGCCGGCGGTGTCGACCGCAAGACGGCGCTGGTCGCGCTCGGCGGCGGCGTGATCGGCGACCTGACGGGGGTGTGCGCGGCACTGACCTTGAGGGGGCTCGACTTCATCCAGGTGCCCACGACCCTGCTGGCCCAGGTCGACAGTTCCGTCGGCGGCAAGACCGCCATCAACACGCCCCAGGGCAAGAACCTGGTGGGCGCGTTCTACCAGCCGCGCCTGGTCTTAGCCGACACGGACGTGCTCGACACCCTGCCGCCCCGCGAACTGCGGGCGGGATACGCGGAAGTGGTCAAGTACGGGGTCATCGACATGCCCGATTTCTTCGACTGGCTCGACGGCAATGGTGCGGGCCTCCTGGCCGGCGACGCCGCGGCCCGCCGCAACGCGATCCTGACCTGCTGCCGCGCCAAGGCACGCATCGTCAGCGCCGACGAAACGGAACAGGGCCAGCGCGCGCTGTTGAACCTGGGGCACACCTTCGGTCACGCCCTCGAGGCGGAGACAGGCTACGGCGCCGGCCTGTTGCACGGCGAAGCCGTGGCCATCGGCATGGTCATGGCGCTAACCCTGTCGACGCGCCTGGGCCATTGCCCGGGCAACGACGCGGCTCGGCTCGGCAGCCATCTCGAAGCGACGGGCCTGCCGGCCGATCTTTCGCGCCTGAACACCGCCGGATGGACGGCGGACCGCCTTTTGTCCCACATGATGAAGGACAAGAAGACCGAAGGCGGCAAGCTGACCTTCATCCTGGCCAGGGCCATCGGCAACGCGTTCATCGAACGCGACGTGCCGACCGGCCCGGTGACGGACGTCCTCAACGAATTCCTGAACGCCCGGGGCTGATCCCCGGGGCCGGTCGCCGGGCGCCGCGCCCCCCGGATACGTGAGCGAGCGATACCATGGAAGACGAAACCAGCCTGATCACCATCCTGTTCCTGCTGCTGATGTCGGCGTTCTTCTCGGGCTCGGAAACGGCACTGACCGCCAGTTCCCAGCCCCTGATGCACCGCCTGGAACTGTCCGGCGACAAGCGGGCCGCGGTGGTCAACCGCCTGTATGCCCGGAAAGAGAGCCTGATCGGCGCTATTCTGCTTGGCAATAACTTGGTCAACATCTTCGCGTCGTCGCTCGCGACCAGCCTGCTGATCACCTATTTCGGCGAGGCCGGCGTCGCCTATGCGACCCTGGTCATGACCTTCCTCGTGCTGATTTTCGCCGAGGTCATGCCCAAGACCTACGCCATCAAGAACGCCAACACCATGGCCCTTGCCGTGGGCAGGCCGGTCGCCGTCCTGGTGTCCTTTCTGTCGCCGGTCACCCATGCCGTCGAAATCCTCGTGCGCGGCCTGTTCCGCCTGTTCGGCGTCGACATCCGCGCCTCCGACGACGCCGAACATGAACCCGAGCAGGAACTGCGCGGCGCCATCGAACTGCATACGGGCGACGAAGAAACGGGGCTGGAGCGCGTGATGCTGCGCAGCGTCCTGGACCTGGCGGACGTAGAGGTCGGCGAGATCATGGTCCATCGTTCCAGCGTTCATGCGCTCAACGCCGACCTGCCCGCGGTTGACCTGATCGCCGCCGTCCTGGACAGCCCCTACACCCGGATTCCCCTGTGGCAGGGCGAGCCCGACAACATCGTCGGCGTGCTGCATTCCAAGGCCCTGTTCCGCGCCGTCAACGCCGTCGGCGACGACCCCTCGGGCCTGGACGTCAAGGCGATCGCCGCCGAACCCTGGTTCATCCCCGAAACCACGCCGCTTCTCGACCAGCTTGAGGCGTTCCGCGAGCGGCGCGAACACTTCGCGATGGTCGTCGACGAGTACGGCAGCCTGCAGGGCATCGTGACCCTGGAGGACATCATCGAGGAGATCGTCGGCGAGATCGACGACGAACACGACCTGAGCGTGCCCGGGGTGGAGCCGCAGGGCGACGGCTCCTACCTGGTCGACGGCACGGTGACGATCCGCGACCTGAACAGGGAATACGAATGGGGCCTGCCCGACGAGGAGGCCGCGACGATCGCCGGGCTCGTCCTTCACGAGGCGCGGCGCATTCCCGAAGTCGGGCAGTCCTTCCTTTTGTTCGACTTCCGCTTCGACATCGTCGCCCGTCACCGGCACAAGATCACGCGCGTGCGCATCACCCCACCGAACCCCGATGCGGTCACCGATTGATGCCTCGTTCGCAAGGCCGTTAAGGGTTAACATCGACGACCGTTAATTCTTAACGCAGGGCCGCAATTCCCGTACAATGAGGGGTCATGCAGCGTTCCCGGCACCTTCGGGCAGGGGCCTGGGATTTCGCGGAAGATCGAGAGGAAACGTCGGATGCAGCGCAGGATCATTCCGGACATCGTCCAGCCCAGGGACCTGACCGCGACCACGGTCGACGCGTCGGCGGAAGAGGCCGCCAAGGCCATGGCCGCCGCCAACGTCGCAGCGATCGTCGTCATGGACGACGAGGCGAAGCTGATCGGCATCCTGACCGAGCGCGACCTGACGCGTCGCGTCGTCGCCGAGAACAAATTGCCCGGCAATTCCAGGGTCGGCGACATCATGACCGCCAATCCGGACACCCTGGCGCCCGGCGACCGGGCGTCGGACGCCCTGGAACTGATGCTGACGCGGCGTTACCGTCATCTGCCGGTCCTCGACGAGAACGGCAAATGCGTCGCGATGGTGTCGATCCGCGACCTGTACGAGGCGGTCAAGGAAGGCCTGGAAGAAAACATCCGTGAGACGGAGGCATTTGTCTTCGGTGACCGTTACAGCGCCTAGCTTGCTGCAGCCAAACGATTCTTCTTTGTTTCCCGGGAGCGTTGGCGCCCCCTTGCCGCCCGCGGGCTTCAACCGATAAAGTCCCGGGACCCGGCGCCCCCGGCCGACCGGTTCGGGCGCCCTTCCCGCCTGACAGGAAACCACCCATGGCCCTAAGCAAACCCGCGCCCCGCAAGCACATCCACACCCGCGACATCAAATGCATGGGCTTTGAACGCGACGACGGACTGTGGGACATCGAAGGCCGCCTGACGGACACCAAGACCTACAGCTTCGAGAACCACGACCGGGGCGGGATCGCCGCCGGCGAACCGATCCACGACATGCTGATCCGCCTGACGCTGACCGGCGACATGGTGGTCGAGGCAGCCGAAGCGTACACGGAATCGAGCCCCTTTTCCTTGTGCGGCGAGGTAACCGACGCGTTCTCCCGGCTGGTCGGGCTGAAGATCGGGCCCGGCTGGCGCAAGGCCGTGGAGGAAGTCATGGGCGGCGTGCACGGCTGCACCCACCTGCGCGACCTCCTGATGGGGCCGATCGCGGTGACCGCGTTCCAGACAATCTATCCCGCCCGCAAGAAGCGCGGCAACCCGGGGCCCGGCAAGAAGTCGCCGCTCATCGACAGCTGCTACGCGTTCCGCAGCAGCGGCCCCGTGGTCAAGGCCCGGTGGCCCGAATTCTACGAAGAACCTGAGAGCGGCCCGATCAAGGCCGGGGAAAAGAAGGCCGGTTGAAACGGAATCGCGATCAACCCGGCTTGAACGCGGTCAGCGCCCTGTCGGCAATCCCGCCCGCCATGTCGCCGCGGTTGGCGGCCAAACGGAAATAGGTGACGATGAACGCCCGCACGGTCGCTGTTCGGGACGAGCCGAAACGCACGCTTTCGATCATCGAGCAAAGCTCGTGAACCGTTGCCTTCTCGCACTCGCAGATCTGGTCCAGCGCGGCCCACGTGGCCTTTTCCAGCCTGAGACTGGTCCTGCGCCTGTTCACGGTCACGTTCCGGCTGATGAGTTTACTTTGCATGATATGATCAGCACCCTCTTTTATTGTATGCATGTATAATTATACGCGCAATGCGTAATGTACCACAGCACAATGAATCCGTTTTGTTGCCCACGCGATTCTCCCCCATCGGTATTCAACGCGCCGCGACAGGGCACCGAATTACCGACTCTCCGGCGGAGTCATCCACCGAACGAGTTCAGGATCAGAGATTCCATCGGTAAATTCAAGTTAGACGAAGGTAATAAGTTCGTTTTTCAACCCTTCGGATTACAACGGAACCCCGCCGTACTTACTATATCGAAACATTCACGCGTCTTGTCTGCCGCCCGACGGGCGCGCATAGTGTCCGGCATGGGTGAACTACTCAAAACTCCCGGATCGCGCAGCGCGGAGCCGGTCTGCGAATGGCCGGGCTGCGACGGCGCCGGCGCGTTCAAGGCGCCGCGCTCGCGTGACGCGCTGAACGACTACCGCTGGTTCTGCCTTGACCATGTGCGCGAGTACAATCGCAACTGGAACTACTACCGCGGCATGGATGAAGAGGAGGTCGAGGCCGACATCCGGCGCGACACGGTGTGGCATCGACCGACATGGAAGCTGGGGGCGGGCGATGCGGCGAAATTCGCCCGTGCGCGGATCAACGACCCCTTGGGTATCGGCGACGCGGCCCATGACGCCGACGCCCGGGTGCGCGGCGATACCGGCGCGAACCTGCCCGACGCCCGCAAGATCGCCCCCAGGACCGCCCGTGCGCTTGCCGTCTTCGGCCTTGAAACACCTGTCGCCATTGACGACGTGAAGGCAAGATACAAGGAACTGGTCAAACGCCATCATCCGGACGCCAACGGCGGCACCAAGGCGGCGGAAGAGGAATTCAAGAAGGTGACCGAGGCCTACGAAGCCTTGCTCGACTTCCTCGCCCCTTGACGGCCCGCTGCTTAACCCCTACGACGTTTGCCAACTATGACCTCCTTTCGCCCTGGACAGCCGGGGCGGCCTCAGAAACTGGAATATCTGCATGACAACTTTGGAATCGACCGCCACTCCCGGGATCGATGCCGCGCACCAGGTGCCGGACGTCACCGTGTCCGTGCGCCAGACCTTCGGCATCGACAGCGACATGGAGGTCCCCGCCTTCTCCGAGGCCGAGGAACACGTGCCTGAGCGCGACGAAGCCTACCGCTTCGACCGCGAGACGACGCTCGCGATTCTCGCCGGCTTCGCCTACAACCGGCGCGTCATGATCCAGGGTTATCACGGCACCGGCAAGTCGACGCATATCGAACAGGTCGCGGCGCGCCTTAACTGGCCGTGCATCCGGGTCAACCTGGACAGCCACATTTCCCGTATCGACCTTGTCGGCAAGGACGCAATCGTGCTGCGCGACGGCAAGCAGGTCACCGAATTCCGCGAAGGAATTTTGCCCTGGGCGCTGCGCAATCCGACGGCCCTGGTGTTCGACGAATACGACGCCGGCCGTCCGGACGTGATGTTCGTGATCCAGCGCGTGCTGGAAGTCGACGGCAAGCTGACGCTGCTGGACCAGAACCAGGTCATCAAGCCGCATCCCTATTTCCGCCTGTTTTCCACCGCCAATACGGTCGGCCTGGGCGACACCACCGGCCTGTATCACGGCACGCAACAGATCAACCAGGGCCAGATGGACCGCTGGAGCATCGTCGCGACCCTCAACTACCTGCCGCACGACGAGGAAGTCGAGATCGTCTGCGCCAAGGTGCCGGAATTCGCCACCAAGGAAGGCCGCGAACAGGTCAGCGCCATGGTCGAATTGGCGGACCTCTCGCGCGCCGGCTTCATGAACGGCGACATCTCGACCGTCATGTCGCCGCGCACGGTCATCACCTGGGCCGAGAACACCCGCATCTTCAAGGATCCGGGCTATGCCTTCCGGCTGACCTTTTTGAACAAGTGCGACGAGATCGAACGCCCGGTCGTGGCTGAATACTACCAGCGCTGCATGGGCGAGGAACTTCCCGACTCCGCCATGCGCGCGGTGATGCAGTAGGACACCCAGACCCGTCCGGACCCCGTCCGGGGCGGGATCGGGGCCAGAGAGCATGGATCAATCGGAACGCCCGGCAGACCTTCTGAAACGCGTCACAGCGGCCGCCGTCAAGGCGATCGCCAATCGACCGGAGCTTGAGGTCCATTTCCAGGCATCCGGCGCCTCGGCCGGCGAGGGCGCCGTCAACCTGCCCGCGCCGGCGGGTCCGCCCAGCGCCGAGGGCATTACCAAGCTGCGCGGCGTGGCCGACGCCCTGGCCTTGAGACTGCGCTATCACGACGCCGACGTGCATCGCCGCCTGGCCCCGTCGGGCCCCGACAGCCATGCCGTGTTCGAGGCCCTGGAGCAGGCGCGCTGCGAGAGCCTGGGCGCCCAGCGCATGGTCGGCGTCGCCGGGAACCTGGATTTTCTGATGGCCGAGAAATGCCGGGCCAAGGGCTATGGCGGGGTCACGGAACGGGACGAAGCCATGCTGCCCGAGGTCCTGGGGCTGCTGGCCCGCGAGCGCCTGCCCGGCCAGACCCTGCCCAAGGAGGCCAAGCACTTGGTCGACCTGTGGCGCGAGGAACTGAACCGCAAGGTCGGTCCGCAGTTGTCCCAGCTCGAGAAACGGACGGGCGACCAGGAAGCCTACGGCGCCCTGGTGCGCGAAATGATCGTGGCGCTCGACATGATGACCGACGCGCCGGCGCCCACGGAGCCGGAGAACCAGCAGGATTCGTCCGAGGAAGATCCCGAACAGGGGCAGGACCAGAACCAGAACCCGGATGCCGACATGGACGCCGACGGTTCGCTGTCGAGCGAATCCGGCGAGGCCGAGATGTCCGACGACATGGAGTTCTCGACCGAGGGCTTCGACGACGACGTGATGTCCGGCGAGGGCGAAGAAGAACCCGCCGGCCCATCCGATTGGGACGACCGCCGGCTGCGCAACTCACCCGACGATATGACCCTCTACAGGGCCTTCACCCAGGCCTACGACGAGGTCGTGGAGGCGGAGGACCTGTGCGACTCCGAGGAACTGTCGCGCCTGCGCGCGCAGCTTGACCAGCAGTTGTCGCATCTCCAGGGCGTGGTCTCGCGCCTCGCCAACCGCCTGCAGCGCAAACTGATGGCGAAGCAGACCCGGTCCTGGGACTTCGACCTGGAGGAAGGCCTGTTGGACGCGGCGCGCCTGTCGCGCGTGGTCACCGACCCGCTGCACCCGCTGTCCTTCAAGCAGGAAAAGGATACGGAATTCCGCGATACCGTGGTCGCCCTGCTGATCGACAACTCCGGCTCCATGCGCGGACGGCCCATCACCGTCGCCGCCATGAGCGCCGACATCCTGGCTCGCACGCTGGAGCGCTGCGGCGTGAAGGTCGAGATCCTGGGCTTCACCACGCGGTCCTGGAAGGGCGGGCAGTCGCGCGAGGACTGGGTCGAGAAAGGCAAGCCCAAGAATCCCGGCCGCCTGAACGACCTGCGCCATATCGTCTACAAGGCCGCCGAGATGCCCTGGCGCAGGGCGCGCAAGAACCTGGGGCTGATGCTGCGCGAGGGCCTGCTGAAGGAGAACATCGACGGCGAGGCCCTGATGTGGGCCCACAACCGCCTGCTCGGACGCGCCGAACAACGCCGCATCCTGATGGTCATTTCCGACGGTGCGCCGGTCGACGACGCGACCCTTTCCGCCAACCCGGGTAACTACCTGGAAAAGCACCTGCGCGACGTCATCCACTTCATCGAGAACAAGTCGGACGTGGAACTGACCGCCATCGGCATCGGCCACGACGTGACGCGCTATTACCGCCGCGCCGTGACCATCGTCGACGCCGAGGAACTGGGCGGCACCATGATGGCCAAGCTCGCCGAACTGTTCGACGAGGACGCGCCCGCGTCGGCGCCGCGGGCCACCCGCGCCCGCCGCGCGGCGGGATGAGCGCGCCGAAGCCACGTAATCCGCCCCACTGGCCGGCGGCGCTCGCCGTCGTCATCTTGGCCCTGTCGATCCTTAGCCCCGCCCATGCCCGCGCCCAGAACCTGGTGGACACCACCTGGCGCCTGCGCCCCATGACCCAGGCGCAATTACGCGTCGAGCATCGCGGCGTCGACATCGTCGGCATGCGGCTGCCACCGGCGGCGGACTACGACATCCCGCTCGCCGACCCCGCCGCCACGGTGGCCAAGATCAAGGCGGCGGTGGACCGGGTGATCGTGCTGTCCAAGGTTTCGGCCCGCGGCCTGGCCCGCCTGGCCGAACAGGGGCGCATCCGCATCGTCTACGACGCCGCCTTTCCCGAGCGTTCCCTGTCCCGCGTCATCGTCGCCGCCTTCCTGGTGGGCGAATTCCAGCCCCAGGATGGCAAGCGCGACTTCACCGTCGTCGTCGGCCGTTTCGGCGCCAACTGGCCCGTCGAGGACCTAGCGGCGGTGCTGGTCCATGAACTGATCGGCCACGGCGTCCAGCGCCTCATGAACCGCTTCGGCCACGACCGGCCCATCGACCTCGAATGCGAGGCCAGACTGTGGCAGCAGCTTTATTACGTCGACGCGGCCATGCCCCAGGACACCCGCGAGATGGTCGAATTCCGAACCACGACCGACCGCCGGGTCTGTCACGATTTCCGGCGCTTCGTGGCCAAAGCGCGCCCCGGCATGATGCGGGCCTGGGACACGGGCCGCCCGGACATGGCGGGCCTTCTGGACCTGTTTCAGGATTATTACGCGGCGGCGCGCCACACGCGGAAAACGGGGCACAATCGGTAACGGTCCCGCCGCCCATCCAGGTCAGCCTCGCCACGCCGAGTTCTGAGCCGCCGCGTCCCCTGCGGACCCGGCCCGGCTCTGGACAAGCCCGTCCCCTCCCGCCATCTTGGGGACAGCCACCGTCCGAGGGAGAGGGCCCCGCCCGCCATGCACCGCACCATCGCCCGCACCGCCGCCCGCGTCCTAAGCGGCGCCGTCATCTTCCTGCTCACAGCGATCGCGTCCGCTCCCGCCGACCAGATCGACGTACGCAGCGTGCCCGTTGCCCTGCATGCCGGGAAGCCGGACCTGACCACGATCGGCAGGCTCAAGTACCGGGGGGGCGTCGAACTCCTCAGCCCGTCCGACCGCTTCGGCGGTTTCTCCGCGTTGGGGCTCAGCGCCGACGGAAAACGCATGGTCGCCCTGTCCGACGAAGGCGCGCGGTTCGACGCGCACCTGGTCTACGGCCCCGACGGCAACCTGACCGGCGTGACGAATACGGAGATATTCATCCTGACCGGACCCGGCGGGGTGCCGCTGATGGACAAGTCCATGGCCGATGCCGAAGCCATGGCTCCGGGCGTGGAAGGCGAGATCATCGTCGCCTTCGAGCGAAGCCACCGTCTCTGGGCCTATCCGCCCAACAAGACGGGTCCGCGCCCCCTGCCGCTGCCCAACGAGATGAGGAAGGCGCCCGCCAACAACGGGATCGAGGCCCTGGCCCTGCTGGGCGACGGCAGCCTGTTCGCCGTTTCCGAGGGCCTGGGCCGCGACGGCGCCAACCTGGCCTGGATCAGCGACCGGAAAGGGTGGAGCGTGCTGATCTACCGCAACGAGGACAACTATCGCCCCACGGGGGCGGCCACCCTGCCCGGCGGCGACGTAGTGCTGGTCGAACGCTACTTCAGCCCCCGCGAGGGCGTGCGCGCCCGCGTGCGCCGCATCAAGGCGGCAGGCATCCGGCCCGCGGCCGAGATAAGCGGCGACCTGCTGGCCGAACTGCGTGATCCCTTGACGGTCGACAATTTCGAGGGCATCGAAGCGATCAAGGGCCCCAAGGGCGAGACCCTGATCTTCCTGATTTCGGACGACAACTTCAAACGCCGGGGACCGCAGAAGACCCTGCTGATGATGTTCGAACTGACGGACTGAACGACTGACCGAGCACCGCCATGCGCTTCCTGCCCCTGCTGTTCACCGCCGCAACGACCGCCCTCCTGGCGCTGCCCGCCGCCGCCGCGACCCTGTTCCAGCCGGGATTCGAACTGGCGGCCCGGTCGGAACGGGTATTCGCCCGGCCGCACGACCTCGTGCTGTCGCCGGACGGCAGGTTCCTGCTGGTTTCCGACCTGGGTCATGACGAGGTTAAGATCGTCGATCCCACCACGCTCAAGGTCGTCTCCTCCCTCGGCAAGGGCGAACTGGCCGCCCCCCACGACGTGGCCTTCCTGGACGCCACGACGGTCCTGGTCGCCGACACCTCCAACGACCGCATCGCCGTCTACGATTTCCAGGGCGTCGCCCCCGACGGCAAGGCCAAAGCCGTCCTGACGGCATCGTGGCGGGCGCATATCCTGAATCCGGAAGGCGTCGCCGTGGCGCCGGGCGGCGACTTTATCTACGTCACCAACGTCGGGCACAATTCCCTCGTTCGTCTCGATCGGAAGGGCAACTTGGTCAACGGCGTCGGCGGCTATCACCCCCGCGACATGATCAGCTTTACCCGGCCCCACGACGTGGCGGTGCACGCGGACGGACGGGTGTTCGTCGCCGACAGCGGCGACGACCGCATGGTGGTCCTGAACCGGGAACTGGTGTTCCTTCGCAAGTACAAGGGCAGCCCGTGGGATTTCGACGACCCCAAGTACATGGCCTTCGATGCCGCGGGCGGCCTGTGGCTCGCCGACGAATACAACAGCCGCATCCTGCACCTGGACGGCTTCATGAACATCAAACAGGTCATCGGCACCGGAAAGAAGGGCGACGGCCCCGGCCAGTTGAACTGGCCCGAAGGGGTCGAGGTGAAGGGCGACCTGATCTGGATATCCGACACCTACAACGACCGCATCCTGCTGCTGAAGCGGGTGAAGTAGGCGGGATCAGCCCGCCGGATGCGCAGAGCGGTCGCGCGGCAGCTTCTGTTCGCCCAGGATGTCCGAAAGGATCACCTCGCGGACCTCTTCCGCATCTAGGCCGTGCAGCGCGATCATGTCCTTGGCCTCGGCCAGGATCGCGTCGGCGTCCCGCATCAGCTTCATGCGCTTGAACAGGTCGGGGCGGTGCAGGCCAAGGCTCTCGCCGATCAGTTCCATGTAGTTGACGATCGCGAACGGCCAGTCGTCCTGGTGGCTGACCAGTTCCCGATGGTCGGCGTGGAACACGCCGGCCAGGACATGGACGCCTTGGGCCTCGGCCTGGCGAAGGGTGCCGGCGATGTGGCGCTGCTGGACCTCGGGCAGGCCGTCGAGCGACGTCATCTGGTAGCCGACGCCGGGATGATCCAGGTCGACGAGGTCCAGCCCCGGGACCGCCGTCAAAAGCGTCTTCACCGCGTCTACCACGCCGGGCGAACCCGGATATTCGTGAAGCGCCACGCGCTTCTCCACACGCCGGGTCATCAACGGGCGTAGGTCGTCCAGCCGCTCAGCCAGGAACACCGGCAGCATGACGTTGTCGAACGGCCGGGAAGCGGCCGGGACGGCGGTCATGATTTCCGCCATCTGCATCTGGCAGGTCGGGCACCACGAGACGACGCGCCCCGCACCGGCGCCGGCGAAGCGATCCATGGTGCTGGCGAGCTGGCGGCCGGAATTGGCCGTGTCGCCCGGGCGGAACTGCAGGATGCCGCAGCAGTTGGCGGGCCCGCCGTAGACCTCGTAGCTGACGCCCAGGCGGTCCAGCACGTCCAGGCACAGCAGCCCGATGTGGGGCGTGCGCAGCATGTTGCAGCCGGTGTAGAACACGATGTCCGGCGGGACCGCCCGCTCCGGATGCGACGCGGGGCTCAGCCGATCCATGAGATCCGGCGGAAGCTGCAGGCGCGACAGCACGCGCACGCCGCGGCTCATGGTCTTGAACGCCTGCTTGCCGGCGTCCTTGCGTTCGCCTTCGGGCACGGTTTCCGACAGCGCGCGGCGCGCCATGGCCAGCATGAGGCGCGGGTTTATGCCTTCCTCGCAGACGGAGAGACAATGGCCGCTGCCGCAACAGGCGCGCGCCCAGGCGGCCGAGGTCTCGCCGCCCTGCCCGCCGCGCAGGATGTCCCTGACCCCTGCCGCGACGGCCGTACCGTCGCCGGCCGTGAGCCCCAGAATCCCCGGCGTCGGACAGGCCAACACACAGGCTCCGCAGGCGGTGCAGGCTTCGGCGATGGCGCTGACCTGGCGGTCCAGGCGGTCGATGAAGGTGTCGGCTCCGGTCACGGTCCCGGCCTCCGATTGAACTTGGACGACGGCAAAGGCTAACGACCGCCCCCGGGCGTGTGCAACGGAAGTATTGTCACCGGACAATTGTCGGAAAACGTTGCCCTAAAAACGGAAGCTTCATTTTCCCTGAGCCCGGGCCACCCGGGCGCGCTCGCGGACCTCCGCCGCCAGTTCCGAGAACCCGCTGGCCCGGAGCAGCCGCGCATAGCTGTCGAGGGTCTCCACCGTGTCGGGATGACCGTCCGGCAGGACCTTTTCCCGCACGGCAAGGCACCGCTCGTACATCTTGCCCGCCAGTTCATACCGGCCTTGGCGCTGGTACAGGCGGGCCAGCTTGTAGTGGACCTTGGCGACGTCCGGATGGTTGGGGCCCAGGGAGCGTTCCAGGGCCTCGAGCTGCGCCACATAGGCATCCTCGGTGTCGGCCAGGCGCGGCGTGTCCGGGAAGATCGGTCCCGTGTTGCGTTTGGCCGGTCCCAGCTTGATGCCGAGCACGGGATGGCGCTCCTCCAGCGCCTTGCGCTGGGCGATCTCCTGAGGCGTTTCCACGGCTATCGCCCGCACCAAGACGTCCGGGGGGGCGGCAGGGTCGGCGGCAATCGCGCGGACCGCCGCGGCGTCGACCGGCCGGCCCGCCACTTCGGCCGAGCGGGGCGCCCAAGACCTGACCTCCGCCGGCGGCGCGCCCGTCTCAGCCGTCTGTATCTGGGAAACCGGCGCGGCCTCCGCCGGGGCGACGACGGACGGCTGGGTGAGCCGCGGAACCGACCCACGCAGCGGCAGCGCTTCGGTACCGGCGAGGCGGGCCTCGGCCTCGGCGGGCGGGACCTCGGTCGCCGCGCCGGCGGCCGTCACCTCGACAGCGTCGACGGCGGGCGGCAAGGCGGACCGCACAGGCCCTGCGACCGTCACCACGGTAGTGTCGACAGCAGGCGGCAACGCGGACGGCGCAGGCCCTGCGGCCGTCACCACGGCAGCGTCGACGGCGGACGGCGAGACGGACGGCGTCGCGCGCAAGGTGGAGGCGTCGGGAACCGCCGCGTCGATCGCTTCCACGGCGGGAGGCAAGGCGGGCGGCGCGGACGGCCGCGGCGGTGCCGGGACCGGCGTCTCCCGCAACGGAACATGCTCGGATGGCGCCGATGGCGCGGCGGGCGATGCGACGGCCTCGGGAGCGGAAACCTCCGCCGCCTCGACGGCGGGCGGCAACGTGGTCGGCCGGACCGGTGTCCCCCGCGCCGGGACCTTCACGGGATGCGGTGAAGCGGACGGCGAGGCGGGCACCTGGACGGATGCCGAAGCCGGTACCGGGGCAGGCGCCGGGGGACTGACCGCGGGCAAAACCTCGGCCGGGGGCGGAGGCGGAATGACGGCGCCGGCAAGCCGGTAATGGGACAGCACCGGCAGCGACGGCACCGTCGGCGGGGGCGGAAGATCCGCTGCGGGGGATGCCGCCAGGGGGGCGGCGGGAGCGGGCGGGGCGACCGGCAGCGACCGGCGCTCGGCCGGCGGCGAGGGTGCCGCCACGGCCGGCGCCCGCAGTTGACCGGCCGGGACCGTGTTCCGCGGCCGGGCGCGCACCGCCGCGCGATCACGTTCAGCCGCCGCCAGGGCTTCGCGTCCAGCGGCCTCCATCCGGTCGCGCGCGGCCTCGGCCGCGGCCAGGGTCTCGCGATAGATGGCGATCACCCCGTGGCGGGCATTACCGGGGTCGTAGACGGCCTCGGCGATGGTCAACGCCCGCCGGTACAGGGGAACGGCGTCGGCATAGCGGCCCGCGGAATAGTACAGGCCGCCCAGCCCGGCCATGGACCGTTCCAGGTATTCTCCCAAACGGTCGAATTTTTCGGCCAGCTTGATGGCTTCCAGGTAATGGTCCTCGGCATCGGCGAAGTTGCCCAGCATATGGGCATGCCCGGCCGGATCCATCTGGGCCTGCCACCGGTCCTGCGCGGTCTGGGCGGCAAGGCCCAGCGGCGCCAGGATCAGACCGGCGGCAAGGGCCAGGGCGACCGGGCGGATTGGCGATCTTCGGGGCATTCCGGCCTCTTTGCGCCCCCTGCGAGGGCGCTGCGATGAACAGGCCCGCATTGTTGCAGAAACGCGACCCATTTTCGAGGCCGGGAAATGCCCGTTGCCGCGATTCAGCCGAGGGCCTTGACCATCAGCAGCGCCCGCCCGTCGTAGCGAATGGACGGATGCGCAACGATGTCGCGGGTGTCCGTCACGCGATAGCCCAGGCGTTCGTACAGCCGGACCGAAGCGGTGTTCGCCGCGAAGGCGATGAGCGACATCTTGGCGAGCCCCCGCGTGATGGCGCGCAGTTCGGCCAGGCGCAGCATCTTGGTGCCCATGCCGCGGCCGCGGAATTCGGGCAGCAGGGCGATGCCGGAGATGTAGTAGCTGGCGTCCTCCTCCAGCTCCGCGTAAGGACGCAGCACCGGGTCCACCGTCGCCGGATCGAAATCCGGGTCCGCATGCACGGGATAGGCGTGCAGCAGGCCCACGAGGCGGCCCCGGCATTCGGCGACGGCGCAGTTCTGATAGGACATGTCCGCGTCGTCGCAGGCGAAGCGCCGTTCGCCGGCGTCCAGGATGTCGTCTCCCGGCGCGCGCAGGGCGTCCCAGATGACATCGGCGACCCCGCCGGCGGCCAGGCGGTAGAGTGCTGCGACATCGCGGGCATCGGTCTTTTCGGCGTCGCGGAACAGTATCTGGGTCGCGGACATGTCGGTCATCTTCGGGTCTCCTCTACCTTGACCGGACTTAAATATGGGAAATGCGGAAAGAAAAAGGCCCGCGCCGGGTTGGGGCGCGGGCCTTTGCCGTTGGGCAAATTCGTATGGCTAGGCTACGCCGCTTTCTCCTGGGCTTTCTTGACCTGCTTCTTGACCTTGACCATGGCAGGGGCCAGGTCCGCTTCGGCAGCGGCCAGAAGGAAGGCGTCCAGACCACCCCTGTGCTCGACGGTACGGATGGCGGCGGCCGACACCCGCATGCGCACCATGCGACCGAGCGCATCGCTCCACAGGCTGGTTTCCTGCAGGTTCGGTACGAACCGGCGGCGGGTCTTGTTGTGGGCGTGGGAAACGTTGTTCCCCGTCGCAACGCGCTTGCCCGTCAGATCGCAAACTCTGGACATGACTTCTACGTTCCTATGATCAGCTTTCGCTGGTAAATAAACCGGTGGATGCGGGGCGAATCCCGCGTCGGAGGCGGCTTTTTAAGGCAATAGCCCCCCGCCGTCAACCAAAGCCGGATAGATTGTTCTAAATTCCTTGACCGGGCCTTTAGGGCGGCATATCCCGGCCCAAACTCCATATTAACCATCCCATTCGCCCAGGAAGGCCCCGAAATCCGTCATGAACGAAATCAACGCCCCCCTGCAGAACGATCCGGCGGTCCGCCATGACTGGACGGCGGAAGAAGCGCTCAGCCTGTTCGCCCTGCCCTTCGCAGACCTGATCCACCGGGCCCAGACCCTGCATCGGCAGTATTTCGACCCCAACCGGGTGCAGATGGCGTCCCTGCTGTCGGTCAAGACCGGCGGCTGCCCCGAGGACTGCGCCTATTGCCCGCAGTCCTCCGAGCACGACACGGGCGTCGAGGCCACCAAACTCATGGATGTCGACACGGTCCTGGCCGAGGCCAGGCTGGCCAGGGACGCGGGGGCCACGCGCTATTGCATGGGGGCCGCCTGGCGGTCGCCCAAGGACAAGGACCTGGACGCCGTCTGCCGCATGATCGAGGGCGTGCGGGAAATGGGCATGGAGGCCTGCGTGACACTCGGCATGGTGACGCCGGAGCAGGCGGAACGCCTGGCCAACGCCGGGCTCGACTTCTACAACCACAACCTGGACACCTCGGAAAGCTTTTATCCGGAAATCATCTCGACCCGCACCTACGCCGACCGCCTAGACACCTTGCAGGCCGTGCGCGACGCAGGGATCAAGATGTGCTGCGGCGGCATCCTGGGCATGGGCGAAGGCCTTCGAGACCGAGCCGAGATGCTAACGACCCTCGCCACTCTTCGACCCCATCCGGAAAGCGTGCCCATCAACATGCTGGTACAGGTGGAGGGCACTCCCCTCGAAGGCCGGGACGCGCTCGACCCGCTGGACTTCGTGCGCACCATCGCCGTCGCCAAGATCATGATGCCGGCCTCGACCGTGCGCCTGTCGGCGGGCCGCGAGGACATGTCGGACGAACTGCAGGCGCTCTGCTTCCTGGCCGGCGCCGGGTCCATCTTCGTCGGGCCCAAGCTGCTGACCACGGCCAATCCGGGACAGGACCGGGACGTGGCCCTGTTCCGCCGCCTCGGCATTCAGGGCGAGGACATCGGCCCGGTATCCACCGACACCCTATGACCGGAGGCCCCAAGGCGCCGGACTGGCTTACCTCGGGCTACGAGCACATCTGGCTGCCTTATACCCAGATGCAGACGGCCCCCCTGCCCCAGGCCGCGGTGGCAACCGAGGGCTCGCGCATCCGGCTTGCCGACGGTCGCGAGCTGGTCGACGGCGTGGCGAGCTGGTGGGCCGCCTGCCACGGCTACAACCACCCCCATATCGTCGAGGCGATCCGCGACCAGGCCGCCAAGATGCCCCACGTCATGCTGGCGGGCCTGGCCAACGAGCCGGCGTTCCGGCTCGCGGAACGGCTGGCGGAACTGACGCCGGGCGACGGGAACCGGGTGTTCTTTTCCGAATCGGGCTCCGTCGCGGTCGAGGTCGCGTTGAAGATGGCCGCCCAGTACTGGCACAACAAGGGCGAGACCGGGCGCAAGAAATTCCTGAGTTTCCGCGGCGGCTATCACGGCGACACCTTCGCGACCATGGCGCTGTGCGACCCCGTGGACGGTTTTCACACCGCCTTCCGGGGCGTGGCGCCGGGCCAGTTCATCGCCGACCTGCCGCGCGACGACGAGACGGAAGCCGCCCTCGACGCCATTCTGGAGCGCGAAACCCCCTCGCTCGCCGCCGTCATCGTCGAGCCCCTGGTCCAAGGCGCGGGCGGCATGCTGTTCCACGACCGCGAGGTGCTGGCGCGCATCCGGCGCCTGTGCGACGCCCACGGCGTGCTCTTGATATTCGACGAGATCTTCTCGGGCCTGGGGCGCCTGGGAACCTTGCTGGCGGCCGAGTCGGCGGGGGTGCGGCCGGACATTTTCACGCTCTCCAAGACGCTCACGGGCGGCACCCTGCCGCTTTCCGCCACCCTTGCGTCCGAAGCCGTTTTCGAGGCATTCCAGTCGGACAAGCTGGAACACTGCCTGATGCACGGACCGACCTTCACGGGCAACGCGCTCGCCTGCGCCGCCGCCAACGCATCCCTGGACCTGTTCGCCACCGAAGACCGGCTTTCCCAGGTGCGGGCCCTGGAGGAAACCCTGGTGCCCGCGCTCGAACCCTGCCGGGACATGCCCGGCGTCAAGGACGTGCGCGGCCGAGGGGCCGTCGGCGTGGTCGAACTGGACATAGGCTCCTTCGAGGAACTGACCTGGCTGCGCCAGCGTTTCATCGAGGACGGCGTGTTCATCCGACCCTTCGGCCGCATCGTCTACCTGACACCGGCCTATAACATCCCCAGGGATGACGTGGCCCGCCTATGCGATGCTATAGTGACCATCGTGCCCGAATGGGCCGCGCGGTTTGAAAAGAAGAAGTAGGTTCATGTCCCGCTCCCTCGACGCCTTCGCCACGGAAAAGCTCGACGGCCTGGAGGCCAGGGGTCTGCGCCGGCATCTGACGGTGACGGAGCGCACCGGCCCCATCGAGATCCTGCGCGGCGGCCGGCGGCTGATTTCCTTCTCCTGCAACGACTATCTGAACCTGAGCCAGCACCCGGCCCTCAAACAGGCCGCCAAGGACGCCGTCGACCGGCTCGGCGTCGGTTCGGGCGCGTCGCGCCTGGTCACGGGCGACCATCCCTTGTTGCCGGAACTGGAGGCCCGCCTGGCGCGTCTCAAGGGGACCGAGGACTGCTGCGTCATGGGCTCGGGCTTCCTGACCAATACGGGCGTGATCCCGGCGCTCATCGCGGAGGACGATCTGGTCCTGGCCGACGAGTTGAGCCACGCCTGCATCATAGCGGGGGGACGGCTGTCGAAGGGCACACAGCGCCTGTTCCGCCACAACGACCTCGGGCACCTGCGCGACCTTCTCGCGGAGAACCGGGCAGATCATCCGCGCTGCCTGATCGCCACCGACGGCGTGTTCTCCATGGACGGCGACCTCGCCCCCGTACACGACATGGCGGCGCTGGCCGCCGAGTTCGACGCCTGGCTGTTGACCGACGACGCCCACGGCATCGGCGTGGTGGGCGCCGGCGGGCGCGGCTCCACCTTCGCCGGCGGCACCAAGGCCGAGGTCGACCTGCAGATGGGGACGCTGTCCAAGGCCGTGGGCGGCTATGGCGGCTACCTCTGCGCCTCCAAGGCCGTCATCGACTTGATGAAGACCCGCTGCCGCACGCTGATCTATTCGACGGGCCTGCCGCCCGCCACCGTGGCCGCGGCCATCGCGGCCTTGGACATCATCGAGGGCGATCCCGAATACGCGGCGCGCCCCTTGAAGAAGGCGCGACGCTTCACGACCCGCCTGGGCCTGCCTCCGGCGGAAAGCCCCATCGTGCCGATCCTTCTGGGCGATACGGCGCGCACCATGGCGGCGCAGTCGAGGCTGGAAAGCGCGGGCTACCTGGTGGTCGGCATCCGCCCGCCGACGGTGCCGGAAGGCACGGCGCGCCTGCGCCTGACCTTCACGGCACGGCACGAGGACGCGGACATCGACCGTCTGGCCGACCTGATCGCCGGCACCATCCTGACGGGAGAGAAACCATTCAGGGCATCTTCGTAACGGCAAGCGGCACCGGCGTCGGCAAGACCTACGTGACGGCGTCGCTGTGCCGTGCGCTGCGCGCCCGCGGCGAGCCCGTGCGGGCGCTGAAACCGGTTATCTCCGGCTGGGACGAGGCCGATCCCGAAGCCGTCGCGGCGTCGGACACGGGGCTGCTTCTCTCCGCTCAGGGTATCGACATGACGGCAGAGGCGGTCGACGCCTGCTCCCCCTTCCGCTTCATCGCCCCCCTGTCGCCCGACATGGCGGCGGCCCGCGAGGGCACGGAGATCGATTTCGACCGGCTGGTCGGATTCTGCCGCCAAGAGGTTGAAAACACGCCCAAAGGGACGACGTTGTTCATCGAAGGCGTAGGCGGCGTCATGGTGCCGCTGACCAAGGACAAGACGGTGCTCGATTGGGTGGCGGCCCTGGGCCTGCCGGTCATGCTGGTCGTCGGCAGCTACCTCGGCACCATCTCCCACACGCTTACGGCGGCCATGGCGCTGCGCTCCAAGCACATCCCCATCCGCGCCATCGCGATCTCGGAATCCGAAGACAGCCCCGTGCCGCCGGAGGAGACGGCGGAAGTCCTGAAGCGTCACCTGGCGGGGGCGGTGGAGATCGTGGGGCGGGGTGGCGAGGCGACGGACCTTCTTCGCCCTTAACGGGGGGTACTGTTGGCTTTCAGCCAAGCCGCAAGCTCGGCATCCTCCATTTGGCCAGAGGCCAGCGCCAGGATGACCGCGACCTCATTGCGTTGATCCGGATTGAGACGATATCCGTTCCGGTGGAGGAACACGACCGCCGCCAAAAGGCCTGTCCGCTTGTTGCCGTCGATGAATGGATGATTGCAGACAATCCCCGCGCAATAGGCGGCGGCCAAGTCGAACAGGGGCGCGTCGGGTTCATAGTGGAACCGGTTCAAAGGCCGGGCGAGCGCACTTTCCAGCAGGCCCTCGTCACGAACGCCGTCGCCACCGCCGAACAGGGCCAGTTGCTCATCGTGAAGGGCGACCACCAGATCCCGGGTCGGCCACCGGGGCTCGCTCATCCCTTGGCCAGTTCGGCCATGGCGTCACGATGCTCGCGCATGTAGTCGCGGGCAGCCTCGACCGCGTCGGCGAAGTCGGGATCATAGGGCGTCAGCCGGACGCCGCCCGGCGTGCGGACGACGAACATCTGATCGCCGGCCTTGACGCCGAGCCGGTCCAATTCCGCTTTGGGCAGGACGAGCCCAGTGGAGTTTCCGATCTTGGTCAGTTTCACGACGGCGGTCATGGATCGCATCCTTTTCCGACAATCCTTGCAGCGCTCATCCTATCAAGGCCGTAAATATAATAACAGATGTTATAACATCGTACGTATTATGAAAAAACCCGGGCCGAAGCCCGGGTTTTCCACTCATTGCGATCCGGATTCCCGCTTTCGCGGGAATGACGGGTCGCGGCGAAGCCGCCCGTCTACCACTTCGCCATTTCGGTCTTCAGGTTGCCGTCCAGCACTTCCAGGAACTTCTGGGTCGTCAGCCAGCCCTGGTCGGGACCGATGAGGATGGCCAGGTCCTTGGTCATGGAGCCGCTTTCGACCGTCGCGACGCAGACCTTTTCCAATGTTTCGGCGAACTTCGCCACGTCCGGCGTGCCGTCGAATTCGCCGCGGTACTTCAGGCCCTGGGTCCAGGCGAAGATGGAGGCAATGGGATTGGTCGAGGTCTCCTTGCCCTGCTGGTGCAGGCGGTAGTGGCGGGTGACGGTGCCGTGGGCGGCCTCGGCCTCCACGGTCTTTCCGTCCGGCGTCATAAGGACGCTCGTCATGAGACCCAGCGAGCCGAAGCCCTGGGCCACCGTATCGGACTGCACGTCGCCGTCGTAGTTCTTGCAGGCCCAGACGAAACCGCCTTCCCACTTCATGGCGCAGGCGACCATGTCGTCGATCAGGCGGTGCTCGTAGGTGATGCCCTTGGCCTTGAACTTGTCCTTGAACTCGGCGTCGTAGATCTCCTGGAACAGGTCCATGAAGCGGCCGTCGTACTTTTTCAGGATCGTGTTCTTGGTCGACAGATAGCACGGCCAGCCGAGGCCGAGCGCGTAGTTCATGGAGGCGCGGGCGAAACCGCGGATGCTTTCATCCAGGTTGTACATGGCCATGGCGATGCCCGCTTCCGGCGCCTTGAAGACTTCCTTCTCGATCACCTCGCCGCCGCCGTCGGGCGTGAACTTGATGGTCAGGGTGCCGGCGCCGGGGAACAGGAAGTCCGTGGCGCGGTACTGGTCGCCGTAGGCATGACGGCCGATCACGATGGGCTTGGTCCAGCCGGGCACCAGGCGCGGCACGTTCTTGCACACGATGGGCTGGCGGAAGATGGTGCCGCCCAGGATGTTGCGGATGGTGCCGTTGGGCGAACGCCACATCTGTTTCAGGCCGAATTCCTCGACCCGGGCTTCGTCCGGGGTGATGGTGGCGCATTTGACGCCGACGCCGTACTGCTTGATGGCGTACGCGGAATCGACCGTGATCTGGTCGTCGGTCTCGTCGCGCTTCTCGACCGACAGGTCGTAGTACTTAAGGTCGACGTCGAGGTAGGGGAGGATCAGCTTGTCCTTGATGAAGGCCCAGATGATCCGCGTCATCTCGTCGCCGTCCAGTTCCACGATCGGGTTCTTGACCTGAATTTTCGCCATCGGTGTAAGTGCTCCGGTTGTCCCTGGGATGGAAATCGCGGCGCACAATATAGCCTGCCCTCTTTCGCCGCAAGACGAAGGCTGGCCCCGCAAGACGAAGGCAGGGCGACACCTGTGGCGTGCGGGCGGGGTCAGAGGCGGGCGGAGGCGGCCTTCGGCCCGGGGCGGACGGCGGCGTCGATGGCCTCGAATACCTGGTCCGGCGTTTCGACCACGGACCACAGGGTCTGGATGTCGCCGTAGGCGAAGCCGCCCTTGACGACGGCGGCCAGGAGGTCCGACAGCGCCCGCCAGTAGCCGCCCGCGTCCAGTATCACGATGGGCTTGGCATGCATGCCCAGCTGCTTCCAGGTGGCGACCTCGATGGTCTCGTCCAGGGTGCCGAGCCCGCCCGGCAGGGTCACGAAGGCGTCTGCCTGTTCGAACATGCGCTGCTTCCGGGCATGCATGCTGTCGGTGACGACCAGTTCCGTCAGGTCGTCGCGCCCGACTTCGCGGCGACGCAGGAAATCGGGGATCACGCCCGTGACCTCGCCGCCCGATTCCAGAACCGCGTCGGCGAGCACGCCCATCAGGCCGATATGCCCGCCGCCGTAGACCAGGCGGATGCCCCGCTCGGCCATCATCCGGCCCAAACCACGGGCCGCTTCCTCGTAGGCAGGATCGACGCCCGTGCGCGAGCCGCAGAAAACGCAAATGGCGGAGATTTGGGGCATAAGGTGGCGGTGCATCCGTTGAAATTCGCGTAACCGGAGAACGAGACCGTTCACAGGCGAGATCCGAACGATTAGAGTTCGCTCAAGGTCCAGGCTGGCCCGGGGCAGTATATGCCAGACCAGGTCCGATTGGTGATACTCTTTTGTTTCAGAAGGATCGGATACCATGCAGAATTTCAAGGCAATGACCCGGGGCATCCTGGCTGCCGGGGCTGTGGTCGCTGTGACCGCGGCCGGTGTGGCGCACGCCAGCGACGCGGGCGAAATCAAGTACCGCAAAGGCGTAATGAAGGCCGTCGGCGGGCACATGAACGCGCTGGTCGCCATCGTCAAGGGCGAAACCGCAAACAAGGGCGACATGGCGGACCTCGCCAAGGGAATGCTGACGCTCGCCAAGATCGCTCAGCATGTGTTCCCCAAGGGCTCCGACGCCATGGGCGGCGAGACGGACGCCCTGTCGAAGATCTGGGACGAACCGGACAAGTTCGCCAAGGTCAGAATGGCCTTCGTCGATCATGCCCGAAACGTGGTAACGGCCGCAGAATCGGGCGACACCAAGGCGCTCGGGGCCGCCGTCGGCGCGCTCGGCAAGAACGCCTGCAAGGCCTGCCACGACGACTACAGAAAAAAGAAGAAATAAGGGCTGAGGGGCCGGGCGCCGGGCGCACCGCGTCCCGGCGCCCGGCCCGCTACCACTGCGACAGGATCCAGGCGACGGGGAGTGCGGCCACGACCGCCGCCGCCGTCGCGCGGCCCCAGCGTGTGGGGCCGTCGCCCGCCGCCGGGTCGGCGTCGGGCTTGATTCCCGTGATCATGGGTTTCACCAAGTCGTGCCCCGTGAACCGGTGCGCCGCCACGGCGCCGACGTGGGCCGCCACCAGCACGTAGATTACGCGGCTCATGAGATTATGAATGCCGGTCAAGCGGTCGCTCAGTTCCTTGCCCGCGTATTTGTACAGCGGGCCCTCCAGGAAGATGTCGTCGTTGGCGAACAGACCCGTGCCCGCCTGCACGGCAAGGGCCAGCAGGATCAGTACCACGGACCAGCCGCCCAGGGGATTGTGCCCCACCGTACGGCGGGCGCGGCCGCGGACGAATTCGGCAGCGTAGCGGGCGACGGCGGCGGGTCCCTTGACGAAGGCCGCGAAGCGCGCGTGCCGCCCGCCGATCAGGCCCCATATCGCGCGGAACAGGACCAGGCCCAGGATCGTGCAGCCTGAGACCATGTGCAGGTCCATCTGCCACAGGCCGCCGGTCAGCCCCGTCGCGACGGAGGTGACCACGCAAACCAGCAGGATCCAATGGAACAGGCGCACGGGCAGGTCCCACACGCGGACCCCCACCGTCCGGCCGGGAACCTCCGGCTTGTCGTCGTCTGGCGCCAAGGAAACGCCTCCTTTTCCGTTTGCGGAAAAATGAACGCTTGCGGCGACGCTGGCAAGGTCCCGCCAGATGCGGATTGCGCTGATCGCCTTGTACGATTAGATGTGGAGGATCGGAATTAGGGGGAAGAACGGAAAATGCCGCGGCCCAACGGCATCTGTGAGCGCTATGTGGCGTAATCCGCTGTTTATTGTCGGCCTTGGAGTGGTGGTGGTGGCCTTCGCCATCGTCGTCAACCTGACGTCGCCCGAAGACGACGACAGGAACGCCCCCGCCCGGCCACCGCAAACCGCCAAGACCGCGCCCGAAATGCCGGTGTCGAAGACGGCGCCGCACAAGGCCGCCCGCGCCGCCGATACCGACCTTCCCGTGTTCGACGTGGTTCGTGTCAGCCCCTCCGGCGACACCGTGATCGCCGGCCGCGCCGCCCCCGGCGCCACGGTGATCATCAAGGACGGCCAGACCGAGATCGGGCGCATCACCGCGGACGAAAAGGGCGAGTGGGTCTACCTGCCCGGCGACCCGCTGCCGCCCGGCAACCGCTATCTGTCGCTCGAGACCATCGGCGCCGACGGCAAAGTGCTGACGTCGCCGGACGTGGTCGTGCTGGCGGTGCCGGAACGCTCCGACACGGGACCGATGGTCGCCGAGGAACGCACGACGGAACCGCTCGCCATCCGGATGCCGCGCGCCGGCGAAGGGCCGAGCCGCCTGATCCAGGGCGACGGTCCGCAGAAGATCGATTTCGACATCAGCGCAGTGGATTACACCCCCGCCGGGCGGGTCATCATCAGCGGCCGCGCGCCCGCCGGCGATGGCGTGGCGCTTTACATGGACGACGCGCCGCTCGGCACGACCCGGGCGGACGCTGGGAACGGCTGGTCCCTGACACTGAAGGACAAGCTGGCGCCGGGGGTGCACAAACTGACGGCGGAGCACCTGAACCCCGCCGGCAAGGTCCTGGGCCGGGTTTCCATCCCGTTCCGACAGGATCAGGACGAGGTCATGCCCCGCCTGGCGGCCGGGCAGGCCGTCGTGGTGCAGCCGGGAAATTCGCTGTGGCGGATCGCGCGCCGGGTCTATGGCGAAGGCGTGCAGTATACGATCATCTATCGCGCCAACAGAAAGCAGATCGACGATCCGGACCTGATCTATCCGGGCCAGGTGTTCCAGGTTCCCAAGCCGACGAATTGACGCGGCGCACGGCCCTATTCGGCCGGGGCCTTGGCCTGCGGCGCGGGAAGCATGGCATAGACCGCCTTGCTGGCGCCTGCGATCAGCGACAGCAGTTCCAGATAGGGCTTGGCCGACAGAAGGAACGCCACGGTCTTGGTCAGAAGCGAGCCGGGCGTCAGTGTTTCGTCGAAGTTGAACTCGTCCAGGAACAGGATGCGCTGTTCCGGGTTGATGTGGATGCGCCCGCCCAGCGCCCGGCCCGCTTCGTGCACCACGGCCCGCATGTTGGTGCGCAGTTCCCGCGCCTCGGCCGTATAGGGCAGGTGCCCCAGGACGGCATGGATACGCATGCGGGTGTGGCCGGGGTGAACCTCGGCGCGCACCGCGAACTGATAGCCCATGTAGCGGAAAGTGAACTCGACCAGGCCATCGTCATTTTTGCGGACGAGTTGCCCCTGTTGGTCGAGGCCCATGGCCCCCAGCGGCATGGTCTTGCTGGGATCGCCGGCGGCGGTCAACAGGGCTTTGGTCTTCTCGGCGGAGGTTGGGGCGGCCACGCGGTGTCTCCTTTCGGCTCTCCGGATTATCGTCATTGGCCCGGCGCGTGGCAAGAACCCGCGATACGCGAACACGGCATTTCGGCCGGGCATTCCGGGTAAAATATGCTATGTAGGGCGCCCGCCCGGCCCGACCGGGCGCGGGGGGACAACGGAAACCGACGACGGCACATGAAACCGAACATCATCCTGGACACCGTCATGACGCCGATCCACCGGGCGGGGTGGCCGTTCATCGCCCTGTTCGCCGCGGTGACGATCATCCTGTTCTTCATCGCCGAGGAACTGGGCTGGCTGGGCGTCGTTCTGACGACTTGGTGCGTCTATTTCTTTCGCGACCCGGACCGCATGACGCCGCTCGGCGATATGCTGGTGATCTCGCCCGCCGACGGTGCCGTGCAGATGATCGACCGTGCCGCCCCGCCGCCCGAACTGGAAATGGGCGACGAGGAACGCACCCGTGTCGCCATCTTCATGAACGTGTTCGACGTGCACGTGAACCGCGCCCCCGTGTCGGGCACGGTGACCAAGCTGGCCTACCGCCCGGGCGCCTTTCTCGACGCATCGCTGGACAAGGCCAGCGCCGAGAACGAGCGCCAGAGCGTGCGCATCAAGATCGCCGGCGTGAAAAGCCGCTCGCCCAGGAAGAACGAGATCGCCGTGGTGCAGATCGCCGGCTTGGTGGCGCGCCGTATCCTGTGCGAGCTGCGCGAGGGCGACGCCGTCAGCGCGGGCGAACGCTTCGGCCTGATCCGCTTCGGCTCGCGCGTCGACGTCTACCTGCCCGAAGGCTGCGAGCCGCTGGTTGCCGTGGGCCAGACTTCGATCGCCGGCGAGACGGTGATCGCCGAGATCGGCGCCGAGGCCCCGCGCAAGGCGCAACGCCGCTAACGGAACGAAAAGCCGAAATCCATGAGCGACGCCAGCCTCGACCATACCCCCGATCCCGCCGCCCCGCCGCCCCGCCGGCGCCGCGGACTGCGCGTGATGCCGATCCACAAGATGATCCCCAACATGCTGACCCTGGGGGCGTTGGCCGCCGGCATGACGGGGATGCGCTTCGCCCTCAACGAGAGGTGGGAGGCGGCCGCCTTCGCCATTCTGATCGCGGCGATCCTGGACACGCTCGACGGCCGCGTCGCGCGCCTGTTGAAAGGCGCGTCGAAGTTCGGCGCGGAACTGGATTCGCTGTCGGACTTCATCTGCTTCGGCGTGGCGCCCGCGATGATCCTCTACCTCTGGGCGCTGGAGGACGCGGGCCGCTTCGGCTGGTTCCTGGTGGTCCTGTTCGCGATGTGCTGCGCCATGCGCCTGGCGCGCTTCAACACCATGCTGGAAGACGACAGGAAGCCCGTGTGGGCAGGCCGTTTCTTCACCGGCGTGCCGGCGCCGGCGGGGGCGGGGCTGGTTCTGTTGCCGCTGATCCTGTCGTTCCAGGTGCCCGAGCGCTACGTCCCCTACCTGCAGAACCCCTACCTGGTGTCGGTGGTGCTGATCCTGTGCGGCGGACTGTTCGTCTCGACCCTGCCCACCTTCTCGTTCAAGAACATGAAGATGGCGCGGGCCTGGCGCCTGCCGCTGATGATCGCGGTCGCCGTGCTGGCCGCCTTCGTGGTTTCGGACCCCTGGCTGGCGCTGACCGTGATCCTCGTCCTCTACATCGTCAGCTTCCCGCTTTCGGTGCGCTCGTACCTCTGGCACAAGAAGCGCTCGACCAACCCGCCCGTATCGGATCCGAGCCCGAAATAGTCACCCTATCCGCCGGACCCCGCCACCCGCCGCCGGCCCGCCACGCCTGAGAAAAAATCGGTAGACCGATACGGGCCTCACCGCTAGAAATTCCGCCATGTCCGAGTCAGACGAAATCAGCTACGAGCTTTTCAAACCGTTCGGCCCCTTTGTCGGCGATTTCACCATCCCGCGCCGCATCGTCGACACGCTGAACAGGTATACTGACGAAGTCGTGGCGGACGGAGCCAAGGCGCAGAACCTGGACCTTTCCAGCTATCTCGCCGGCGAGGTGACGCAGGAGTTCAAGGTTGACCCGGCTGTGGTCGAAGGTGAACTCGGCAGATACCTGATGGACATCACCGCGACCTACATAGAAGTCACCACGGGCCGCAAGATTTCAAAGTTCAAGGTGCTGGGCTGCTGGATCGTTCGCTCCTTCGAGGGGGATTTCAATCCGCCACACAATCATCGAGGCCACGTTTCCGGCGCCGGCTATCTGATGATTCCGGACCAGATCGGATCATCCGAGGGATCGCGAAAGCGCGCGCGAACCGCCGGCATGATCAACTTCGTTCACGGGACCGACCAGTTCCTCAGCGGCGGGCACATATCAATGCTTCCCAAAGTTGGGCACATATTCCTGTTTCCCCACTACCTGAATCACTCGGTCAATCCATTCAGCGGGTCCGGCGAACGGCGATCATTTTCCTTCAATGCCCTCATCGACGACGAAATCTACGACATCCATTCAAATTCCAGGCTTGAGTAACGCTCCGCTACCCTCGCCGGGCGATCCGGCCGTCCCTGATCGTTAGCGGACGTCTTCCGCCCAGGGCGGGTTCTTGACGAAGCGTTCCACCAGCCAGTCGATGAACGCCCGCACCTTGGGCGCCTGGTGGCGGCCAGGCGGATAGACTGCGAACACGCTGCGCCCTTCCTCGGTCTCGAATTCCTGCAGCACGGGAATCAGCCGCCCGTCGCGCAGCGCCTCCCAGGTCAGGAACTGAGCCGCGCGGATCAGGCCGACCCCGGCGAGCGCTGCGTCGTACAGCAGCGAGGCGTCGTTGACCACCAGCGAGCCCTTGACGTCGAGGATGCGCGGACCGTCGGTACCCTTGAATTCCCACCGGTTGATGGTGGTCTCGAAGCTGACGCGCAGGCAGTTGTGATGGACCAGGTCGTCGGGCGTCTTGGGAACCCCGTGGCGTTCGAAATAGGCGGGGGCGCCCGCGACGACGCGCTTCACCGACGTCAGGCGCCGGGCGATCAGCGAGGAATCGGTCAGCGTGCCGATGCGAAGGCCGACATCGACCCCCTCGCCGACAAGGTCGACCACGCTGTCGGACAGGGTGAAATGAACCTGCAATTCCGGATAGGCCTCGATGAATTCGTGCAGGTGGGGGATCACCGCATAGCGGCCGAAGGCCGTGGACGAGTTGACCTTCAGCACGCCGCGCGGCTCCGCATGCAGTTCGCGCACGGCCAGCTCGGCGGCCTCGATCTCCTCCAGAATGGTCACCGCCCGCTCGTAATAGGTCCGCCCCTCCTCGGTCAGGCTGATGGACCGCGTCGTGCGGTTCAGCAGCCGGGCCCCCAGGCGGTCCTCCAACCGGCCGACCAGCTTGCTGACCGCCGACGGCGTGATCCCAAGGTCCCGCGCGGCGGCGGAAAACCCGCCGCCCTCCACCGCGCGCACGAATACCGCCATTTCACTGTCCCGGTCCATAGGGCCTCTCGCATCGAGTTTTTAGTGAATTAATTTCATAAATCATAATCCACCTTTCCAGATTATCAATAAAAACCGAGATTGTTAGATTTCCCTCAACAAACGGCGCCCCCGCCGGACGAGATGAAGGAGACCGACCATGCCGATGACACCGCTTGACCTGCGGAATGCCATCTCCCACACGGAAATCGAAGCCGGCGTGCGCCGGGGCCGCCGATTGCGGGCCGAAGCTGTCCGTGACCTGATGGACCGAATCTTCCACCATTCCGCTGCCAGCAACGGCCGCGACCGTGCGCCCCAGGGCCGCGCGCCCGCCGCCTGCTGACGCCTTGAGATGCCGCCCGGCCGTCGGCGGCGTCCACCGAGTTCCATCGCGCCGATCCTCCCCCTGACCGGCGACGCGGGGCGAAACGGCGCCCTCTCCCTGCCGAACGGCAGATAGGCAAACTGACGGGCGGCCCCTGCCGGGTCGCTCCTTTTTTGTCCGCCCTTGCCCCTTTCAATTTGATCGGCGGGACCGCACACTCGCCATGGATTGATTTCGGCGGCAAACAGGCGGACTTCATGACCTTTGACCAGATGGCCATCGTCGGACTGATCGCGGCCGCGCTGGCGTTATTCGTGTGGGACCGCTGGCGTTACGACGTGGTCGCCTTCTCGACACTTTTGGCGGCGGTCGTCCTGGGACTGGTTCCGTCGCATGGTGCCTTTTCCGGGTTCGGCCATCCGGCAACGGTGACCGTGGCGGCGATCCTGATCCTCAGCCACACCCTGGCGCGCACGGGGGCATCGGAAATCCTCGCCCGCCTGATCGAACGCTCGGCCACCGGCATGGCCCGGCACATCGCCGTGTTGTCGGGCCTGGGGGCTCTGATGTCGTCGGTCATGAACAACGTGGCGGCCCTGGGCCTGCTGATGCCGGCGGCGATACAGACGACGGCGAAGACCCGGTACCACGCCGGGGCGGTGCTGATGCCGCTGTCCTTCGCGACCATCCTCGGCGGCCTGATCACGCTCTTGGGCACGCCGCCCAACATCATCATCGCCGCGTTCCGCGGAAGCATCGTCGGCGAGCCCTTCGCCATGTTCGACTTCACGCCCGTGGGCCTTCTGGTGGCGGCGGCCGGGGTCGCGTTCCTGGCCGTGTCGGCGCGCTACCTGATCCCGCGCCGACGCCAGGTCCAGGACGCGACACGCGACCACATGAACATCGACAAGTTCGTGACCGAGGCGACCGTGGTCAAAGGGACCGACGCCGAAGGCATGACGCGGGGCGAACTGCGCATGCTGGCGACGGACTGCGACGTCCTCATCATCAACGTTATCCGCCGCGGGCGGCGCATGAACAGGCTGCCGCGCCGCGACGGTCTGAAGGCCGGCGACAGGCTGCTGCTGGAATCCACGTCGGACGGCCTGGACCGCCTGACCACGGCCATGGACCTGAAGGTCGGCACCATGAAGGGAGCCAAGTCCGAGAACATGATCGACGAGGACATGGACCTGGTCGAGGCCGTGGTGCGGCCCGGATCGCGGATGATCGGCCGCGAGCTGATGTCGTTGCGCCTGCGCTCGCGTTACGACACGGACATCCTCGCCGTGTCGCGCCAGGGCCGCGCATTCCGCGGGCGCATGGGGCGGTTCAAGTTCCGTCCCGGCGATCTGGTACTGTTCTACGGTCCGCGCGACCATATGCCCGACCTGATGGCGCGCATGGGCTGTCTGACCTTGCAGCACCGGACGCCGTTCGGCGAAACCAACGACCGCCAGGCGCACCTGTCCATCGCCGTGTTCGCCGCCGCCGTGGCGCTCGCCACCCTCAACCTCATGCCGATCGCTGTCGCCCTCGGCATTGCGGCCGTGGCGATGATCGTATTGGGCCTGTTGCCCGTGCGGGAGATCTACGACGGCATCGACTGGCCGGTCGTGGTGCTGATCGGCGCCCTGATCCCGGTGGGCGCCGCCTTCGATTCCACGGGCACCACCGACCTGATCGCACAGGGCATCCTGGACAGTCCCCTGCCGCTCGGTCCTGTGAGCGTGCTGATATTCCTGATGATCGTGACCATGGCAATGTCGGCGGTGCTCAACAACGCCGCCACGGCGGTGATCATGGGTCCCGTCGCCATCACGCTTTCGGAACGCCTCGCCGTCAATCCCGATCCCATGCTGATGGGCGTCGCGGTGGCGGCAAGCTGCGCCTTCGTCACCCCCATCGGACACCAAAACAACGCCCTGGTCATGGGCCCGGGCGGCTATGCGTTCGGCGACTACTGGCGGCTCGGCCTGCCGTTGCAGGTCCTGGTATTGATCGTCGCCGTACCGGCGATCCTCATGTTCTGGCCGCTATCGGGCTGATCGGCCGGCCCGGTCCCGGATATAACACGCCACGCGATCGACTCGCCGTCGACCGAGACAGGGCCCATCTCCGTGAGGGCAATCCACACAGGTAGCCCTCGACGACGATGCGCGTCATGCGTACCAGGTCATGACAACGAAGGGTCGGATGGCCGAGCACACCCCATATTCACGGGCCCGCACCAGCTTCGGTCGCCGGGTTATCGGCGGCCAAATCCTCGAACAAGCTCAGATCGCCCATTGTTCGAGCAATGATCATTCCGCCTTCCAGGGTTGCGATGGTCTTCACCGCAACGCGGCGCAGCTCGGCTTCCGGCCGTCCTCGTCCCCAGGGCCGCGCCGCCAGGGCGGCCATCGTCCAATCGATGGTCCGGCGGAAGAAGGCAGCCGCCTCGTCCGCCACCGCGGGCGGAAGGCCCGCGATTTCGGCGCCCAACATGCCGCACAGGCACATCATCCCGTCTCGCGTCAAAGCGTCGCTGGCAAGGGCGTGAAGGCGCCTCAAAGGAGCGACCGCCTCCGCCGGCCCCGCCGCCGGGTCGCCGAGAGCCTTCAGAAAGCGATCCGTATACCGGCGCGCCACCGCCGCTCCAAGGTCGGCCTTGGTCGGATGATAGTAGTGAACCGTGGCGCTTTTCACGCCGACCGCCTTGGCCACTTCGCGAAAGCTGAAGGCATTGTAACCCTGGGTCCGCACCAAGGCTTCCGCATGGTCCAGAATTTTTCCGGCGACATCGCTTTCGGAACGGGACATCCGGCCCTCCTGTTATATCTATCTACTAATAGATAATTCTTGACGGCGACGAAAATCAAATGTAATCCCGCATTCATGTTATCTATCTACTGATAGATAAATACGCCATGAGATAGAAAGGACATCCGTCATGAACACACCATCACCCCAACAGGCCGTCATCGTCGGCGGCTCGTCGGGCATCGGTCTGGCCACGGCCGACCTTCTTGCCGCGCGCGGCATTCGCCCGATCATCATCGGCCGCAGTTTCGCGAAACTCGCGGAGGCGAAAAAGGACATCGAGAACCGTCGCGGCACGCAGGTCGAAACCTTCGCCATCAACCTGGCGGAGCCCGCAGCAGCGGAGGAACTGGCCTCCCGGCTGGAGAAAGACACGGGGCCCATTCGCTATCTGGTCAATGCGGCCGGCGTCTTCCAGCCGAAATCGTTCCTCGACCACAGCCTGGAAGACTTCGACACCTATCACGCGTTGAACCGCGCCTTTTTCCGCCTGACTCAGTCCGTCGCCCGCAACATGACGGCAAACGGCGGCGGCGCCATCGTCAACGTCGGTTCCATGTGGGCCCGGCAGGCGGTGAAGGCCACGCCGTCATCCGCCTATTCCATGGCCAAGGCAGGCCTCCATGCGCTGACGCAACACCTCGCCATGGAACTCGCAGACGCGGGAATCCGCGTCAATGCCGTGTCGCCCGCCGTTGTCGTCACGCCCATCTATGGCGCGTTTATCAAACCGGATGAGATCGAGGCGACCCTCACCGGCGGGTTCGATGCCTTCCATCCCATCGGCCGGGTGGGTCGTCCCGAGGATGTCGCCCGGACCATCGACTTCCTGCTGTCGGATCAGGCGACCTGGATCACCGGCGCGATCTGGGACACGGACGGCGGAGTCATGGCCGGCCGCAATTGACCCGGCCTCAAACAGAAACAGGGAAAGTGCGGTGACTCTTCCGCTTTCCCGCCATGAGCCGGCAGCCATGCCGATATCGGTGATCGGCGGCAAGACGCCCCTCATTTCCGGCGTAGCCCGTCCGCCGATGCACGAGACGCCGATCTATTTCGCGGCCTTGCGGAAAGGCTTCCTGCGGACGGCCATCGACGCGGGTTCCAGACAGCCGGACTGAAATCGGGGCCGCCGATAAAAATGGCAGGACCTGGCGGCCC
>Ga0210019_1000919_pt1 | contig 33919 bp, 29 predicted proteins | sample CryGeyCG2114_020_2_FD_183969 | JGI IMG/M metagenome (GOLD analysis project Ga0210019, IMG submission 183969) | Groundwater microbial communities from aquifer - Crystal Geyser CG11_big_fil_rev_8/21/14_0.20 (SPAdes) (version 2) | ecosystem: Environmental > Aquatic > Deep subsurface > Groundwater ...
TGATCGCTCGGCACCAAACTCTCGAGCGTGACAATCTCAAGTTCGGTCTGATGGGGGGACGGTTCTTTCAGCATGACCAATTGAATCAAAACCCCCCGCCAATGGCGAGGGGTTTGTCAGCAGTCTGAGGGGCACCCGATGGTGCCCCTTTTCCGGCGCGGAGAAAACCGCGCCAATTCGTGAATTCCCTTAGCGGGAATAGAATTCGATGACCAAGTTCGGTTCCATCTGAACCGGATAGGGAACGTCGGCCAGCTTGGGCGTGCGCAGGAAGGTACCGGCCAATTTCTTGTGGTTCACTTCCATGTAGTCGGGCACGTCGCGTTCGGACGATTCGATGGCGAGCAGCACCAGCGGCATTTCCCGGGACTTGTCCTTGACCTCGATGACGTCGCCTTCGCGGACCTGGTAGGACGGGATGTTGACCCGCTTGCCGTTGACCTTGACGTGGCCGTGGTTGACGAACTGCCGGGCGGCGAACACGGTCGGCACGAACTTCATGCGGTAGACGACGGCGTCCAGGCGGCGCTCCAGCAGGCCGATCAGGTTTTCCGAGGTGTCGCCCTTGCGGCGCGAGGCCTCGGCGTAATACTTGCGGAACTGCTTTTCCGAGATGTTGCCGTAGTAGCCCTTCAGCTTCTGCTTGGCCATCAGCTGGGTGCCGAAGTCGGACGGCTTCTTGCGCCGCTGGCCGTGCTGGCCGGGGCCGTATTGGCGGGTGTTGACGGGGCTTTTCGGGCGACCCCAGAGGTTTTCGCCCAGGCGGCGGTTGATCTTGTATTTCGAGGCGAGACGCTTCGACATGACTTGTCGGTCCTTCTTGCTTTGCCGGCGGCCGTTTTTTGTCGCCGCGGCGGTCTACGTTGTCCCGGTAAGCCTTGGTCCCTCCCTGGCCCCAAAGGGCGTCAGGAGGGGGCGGGACGGGCCCGATAGGCGGCACGCATCCACGTTCCCGGAAAGGAAGCGCGGGAGTATAGGCATTGGGCGCCCGTTGTCAACGCGGACACGCGGATTTCCGGGCCTGCGCGCCGTTCAGCCGTCTCCCCGTTTCGGCTGCGCGCCCAGCGGCGGGGACACGGCGCCGATCCGTTCCCGTTCCGCGTCCTCGATCAGGCGGCTTTCCGTGAGCACGCCCAGGCGTTCCAGGATCGGATAGGCGACCGAGGTCAGGTGGCTGTTGACCCGCTTGAGGTCGCGCAGCACGTCGAGGTGCAGGGAGCTTGAATCGAGCGTGTCCGGACGGCGCTCGCCCATGCGGCGGAAATGGTTTTCCACGTAGCGGCGCTCCAGGTCGCGGATCGCCGTCTTTTCGTGCAGCAGCTTGCGCGCCGCCTCCTCGTCCCCGGAAACGAAGACGTGCAGGGCGAGGTCCAGGTTCTGCAGGATGCGGTCGTGGAAGGCCTCCAGTTCGCGCTGGCCCTCGGCGGAGAAGCTGATGTGGCCCTTGATCTTCTTGGCCGCCAGTTCCATCAGGTTCTTGTCGATGATGTCGCCGACGTGCTCCAGGTTCGTCGTGAAGCTGAGTATCTCGATGCTGCGCCGGCTTTCCTGCTTGTCCAGTTCCTCCTCGGTCAGGCGGGTGAGGTAGAGCTTGATCGCCTCGTGCAGGCGGTCGACCACATCGTCCTGGGCCTCCACGGTCTTGCGCAGGCCGGCGTCGTTGGTGCGCAGCACGTCTTGCGCCGAAGACAGCATGGATTTCACCGCATCGCCCATTCGCAGCGCCTCGCGCGTCGCCCCGGTGAGCGCCACCGACGGCGTGTCGAGGGCGCCTTCGTCGAGGTAGCGCGGACTGCCGGGATCGTCCTCTGCCGGGCGGTCGCGTAGGACCAGGCGCACGGCGCGGTCGACCAGCGCCAACAAGGGCAGGAACAGGACGACGAGCGCCAGGTTGAAGCCCGTGTGGAAGTTGGCGAGCAGGCGTTCCGGCGTGTCGCCGAGCATGGTCAGGTAGGGCTGCACAAAGGGCACGAAGGGTAGTGCGGCGAACACCCCCACCAAGCGCATGAGCAGATTGCCGAGCGGTACCCGGCGCATGGCGGGCACGGCCTTGGCGGTCAGGCCGACGGCGGCCAGCGCCCCGCCCAGGTTGGCGCCCAGCACCATGGTCATGGCCAGTTGGGTATTGAGCACCTGCATCCCGGCCAGCGACATGATCAGCAATACGACCGCGACCGACGAATGGGACGCCCAGGTGATGGCCGCGGCGAACACCACAGCCAGCAGGGGCTCGTTCGTCAGCGGCCCGACCAGAACGGCCATGGCCTCGCTTTCGCGAAACGGCAAGGCCCCCATGGCGATCAGGCGAAGCGACAGAAGCATCAGGCCCAAGCCGATGAGGGCGCGCGCCACGGCGCGGCGGCGGCTGTTTTCCGTCGACAGGAACACGAACACGCCGACGGCAACCAGCACCGGCGACAGCCAGTCCAGGTCGAGCGACAGGGCCTGCACGATCATGGTGCTGCCCACGTCCGCGCCCAGCATGATGGCAAGCGCCGCGATGCCGGCGATCATTCCCTGACCGGCGAAGGACGAGACGATGAGCGCCGTCGCCGTCGAGCTTTGCAGGATCGTCGTGACGCCGAACCCGGCGGCGAGCCCCGTCATCCGGTTGCGTGCCGAGGCGGCGAGGGCGCGGCGCAGGTCGGCGCCGAACGAGCGGGTGATGCCCGTGCGCACCATGCGGATGCCCCACAGCAACAGGGCCACGCCGCCGACGATGTTGATGATGGTTTCCAACTGCTTCGCGCCTTCCGGTGCAGGTTTCACATTGCCGACGCCGGGCGGCGATCCGCTCGGCGGCCGCCCGCCCTCAGAAATACGCACTGAGTGCGTTTATAATACGAAACCCCGTTCCCGGCAATAGGTGATACCGGCAGGCCCCGTCAGCTCAGCCAGGGCATGGAGAAGGTCTTCACGTTGGTGAAGCTCTTCATCGCCTCGATCACGCCTTCCTTGTACCCCAGGCCCGAATCCTTGATCCCGCCGAAGGGCGACATCTCGATGCGGAAGCCCGGCACCTCCCAGACGTTGACCGAGCCGACCTTGAGGCCGTCGATGAAGCGGGTGATGTACTCCATGTTGTTGGTGCACACCCCCGACGACAGACCGAAGGCGGTGGAGTTGGAGATGGCGATCACCTTCTCGATGTCGTTGGGACAGCGGATGATCGGCACTACGGGGCCGAAGGTCTCCTCGCGCACCAGTTCGCAGTCGTAGGGCACGCGGTCGACCAGGGTCGGCGAATAGACCGCGCCGTCGCGCCGGTTGCCGTACAGAAGCTCGGCTCCCTTCGACACGGCGTCGTTGACGCGCCGTTCGAACAGCATGGCGGCCTTCTCCTCGATGACCGTGCCCACGTCCGTCTTGGGGTCCATGGGGTCACCGTACTTCAGCTCCTTGACCTTGGACTCGCACAGCTTGACGAAGTCGTCGGCCACGGCGTCGACCACCAGGATGCGCTTCACCGCCGTGCAGCGCTGGCCCGAGTTCTTGGTCGCCCCGGCGACGGCGAGAGTCGCCGCGCGCTCCAGGTCGGCGTCCTCCATGACGATCAGCGGATCGTTGCCGCCCAGTTCCAGCACCAAGCGGCGATAGCCCGCGTGCTCGGCGATGTACTTGCCGACGGCGACGCCGCCGGTGAAGGTCACCAGTTCGGCGTGCTCGTTGGTGATCATCTCGTCGGCGATTTCCGCCGGGTCGCCGGTGATGACCTGGAACATCTCGGGCGGCAGGCCCGCCTCGTAAAGCACGTCGGCCAGCAGCAGCGCCGTCAGCGGCGTCTTTTCCGTCGGCTTCAGGACCATGCAGTTGTTGGTCGCGACCGAAGGCGCGATCTTGTGCGCGACCTGGTTCAGGGGATGGTTGAACGGCGTGATGGCGCTGATCGCCGAGAGCGGCGAGCGCGTGGTGAATATCTTGCGCTTGGGGCCCGAGGGGGCGACGTCGCAGGAGAACACCTCGCCGTCGTCCATCAGGGTCAGCGCGGCGGCCAGGTTGAACACGCTCTGCGAGCGGCTGGCCTCATAGAGCGAATCCTTCTTTGAGATCCCGCATTCGGCGGTGATCAGATCGGACACCGCGTCGCGGCGGGAATAGAGGATCTCACCCGTCTTCTTGAGGATTTCCGCGCGCTCATGACGGGTCAGCTTGGGCTGGTATTCGGCGGCGGTCTGGAACGCCTTCTTCACATCGGCGACGGAGGCCTTGGGCACCGTGCCGACCACCTGGTTGGTGTACGGGTTCATGACCTCGATGCGGGCGTCGCGCACCCCGTCGTCGCCGACGATGCGCAGCCTTTCGTGGATCACTTCGTCGTTGGCAAGGGCTACGGCGATGTCCATGGATATATCCTCCAAACGTCCCTGGTGGGGTTCTTGTTTCACGCGACGTTCCGGGCGAGCGCCGTGTGGTTCAGCGCCACGTCGAAAACGTCGAAATTGCGCAGCCGTCGGCCGACGTCGACGCTGGCCGTACGGGTCACGATCAGCGGCACCTTCTGTTCCGTCACCCCGCCGTGGGAGCGCAGCGGCTCCTTCAGCTGGCTGAGGTCGTGGCGATCGGCCGACGTCCCCAGCACTTTGGACTTTTCGGACACCACGATCAGGTCGCCCAGGCGGTCCTCGGGCAGCTCGAACTCGGCGCAGCCGTGGGTCCGGTCATAGACCTTCTGCACGCCGGGCACGGCGGCGAGTTTCGAAATGACCGTCGTCTGGTCGGCATCCGCCGGCAGGTAGACGGTGGCGAAGGAGCCGAGTGCCCCGTGGTGCACCACGTAGGGATCGGTGATCGGCAGGATGACACGCGCCTTGCCTTCGCCGAGGAAGCCGTCGAGAACCTCCTGCAGGTAGATCACGTCGGGCTCGCCCGCATCGTTGAACTTGGCGTTCATGCCGTGGTCAGCGGTCAGCGCCAGCACCGCGCCCAGCGCGTCCAGTCTGGCCCAGTAGCCGTCCATCATGGCGTAGAAGGCGTTGGCCACGGGGGTGCCGGGGGCGTGCTTGTGCTGGATGTAGTCGGTGGTCGACAGGTACATGAGGTCGGGACGCATGGTTTCCATCAGCTTGACACCGGCGTCGAAGATGAACTCCGACAGGTCCGCCGAATAGACGTCGGGGATCGGCCGGCCGACCAGTCCCTGCGCATTGTCGATGCCGTTTTCGGCCCTGGTCGTCCGGTCCGCCTTCTCCGACGAGAAGCAGACGGCGCGGCCCGAGGCGAAGTCGAGCCCGTGACCCAGAAGGCGGCACAGCTTGTCCTTGGCCGTGACGATGGCGACCTTGGCGCCGGCGTCGTGGAAGGCCTTGAAGATGGTGTCCGTGCGCAGGAACCTGGGTTCGTTCATCATCACTTCCTCGCCCGTGTCCGGGTCGAGGAAGAAGTTGCCGGAAATACCATGCACGCGGGGCGGCACGCCGGTGACGATGGACAGGTTGTTGGGGTTGGTGAAGCTGGGCACCACGCAGTCGGCGCGCAGGTCCGACCCGCTCTTCAGCGCCTTGGCCAGGAACGGCATATGGCCGCCGGCAATGGCCTGTTCGATGTAGGCGGGCTCCGATCCGTCGATGCAGACGACGACCAGGGGCTGGCTGGGCCAGCCGTAGGTGCGGCCGTTGACGGAGACGGAACGGGAACGGGCGGAGGACTGCTCCATGATGCTTGCTCACCTTCGAAATCGTCCGGGCGCGCAGGCTGGCGGTCCGGTTCGGGGAATTCTCGGAACCGCTCAAGGATATGTCAAATCGTTAATAACTATGTGATTGATAGGTTAAATCAATGTGAATTTCGCGCCGGCGGGCCGGCGAACGCCGGTCAACCATCTGAAAAAACGGCGAAAGTCCGCGTGCCGTTGCATTACTCGGCGGCCTGAGGCGCGCCGGTCTTCACGCCCATTTCGGCCAGGACTTCCGCCATCGCCTTGAGCGCCGCCTTCATCTCGTCGGCGCCCAGGTGGCCGATGCAGCCGACGCGGAAGCTGGGCGCCACCGTCAGCTTGCCGGGATAGAGCACGAACCCCCGGTCCTTGACCTTGTCGTAGAACACCTGGAAGTCGAAGGCCGGGTCAGACGGCATGCGGAAGGTAACGATGATCGGCGCCTGCAGGCCCTGGGGCAGCAGGGGCTGGAAACCCAGTTCGGCCATGCCGTCGATCAGGATGCGGCAGTTTTCCGAATAGCGTTTGAAGCGGCCGGGCTGGCCGCCTTTGGCCTCGAACTGCTCGATGGCTTTTGCAAACGCGAAGATCACGTGGGTCGGCGGCGTGAAACGCCACTGACCGTTGGCCTCCATGGCCCGCCATTGATCGAAGAGGTCGAGCGACAGCGAATGGGCATTGCCCTCGCAGCCCTCCAGAACGGACTTGCGGATCAGCGCGAAACCCATGCCCGGCACGCCCTCCAGGCACTTGTTGGACGACGCCATGACCGCGTCGAACGGCACCTTGGCGGCGTCCAGCTCGATCGCGCCGAAGGCACTCATGGCGTCGATGATCAGCGACCGGCCCGCGTCCTTCACCGCATGGGCGATGTCGGAGATGGGGTTGAGGATGCCCGACGTGGTCTCGCAGTGGACGACCAGGACATGAGTGATGGCAGCGTCGGCGGCAAGTTTGGCGGCCAGCGCGGGAACGTCCGGCGGCGTGTCCTCGGCGGTCTCGGAAACCTCGTAGGCGCGCCCGGCGTAGTCCAATATCCTGGCCATGCGCTTGCCGTAGGCGCCGTTGACCAGGATCAGCGCCTTGCCGTCCCGGGCAATCAGGGTGCAGAGCGCGGCCTCGACCACGAAGGTGCCCGAGCCCTGCAACGGCACGCAGACATGCGTATCGGCGGCATTGGCGATTTCCAGCAGCTTGGCGCGCACGGCGGCGTTGGCGTCCATGAAGGCCTGATCGCGCGAGCCCCAGTCGTGCAGCATGGCCTCGCGGGTTTCGGCCGCCGTGGTCAGCGGGCCGGGCGTCAGCAGCAGGGGATCACCGGGGGTCAGGGTCATGTCGGGGCCTTTCCAAGTCCTTCATTTGGACCGCGGCCGGGCCGTTCGGGCAGCCGGTCGCGCGGAGTTTCGGGCGGGATGGGTCAATTCGTCAAATCGTTAATTCGAATATCATCCATAGGCCAGAACTATGGCGCTAACGCGTCCGCCAAGCCTGGGTGCGCGCCAGGATACCGCGGGTCAGCCCCGCATGCATCAGGCGCACTCCCGCCGCCGTTGCGACGATCATCATGCCCATGGCGGCGGCCGGGGCGACGTCGCCCGCGTCGTCCATGTTGAGGATGGCGATGGAGGCGAGCGCGGTGTCCGGCGAATAGAGGAACACCACCGCCGACACGGTCGTCATGGCATTGACGAACAGGTACATGGAAATGTCCAGGATCGCCGGCATGCAGACGGGCACGGTGATGCGGAAGAAGGTCTTGTAGAACGGCACCTTGAGGGACCGGGACACGCTTTCGAACTCGGCGTCCAACTGCTTCAGCGCCGTCACCGCCGTCAGGTGCGCCACCGTGTAGAAATGCGTCACCGTGCAGATCACCAGGATCGGCATGGTGTGGTAGAGCACGTTCAAGGGGTTGTTCGGCGCGTTGAAGAAGAACACGTAGGCCAGGCCGAGCACCAGGCCCGGCACGGCCATGGGCACCATGCAGAGCAACTGCATGGCGGCCCGCCCCGAATGGAAGCCCTTGCTTTTCTCCACCAGGTAGGCGCCGGTGAACACCATGGCCGTGCCGATCACGGCGGTCCAGGCCGCCAGTTCGATGGAGTTGTGGTAGGCGGACCAGCTGCCGCCGTCCATCAGGTCGAAGTTGTAGTGCTTCAACGAAAGGGTCAGGTCGTAGGGCCAGAACTTGGCGAAGGACGCGAAGCAGGCCATCGCCAGGACCGACACCAAAACCAGGCCGATCGCGCCGCAGAACGCCAGCATTCCCATGTCGACCGCGGGGTTCTTTCTGGGCTGGAACGGTACCGCGCGGGCCGACAGCAGGGCCACCTGCCGGCGCTGCACGATGCGGTCGGCGGCGAAGGCGAACACGGCGGGCAGCAGCAGGATCATGGAGACCACCGCTCCCATCTCGAAATCCTGGCGGCCGACCACCTGCTTGTAGATGTCGGTGGCCAGCACGTTGTACTTGCCGCCCACCACCTTGGGCACGCCGAAGTCGGTGATGACCAGGGTGAAGCAGACGAAGAAGGCCGAGACCACGCCGTAGCGCACGCCGGGCAGGGTCACGGTGAAGAAGGTCTTGATCTTGGAAGCCCCCAGCGCGTCCGACGCCTCGTACAGGCGCGCGTCGGAATTGGCCATGGCGATCAGCATGATCGTCAGCACGTGGGGGAACACGTAGAAGCATTCGCCCATGACGATGCCGATGGGGCCGTATATCTCGTGGCCGAACAGCCAGTCCTTGATGACGCCCTGGTTGCCGAACAGGTAGACCAGCGAGATGGCCGGCAGCAGCGACGGCATGAGGATCGGCAACAGCGCAACGCCCTTGAACAGGGACTTCAAGGGCATGCAAGTGCGGGTCAGCGCATAGGCATAGATGAACGCCAGCGTGACGACGATGACGCAGCAGATCAGGGTCACGGTCAGGCTGTTCTCGATCGACCAGAACAGCGCCGGCGTGGAGAAGAACTTGGCGTAGTTGGCAAGGCCGACGAACACGCCGTCGGCGTTCTTGAAGCTTTTCGACAGGATCGCATAGAGCGGCAGGACGATCGAGACGGTCAGGTAGAGCGCGATGCCGACCAGCACCGCGCGCATGATCCAGTCCTCACTGCCGACCTTGGGCTTGATGACGGCGGCGGCCCGGGCGGCGGCCTCGCTCATGGCTCAGACCCCTCCCATGGGCCGGTAGATGCGCACGAACTCGGGCGGCAGGGCCGCGGTCACGGACATGCCCTCGCGGATGTCCAGATCGCGCGCGCGGCCCGCCGAAAGGTCGATCATGAAATCCACGCCCCGGCCGAAGCCGGCACCGTTCACGGGCTCCACATGGCAGCGGTGGAACGAGCCCAGGAACTCCACGTCCGTGACGGTCACGGCGATCCCGGGGCCGCTCCCGCCGTCCGAGACCCGCACGTCCTCGGGCCGGATGCAGACCGTGACCTTGTCGCCGGGGGCCAGCCCGTCGACGGCCGAGCCGAAGTCGATGACGACCCCCGCCACGGCGACGCGCCCGCCGGGCCGGACCTCGCCGTCGACGAAGTTGGTCGTGCCGATGAAGTCGGCGACGAAGGGGGTGGCGGGTTCGGCATAGATCTCCTCGGGCGTGCCGATCTGCTCGATCACGCCGTGGTTCATCACGACGATGCGGTCGGCCATGGCAAGCGCCTCTTCCTGGTCGTGGGTGACCATGACGGTGGTGACGCCGATCTTGTCCTGTAGTTCCTTGATCTCGTGGCGCAAGTGGACGCGCACCTTGGCATCCAGCGCCGACAGCGGTTCGTCCAGAAGCAGGAGCCCGGGCGACGTCGCGAGCGCGCGCGCCAGCGCAACGCGCTGCTGCTGGCCGCCCGACAGCTGCGCCGGATACTTGTCGCCGTGGGCCGTCAGGCCGACAAGGTCGAGCAGCTCCGCCACGCGGGCCGCGACCTCGGCCCTGGGCATGCGGCGGTTTTCCAGGCCGTAGGCGACGTTGCGCTTCACGGTCAGGTTGGGGAACAGGGCATAGGACTGGAACACGATGCCGAAGTCGCGGTTCTGGGGCGGCAGCGCGGAAATGTCGCGCCCCGCTTGCTCGACGGTGCCCGAGGTCTGGATGTCCAGGCCCGCGATGGCGCGCAAAAGCGTCGTCTTGCCGCAGCCGGAAGGGCCGAGGAAGCAGACGAATTCGCCCTCGCGCACGTCGAGCGACACGTTCCGCAGCGCCGTGAACTCGCCGAACTTCTTGGTCAGGTCGCGGACCCGGAGATAGGCCCCCTCGTCGTTGTCGTTCACCATCCCTGCCCTCCAAGGCGGCATTCTAACAGACCGGCGCCCCCCGTGCGCAACCGGGCACACGGCGCCCCCGGCGTCGAATCAGAAAGCCCCGGCCCCTTTCCAGGAGCCGGGGCTTGCCGATCACGTCATGTGCGGAAAGACGATCCTACTTCTTGGGCTCGGACTTGCCGTCGTAGCGCTTGCGCCACTCGTCCAGCACGCGGATGCGGTTCGCGGCCGCCCATTTGAAGTCGTTCTTGATCATCTTGTCTTCGATGCCCGGAGGAAAGTTCTTCACCGGCTTGGCGACGCCGGGCATGGCGACGACCGCGTATTCCTCGTTGTAGATCTCCTGCGCCGTCTTCGACACGGACCAGTCGGCCAGCGCCCGCGCGGCTTTCAGCTTCTTGGTGTTGCGCACGATGCCGAAGGATTCCAGGTCCCAGCCCACGCCTTCATCGGGCGCGATGACTTCCAGCGGCGCACCCGCGTTCTTGGACTTGGCGCCGCGGTAGGCGAACGAGATGCCGATGGGAATCTCGCCCTTGGCGGCCAGCTTGCACGGCTTGGAGCCCGAATGCGTATAGCGGGCGATGTTCTCGTGCAGCGCGTCCATGTATTTCCAGGCCTTGTCCTCGCCCTGAAGCTGGATCCACGACGACACGTCGAGGAAACCCGTGCCCGAGGAGTTCGGGTTCGGCATGATGACATGGCCCTTGTAGACCGGCTTGGTCAGGTCGGCCCAGGTCTTGGGTACCGGCAGCTTGTGCTTCTCGCCTTCGACCGTGTTGAAGCAGACCGACGCGATCCAGGCCCGCTGGCCGACCCACAGCGGCGGATTGTTGGCCGTGTCATAGTACTTCTTGGTCAGCTTCTCCAAACCCTTGGGCGCATAGCCCTGGAAGTAGTTGTGGTCGCTGAGCAGCAGCAGGCTGGTCGCGGCCACGCCCCAGACGATGTCGGCCTGGGGGTTGTCCTTCTCGGCCAGCAGCTTGGAGGTGATGATGCCCGTCGAGTCGCGAACCCACTTGATGTTGACGTCCGGATAGTCCTTTTCGAAGGCGGTCTTGAACTTCTTCAGTTCGTCCGCCTCGACCGCCGTGTAGACCAGCAGGTCGGTCTTCGCCTTGGCGGGCGCGGCGCCCAAAATGACGGCCGTCGCGGCCGCCGCGAGCCCCAAGCCGAGGCCGCTGAACCAATTAGCTTTCATCGTGATACTCCCTGTATGGCCGCCGGATTATCGGAACATTGGATGACCGGCGTGTGACAGTATTAATCATTTCTGTTGAAAGGGGACAGGTTTTCTTCCGCATTGCGTCAAAGCCCCCCCCGCGGGACGCGGCCCTCCTCGGCAGCGCCCCGGGCCCGCACGCGAAACGCCCTCGAACGCGCCTGTCGGCGGGCTTCGCCATGGACTCGATCACATTGGCGAAATATAAATCAAATCGTCAGTTTATATAGATCATATAGGTTTCATCTATGTACTATTCGCAGCTGCGCGCGTTCCACGCGGTCGCCACCCAGGGCGGTTTCTCCAAGGCCGCCGAACACCTGCACCTGACCCAGCCGACCCTGTCCGACCAGGTGCGCAAGCTGGAGAAGGACTTCGACATCCTGCTGTTCAACCGCACCTCGCGCTCGGTCGCGCTGACCGACGCCGGCCGGCATCTCCTCGCCATCACCAACCGCATGTTCGAATGCGAGGGCGAGGCCCTGGAGTTCCTGAAGGAGTCGCAGAACCTCCTGATCGGCACCCTGACCCTGTCGGCCGACGCGCCGTTCCATGTGCTGCGCATCGTGCGCGCCTTCCGCAACCTCTATCCGGGCGTGACCGTGAACCTGAAGATCGGCAACTCGGAAGACATCCTGAACCAGCTTTACGACTTCGACGCCGATGTCGGCGTGTTCGCCCACGTGCCCGACGACGCGCGGCTCAAGGTCCTCAGCCTGCGCGACGACCCCCTGGTCGCCGTCCTCAGCCGCGACCATCCCTGGGCCGGGCGCGGCGCGATCCGGTTCAAGGAACTGGCCGGCGAGCCGCTGGTGCTGCGCGAGCGCGGCTCGACCACCCGGCGGCTGGTCGAACAGGAATTCGCGCGCCTGGAGCTGCGGATGGGGCCGGTGATGGAGGTCGAGGGCCGCGAGAGCATCCGCGAGGCCGTCGCCACGGGCAACGGCATCGGCTTCGTCTCCAAGCCCGAATTCGGGCACGACAACCGCCTCGCCATGGTCGAGTTGAAGGACTGCAAGCTGCCCATGCACGAATACATGGTCTGCCTGGAGAACCGGGCCGAGACGCGGGTGGTGCGGGCGTTCTGGGAGATGGCGGCCGCGGAGCGGGATTAGGGTGTAGGCGTGGGAATTGTGTCCGCCCCTCTGACCTCACCCATTATCTTTCTCTGCATCGCCATCGCCCGCTGATTTCGAGCGAAGATGATCATTAATATTGATCTCTGGTAGGTCTAGACCGCTGAGTGCGGTCTCCTGCTCGTCGCCGCCTAGATACGTCTTGATGATGCTTCGCCGCTTGGGGTCATACCGAACGTCGTTAGGGAGATACGTTTCGGCTTTGTCTCTATCCTTATCGTAGAACTCAGGAAACGCCTGAAATCGATAGAAGAATGCGTGAACGAACAACTCCCACGGCTTGTTTTTATCTTCCTCCTTGGGAGGTTCATAAAATCCGATTGTCGACAAAAACATGCGGGAAATAGCGGGATACCAACCTTCAAGGTTTTCATCGACTTTGCGCAATATCTTCAACGCAACACGTTGTTGCAATGGGTCAAAACCCGCTTCATTCCCCCCAAACTGATCAAACACGTGCCGATTAATTGAGATGGCGGAGGACCAAAACGAATCTTCACCTCCTTCGAAGTCGTTGCAGAAAGAGAATGCGTAGTCGACAACGACCTCAGCGATTTCATCCAACAACGTAAAGTCGCGCACCATGTCCTTTTCGGCATCGTCCTTGGGTTTGAAAAACAGGCGGGCATAGACGCCATCATCCAGTTCACCTAAGTGCTTTCGGGTCTTATCGACCATCTGAAACAAGTCAAACTCTAAGGCATGAACCAGCCTGTAGTCGGCCCTATTGTTACGAACTCTTTGGCAAATATCTCGGGCCACGGACGATACAAGGTCTGACGCGCCGTGAAGTCCATGTTGCGGCCAATAGGATCTTGCCAAGAGCAATGACTTCACCGTCAATAACAGGGCGCGAGAAACCCGCTTGATCTGCCCCACCTCAAGGTCCGCCGTATCACCAAACCACACCCCGTTCAGAGGTGTGTAGAAGCGGGCTATATGGTGATTGCCAAACAACGTCTCACTGATAACTGACGTTTCCCGAAAACCCTTGTACTCAATCTCTCTGGCAAACATTGAGTCATCCATGAGTATCGATTGTCGGGCGATCTCGCGGACAAATTCGGTAATAGATTCACACTCCCCAAAATACTTTTCGATCTCTTGAAGTATGAGGGCCGTGTTCCATGGCGTATCCCGCACAAGCACCTGACAAAACGCTGGGTCAGAAAGCACCCGCAGGAATGCCGAGGCAAAATCGGATTCACGCAACTCCTTGCGTTTTGTGAATAGTACGAATGCTGATGGGCTCCAGAGGCGTTGGCGCAGGTCCGCTTTGCGAACCATATCGTAAATACAAAAGCGGAGATCGGTAGAGAACTCGGCTCGATCCTTGTCGGTCGCATGAGCCAAAAAATCTACCGCCCCATAGGCGAAGCGTTCCAGATTAACCGATGCGGGCTTGGCGGGACGAAACACCGCAAACACCAAAGTTGCGATGGCAAGGAAGAACAGGATTCCTCCCCCCGTCTCCCATAGAATTGGATATGCCCAAAGAGCGCCTGACGCGACACCGAGGCTTGGTAAAATTGCGGCAAAGATGACCATCGCTGCGGCAGCGAGGACGCATCCGTAAATATGCCACTCTTTGATTGCCCTTGACCTTAAACGAAACACATAGATCGGCCTTAAGAACTGCGGCACGAGTAACGTAATGCTTAATGCTGCAATCGCTTCACCGATACTGAAGTACACATGTGCAGGGTTGGCTGGGTCGTAGCCACATTGTCCTAGCGCCTCAATTCCTAGGCAATATGCCATCTGACCCAACGCCTCTAAATAATCTCAAAATACCGCTCCATCTCCCAGTCGGTGACGGCGCGGCGGAATTGGCGTTCCTCCCATTCGCGGGTCGCGGCGTAGTGGTCGACGAAAGACTCACCAAAGAGTGCGCGCGCGGGCTTCGACGCCTTGAGCATCCCGGCCGCGTCCATCAGGGTGCGCGGCAGGTTGAGGCGTTTGGGGAACGTCTTGTCGTAGGCGTTGCCCTCGACCGCCGCCTCGGGCTCGATCCCGTGCTCGATCCCCCACAGCCCGGCGCCGATGCCGGCGGCGAGCGCCAGGTAGGGGTTGGCGTCGGCCGCGGCGACGCGGAATTCCACGCGCTGCGATTTTTCCGAACCGGGGATGATGCGGATCGCGCAGGTCCGGTTGTCGACGCCCCAGGTCGCGTCCGTCGGCGCCCAGAAGCCCGGCACTAGGCGGGTGTAGCTGTTGACCGTGCCGGCGATCATGGCGAGCAATTCGGGCATCAGTTTCTGCTGCCCGCCGACGAAATGGCGCATGGTGTCGCTCATGCCATGGGGCTTTTTCCGGTCCAGGAAGATCGGCTTGCCCGCCTTGTTGGTCAGCGACATGTGGATATGGCCCGACTGGCCCGGCCAGTCCGGCGACCAGCGCGCCATGAAGGTCGCCATGAGGCCCCGCTTCTGCGCCATGATCTTGGCGAACGTCTTGAACAGCACGGCCTTGTCGGCGGCCGAGAGCGCGCCGTCGACCTGAATGGCGGCTTCGAGCACGCCCGGCCCCGTTTCCTCGTGCAGGCCCTCCAAGGCCATGTCCATCTTGAGGCAGCCGTCGAGCAGGTCGCGATAGAGGTCGCTTTCGACCGTCGAGCGCAGCATGGAATAGCCGAAGAAGCCCGGCTGGATCGGCTTGAGGTCGCGGTAGTTCTTTTCGCGCACGCTGTCCGGCGTTTCCTCGAACATGAAGAATTCGTATTCGAAGCCGGCCAGCACCTTGAAGCCCATTTGCTCGGCGCGCTCCAGCGTGCGGCGCAGCACGGCGCGGGGGCACACGGCCTCGTAGGCGCCGTCGAATTCGCCCAGGAAGAACAGCATGTCGTCCTCCCAGGCGATCTCGCGGCAGGTCTCGGGCAGGATGCGCACGGGGGCGTCGGGATAGCCCGTGTGCCAGCCGGTGACGGAGACGTTGTCATACAACTGGTCGTTGGAGTCCCAGCCCAGCACCACGTCGCAGAAGCCGAAGCCCTTGTCGAGGGAGGAGACGAACTTGTCGGCCTTCATGTACTTGCCGCGCATGACGCCGTCCATGTCGACCACGCCGACCTTGACGTAATCGGCCCCCCGCGCGGCGATGATCTTTTTGGCGTCGGCCGCGGTCTTCACGTTTTCCGGCTGCATCGTTTTCTCCCTCCCTGCCCCTGTCGGGCGCCCGGCCTAGAATTCCAGACGGCCGCCATGGGCGTCCAGGAACAATGCCGCGTACTGGTCCTGAGTGAACTGTATCGGATTTCCGCCCGCCGTGGGGTCCTCGACCGCCATGGCGCCGACCGTCGCAGCATCGTCGCCGGGAATGCCGATCTCGGCCAGCGTGTGGGGAATGCCGATCTCGGCGCGCAGGTCGAGGATCCAGCGGATCACCCCGGCGGGGGAATACTCGGCCAGGTCCAGGGCGCGGGCGAGATCGGTCAGATCCCGTTCGACCGCACCCTTGTTGGCGTTGACCACATAGGGCATGAGCACGGCGTTGAGGAGCCCGTGGTGGGCGTCGTAAAGCGCCCCCAGCGGATGGGCCAGCGCATGGATGCCGCCGAGGCCGCGCTGGAACGCCGTCGCCCCGGCCATGGCCGCCGCCATCATGTGCGACCGGGCCGCGATGTTCCCGCCGTCCCTGACCGCCGTCGGCAGCCAGTCCTTGACCAGCCGCATGCCCTCCAGCGCCACCCCCTTGGCGAAGGGATGATAGAACGGCGCCAGATAGGCTTCCAGATTGTGCGACAGGGCGTCCATGCCGGTCGCCGCCGTCACGTGCGGCGGCAGGCCGACCGTGAGGGCCGGGTCGGCGACGGTGACGCTCGGCATCATCCTGGGATGAAAGATCACCTTCTTCACATGGCGTGCCGCGTCGGTGATGACGGCGGCGCGGCCCACGTCGGACCCGGTGCCGGAGGTCGTGGCGACGCAGACGTTGGGCGCGATCCCGGCCGGGTCGGCGCGGGTCCAGTTGTCGCCCACGTCCTCGAAATCCCAGAGGCGCCGCGTCTGCCCCGCCTGGAAGGCGATGGCCTTGCCCGCGTCGAGCGCGCTGCCGCCGCCGAAGGCGACGACCCCGTCGTGGCCGCCCGTCCTGAATGCCGCGACCCCGGCCTCGACGTTCTCCAGCGTCGGGTTGCCCTTGATGGCCGAGAACACCTTGACGGCAAGCCCGGCCCCTTCGACCGCCTTGATCGCATCCTCGACCATGGGCAGGGCCGCCAGGCTCGGGTCGGTGACCAGCAGCGGTTTGGAAATCCCGGCCTGCCTGCAGGCCTCGCCCAGTTCCCTCACGCGCCCGGCGCCGAAGCGGATGGCGGTCGGGTAGTTCCAATTCCCGTTGAGCGGCATGTTCGTCATGTGCGTTAAACCAGAGTTCGAAGGTGGAAGGACATGGGCCGGGTCAGGTGGTCGTAGCCCAGCACGGAAAGAGTACAGCCGCGGCCCGAGTTCTTGACCCCGGTCCAGGCGAGGGCCGGGTCCAGGTAGTCGGCCCGGTTCATGAACAGCGTCCCCGTTTCGACGCGGGCACCCAGCGCCAGGGCGGCGCCTTCGTCGGCGGTCCAGATGCTGGCGGTCAGGCCGAAGTCGCTGTCGTTCATCAGGGCCACGGCCGCGTCGTCGGATTTCACCTTCATCACGCCGACCACGGGGCCGAAGGATTCCTCGGTCATCACGCGCATGGAGTGATCGACGCCGGTCAGCACCTGCGGCGCCATGTAGGGGCTGCCCGCGGCGTCGCGGGGGAAAGCCTTGGGATCGATCAGGGCCGTCGCCCCGGCCGCGACCGCCTCGGCGATCTGGCCGCGCACGAAGTCGGCGGCGCGCGTCCGCACCATGGGGCCGAGCGTCGTCCCTGTGTCCAGCGGGTCGCCCAGGACGTACTGCCTGGCCAGATCGACCATGCCCTGGACGAAGTCGTCGTAGACGGCCTCGTGCACGTAGACGCGCTCGATCCCGCAGCAGCTCTGCCCCGAATTGAAGAACGCGCCGTCGGTCACGTTCTCGATGGCGTGGGGCAGGTTGGCGTCGGCCCGCACGTAGGCCGGGTCCTTGCCGCCCAGCTCCAGCCCCAGCCCGATGAAACGGCCGGCCGCCGCGCGCTCCATGGCCGCGCCGCCGGGGACGGAGCCGGTGAAGGCGACGAAATCGACCTCGGGTGCTGCGACCACGCGCGCCGTCTGGTCATGGGTCAGGTGCAGCACCTGGAACAGGCCGTCGGGCGCCCCGGCGGCGCGGAACGCGCGGGCGATGCGCTCCCCGCACAAGGGCGTCTGCGTCGCGTGCTTCAGGACCACCGCGTTGCCGGCCATGATCGCCGGCACGATGGCGTTGACCGCCGTCAGATAGGGATAGTTCCAGGGGGCGACCACGAAGACCACGCCGAGCGGCATGCGCCGGATGAAGCGGGTGAAGCCCTCCTTCGCGGCGACGGCCCGATCGGCCAGGGCTTCATCGGCGATGGCGATCATGTGCCGCGCCCGTTCCTCGAACCCGCGCACCTCGCCGGCGCCGTAGCGCACGGGCCGCCCCATCTGCCAAGCCAGTTCCCCGGCCACGGCGTCGGGATCCTGGACGAAGGCGTCGACCATGCGCGAACAGACCGCCGCCCGGTCGGCCACGGGCATCTCGCGCCAAAGCTCCTGGCAGGCGGTGGCGCGGTCCAGGGCGGCCTGGATCTCGGCCTCCCCGGCGGCGGGACGTTCGGCGTAGACCGATCCGTCGACGGGGGAGATGCATTTGAGAATTTCGGTCATGGCGGGCCCGGAAATGCGGTGGGTGAGAGGCGGACGTTAGCTCGCTGCTCCGCGCCGCGCCAGGAGTTTCCGAGCGGCCTCACGGCCTCTCGAAGCGCACGCCCTGCGTCTGCTTGCGCAGGCGCGGGCCGGGGGATTTCACGGTCACCGGGCGGCCTTCCGGAATCTCGCGGCAGCGCTCCAGAGTTTGCCGTTTCAGGCGCTCCTTTGGAATTCATGGTTTGAATCTATGAATTCTCCCGTGGCGGATCCGGCGCCGGATACGGCCTTGACCTTCCAGTAACTGGAACCTTTATATTCGAGACAACTGCCATCGGGTGCGGGCCGGTCCGCCCGCGCCGGTTTCGGAGATTTCGGGCAATGGACGCCACCGACAAGACCTCCGCCGCCAAGCCGCACGGCGGCTCCTGCTGCGGCGGGGGACACGCCCACGCCAATGGAGGCATGGAAACGGCAAAAGACCCCGTCTGCGGCATGACCGTGACCTTGGGGCTCGGCAAGCCGACGTTCGAACACGCGGGCACCACCTATCATTTCTGCGCCGAGGGCTGCCGCGCCAAGTTCAGCGCCGACCCGGAACATTACCTGTCCGGCGCCCACCGCAAACCCGCCGCCGAGATGCCCGCCGGCACCAAGTACACCTGCCCCATGCATCCCGAGATCATATCGGACAAGCCCGCCGACTGCCCCATCTGCGGCATGGCGCTGGAACCCATGGGCGTGCCGACGGGCGACGAAGGCGCCAACCCCGAACTGATCGATTTCACGCGCCGGTTCTGGATAGGTATGGCGCTGACCCTGCCGCTTCTGATCCTGACCATGGGCCCGTTCGTCGGCCTGGGGTTCGTCCGCGAGGCGATCGGCGAACGCACGGCCCTTTGGGTCGAACTGGCCCTCGGTACGCCGGTGGTGCTGTGGTCGGGCTGGCCGTTCTTCGTGCGCGGCATCAAATCACTGGTCACCCGCAACCTGAACATGTTCACCCTGATCGCCATGGGCGTCGGCGCCGCCTATCTGTTCAGCGTCGTCGCCGTGCTGGCGCCGGGCATCTTCCCCGACGGCTTCCGCGGCGCCGAAGGCCATGTCGGCGTCTATTTCGAGGCGGGGGCGGTGATCGTCGTCCTGGTCCTCTTGGGCCAGATGATGGAATTGGGCGCGCGCGAGCGCACGGGCGCGGCCATCCGCGCGCTGCTGGACATGGCGGCCAAGACGGCGCGGCGCATCGGCCCCGACGGCCGCGAGGAAGAAGTGCCGCTGGAGGACGTCCAGGTCGGCGACCGCCTGCGCATCCGCCCCGGCGACAAGGTGCCCGTCGACGGCGTGGTCCTGGAAGGCCGCTCCTCCGTCGACGAATCGATGATCTCCGGCGAACCGGTTCCCGTCGAGAAGACTCCCGGCGACGCGGTGACCGGCGCGACCATCAACGGCACCGGCAGCCTGGTCATGGAGGCCAGGCGCGTCGGCGCCGACACCATGCTGAGCCAGATCGTCGAAATGGTGGCGAGCGCCCAGCGCTCGCGCGCGCCCATCCAGAAGGTCGCCGACAGCGTCGCCGGCATCTTCGTGCCGGCGGTGGTCACCGTCGCGGTCCTTGCCTTCGCAGGCTGGTCAATCTGGGGACCGCCCCCGGCGATGGCCTATGCGCTGGTCGCCGCCGTGGCGGTGCTGATCATCGCCTGCCCGTGCGCGTTGGGCCTTGCCACGCCGATGTCGATCATGACGGCGACCGGACGGGGGGCGCAGGCCGGCGTGCTGATCAAGAACGCCGAGGCCCTGGAACGCTTCGCCAAGGTCGATACCCTGATCGTCGACAAGACGGGCACGCTGACCGTCGGCAAGCCGAAGCTGGTCGCCGTGCTTCCCAACGAGGGGCATGGCGAGGCCGAAGTCTTGCGTCTGGCCGCGAGCCTGGAGCGCGGATCGGAACACCCCCTGGCCGAGGCCATCGTTTCCGGGGCCGAGGAACGAGGCGTCGAATTCGCCAAGGCGGAGAACTTCGAGGCCGTCACGGGTAAAGGCGTCAAGGGCACCATCGACGGCAAGCAGGTCGCGCTCGGCAACGCGAAGCTTGCCGCCGACCTCGGTCTGGACGGCGACGCACTCTCCGCGACCGCCGACAGCCGCAGGGACCAGGGTGAGACGGTGATGTTCGTCATATTGGGCAACGAGATCGCCGGCCTGATCGCCGTCGCCGACCCCGTCAAGGAAACGACGGCCGGCGCCATCAAGGCGCTGCACGCCGAGGGCCTGCGCATCGTCATGGCGACGGGCGACAACGAACGCACGGCCAATGCCGTGGCCGCGCGCCTCGGCATCGACGACATCCGCGCCGACGTCCTGCCCGAGGACAAGGCCCGCATCATCAAGGACCTTCAGGCCGAGGGCCGCAAGGTCGCCATGGCCGGCGACGGCGTCAACGACGCCCCGGCCCTGGCCCAGGCCGACGTCGGCATCGCCATGGGCTCAGGCGCCGACGTGGCCATCGAAAGCGCGGGCTTCACCCTGGTGAAGGGCGACCTGAACGGCATCGTGCGGGCGCGCCGGCTGGCCCGCGCGACCATGCGCAACATCAAGCAAAATCTGTTCTTCGCCTTGATCTACAACTCGCTGGGGGTGCCCGTGGCTGCGGGAGTCCTGTACCCGTTCTTCGGCATCTTGATTTCGCCCATCTTCGCGGCGGCGGCCATGAGCCTGAGTTCCGTTTCCGTCGTCACCAACGCACTGCGCCTGCGCAACGCAAACATCGAACAGGGGTGAGCCATGAACATCGGCGAAGCGGCCCGCCAATCGGGCCTTCCGGCCAAGACCATCCGCTATTACGAGGACATCGACCTGGTGGTTCCGAGACGCGGCGGCAACGGCTATCGCAGCTATTCGCCCACGGATGTGCACAAGCTGCAGTTCGTGCAGCGCGCCCGCGGCCTCGGCTTCTCGGTTCAGAACTGCCGCACGCTCCTCTCCCTTTACGAAGACGAGAACCGCGCCAGCGCCGACGTCAAGGCCATCGCCGAAGGGCACCTGGCCGAGATCGAGGCCAAGATCGAGGAATTGAAGGCCCTGCGCCACACGCTGAAGCATCTGGTCGACAATTGCCACGGCGACCACCGCCCCCATTGCCCCATCATCGACGGCTTGGCAGGGCCGGAACACTGATGGCACGGCGCGGCGCGATAATCTGGTCGCTTGCCGCCGTGGGCACCGTGATGCTCGGCGGAGCGGCGTGGCTGTGGTGGGCCGCCGAGAACGCGGACGCCACGATTCGCCTCACCCCCGACGACGCCCAAACGGTGGCGGCCGGCGAAGCCGTCTACAAGGAATACTGCGCGCAATGCCACGGGCCGAACCTGAAAGGTCAGGCCGACTGGCGCGAGCGCCTGCCCTCGGGCCGCCTGCCCGCACCGCCCCACGACCGCACGGGCCATACCTGGCACCATCCCGACGCCCAGTTGTTCGACCTGACCAAGCGCGGCCCGGCCGCCGTGGTCGGCGGCGATTACGAAAGCGACATGCCCGCCTATGCGGGGACCCTCACGGACGATGAGATCGTCGCCGTGCTGTCCTACATCAAGAGCACCTGGCCGCCGGCCGTGCGCCGGCGCCATGACGACATCAACCAGCGTGCCGACCAAAGGAGTATGCAGAGATGATCATATCGAAATCCAAGCGTTGCCTCGCCGTCGTCCTGTCCGCGGCGACGGCGGCGGGCGGGGCCTCCCCCGTGCTCGCCGATCAAAGCGGCGGCTACGGCTACGGCTACGGCCACCCCATGTGGTCGGGCGGGTGGGGCGGCATGTTCATGGGCTGGGGAATGATGGCGCTGTTCCTGATCGCAGTGGTCGTCGTCATCATCCTTCTGATCAAGGGTTTGACGGGCGGCGACCGGCCCTCGGCGTCTTCCGCCCTCGACATCCTGAACGAAAGGTATGCCCGCGGCGAAATCGACACAGCCGAATACAACGAGCGCAAAAAGACCATATCGGGAAATTCCTGAGGGGGGCCGCTTGAACGGACCAAGACGCAATGTTACTTACTCACTGAGATGATGCGGCTGATGATTCGGAGGACGGTCCTGGCACGTGGCGTGCGGCGCCTATGCGTTGCGCTGTTGGCGGTTGCCGTCCTCGTCGCGGGATCCGGAGCGGGTCACGCCGCCGCTGATGCGGGCGGCCACGGGCACCTGACGCACACCGCCGCGCCGAGCCACGACGGCAATCAGTCGGTTGCGTCACATCAACACGCCGACCATGACAAGGCAGCCAAGGGATCCGATTCCGGCCCGTCTTCGAAACACGGCGCGATGCATGGGTGTTGCGCGAGTGCTTGTTCTCCGAGCTTCACCACCCCGGAATCCACCCATATTGTCGGCCTTTCCTTTTCCGTGGAACGGCTGACGCCGCGCACCGATCAGGCAGCCGCTTCCAGTTCCCTGGAGGGGCTCTTCAGGCCGCCACGGCGCCACGCCTGATTTCCGCGCGCTCGGACCGGGCTCCGCGGCATTCGTGTCCTTGAGGCCCTTGATCCCTCGCTGACATCGCGCACGCCGTTACGCCGTTATCCGATTGAAGCAACCCCGAGCGAACCACGCGGGAATCGACCGCCATGGCAGGGCGTCACGCCCATGCCGATCGAGCATCCATGCGAAATCACTTGGGGAACAAGGATCGAACACATGTCGAACACATCGAATAACATTTTCCGCACCTCCGTTGCTTCCGTTGCCACGGCTCTTGTCCTGGCAACCTCGACGCCGGTCTGGGCAGGCGCCGGCCAACCGGATCGCGGCCACGGGCCGGCCGCAGGCGAAAGTCGGAACCAGGGCCACATGATCGGCGGACAGGGCCAAGGGTCCGGCGGCCATCACGGCGCCATGGCCGCCATCGGCGCGCCGGGCAAGGCGTCCGAGGTCACGCGCACCATCGACGTCGTAATGCAGGACAACTTCTACGAGCCCGAGGAAATCACCGTGAAACCGGGCGAAACGATCAGGTTCAGGATCGTCAACAAGGGCACCCTGCTGCACGAGTTCGGGCTGGGCACCGCCACCATGCACGCCGCCCATCAGAAGGAAATGGTGGTCATGATGGAGCACGGCATGATCGAAGCCGACCGCGTCAATCACGACCGCATGAAGATGGACCACGGTTCCGGGGGCCACATGAACCATCGGCATGGCCAGGAACACGGCAGCGTGCTGATCGAACCGGGTAAGTCGACGGAGATGGTCTGGAAATTCGCCAAGGAGGCGAAGCTTGAGTTCGCCTGCAACGTCCCCGGCCATTACGAGTCGGGCATGGTTGGGCAGTTCAGGTTCAAATGACGACGACACCGGTAAGGAGACGTTCCATGTGGAAACGAACGCTTGCGGCCGTCGCCGTGATTCTGCTGGCCCCGGTGTCGGCCTGGGCCGGGATTTATGACCTGACCGTCGGCAAGACGACCATCAACGTCGCCGGCAAGGACCAGACGGCGATGACCATCAACGGATCTCTGCCCGGCCCGGTCCTGCGCTTCAAGGAAGGCGAGGACCTGACCATCAACGTCACCAACACGCTGGCCGAGGACACGTCCATCCACTGGCACGGGCTGCTCCTGCCCTATCGGCAGGACGGCGTGCCGGGCATCAGCTTTCCGGGCATCAAGCCGGGCGAGACATTCACCTATCGTTTTCCCGCGCAGCAGGCCGGCACCTACTGGTACCACAGCCATTCCGGCATGCAGGAAGCGGTCGGCATGTACGGCGCCATGGTCATCGAGCCCAAGGCGCGCGAACCCTTCCGGTATGACCGGGAGTACGTGATCGTGCTGTCCGACTGGCATCCCGATGACAGCCCGCGGACGATCCTGTCGAACCTGAAGATGTCCGCCGACTACTACAACTACCAGCAGCGCACGCTGGGAACCTTCCTCGACGACGCCAAGAAAACAGGCTTCGGCGCCACCCTTTCCGACCGCATGGACTGGGGCGACATGCGCATGGTGCCGTCTGACATCGCCGACGTGTCGGGCTTCGTGTTCCTGATGAACGGCCGGAACATGGAGCAGAACTGGACCGGCCTGTTCAAGCCGGGCGAGCGGGTGCGGCTGCGCATCGTCAACGCCGCCGCCATGACCTTCTTCGACATCCGCATCCCCGGCCTGAAAATGACCGTGGTGCAGGCCGACGGCAACTCGGTGCGCCCCGTGCCGGTGGACGAATTCCGCATCGCCGTCGCCGAAACCTACGACGTCATTGTCCGGCCAACGGAGAACAAGGCATTCTCGATCCTGGCCGAGAGCATGGCGCGCACGGGCTTTGCACGCGGCACCCTGGCGCCGCAGATGGGCATGGCCGGGGACATTCCGTCCCTGCGCCCCAAGCAGTTCCTGACCATGGCCGACATGGCGGGGCACGGCGGAATGGATCACGGCTCGATGAACCACGGCGCGGCGTCCGGCGGGGTGACCCACACCATGCCCGACGGCACGGTGATGAAGGGAACCGCGCAGGATGCCCATGCGGGACACGCGATGCCGGGCCAGGCGACCCACACCATGCCCGACGGCACCGCGATGGCCGGGATGGACCATTCGGCGCACGGCGCCATGGCCATGACGGACAAGGCCGATCCGTTCTATGCGCCGGGCAGCGGCCTGATGCCCAAGGCCGCCGACGGCGGCAAGTTCCTGTCCTATGCGGACCTCAAGGCGTTCAAGCCGCTATACCCGGACCGCCCGGCAGGGCGGGTGATCGAGGTCCGTCTGACCGGCAACATGGAGCGCTACGTGTGGTCCATCAACGGCGTGAAGTATTCCGACGCCGAACCGATCCGCCTGAAATTCGGCGAGCGCGTGCGCTTCAAGTTCGTCAACGAGACCATGATGACCCATCCCATGCACCTGCACGGCATGTGGCAGATCCTGGACAACGGATCGGGCAAGTACAACCCGGCCAAACACACGATCTCCATCGCGCCCGGCAAGACGGTCGAGGCCGACGTCGAGGCCGACGCCGAAGGGCAATGGGCCTTCCATTGCCACCTCATGTACCACATGGCGGCGGGCATGTTCCGCAAGGTCGTGGTCGAACGCGAGACGGCGGAGGTGATCCGATGAGCCGCCTGGCTAGCATCGTCGCGGTCGCCGCGGCCTTGGCCGCGCTCGGCCTCCGCCCGGCCGAGGCCGCCGACATGGACGACGCCATCTACTGGCATGTCCAGGCCGACCAGCTGGAATACCGGGTGGGCGACGGCGCGGATGTCCTGGCCTGGGACGCCAATGCCTGGATCGGCAACGACGACCATCGCATCGCCTTCAAGTCGGAGGGCGAGAACCCGGTGGGCAAGCGCCTGGAGGAAGCGGAACTGCAGGTACTCTACCGCCGCCCGGTCTCGGAGTTCTTCGACGTCAACGCCGGTATCCGCCACGACCTGCGGCCGGACCCGGACCGCACCTACGGGGTCATCGGCATCCAGGGCCTGGCCAGGCAGTTCGTCGAAACCGACGCCAACCTGTTCGTCAGCGAAACGGGCGACGTGTCCGCCCGCTTCGAGGCCGAGGTGGACTGGCTTCTGACCCAACGCCTGATCCTGCAGCCGATGGTCGAGGCCGACGTCGCGTTCTCGGAGGACCGGCGCATCCGCTCCGGCGCGGGGATCAATACCATCGAGGCGGGGCTGCGCCTGAAGTACGAGATCCGCCGCGAATTCGCCCCCTACATCGGCCTGCATTACGAGCGTAAGTTCGGCACCACCGCCAACTTCGCCCGCGACGAGGGCGACGACGTGGACGCCCTGCGTTTCGTCGCCGGCGTCAGTTTCTGGTTCTAACGGAAGGAGAGTTTCATGTTCCGACGCACAATCGACACCCTCACGGCGGTGATCGCCACGCTTGTGGTTCTGCTGCCCATGGCCGCCTTCGCCGCCGAGATTACGGTCTACAAGTCGCCCTATTGCGGGTGCTGCGGCGCCTGGGTGACGCACATGAAGGCCAACGGCCACACGGTCAAGACGGTAGAGATGGAGGATCTCACCGCCATCAAGAAGATGACCGGCGTGGGCGAGCACCTGCAGTCCTGCCACACGGCGGTGGTCGACGGCTACGTCATCGAAGGCCACGTGCCGGCGGCCGACGTGGCGCGGCTGCTGACGGAACGGCCCAAGGCGCGGGGCCTGTCCGTTCCCGGCATGCCAGAGGGCTCTCCGGGCATGGATGGCCCGAACCCGCGGCCTTACGAGGTTCTGCTGTTCCAGGCCGACGGCTCGGCGACGGTTTACGCCCGTCACAATTAAGGTTCGAGTTCCGTATCCCAGTACAGGAAGTCGCGCCAGCTTTCGTGCAGGTAGTTGGGCGGAAAGGCGCGGCCGTTCTCCTGAAGCAGGTAGTTGGTCGGCTGTTCCGGTTCGCGCAGCGGCGTCATGCCGCACTGCCGGGGCAGCCGGTGGCCTTTCTGCAGGTTGCAGGGAGCACAAGCGGTGACCACGTTGCTCCACGACGTACGCCCGCCGCGCGAGCGCGGGACGACGTGGTCGAAGGTCAGCTGTTCCGCCGAGAAGTGCCCGCCGCAATACTGGCAATGGAAGGCGTCGCGCAGGAACACGTTGAACCGGGTGAAGGCCGGGCGCCGGCCCATGGACACGTATTCCTTCAGCGCGATGACGCTCGGCAGGCGGAATTCCAGGCTGGGGGAATGCACCACCCGGTCGTATTCCGAGATCACCGTGACCCGCTCCAGGAAAACCGCCTTGAGGGTGTCCTGCCAGGACCACAGCGAAAGAGGGAAATAGCTCAACGGCCGGAAATCGGCGTTGAGGACGAGAGCAGGACAGCTTTCGGCGAAGGCACTCACGGGGTCAAACCCTCATATCTCCTTCCTGGTGGCCGGGAGATTACTACATATAGCGATTCAGCGCCAAATGTTACAGCCGTGAAGTTTTTTTGACGGTCTGCAGCGCGGCCCTAGGACCGGAGCCCGTCGTCCTGACAGGCTCCATTCGTACCGGGAGTTATTTGTAAAGGTCGGCGACCACGCGCAGCGTGCGGAGGCGTTCCGGCGCCTTGGGCCGGTTGGCGGGCTTCAGCGCCTTCAGGTACTGCATGCCCAGGACGACCCGGCCCCAGGCCGTGTACCTGCCGTCCAGCGTGCGCGCCGTGGGGCCGAGGGCGATGAAAAATCGACTGTCGGCGCTGTTGGGGTCGTCCTGCCGCCGCGACATGCCCAGCGTGCCCTCGGTGAACGGCACCGACGAGAATTCGGCCGGGAGCGTCGTGCCCGTGCCGCCCGCGGTTCCCCCGCCGCCCGGGGTGAAGGACGGGTCGCCCGTCTCGGCGACGTAGTCCTGGCGCACGTAGTGGAAGGCGAGACCGTCGTAGAAACGCTGCCGCGCCAGCTGCTTGACGCGGCGCACGTGCACAGGCGCCACGTCGGGCATCAGCTCCACATAGACCTGGCCCGCCGGCAGGTCCATGACCAGCAGGTTCTCCTTGTCCTTGGACGCCAGGAACGGCGGCAGCGCCGGAGGCTGGGTGCCGCCGCCCTGCGGCTGGAATACGGGTGAGGTTTCGCCGCCCGCGACCATGGCCAGGATGAACTCCATGGCCTGGTTCATGCCGGCCGAACGCGCCTGGGCGAAGGCCGCCTGGCGGGTGGTGACCTGGTAGACCTGACCGGTGCGCACGTCGACCACGCCGAACCGGGACTGCACGACGACCATGCCCTCGATTACCGCGACTTCGGTGCTTCCGTCCTGGACCACGACGTCGAACCTGGTGCCGCGGATGCCGATGGTCGCGGTCGGCGTCTTGATCAGGAAATCCATGGGCACGCCCGCCGAGGCGAAGCGGATCGCCCCCGACAGCATGCGGAAAGCGCCGGTCACCCGGTTTGCGTCACGGCCGTAGACCAGTTCGTCCAGGATCAGTTCCGACTTCTCGCCGATCGTCAGCGACGACTGGTCGGCCAGGCGGATGTCGATGCCGCTGCGGGCCTTGGTGACGACGGTTTCGTTGGCCACCAGGCCGTCGCCGGTCTGCACGGACTGGCCGAACGAGCGGGTGACGACCTCGTTCATCACCCGTTTGGCGGTGCCCACGGTCTCTGCCGCGAACGTGGAGCCCGGCGCGGCCGACAGGGCGAAAAAGATGGACAGGACGACAGCGACGAAGAGACGGATCGGTTTCATGATGCGATCTTGGAACCTTCTCGATCGCCGGCCGGAGGATCGCGGCAGCCGGTCCATGGTCACGGATTGCCGGTTACCGCCTGGCGCCGGCGACGTCCAACACGTCGATGTCGAACATCTCGGCCAGGAACTCCATGCCCAGCTGGATGGACATGTCGTCGAGCCCATGGCCCAGGTTGGGGCACAGGTAGGCGGCCACGGGCACACCGGCCGCCGTGAGGGCGTCTTCGGCGTGGTGCATGAGGTCGGGCGGGACGATGGGGTCCATGTTGCCGTGCATGAGCAGGACCGGCGGCCTGGACCTGATCTCGTCGGCCAGAAGCTCGCTGCCCGCCAGCGAACCCGAATAGCCGATGATCCCGGCCAGCGGCTTGACCCGCCGCGGCCCGACGTGGAGCGCCATCATGGTGCCCTGGGAGAACCCGACCAGCACCATCTTGCTTTCGTCCAGGCCGTATTCCGCCAAAAGGTGGTCGATCAGTGCGTTGAGGATGGGCGCCGCCATCCTGACGCCTTCCAGCTTCTGCTCCGTGGACGGATCTGTAATGGAGAACCACTGATAGCCCATGGGTCCGCCGTCGAAGCGGAACGGCGCGTTGGGCGCAATGAACACGGCCTTGGGCAGGATTCGGCCGAAATAGGTCGCCAGGTTGATCAGGTCGTCGCCGTCGGCGCCCACGCCGTGCAGCAGCAACACGATCTGCTCCGGCTTGGACCCGTCGCGCGGCAGCACCATGGGTCCCGTCAGGTGCGGGATTTCGTCTTCCTTCGGAAGGTCGCGCGCGGGCTTCAGGGGCTTCTTGATCTTGCTCATGGGACGGACTCGTCTAATCCTGTGCACTGCCGATAATATGGTGAGAACCGATCCTCCTTGGTACCGCAGAATGGTTAACGAATGGTGCCGACAGGTCCCGAAACGCCACCGAAAGGCCCGCCGACCGTCCATGCCCGCCACGTCCGCCGCAACCGTCACCCGCTTCGCGCCCAGCCCCACGGGACGCCTGCACCTGGGCCACGCCTATTCGGCCTGGTTCGCCTGGGCCCAAGCGGCGCGGGACGGCGGCCGGTTCCTGCTGCGCATCGAGGACATCGACCGCAGCCGCTGCCGGCCCGAGTTCGAGGCGGGCATCTTCGAGGACCTCGCCTGGCTGGGCCTTGTCTGGGAGACCCCGGTGCGCCGACAGTCGGACCACATGGACGACTACGCCCGCGCCCTGGACGACCTGAAGGCTCAAAGCTTGATCTATCCCTGCTTTTGCACCCGCAAGGACATCCAGCGCGAAATCGCCGCCGCCGGCCACGCCCCGCACGACATTCCCCGTGGGCCCGACGGGCCGACCTATCCGGGCATCTGCCGCAACCTGGACCCGGCCGACGCCGAGGTCCGCATGGCCGGGGGCGAGGCCTTCGCATTGCGCCTGAAGACGGACCGGGCGGCGGCGCGGGCCGGCCCCCTCACCTGGCGGGACCTGGAGCGGGGAGAGCAGACCGCCCGGCCGGAGATGTTCGGCGACGTGGTGCTGGCCCGCAAGGACGCGCCGACCAGCTATCACCTGTCGGTCACCCTTGACGACCATGTCCAGGGCGTGACCTGCGTGACCCGGGGCGAGGATCTGTTCGCGGCAACCCACGTCCACCGCCTGCTGCAGGCGCTGCTGGGCCTGGCGACGCCCGTCTACCGCCATCACGGGCTGTTGACCGGCCCTGACGGCAAGCGCTTCGCCAAGCGCGACAAGGCGGAAACCATTGAGAGCCTGCGCGCGAGCGGACGCACGCCGGGCGAAGTCTGGACGATGGCCGGCGTACCGGCGGAGGCCCGGCCATGAGGCTGCTCACCGCGTTGGTTGTCGTTCTGCTCGTGCAGGCCGCACCCGCCCGCGCACTCGAAGGATTGACGCCGGGCGAGGAAGCCGTGGTCACGGAAGTCGTCGACGGCGACACGGTGATCCTGGATCGCGCCGTCGCGGGCGCGACGCAGGTCCGACTGACCGGCATCCAGGCGCCCAAGCTGCCGCTCGGACGGCCCGGGTTCAAGGAATGGCCGCTCGCCAGGGAGGCCAAGGCGGAACTCGAGGCCCTGGTCCTGAACAAGCCGGTTCGCCTCTACTTCGGCGGGGCGCGCATGGACCGCCACGGGCGGCTGCTCGCCCATCTGGAGGGGCCGGACGGTACCTGGATCCAGGGCGAGATGCTGGGGCGGGGCCTGGCGCGGGTCTATACCTTCCCCGACAACCGGAAACGGGCGGCCGACATGTACGGGAAGGAAGCCCGGGCTCGCGCCGCCCGGCGCGGCATCTGGTCCCATCCCTTCTACGCCGTGCGCAAGGCCGATCCCAAGGCGTTGGCGGGCGACATCGACACCTTCCAGGTCGTCGAGGGCCGGCTCAAGGACGTCGCCGAGGTGCGCGGCGTGGTCTATCTGAACTTCGGCGCCAATTGGCGCCGGGACTTCACGGTGCGCCTGGACCGCAAGGTGGCCCGCCTGTTCCGCCGCGAAGGCCTGGGGTCCGAGGCCTTTCAGGGCCGCGTCCTGCGCGTGCGCGGCTGGTTGAAGGAGTGGAACGGCCCCATGATCGAGGCGAGCCATCCGGAACAGATCGAGGTTCTGGAAAAATAGATGCGTTCGTCCGTATAGTGCCCGCCATGCGCCGCTTTCTTACCGCCTTGGCCCTGCTTGCGCCGCTCCTGTTCGGGGCGGCCTGCACGACCAATCCGGCGACGGGCGAGCAGAGCTTCACGGCCTTCATGTCGGAACAGGACGAGCTTCGCGTCGGCGCCGAGGAGCACCCCAAGATCCTCAAGGACATGGGGGGCGAGTACATGGATCCGACGATCCAGACCTATGTGGACTGGGTCGGCGAAAAACTTGCCAAGGTCTCCGACCTGCCCGGGCTGAAGTTCAAGTTCACGGTCCTCAACGACCCCGAGATCAACGCCTTCGCCCTGCCGGGCGGCTACGTCTACATCACCCGCGGCCTGATCGCCCTGGCCGAGAACGAGGCCGAGATGGCGGGCGTTCTGGCCCACGAGATCGGCCACGTGACCGCGCGCCACACGGCGCAACGATATTCCGCGGCCATGGCGACCAACCTGGGCCTGCTCGGAGCCAGCGTCCTGGGATCCGTGTTCGGCGTGCCGGCGGACCTCAACCGCGTCGCCGGCCAGATCGGCCAGCTTTACCTGCAGGCCTATTCCCGGGACCAGGAACTGGAAGCCGACATGCTGGCCGTGCGCTATCTGACGCGGGCCGGCTATGATTCCCGGACGCTCGAGACCTTCTTCCGCAAGATGCGCCAGCACACCTCGATCACCCAACGCGTGCGCGGCCGACCGGATGAGGACCCGGCGGGCAACATCATGTCGACGCACCCTCGCACCTCCGACCGCATCGCCCAGGCCATCCAGCTTGCCCGCGTGCCGCCCAACGCCAACCCCCGCGTCGGGCGCGAGGACTATCTGGCCCGCATCGACGGCATGCTGTGGGGGGATTCGCCGGACCAAGGCGTCGTCCACGGCCGCGTGTTCGAACATCCGGAATTGCGCTTCCGCTTCGAGGTCCCACCCGGTTTCTACCTGATCAATTCGCCCAGGCAGGTCGCCGCGCACGGCCCGGACCGCACGATCATCCTGTTCAACCAGTTGAACCAGAAGGAAGCCCAGCGGGTCGGCGCCATGCGGTCCTACGTCTCCTCCTGGGGCGGCGGGCGGCTTGGCGGTGTGGAACGCATCGACGTCAATGGCCTGGAAGCGGCGACGGGAAGTGCGCGTATCGACACGTCGGAAGGCGTGCGCGACGTGCGCCTGGTGGCGATCCGCTTCGCCCGCGACCGGGTCTACCGCTTTCTGTTCCTGACCCCGCCCGAGGCGACGGCGCGCCGCGGCGAGGACCTTCGCCGCGTGACCTACAGCTTCCGCCGCCTCACGGAGGCCGAGGCCAAGGCGGTCAAGACGCTGAAGCTGCGCGTGCGGACCGTGACACCGGGCGACACGCCGGACAAGCTGGCGAATTTGATGCCGCTGGAATCCTTCAGGCTGGACTGGTTCATGGCCCTCAACGGCCTGACACAGGGCGACAGGCTGACGCCGGGGACCAAGGTCAAGGTGGTTACGCCCTGACCCCCGCCCCGTTACAGGATCAGGTAGAGAGGCTCCGTTTCCTCGCGCACGGATTCGAAGACCGCCACGCCGATGCCGTAGTTCACGGCCAGGCCGTCGGATGAACAGGGGAAGTAGAGCGCCGTCGACTGCTTGATGCGTTCCCTCGGTCCGCCGCGATCGAACAGGACAGCCCGCTTGGCGAAGAACGGCCGCCGTTCGGCGATGGCGCGGCGATGAAGCGGGAAGTAGCGGTCGGCGCCATCGCTGCCGGTATAGAACTCCTCGATGTATTGGCCCTGCAGGACCTTGCCGTAATGTTCGTCGATGGCGGTGCCCGAGAACTTGACGAACATCCCCTTCTCCGTGCCGGCGCGATAGTCGTGCACGAAGACATGAGGCGCCAGACGCGGAACCTTCATCAGGTCGATGGTTTCGTAATCGGGCAAGGCGCGGCCGTCGAGGCCCACAATGATGAAATTGCAGAATTCCCGGATGTCCGGCTGGTCGGTCAATTCCGCGACGCGGTCGCACACGCCGGCAAGTCCCGGCGCGGCACGTAGAGTCGTCATCACTTTCGTGTTCTCCCCATTCCCCAGGGAGAGCATATCTTTTTATGCGGAAAGGTGGAGTATTTTATTGATTCCGCTCCGCGATTTTTCGCAACGGAAAACGGCCGGACTTCAATGTCCCGAAGGGGACGTGAATATCCGGCCGCTTGCCGAAACGGTTGCCCGCGCGGGCGGGCGTTCTGCGATGATCTAGGCGGCGCGCAGAACCTTCTCCAGCTTTTCCGTCGCCCTTTCCACGTCCGTCTTGTCGACGGCGGCCAGTTCGGCGGCCAGGCGGTCGCGGGCGGCTTCGTAGATCTGGCGTTCCGAGAACGACTGGTCGGGCTGCCCCACGTTGCGGTGCAGGTCGCGCACGACCTCGGCGATGGATACGGGATTTCCCGAATTGATCTTGGCTTCGTATTCCTGGGCCCGGCGGCTCCACATGGTCCGCTTGACGCGCGCCCGGCCTTTGAGGGTGGACATCGCCTCTTCCATGATCTTGCGCGTCGAAAGCTTGCGCAGCCCCGAGGTCGGAGCCTTGGACACGGGAACCCGCAAGGTCATCCGGTCCTTGTCAAAGGAAATGACGAAAAGATCGAGCTTGTGGCCCGCGATTTCTTCGGTCTCGACACCGATGACCTTGCCGACGCCATGCGTCGGATAGACGACGTAGTCGCCGGTATCGATCTGCAGTTCTTCTTGTCTGGACATAGGTGAGGTCAACTCCGATATTACCCTTCTTTTCATTGGGCTGCCCAAGCCCGCCGCGCTCCGCTCTCCCTGACGATTGCGGTTCGACGGCACGCTCCAAGTTGTAAAAAAACCTTCCGGCGGCACAAACGTTGCCGCTGACCGATCCTCTCCTGAAGCGGGCGGCTGCCTTCCCCGGCAAGCGCTTAAGCGCTCATCCCACAGCCGAATGTTGGCCGTAAAAATCCCCCCGGACGGACAACTGGGCGATTCCGAGGGGACATAGACCTTTGAACCAACAGTTGATCACATTACCACAAAAATCGGACGAAAACCACCCCTTGGTTCGCAGGTGCACAACGCGAGGGGATACGGCGGTAATCCCGCC
>Ga0210019_1000920_pt1 | contig 33900 bp, 34 predicted proteins | sample CryGeyCG2114_020_2_FD_183969 | JGI IMG/M metagenome (GOLD analysis project Ga0210019, IMG submission 183969) | Groundwater microbial communities from aquifer - Crystal Geyser CG11_big_fil_rev_8/21/14_0.20 (SPAdes) (version 2) | ecosystem: Environmental > Aquatic > Deep subsurface > Groundwater ...
ATTATTGGAGTTCCATTAATTACATCTGGCTCAAAAAAATGTACGGCCTCCTCACGATCGAGAATTCCTAATTCTGACTTTAGGCAACACATGCCCTGAGATAACTCGCCTCTGAGTTTTCGTTCTTTAATTTTAATCTCGTCAGGAATAATAGTTGGCGCTAGCGCAACCGGTAACTTGTCGCCTACTTTTAGCGCGGCTACTCCACCAAAAATAATTTGCCTGGGCTCAGGTTCGCCGACATCAAAAATTCCAATGTTCAGGGAATCAGCGTTTGGATGAGTGCGCCGCTCTATCAATTCCCCCACCACAACATTGCCCAGCTCGATACCACCTTCATCTATTTCCTCAACCTCAACGGAATGGAGACTAAGCTCAGTCATTAGTTTTTTTGCCTCAGGAATGTCAGCTACGTACTCTCGTAACCAATTATAGGAATAAATCATATAGTTACTAGAATTGCTCTAAGAATCGAAGATCGCCCTGCATGTAGAGTCGATAATCAGGAATATTATATTTAAGCATGGCTAGACGTCCTGTGCCGATTCCAAAAGCAAATCCGGTGTAACGCCCAGCGTCATACCCGGCTGCTGCTAAAACGTTGGGATGAATCATGCCTGCTCCAAGCATTTCCACCCAGCCAAGTCCTTTGCAAACTTTGCAGCTAACGTCACTTCCGCCACAAAACACGCAAAACATATCTACTTCGTAGCCTGGTTCAACGAACGGGAAAAACCCTGGACGTAATCGTAGTTTTACTTCTTGTTTGAATATCTGACGAAAGATTTCTTTCAAGGTCCAAACCAATTGACCTATGTTAATATTTTCATCAACTACAAAACCTTCCAATTGATAAAAGGTATGTTCATGTGTAGCGTCAATGGCCTCGTTTCTAAATACTCTCCCGGGAATAATGCAGCGCACAGGTGGCTCGGCTTGCTCCAGCACTCTCACCTGCATATTTGAGGTTTGAGTGCGCATAACCCAGTCGTTCCTGGTAAAATCTCGAGGCTCTTCGCGTGTAATTTTTGAATCAATAAAGAAGGTATCTTGAATATCACGGGCTGGATGATCAAATGGAAAGTTCAACCCTTCAAAATTATAGTAATCATTATCAAGTTCAGGACCTTCCAGAACCTGAAAACCCATCGATTGAAAAATTCTTATTAACTCCCTATTAATTTGGGTAATGGGATGTAAGTGCCCTAAACTTTTATCCTGTGAAATTTTACCAGGTAAACTGAGATCGAATTCGGGCACTGCGCTCGAACCTGCTTTTTGTAGAGCTTCCGTTAGAGTCGACTCAATTTTTTGGCGAAGTAGATTTGCAGCTGGTCCTATTAACTTCTTCTCCTCAATTGATAAATCTTTAAGTCCACGCAAAAGCACTGTCAGCTGGCCAGCTTTTCTACCTAAATAGGATACTCTAATCTCTTCAATCTTATCTGCGTCGCTGACCTGTGAAATTTCTTCTAGGAAGGCTGATTCAATTTTGGAAAGTGATTGTTTCATTTGATGTGTTCGGCTTTAGATTCAGCTCTGGTGTGCCTTTTTTCAGCTCGGGCTGCTCGTCTTTTGTCATATCTGGCTTCTAGCGATCTGGCTAAAAAGAACGCCTCCAAGACGCAAAGACCTATAATGAGCAGGATTGTCATCCACCAACTTAGTAACTCTTGACTAACCAAGAATAGCGTTAAACACAGCAATGTGGCAAACCAAAGTGCTTGTCGTAAGGAGGTTCCAATATATCTAAAAGGAACCGTGTTACGAAACAGCAGAAAACGAACTAGAAAGCCAATAAGACTTAGCGTTCCCCAGGCAGCAAAAAACATGGAGGTAAAAAATAGCAATAGCCCTATGGTTCCGCCAGTGTCTGGATCAATTCTGAAAAGCACAACAATAAAGGCCACCCAGCAAATCAGAGTGGTTAGCCCCATAGTTAGAAGATAGCGCTTAAGCGTCATAGTTGCGATACTATACCATTTATTGACCTTAACTACAATGCTTCTATTTAGATTAGAATTGAAGGTAGTAATGGTGAGAGCTTACCTCTAGCTCATATGGCGCTGCGAGCAGGAAGATCGGGTATCTCAAGCATTGAACCGCCGTAGATAATCTCGAAGCTACCCCCTGGCACCAAGTCTACCCTTTCTATGTTGTGTGCTAGAAGATAGTTTATTATTGTCGTGTCCGCCGATAGGTCTAGTCTTCGCTGTAGACTTTGTAAAGCAGCTTCAGTTATAAAACTGCACTCACGTATGACGCTTAGAATTTTGGGAGAGATAATCGCAAAGAGTGACGCGGCCTGAAGTAGCTGCCTGATAGATAAAACTGAGACTTGTTTAGCATTAGATTCTCTAAGTTTTTCGGCTAAAGCTTCTTCAAATATCTGCAGTTCAAACGGATGGTCTCTATTGAGTCCAGCTAGCATTTGCCTAAGAATTACTGACTCTGCTACACCCAGAACGTACTCCTCTACAAATCGATAAGTTCCAACTACAGCCTCGCTAGCTGATTCAATCCTTTTTAGGACCACAGAATCCAGCTCCTCTACACTAGGTCTTGGAATTGACTTATCAATCAGCAGTCATGGGGCTGAAATAAAAATATCTGCCGTCGGACCACCTTCTGCTTCTGCTATTTCCTGAATGATGGACGAGTATGGAAGTGGGTCTTCTTCTTCGTATTCATCTTCTTGGGTTTCACTGGCTTCAAATGGAAGCGGGTTAGGGTCCCCGAGCCATGGCTTAACAATATTTGGTGCAAACAGGCCTAAATACTTAACGGCATTCTTGGTGTCCTTGGCTACATCTTCGTAAAATCCAACCGACATCCCCTCATCTGTCATGTAACCCAAAGGATCATCGCCTTGTTCATCAATAATAGGCTGAGCGATATCTTCCTCTACTTGCTGTCTAATAGTCAGCCACTTTTGCTCTGAGACAATGGTCTCTGGCCGCCAAGAGTTCCAGATGGGACCGGTCACAAGTTCTACCGCTTCGACAGCGCGAGCTCTTGGTGAAAATTCTATTTTTCTTGGTGATCTCATCTTTACTTTCTATATTCGCAGATTTCTCGGTAGTCGCAATGTTTACAGACTTGCTGACTAGGCGTCGGCTCAAAGTTAGCTGATTGAATTTTCTCAATAATCTGCAGGGCCCATTCCTGAACTGACTGCATTTTCTCGGCATCAAAATCCGTGGATAATTCAATATTATTTTCGAGAAAGTAGTAAGTCAGCTTGGTAGGTGCTTCCTCAAAGATTTGTTGGAGGGCTAAGGCGTATAGGTAAAGCTGCTTCTGATCCTTCTTACCGGTCTTAGGGGGCGTGCCTGTTTTATAATCAATCACCTCTACCCCACCCTCAACAGTATCGACCCGGTCTATCGCCCCCTTGATCGTATATTCACCCAAAGGAACTCGAAAACGCTCCTCAAGATGCAACACGGATGGCCAAGCAGCTTTATGTAAATCGTAAAATTCTTCCAGCATTTGAGCCCCTTTGGTTTTATAGTTATCGCGTTGTTTTTTGCTATTAAACCATTCGTCTATCCACTTAGCTTCATATATTTCAAGGAGATCTGACAAGGTTGGTGCGATCTTGCTGGGATGTTCTTTCATGCGGCGAAAGAACTCATACAAAGTATTATGTACAGCTTTTCCGAATGAGGCTTGGTAACCGGATTTGGATGGCACCTTCAAAACATAGCGAAAGCGATATTTCCAAGGACAAACATCGTAAGTATCAAGATCGGTGAAGCTAAATGTGTCCGGCAGGTAAGATCGCTCTCGGCTCGCCAGCTCAGGTGAAACATGACTAACAGGCTGAAAGACAACCTCTCCGGTTGGCTCAGGTCTGGTGTCTACAAATCCAGCCTCTACTAAAAAGCGAGAGGGTTTTTTCTTACGGACACCGCCGTAATCTTCACCACTGGTCAAAAACAGTCCGGACTTAGCTCGAGTTATGGCCACATAAAATAGCCGCCTCTCCTCCTCTAAATGCCATTCACCATCCCCTTGTGGCACATCTTTAACAAGATCTTCTGGAACTGGAATAGCTTCCTTGCGCCCGATCGCTGGAAACCTTTTATCAACTAGGTTTACAACAAATACACACTCAAACTCAAGCCCTTTAGCGGCGTGCACTGTCATAATTTTTACTGACTCCGGCCCCTCATCCAGGTCTGGCAAGAGTCTACCCTGCTCGCCAGCTTCTATCATAGCCACGAGCTCGAATACAAAATTACGAACCGTTTTTTCACTGTGAGCCTTTTCGAAAGCCTCAACATACTTGTAAAACTGATTGAGATACAGAATATTCTCCGTGGCTAAGGACTCTTCTTGGTTAGTGATAAGTTTAAGATAGCCTGACTGCTCAAGGAACATTAAAATAATTTCGCCAACGGATTTATAACGAGCCTCCTTGGTAAGTGTTTTTAAATGCCCCAGTAGTTTTTCTACCTGTAAACGTCCAGCCTCAGAAACACTTGGTACCTCTTGAACATTAAGGCAGGTTTCATAAATCGATTCAGTGTACTTACTACCGTGTTGCATAATAGCCAAAACGTCCTCATGGGCTATTCCCCACAAATCTAGCGTGAGGTAGCGGTACATAGCTCTGGATTCGTGATAGTCATCGAGTAACTTAAGTACAGCGATAATATCTAGAATGACTGACTTGGTGAATAGCCCTTTTGATGCTAGGAACTGATATGGCACATTGGCTCGTTCTAGATATGGAATGAAGGCCTGGGCCGAATCGTTAGCTCTTACCAAGATCGCAAAATCGCTCCAGGAGGTCTCAGGACGAGCTTCTTTAAGCTCTAGAATCTTTTTCATAACCAGCTGAGCCTCGCCCGTGAGTGACTGGCTATGAAGATGTTCAATAACAGCCGACTCCTTAGTGTTGCTTTTGAGGCGCTTATCAATATCTAAAGAAACTTCGAGTCGGTGAGGATTGTTACTCTGAATAAAGCTGTGTGCCAAGTCCAAAATTTCCTGAGCTGATCTATAGTTTTGCACCAGAGAAACTTCTTCGGCCTCAGGAAAATCTTTTTTGAAAATTACAATATTACTCATCGATGCTCCACGAAATCTGTAAATGGACTGGTCATCGTCGGCTACAACGGTTAAATTATTCTCAGGTGCTGCCAACAGCTTTATCAAATCGTACTGAGCGAAATTGGTGTCCTGGAATTCGTCGACCAATATGTACTTAAACTGCTTACGAAATTTATCAAGCAAGGCTGGCCTCTCATTAAACAAATGAATGGTCTCTACAATTAAATCCCCAAAATCCATGGCATTTTCCTCACGCAGTAGCTGCTGGTAACGTTCATAAGCTGCGGCAACTTCGGTAACTCTAGCCGCCTCATCAACCTGGGCCTGCTCTTCATCGGTGCGAGCCTTTTTTTCTAACAGAGGTGATACTCTGCTGTTTAAATTCTTAGCGTAGGCTAGGTAGCGCGCGGGGGTGATGTCCTCATCTTTAAGTCTGGAAAAATGTGATATTAGCGCCTGCACAAATTTAGTTGGATTGCCTTTGGGTTTGTAGTAATCAAGCTCAAACTCGTCGATATGACTTCGTAGTAATAACCACTGATCGGTATCCGTTAAGAGCCTAAAGTCATTTGATAGACCAATATCCAGCGCATGGTCTTTTAAAACACGCTCACCGAAAGCATGAAACGTAGATACCCATAAATCAAGATAACCCATGGGCAGTAGTGCATCTACCCGCTCTTCCATTTCTCCAGCAGCCTTATCAGTAAAGGTGAGGGCTAGGATTTGGTCAGCCCGAGCTTCTCCGGAGGTAATCAGTTGAGCGATCCGACGTGTCACTACAGTAGTCTTTCCGGTGCCGGCTCCGGCAATTATAAGTAGCGGCCCAGTCTTGTGGACGACGGCCGTCTCTTGTTCATGATTCAAACCATCCAGAATGGTGCTTTGCGAAGATGCCGGCATCTGAGAGTTAGGTCAATTAACGGCGAGACGGCGGACTGCCAGTTCCCGTAGAAATAAACAGAGATCGAATTTGCTGGGCGGACATCTTACCGTAGCCAGGGTCGTCCCACATTACTCGTCCGTATTGGGTAACATCACGTTGTGTCTGATCGATGGCTTTATCTAATACTCTGAACTGAGGGGTTTTAGTTAGTCCATTTTCGATCATTGTTTTTTTGATCTCAAGCAGGCCAGCTAATTTTCGTGTATGACCTTCTACCTCAACTATCATAGGCCTGGCATCATGAATTGTATGTAGGTGCAGATTTCTCCGAATAACTTCGCGGTAATCGTCGCCCAAATAACTAGTCACAGCTGACTCCTGATCCGGCATCTCCGTTAAGGTCACTGAAAAACGTTTCCCCCGAATGTGCTCAAAAACGGCAGTAGTATCACCACTGTGAAGGGTGCCCGTTGCCTCGAATTGGGCTACAGTTTCTGGATTAATATGTTCTGGAATTTTGAAGACCTGATCCTCAAGCTCAGCTATCTCTCGAGCACTCTCAACCACCTCCTGGTGTGCTGTTTGTCTATCTGCTTGCATAGCTGCCTTAGCCGCTTTTCGAGCAGATGGAGCGTCCTCTGGACGCCAACCGGGAAGAGTTTCTTGATCTACTGGTAGTTGAGCTGTGGGGTCAGTATTTGGAGCAATGTTATCGTCAACCCAATCTTGAGCTTTGTAAGCACCGACATCTAGAGTTCTATTTAAACTGTCGTCTGTACCGCGTACTCCACGAGCAAAGCCATCAACTACCTTGCCTGGAGTTACTGGGCTGATGGCCCGTTTAGTGGCCCTGTCCCACTCATCATCAAATAAACCACTGGGCGTTTTACCTGACTCCTGCCAGTCAGCTGCACGCTCCACAGCTCTAGCGCCAGTGAGATCAGGAAGCTTCTCGTAGGCTAAGGCAGCAAAGTTTGGAGTACGCACTGTGTCCGGCATGCCAGGATGGCCCATTAAGTCAGAATTAAAAACATTACCGTATTCACGAGCCATAGAATTAATGTGGCTTTGAATTTCAGCGGCTAAAGCAACTTGCTGAGGTTGATTGGCTAGCCCGGCTGATTCCAGAGCTTGGTTAGCCTGTAGTAATTGCTCAAGCCTTCCAAAACTCATTTGCGTCCCTATAACAAAACCCGAGCTACCTTTTTCGGCATGAGCCTTAGCAATATCGATAAAGTCGTCTCGGGCCAGACCTGGGCTGAAGTGAGTGCTAGGGTCAGGAAAGGTGAAGGTGTATCCCTCAGCACCTTGTGTCATGGTGAAGCCTCCAGTGGCCGTGTCAAAATGTGATGTCGGAACTGGGGTGGAATCAAGGCTATCGTGAGCAAGGTCGCTACCTCTCAAGTCAGTGCTTGCAGTGGCTGTTGAAGTGCCCGGAAGCTTGTCAGGAATAGCTGAAGCCGCAGGCGCCTCAGGCGCAATAATTGGACTCACTAGCACATTCCCATAATCGTGTGTAATGCTAGCGGACTCAGCGGCGATTTGAGTCTGTAAGCTGGCGAACTGAGGCGTATCGGCAAGACCTGCCTCGCGCATCTGTTCAATAACCTTCAACATGTCGCTATACCTTGATAGACGAACGCTAGTTCCAAAAACAAAAGATGAATCCGCTCTCCCCGCGTGAGCCTTAGCTAACCTATCGAAACCATCAACTACCACACCTGGCCTAATGCCTCTGGCATTAGCGTTGTCTCTAACAAATTCGTAAACACCATCTTTGTAATCTAAGGTTACTCCAGTGCCATCGACCGTAAAATGAACAGTGTCTGCCCCGGAAATTTTGTCAGCAGTAAGTTCGGTGATATCTCCTACACGAACATCGCCGGCGGGTACAGAATGCACAACATCTACCGCAGGTGGCTGAACATCAGTAGATAATGGAACTTCTGCTAATTCAGCAGGTGTTTCTAATGAGTCTGCAGCGCTAAGTAACTCAGAAAGCTGTGGCACGCGAGCAAACGCCTCCGGTGAATCAAGTGAAATCAACTCCCCTGTTGCCATTTGAAAACCTAAGGTGTCTCCATTTTGGACAATAGTCCCACCGTCAACTAACAACATTTTCATATCTCCGAGTGAAGTTGTAGAACTAATTTCCACAAGATGTTTCAAGGCGGCCTGAGCTCCGTCAATAGTAAATCCATCAGGCAAGCTGCCAGCCTCAAGCGCAGCAATAAAAGCGTCGGCCCCGGGCTCAGCGGCGTAAGCTGTTCCAACTAACCCCTTTAATAATCTAACATGCTCACCGCTGCCTATAAGAACACCAACTGCAGCTCCATACACCTTAAACCTAGCCTGTGCATCACGATCACCTCTTTCAAAATCAAGAAAGCGTTTATCGGCATCTTGCATCATACTGGCAAGCTCTTGCTGCATGGCGTCGGCCGCTTTCTCTGGAGGGGCCAAGCCTTCTGATTGATGATCTGCACTCCAACGACGACCGCGCTCTGATTGCAAGCGTTGGTACATCCTGTCCATCGTAGGCCTGCGACCATTCACAATAGCGGCTGATTCTAGTTGGGCAATATAGTTATTTAAATCTTCTGTAGAAAGATTGGCAGGACTCTCCTTATCTAAACGTTTAGCCACCTCTTTATTCAACTTTCTTTGGCGTAGCATTCCCGCCAAGTCAAAAGTTCCAGAGCCAGAGGCTAGGCCAGATAATAAACGCTTGGTTACTAGCAAGCCACCAGCAGCAGCTCCAAACCCAGTAGCACCTGCCACTAATCCACCTCCTACAAGTGATAAATTGACTAGCAGTCTAGCGTTAAGCCCCTTGGCTGCTAAACGACCTCTCCAACTAGACGGCTCCCAGTCAGTTCCTAGCGACTTTAAAACTGCCTGAAGATTCATTTCGCTCAAGCTTTTATAGGCTTGATAAATGGCGTTAGTTTCTGCATGCTCGGCAATAGCGCGTTGATCTGCTAAAGCTCCCATCTCTTGAAGCGCCAAACTAATGTGATCTGCAACAACCTCAGCAGCGGCTTCATCGTACTGCTCTGTAACATTAGTGAGCCTCTCTTGGGCTTGAGCATCCTCACTCAGTACTCTGCCAGCGTCCTTGGTAAGGCGTTGTCCAACTCGACTAAATAAACTCTTGCGCTGCCTATTATCGCGCTCAGCCTGAACCCTCTGCTCACGACGCTGTATTAACTGGGCAGCCCGCGAGTCTTGGTGTTCTGTCATCAGCGATTGATAGTCCTCTGTGGCCTCCTCAACGTCAGCCTTGGCTTCGCGCATGGCTGAGCGATCCCAAAATTTAACCTTAGCGCTGGCCTCTCTGGCGCTTTGTAGACGAACCCTGGCAGCTTCCAGCTTTTTATATAACTGCTGCTCAACCGCATGGACAGCCCCTTCTAGACTCGCTAGATCACTTTGCTCTGAGGGGTTGGCTACTTCAGCTGATCCGGCACCACGCTGCTTAAACTCTAAAACTCGTACACTAGCCCGCTCCTCCAATTGACCAGGAACTGACTCGACGATTTCCGGCGTCAAAGCCTTGTCTTCGACCAATTCTACTGACTCAGGAACTTGATCATGAGTCTCAGTTTGTCGCATTGGCTCAGCCATAATTACATTTGTTCAAGCTTTTTTTTCAGATCTTCTAATTTTTCGCCGTCTATCCTTTTTTGAATATGCTCAATAACATTCTGCTGCCTCTTTTCTAACTCGCGCATTTGCTCATGAAACTCGTTAAAAGCGTCAACCATTCGACCAAGCACTTCTTTAAGTTCTTTATCTGACAGTTTTTGTCCAATCTCCTCAGACATCCCCAAATCATTCAGTGGTTACCCGAATGGCTTTCATCTGTGTCTTCACTTGATCTACCTCTTCTAAAAGAATGGCAGCCAGATTTGGTACATAAGCAAGCAACCGATCGGCCTGATCAGCTTGAGACAGATCGGTAAAAGAATCTAAGTCTTGTTTCGCTTCTTCTGGTAATTGCTCTAACACTCTTAGCATGGCTCGCTTATGAACAACCTCGTTCATTTGCTCAAGCATGACCAGTTTACGATCTAGAGATAGATTGGCCAAGCCTAGCTCAACAAAAACATTGTCGCTAAGATATTTTGGAACTGCGTCAGTCATACGCAAAAATATTATATATCGTTGATCCGACTATAGCAGTTTTTTTTGTTTTTTGCAAAGAGGCAAATTAACGCCTAATCGTCAAAATTAGGCGATCTTTCTAACCCAGCCGTGATTGGCGTTTACCTCAATGGTATCGCCATCTGAAAAAACAGTCGTTGCAAATTTTGTTCCAATAATACAAGGTATTCCTAATTCTCTGCTTACCACCGCAGCATGGCTAGTAATCCCTCCTTCATCAGTCACAATCGCGGAGGCTCGCTTCATGGCAGGCACGTAATCAGGCCGGGTCATAACAGCAACCAAGACATCACCATCCTTAATCTTACTGATTTGATCTACTGAACTTAAAACTTTAGCCGTGCCACGAACCTTGCCCGTGTTGGCGATTAAACCTCTAATGTCACCCGGCACATCGTAAGCTGGATCTGGAGTCATTATTTTCTTTACTTCCGCCACTACCTCCGCTCCAGTCAACACCACACTGTGCTCAGGGGTGAATAGATAAACGCTGCCTCTCCTGCGCTCAGCTAGATCATTGGCTGTCGGGCCATTACCACCGATGAGAGCAGATATTTCTGGCGCTAAAGCATAAAGTAATAAATCACAGTCTATTGAAATTCGCTTGGAAATCTCTGTCAATAAAAACATGCCAACGTGAATATTGAGCATAGTCGCCTTCTTGCGCTCGTCTTGCCACCAAGTAAAATCTTCGGTCATGCTAATCAAAGTACGGAGGTGCGGAGATAGGTCGTATTTTTCAATCAAGTCATGCTTGGTTCGACGATTTTGTTCAGGAAGCAGTACTAATCTTTCGTAATGGTGCTTGAGGTCATTAGCGCTTTGCTTCCATACTTTAATTTCCTCTGCAAAGTGACTGACTGGCAAATCGGTAGCTGTAGCGTAGTTATTCTTTGTCCAAAAATACCTCTGCTGATACTGCTCAACTGTCTCAGTAGAATCTCCGGCGGCTATTTTTAGTAAATCTATCTCTGCTTCGTTTATAAAGGATTGATAAACTGGAGCAGTTAGAGCACTAAATATCTGGGCAAAGATTGTTTCACTATCAGTCTCTCCAACTTCATCACGAATTTTATCGGCTATTAACCGATCAGTGCCTAAGGCAAAGTAATCTATAATTGCACTGGAGCTGAAGCGTTTGTTTCCAAGTTGTTGGTATTTTTTCCAAAGGGCTAGTAAGGCTTCGTCTGATAAGTCAGGTAAGCTAAAGTGACTCACTGCCTTTAGACAAAATTTCTCAAAACGACTTTCATCTAACTTCCAGGCGTGCAGAAATTCTGTAACTACATTTGGGTTCTTGAGTGCTAGTTGCACCAAACTTCCGGCGCCGCGGTCAATTTCAGCTACATCAAAATACCAGTCTGCTTTTTCATTCTCAAAAAAACCAACTTGGATATCGGCTTGGCTACCGGCTGGACGCCTACTGTCGGGGATCATTTCTGCAGCAGCGATGCTATACAAAAAAAGGGGGGTGCCGTCAAAGCGCTGTCTATACCACTGCTTGCTGGTAAGTTGATCGTGTATTTCCTGAGGTACTATCATGAAGTAATTTCTTTAAAGCCATAATATTGTTGTGATCACCTTCTTTAAGTGTCGCAAAAAATGTTAGGACGCGGATACCAGGAACTCGACTGATAATAATTTCTCGGGCTGCTAGTAAATCTTGCGTATGAACAGATAGCTCTTGATCTGCTGATAACCCAGCTAGCTCACCATAGGCACCACAATTCTGATGCGAAATTATCACAACCTCTTCGATATCGTGTAGTTCTTTGCTAATTTCAATCTGCCTAAGAATCAACTCAGCGTCCCCCGGCTTACTCGGCCTGACAACATTTTTAATGTCTCCGGCGATTGCTACGCGGTCATAGGAATGTTCAATGCCCAAAGCATGAGCCTCTTTGTAGAAGGAATCTACAAATCTATAGTCCATGCAAGTTATCAATAAAGCTGTCGCCTTGTGCTCTGCCATGTCTTAAAGGTAACGCAACCAGACGTAGACAGTTGATATCAACATACATACAAAAGTTACCGAAGATCCAACTATCATATATTCCTTGAATCCAAGTTTATACCCGGCCTTTTCTGTCAGGCCCGCTGCAACCAGGTTATTAGCAGAGCCGATTAGGGTGGCGTTACCGCCAATTTGACCGCCGAGCGCTAAGGCCCACCACAGCGGATTAATATCCAAACCAGAGCGACCGAGGTCCTGGACCAATGGTATCATCGTAGCAACAAATGGAATGTTATCAATAAAGGCGGAGAATACAGCGGAGGCCCACAGAATAGTCAGTGTGGTAGCGGTCATTGAGCCAGCTGTAAAATGTAGGACTTTTTCAGCCATCATATCTATCAAACCAACGTGTTCGATGCCTGCCACTAATATGAATAAACCAGAGAAGAAAATAATTGTGGTCCACTCAACTTCTTTTAAAACCTCTTCAGGATGGGTATTTGTAATCACCAAAAGCAAACCAGCGCCAAATAGCGCCACTGTAGCTGGTTCGAGCCCTAGGGAGGCGTGCACCAGGAAGCCGATCATGGTTACCGCTAGCACAAAGAGGGATTTTCTCAGGAGAGCCACGTCAGTAATTGATGTGCTGGCATCAAAACGCATAATACTGTTCTTGAGTTCCTCGGTGGTCTTTAGTTGATTCCTAAAAAATAACCAAATAATTAAGAGAGATGGTAAGGAAATTATTAGGGCGATCGGAGCTAGGTTGAGCAAGAAATCTACAAAGGTAAGACCGGCGGCTGATCCGATTAATATGTTAGGCGGACCACCAATGAGAGTGGCGGTACCACCAACATTAGAGAAGATAATCTCGGCGATAATAATGGGCAGTGGATTTATCTTCAAATTATCAGCAATAACAAAGGTTACAGGTGCAATCAATAAGATAGTAGTCACGTTGTCCAGAAGAGCAGAAAAAAAGCCCGTCAGTAGGGCTAGGTATATCATGATTCTTATTGGATCTCCCTTGGCAACCTTAGCTGCTCTAATTGCTACGTATTGGAAGAGGCCGGTTTTTTTGGTGATTAAGACAATCACCATCATGCCAATCAACAAACCAATGGTATTCCAGTCAATGGCCGCAAAGGCCATTTCCTGATTAATGACGCCCAGTACCACCATGAGCACGCCACCTGCTATAGCTATTGTAGTTTGGTGGATTCTTTCAGATACAATAACAGCGTAGGCGATGACAAATATGAAGACGGCTAGCGCAAATTGCATATAGTCTTAGGTTTTTGGAGTGTCGTTGATATTAAGAAGTTCTGCCATGGCGCGCTTGATGTCGGTCCTGGACACCAGTCCAACCAGCTTATCATCGTCATCGCAAACTGGAATGTAGCGGTAGCTATGCTTAGCGGCCAAAGTAGCAGCTAAGATCATAGGGTCATTCTCTTTAACTCTAACACCGTGAAGTTCCTGCATTATCTCTTTCACTGGCTTGTTTAAAGCTGAGGATACTAGTTTGTAGAAAACTCCCTCCGGTTCAAACTGAGCCAAACTTGGATCTAGTCTCAGGTAATCTGGGACCATGGTCCTTATTAACAAAAATGAGTCTATCGCTCCAACTGGTTTCATCTCGGAATCAACTACGATGAGTCCGTTAGTTTTGTGTTCAACCATGGTTTCCAGCGCCTGACGAAAGTCAGCTGTATCTGGAAGCGTGATGATATTTCGCCTGATGTGATCCTTGACTAGCATAGGATATTAATTGGCGGATAAGCCAGCCCTATTCTATGGGAGGGCTATTCTTTTGTAAAGAGCGCCATGGAAGCCAGTTAAGGAATTGTTGTCCACATGCCAGGGTTTAAAATAACGTTGACGGTTTCTTAAATAACTCGTAGAATTGTTGCGCAAAAATGAGTACAGAAGACCATACAACAACCGAGGCAGCGGAACAGCAGCAATCGGCCGGAAACACAGGGAAAAACGTCTATGGACGGGCCTTGGCTCTGGTCGGAATCACTACGGGCTATATCTTTGGTCCGATGGTGCTATTCGGCGGCATCGGTTGGTTGTTAGGCAAAATGTTTGACAGTAGAGTCATTGTGGTTGTGAGTTTTCTCTTGGCTCTAGTGGTTTCAAACGTGCTCATTTTCCGCAATACGGAAAAACACGCTCGCAACCTTTAAAAAATGGCAGCACAAATTGAAATTAGTCTAAAACCTGAAACCTTGTTCGATGTAGCAGGCTTCAGTGTTACTAACTCCATGTTATGGACATCGCTAATTGCGATAATCTTGATGGTAGTTTTTGTGTTTACGGCCCGCAGATTAAAGGAAGTTCCAGGTCGGTTACAGCTATTTATTGAAACTTTCGTAGTGGGAGCTTGGGATTTTGTACACGGCATCTTTAAAGATGAAAAATTAACCGCCAGGGCGTTTCCGATGTTTGCTACTTTGGCGCTGTTTTTCCTGTGCGCAAATTTGTTTAGTTTTATACCAGGTCTTGGAGTTATTACGGTTTCCGACGCACCTTTATACAGGTCTCCTGCTACCAATTATTCCCTGATTTTTGTCCTAACTTTCGCTAATTTCATTATCTGGCAATTGATTGCAATAGTGAGCGGTGGTTTCTTTGGCTACGCCGGCAAGTTTTTCAATTTTTCTGGTGGTAATATCATGGAAAGGTGTCTAAACTTCGCCCTTGGCTTATTGGATATCATTGGTGAAATAGCCAAAATTGTGTCCCTGTCCTTTCGTTTATTCGGAAATATATTTGCCGGAGAAGTTATTTCCGCAGTAATGCTATCAATTGCACCGCTCTTTATACCAATTCCCTTTTGGATGCTAGGCTTACTAAGTTCTGTTATTCAGGCCTTTGTCTTCCCGATCCTGATAGTGATATTTTTTCAAATGGCTATTATTACTAAAGAAAAAACGACCGAGACGGCGAGTTAGTCTTGACAGGAGTGGCGCGATTGATTCACCGACAGTGGTGGCTCGATCGGGACACTTCCCACGATATAAAATATAACTAAGTAAAAAGGTAAAAATTATGGACGTTGAAGCTGCGAAACTTCTGGCCGCTGGACTCGCCATCGGTATTGGAGCAATTGGACCCGGAATCGGTGAAGGAATTGTTGCCGGTAAGGCACTTGAAGCTATGGGTCGAAACCCAAGCATTAAGGACGAGTTGTTCACGCGCATGATCATTGGTATGGCTATTACGGAGTCAACTTCGATCTACGCTCTGGTTATTACATTCTTGATTCTGTTCGCTTTCTAGCCAATAGCCTCACTGCCCAGTTACGCCCGTAAGTGGGCAGAAGGGTATTGATTACTTGAACCTATGGAACTATTTAACGCATTTGGAATCGACCTGAAAAATCTGCTGTTCAACTTGGTAAATTTTGCCGTGTTGTACGCAGTATTATTCAAGTTGGGATACAAGCCAATCTTGAAGTTTGTGAAAGATCGAACTGAGAAGATTGAAAAAGGAGTAAAAGACGCTGAAACTGCGCAGCAAGCGCTGGTTGAAGCAAAATCAGAGTATGAAAAGATGGTTGCTGATGGCCACAAGCAGGCCCAGGAGATAATTCAACGTGCTAAGGAGCAAGCCCAGGTGCAGGCTGCTGCTTTGTTAGAAAAAAATAAGACTGACCTGGTTGGTATTGCCCAAAGGGCAAAGCAACAGATCCATGACGAGCGTGAGAGAATGTTGCGCGAGGCTCAAGAACAGGCCGTTGAGTTAGTGCTGGCTGCTACCGAGAAAGTCTTAATGGACAAGCTTGATGTGACTGCCGACACCAAGTACATTGAGAGAATTGTCGCAGAGGTTAAATAGTATGAAAGCCTCTGCCTCACAATATGCTCAAGCCTGGTACGAAAAGCTATCCGCTGTACCACCAGCTGAGTGGCCTGGTGTCTCTGAAAAAATGTTGAAGCTGATTAGACAGGACGGAAAGATGAGACTGCTACCTGATATTGTAAGGCTAGTTGAGGAAACTGAGCTGGCCAGTCAAGGAGTTACCCAAGTAACTGTCAGAAGTGCTCATGACATTCCTGATGAAATAATCGCCAAGCACGTGAAGCAGGTTCTTCCAGAGGTAAAGGTAAAAATTGATAGAGAAAATGACCCATCGATTATCGGTGGCATACAGATAGAAACTGCTAATAAACGGTGGGATCTATCTCTGCGAGGACAGCTGCGAAAACTCGCTCAACTAATTCACTCGAACTAAAGTTATGACGGGACAAAAAGATACGGTCGTTGAACACCTCAAGAAAACAATCTCAGAGTACAAAGCCGATATTACTGAAGAAAAAATTGGCCGCGTAGTTGAGATTTCAGATGGTATTGTCAAGGCAGTTGGCCTGGCTGATGTTGGAGCTGCCGAGATGGTTGAATTTGATAATGGCGTGCGCGGAGTCGTGTTGAACTTGGAGGAAGGTATGTGTGGAATTATGGTACTTGGTGAATACACCGATATCGGTGAGGGCATGACCATCAAGGCCCTTGGCGAGCTCATGTCTGTGCCAGTTGGTGATGGACTAATCGGTCGAGTTTTGGATCCACTAGGAAATCCTAAGGACGGTAAGGGTGCTCTGGATTCCTCAGAAAGATACCCAATGGAGCGAATTGCCCCTGGAGTGATGAGCCGTAAATCAGTTCATGAGCCACTGCAGACAGGACTTAAGTCTATCGACACCATGGTGCCAATTGGTCGTGGTCAACGTGAGTTGATTATTGGTGACCGTCAGACTGGAAAAACTGCGGTAGCAATTGATACTATCCTCAATCAAAAAGGAGAGGATATCGTTTGTATTTATGTCGCTATAGGACAAAAAGAAAATAAAGTAGCTCAGATAGTTTCTAGGCTTGAGAAGGCTGGCGCTATGGCATACACGATTGTGGTTTCAGCCACAGCCTCTGAAGCAGCAGCTATGAACTACCTAGCGCCCTATGCAGGCTGTTCAATGGGAGAATACTTCATGGATAAAGGTAAGCACGCCTTGATCATTTATGATGATCTTTCTAAGCACGCTGTAGCTTATAGACACATTTCACTGATCCTACGCCGCCCACCGGGCCGCGAGGCTTTCCCAGGTGACGTTTTCTACCTACATTCAAGGTTACTTGAGCGATCGGCTAAGTTGAATGACAAGTTGGGAGCTGGATCTATGACTGCTCTACCTATTATCGAGACTCAAGGTGGTGACGTGTCTGCCTACGTTCCAACTAATGTTATTTCTATTACCGATGGTCAAATTTATCTAGAATCAGACCTTTTTAACAAAGGTTTTAGACCGGCTATTAATGTGGGACTATCCGTTTCACGTGTAGGTGGAGCAGCTCAGATTAAGGCGATGAAGAAGGTAGCTGGAACCCTGCGTTTGGGACTGGCTCAATTCCGCGAACTGGAAGCCTTTGCTCAATTTGGCTCTGACCTTGATGCAGCTACTAAGAGACAGCTTGATTTGGGTAGACGCTTAGAGGAACTCTTAAAACAAAGTCAGTACAGTCCAGTTCCAGTTGAACGCCAAGTCATTCAAATTTATGTGGCTACAAACGAAATGCTGAGTGATGTTAAAGTTGAAAAAGTCCAGCCTTTCATAGCTGGCTTGATGGAGTATATTGAAAATAATGCCGGCGACCTGTTTACCGAGATTCGAGAGGAGTTAATGTATGATGAGACTTGGGAAGAAAAACTGAAGAGCGTTGTAGCTGAGTTTGCATCAACGGCAGATCAGAGCTACTTCATTGAGAAACAGAGCTAACGCAACCATCCTTTTACTGTATGGCTTCACCGAAAGAAATTAAAGGACGTATTCACTCGATTAAGAATACGCAGAAAACCACCAAGGCTATGGAGTTGGTGTCTGGCGCAAAAATGCGTAAGGCAGTTCAAGCCACTAACGCCAGTCGTGAGTACCAACGTATTTCGTGGTCTATTGCTCAACGCATTCGGTCTAATACTAAGACAGATATTGATCTTTCCTTGCTGCGTTTTTTCACGGAGCCAAATAGTGATGATAAAAAAATAAAGACAACCATCCTTGCCTTTACCTCGAATCGTGGACTATGCGGATCCTTTAATTCTAACGTGATCAAGAGTGTATCTAAGTATGTTCAGGAAAATCCAAATGAAGATGTTTCAGTAGTTGGGATTGGCAAGAAAGGCATTGCCATGCTCAATTCAATTGGAATCAAGCCAACCCTGGCTTATCCAAAGGATGATACTGCGGCTTCAGATGAATCAGTTAGAGAGGTGGCTGGATTGCTTTACAAAAAATTTGTATCTGGCGAAATAGATCGAGTGATTATTGCTTACACTGATTTTGTATCAGCGTTGGTACAAAATCCTCAACTTAAAACTCTCTATCCCCTACCCTCTGAGGAGCCAGAGTCGACAACTGATATTGATGAGACAGCTAAAGGAGATTTGCTTTACACCTACGAACCCTCAGCGGTAGCGGTACTAGACTTTCTGATTCCACGTATTGCCGAGGTTGAGCTGTACCAGGCGCTCCTTGAAAGTAACGCTTCAGAACACAGCGCTAGAATGTTGGCAATGAAAAATGCCACTGAAGCGGCTTCAGAGATGAAGGATGATTTGACGCTTGCCTACAACAGAGCCAGACAAGCCGCTATAACTAAAGAAATTGCTGAAATCGCTGCCGGAACGGCTGCGGTCTCCTAACATACTTACTAATAACTCTGATATGAAGAACGGAACAATTACACAAATTATTGGACCAGTCGTAGACGTCTCCTTTGCAGATGCGACTATTCCTGGAATTTACGAGGCCCTTGAAGTGGTAACGTCTGACAACAGTCGCTTAGTGCTTGAAGTTCAGGGCCACATCGGCGCTAGCGAGGTGCGCACAGTGGCCATGGGCACGACCGACGGTCTAAAACGTGGCGAAGAAGTTAAGGCAACCGGTGCGCCTATTTCTGTGCCAGTTGGTGAAAAAACACTAGGTCGTATTTTTAACGTTATCGGCGAGACGATTGATGATGGAGAGCAAGTTACTGACGTTGAAACTAGAGCGATTCATCAAACATCTCCCGGTTTTGATGAACAGTCGACGGAGGCTCAGGTATTAACTACTGGAATTAAGGTAGTTGATTTGATTGCTCCATTTTTAAAAGGTGGAAAAGTTGGCCTGTTTGGAGGTGCTGGAGTAGGAAAAACAGTTATCATTCAGGAATTAATCAACAATATTGCTAAGGCTCATAGCGGATACTCTGTATTTGCTGGTGTGGGAGAGCGTACGCGTGAAGGAAATGACCTCTACCATGAAATGAAAGATGCCGGTGTATTAGACAAAGTTACTATGGTGTTTGGTCAAATGAACGAACCGCCAGGCAATCGCGCGCGAATTGGTTTGACTGGACTGACCATGGCCGAGCACTTCCGTGACCAAGAGGGAGGTCGAGACGTTCTGATGTTTATTGATAACATTTTCCGCTTTACACAAGCCGGATCTGAAATGTCAGCGTTGCTTGGTCGTATTCCTTCAGCTGTAGGCTATCAACCAACCTTGGCTCAAGAAATGGGCGCCCTTCAAGAAAGAATTACTTCAACTAAAACTGGATCTATCACCTCAATTCAAGCTGTCTATGTGCCGGCCGATGATTTGACTGACCCAGCTCCAGCTACGACCTTCGCTCATTTGGATTCTACAGTAGTGCTTAATCGATCACTGGCTGAACTTGGTATTTATCCAGCTGTTGACCCACTCGATTCTACTTCCACGGTGCTAGACCCTCAAATTGTGGGCGAGGAACACTATGCCGTAGCTCGAGACATTCAAAGAGTATTACAACGCTACAAGGACCTGCAAGACATTATTGCTATCCTGGGAATGGAAGAATTAACTGAAGAGGACAAGCTGACAGTAGCTCGAGCTCGAAAGATACAGAAATTCTTATCACAGCCATTTCATGTGGCTGAGGTATTTACAGGTTCTCCGGGCGTATTCGTGTCATTAGAAGAATCAATCAGAGGCTTCCGTGAAATTCTGGATGGCAAACATGATGAGGTTCCAGAACAAGCCTTTTACATGAAAGGCACCATTAATGAGGTATTAGAAGCTGCTAAGAGTGAGAAAAAATAACCATAATGTCTACCGATAGGCTACAACTGAAGCTACTGACCCCAGTTAAGACGTTGTTTGATCAGCCTGTTGACCAGGTAGTGGTTAATACTCAGGATGGAGAAATCACTGTATTGCCAAATCACTCACAGTTGGTTTCTATCCTGATGGCTGGTGAACTATTAATCAAGGACGGTGACAAGGAGTTTCCACTGGCAGTATCATTCGGTACTTTGGAAATATCAAACAACACCTTGGTTATTCTGGCTGATGCTGCAGATCACGCTCACGACATTGATGTGGAAGCGTCTGAGAAAAAAGCCGCCGAACTTGCTAAAGAACTTGAAACACAAGAAGAGATGGATATCACTACCTACAACAACCTGCAAAGACTCTTGCAAAAAGAGCGCGCCAAATTGGCGGTAGGAAAGAAGTGGCGTAGTTAAGAAGGGATCATATCTTTAAAAACACGCTGACTAGATCAGCGTGTTTTTTGTTTTCCTCTATTTGATGATGCTGGATTAAGGTGTCGTATCTATATAGCGACGTTGACCGTTTATGGCAATAAGCTGATCTGGCTCTGCCTCGGTAGACGCCCAAGCCACGGCTACAGTTTCAGTTATAGGTAATCCACCATCACGGTAGCCGATTTGTCGCTGGGCAATTCCATGACTACGTATCACTACACATTGTCCGGCATAGAGCCCGTCTATGATTGTAAACTGTTGATCAACTGGCAGTTGTGCCTGAAGACTTTCAAGCTCTTGCCTGAGCGGTGACGACTCAAAGCTAACACCTGAATCAGGCGTCGTCTCTGAATCCGTGTTAGCGGCGCCCTCTGCCTTAGCGTGAGGCCTTTTGGCGACACCTGTCCGAGACTTGTCAATTGCTTCGACTGGTGGGATTAGAGGCCTCCGAGGACCTTTAACTGACTCAATGGACATGTATTTATATTGTTTTTCTCTTAGGCAGAGACTGTTTATTTTCAATACGTTTCTTGTCTCCAACGTAAAGTTTTCCGGGAGCTGAAATAGTAACCTCTCCTGCAGTTATCAGCATTAAATTGGCAGCCGACTCTATAATGCTAACTAACATTACCCACTGAGCTTGCTCTGGCTCGCTAAGATTTTTTTCACGCTGAGCAAGCAGGTCCTCCCAAATACTGCGCACAGAGCTTGGATCTAGGATTTGATCAGCTTCAAATTGGCCAGGCCTTAAAATTCTCATAGCGGAGGCCAGTATTAACCACTCACTCCAGGCATGCTCTTCAAGAATGGTGTCTTTCCTGGAAAAAAATTCTAACTGAGCTTTCATGTTTGCCCATAACTCATCATCGACCAGAGTTTCGACTACTGCCGGGTCTAACAGCTTCCAATTCGCCAGATACTCTGCCATCATACTTGTTACCGAAGGTGACATGCCAACAACAGGATCGTCAGTATTATTTTTAATCACATTATATCCCTCAGAAAATGCCTTGGTTAAATCTGGACAAGCCGACCGCACCTCTCCTAAGAACCTGTCAGGATCTACCAAGACTAGAGCTCTACCAACTTCCAAGAATTGGTCTATGTGATAGGGGGTCCTACCAGGTTCTTGGCCTTCAATAATTGGCTCCCCAGTGATATAGCGAATGGCCTTGGGTAGCATTATTTCCCAAGCCTTGTCATCAAGCCGTAGGAGGTCACGTTTATCTGGAAATGCCTTGAGCACGTAGTAAGTATACTTTTCATATAAAGCTGACGCAGAGCTTTTTCTTCGTATTTTAGATACTCCAATATCAATTTCATCCCAAACATCATCATCAATCAGATCTTCTATTTTAAAAGGCCTTTCGTTTGGATTTTTTTCTTCAGGCTCTAAATTAACAGCCCTCATTCTCTGAACTGGCTCAGATCGTCTAGGTCGCCTCATGGTTAATCAAGTGAAAACTCAGTCTGTCTTCTAGTTACCACCTCGTGCTGCTGCCTCACTTTAACAATTGAGTCAGTCGTCACAACTCCTCTAATCAGAGCCAGCGGATAAATTATGCAGCGTTTTCCAATAACGGTTCCGGGGTTTAGTACAGCATTGGCGCCAATCTCCGTTTCGTCGCCAATCAAGGCACCAAATTTTGTAAGTCCAGTATTATAGGTCTGCTGTAGAGTCGATACTACTATCTCACCTGGTGGGGTCTTTAGGTTGGAAATAACCACACTGGACCCTAGGTGAACCTTATAACCCAATACGGTATCTCCAATATAGTTAAAATGAGGAGCTATCGCTCCGTCAAATAGCAGAGCGTTTTTTATTTCTGTACTATTTCCCACCATGCAATTGTCTCCGATGATAGCTCCTCCTCTAATCAAGGCTCCAGAGCGAATAGTTGTGTTCTCTCCAATAATTGTCGGACCGTGAATAACAGCTCCCGCTTCAACGACTGAGCCCTTACCAAGACTGACTTTCCCCTCAATGACAGCTAGCTTACTAACAGTTCCTTGAATTTTTGGACTCTTTTGAATATATTCCAGATACTGCTCTATAAGAGGGATTACCTCCCAAGCGTACTCAACATCATCAAAAAGCTCAGCGTGCTTGGTGTGAGTCAGGTCAAACAACTCATTTGTGGTTAGTTCGCTCATTGCTCTAATTGATTTTGATCTTCAAAGTGGTCTATCCGCTCAATTTTACCAGACAATTTATCATAATCTGAGGAAGTGCGATCTAGAGCTGACTTCGCGTTAGTAATGTGACGATTCAGAACTCCCAAAGTCTCTCCAAAACGAACGGCATCTTTTTGAATTCCTCTAATTGAAGCGATCATTTCCTTAGCAGCTTCTGCCATCTTCTTTTCCTGCATTCCCATCATGAGGATGTGAAGAAAATAATAGAATGAATTAGGTGAAACGTAAAGCACCTTGCGGGAAATGCTGTAAGCATTTAACTCAGAATCATTTCGAATTATCTCATAATAAACGGACTCGGCCGGAACATACATAATTGCAAAATCGACTGTTCCTTCATCAGGTAGAATATATTTCTTTGATATGGCATCAACGTGTCTTTTAACATCCTTGATAAACTCTCTAGAGTAACGCTCGCGCGCCTCAGTTCCCTCTTCTGCGGCCATCCTTTGGTAGTTTTCCATGGGAAACTTAGCATCTATCGGAATGATCCCATTGTCAGTTTTAAGAACAGCATCAACCACTTGCCCTTCAGTGAACTTGTACTGCATCTGATAAAGTTTTTGGGGGAAGTACTGATCAAGCATGTCTTTTAGGACCTGCTCACCGATATTTCCACGTAGTTTAGGACTCTTTAGAAAATCCTGCAGCGCGTTCATGCTCCGGCCAATTTCCTGCATAGTACCTAGCTCCTTATTTACCTCGCCGATGACTCGAGCAGCGTTGTCGAGCCTCTCATTAAGTCCAAGAGACACCTTGTCTAGTCTATCTTGCATGCCTTGAATATTTTGATTCATCATGCCAATACCAGCATCTTTTGAGCTATCGCCCTTATTAACACGGCGGAAAATGATAATTATACCTACCAGATTAATGGCAGCTAGAGCTATTAGTGTTAAAACAATTATATTTTCCATATTGATATGATATCAGATAGTAAGCGGAAGCTGAAACAGTGAAATGGCGTTTTGGGTGGTAGCTAGAGCTACCTCCTCAAGAGACAGGCCTTTTAGCTCAGCAATTTTCTCAGCTACGTGGATAACATGACTAGGCTCATTGCGTTGTCCTCGGACAGCTTGTGGCGCTAAATACGGCGAATCGGTTTCTATTAACAGGCGGTCAAGTGGTACGCGCCGAGCGATATCCTGAAGAGACTGAGCATTTGGAAAAGTGACTATGCCGGTAAAGCCAATATATAATCCAAGCTCAAGTAACTTTTCAGCTTGCTCCCAACTTCCCGTAAAGCAGTGAACGACGCCACGAACCCCAGCTCCAACACTTCCCCCATCGCTATTATCACCAAATTGCCTAACAATATCTGCAAACTCGTCGTAGGCGTCACGACAATGAAATATATGAGGTCGTTCTATTTCCCGCGCAAAACCTAGAATTTCATAAAGCGTCTCTTTTTGTCTCTCGACAAATTGTTCAGCAGTCATGTCGGGGTGCTTGAAGTCCTCTAAGTGAAAGTAGTCCAATCCAGATTCACCAACGGCCACGACGGATGGACTTTGGGCTAATTCAAAAAACTTTCTCTTATCAAATAATTCTGACTTTGTTGTAAACGAGTATTCTTCTCCTGAAAACTTAGCAGTCTCGGTTATGTCTTTTGCTAAATGAATTGGGTGTAATCCAATAGCAGCCCACATACCTGGGGTCCGTTCGGCAATTTCAACTGATCGCTGACTGGTGGCAAAGTTTGTACCAACATTTATCATGTTAACACCACTAACGAGGGCAGTCTGGATAACCTGGTCAGCGTCCTCAGAAAATGCTCGAAAATTAACGTGGGCGTGGGTATCAACAAATTTCATTCTGACGTTTTTTCATCAGTCAGGTAAGTAGCCAGCACGTCTGAGAGCAAGGGTTGGTAAAAAATCTTCAAAGTTAAAAGCGAGCGAGCCATACTCGACTCATTAATGGCATTAGCCAAAGCTGGGCCTTCTGCACTCGCTGAGATAGTTGAAGAATTGTTCTCATAGTCAGCTTCTGAGAATGACACGGCAATAAATAGACCGGCGCTAATAATGAAGCAGGACAATAGCACGCTAAGTAATCCACCTAGCACCCGATTAAAACTCTTCAATCCAGGCAACAGAGCTAGTATCTTAAATACCTTATCTAATAGCCAAGCAACCCCTCCAAATAGCTTTGACATAATGGAGAGAAAAAATAGAAAAACTAAAGCGACGGTCAGAGGTGACCCACCAAGCCAACTAGCAACGCCTGGCGTCCACCTACTGGACAGCCAAACTCCAAAAATAAAACCAATAGTAGTTCCAGCTTTATAGACAAAGCCGAGTTTTAGTCCACTAAATAAGGATATGCCCAGCCAAACTATGATGATGATGTTGAGAATCATAGAGCTCTACTTAGTAATCTCAAGACGGGGAAATAATGGCTCTGCCTTTACCATCGGACGGCGTTGTAAAACCGAGCGCATCGTATGTACAGTCTCTGGCATAAACGGCTCTAGCCACTCTGTCACAAGCTCAAGTGAGTAAAGCAACTGCGCTAGTATAACCTGCAATCTATCAGTGTCGGTTTTGGCTAAGTCCCAGGGCTTTTCCTGCTCAATTAGTTCATTAGCCTCGTCTATTAATCCCCAAATAACATCAAGGGCTTTGGAAAACTCTAGCTTCTGGATTAGGTCATGGTACTGCATGGCCGCTGCTTTGCCATAATCCAACTCTTGGGGACTTGGATCAAGATCACCCTGAGAGTATTTCTCAATCATGTTGCTTACTCGAGAAAGAAGATTTCCGATACCGTTAGCAAGGTCTGCCTGATAACGAGCCTCTAATCTTTCGTAGGAAAAATCCCCGTCATCTTGAAAGGGCATTTCTCGAAGTAGAAAATAGCGAATGGGTTCTACACCATACTGAGCCACAAGGGCAAATGGATCTATCACATTCCCCAAACTTTTACTCATTTTTTTGCCATCGACTGTAATAAATCCATGAACACCAACTTTTTGTGGTAAGTCTAGGCCTGCTGCCATCAACATAGCTGGCCACATAATGGTATGGAATCGGTTAATATCTTTACCGATGATATGCAAATCCGCTGGCCACCATTTAGTGAACTCAGCATCATCTACCCCGTGGCCAACGCTAGTAACGTAGTTCATAACAGCTTCAAACCATACGTACATAACTTGATTGTCATCATTTGGAACTGACACGCCCCACGACAATCTACTTTTGTCGCGTGAAATAGAAACATCTTCTAAACCGCTAGCGATAATCTCGCGCATTTCCTTCATCCTGAAAGCTGGGTAAATGAAGTCAGGATTTTCATTATAAAAAGCCAGAAGTTTATCAGCATAACGAGAAAGCCGGAAAAAATAGTTTTCTTCTGAGATTGGCTCAGGGGTTTTTTCGTGTATTGGACATTTACCATCAATTAAATCTTTCTCTGTCTTATTAGCTTCACAGCCGACGCAGTACAACCCCTCATAAACTCCCTTTTCAATATCACCTGAATCAACCATTTTCTGCCAAAAAACATGAGCAGATTTCTCATGACGTGGCTCAGTGGTCCTAACAAAGTCATCATATTGACAGTTATAGGCCTCCAGCAAGCGTTTAAAATGTTCAGCCTCTACGCCGGCCTGAGCTGCTGGTTCAACGCCCGCTGCTTCAGCGGCTCGCTGTACTTTTTGACCGTGCTCATCTGTACCGGTGGTTAAACGGACGTCATACCCTTTCAGACGGTAATAGCGAGCTATGACATCGGCGTATAAAAACTCTAGGGCGTGACCCATGTGCGGGTTGCCATTTACGTAAGGAATCGATGTTGTGACGTAAAATTGATTTTTCATGACGGATCTTTAACATCTCCAGTTGGAAATTCTAGCCTGTTGTCATCCTCAATTTTTCTCTCAAAAATATCTGCAAAAAATATCCAGGCGATTGTGGTAGCGGGGACGGCTAAAAGTATTCCGACAAGTCCAGCTACTTTGGCGCCAATTAACATAACAATAATTACCACTATCGGATTTAAGCCCACCGCCTTTTGCATGACTTTTGGAACTATCACTTGATTCTCAAGCTGCTGTAATACAATATAAAAGATAACTACCCCAAAGGCCTTCCAAGGCGAGTCAGAAAAAGAGAAAAAGACTGCAGGCACAGCTGCAATCAGTGGCCCTAAGAAGGGAACAAACTCAGCTAGACCTGCAAAGATAGCTAGCACCAGGGCATATGGGACATCTAGAATAAGTAAACCCACGTAAGTAAGTGAGCCAATAATAAACATTAGAATCAACTGTCCGCGCAACCATCCACCCATCTTCACCTGAATACGATTGGTTTTTTGAACTAGGTACGGCTGGTACTCAATTGGGGCGATCGAGCGCACGAATTTTTTTAACCCATCCTCCTCAATCGTCATGTAGAAAGTAATGACCATCACGATGATTAAGGTTGCGATGGCACCAACGAATCCTGAAATGGCACTAAAGAACCCTGAGGATATGCTGCCAATAGAAGAATTTATCGAGATCAGAAATGACTGCATCTGTTTTAGTACTGAGGCATCCTCTCGGCCCGTAAGTGATTGATAAAAACTATCAATTTGTGGGGCTTGCTTGGCAAGCGATCCAATGATATCGCCAACCTGACTGGCTAGCGGTGGAATCAACAAATAAATAACCCCAACCGCCACAGCCAACATAATCACCAGCATCAGTAATATAGACATGCCACGTGGAATTCTAAAGCGCTCCATCTTGTCCACCCAAGGATCCAAGGCTGAGGCAAATACAATGGCCACAAAAACTAACCCAATCACGTCACGGATAAAAAACAGAAAAAAGATGGCCGCTAAAACTCCAATTATCTTTAAAATCGTGCGAACACTAACAGAAATTGTACGCTCCTCAGGCAGCTTTCCCTTTAGGCTATGGTCAGCCATACTTATTTCTTGCTTTAGTCTCGCCATATTGGTCAATTAGAAATTGAGGTATTTTTTGAGGGATTGCTCTTGACGCTTTGAGTAAGGACCAATAACAACTAAGTTAGCATGGCTGGAAATGAATAAATCCTTAGCCAATTTATTAACCTCAGATATAGTCACTGCGTTTATTTTTCTCAAGTAATCTTTAGAGGAGACGGCTGGTCTACCGATCATCTCAGAAAAAAGCCACTGTCTTCCCCACCAGTTTGCAATGCTTTCAGAATCTTCCATGGCAATGCTAACTTTGCCGCGTAGGTACTCCTTAGCGTTTTTCAATTCATGACCCTCAATCCCAGCATCTCGCAAAGCAGATAACTCAGCCATAATGGCTTCAACAGCCTGCTGGATGCGAGTCGTATCAAAGCCGGCTTGAATGGTAAAAGCACCGGTATCCTCATAGGGTGAAACACCAGACCTAATGTAATAACAAAGGCCTTGTCGCTCTCGGACATTAATAAACAATCTAGAGCTCATGTTGCCACCTAGGATTGTACTCAAGACCTGGGCCGCGTAAACTGACTTTGCCTTATACTGTGGAGCAGGGAAACTTAAAGCCAAATGAGCCTGGGCTGTAGGCTTATGCTCCAAGTGAAATCGACTACTACGCTGCGCGTATTTAAATGACTTCTGCTTGGGAGTTTTGTGATCAGATTCCGGCGCTTGTTCAAACTTATGTCTAATAATCTGCAAAGTGTCCTTCGGTAAACCACCGGCCAATACCACAATCATGTTATCTGGATGATAATAGGTGTCGCGATAATCCATGATTTGCTTGCGAGTAATCTTATTGATGTTGGATTTAGGTCCGGCAATGCGGTAGCCTAGTGGATGATTTGCGCCAAACAACATTTCCTCTGACAGCTCCTCAGCTGTCGCCATCGGATTGTCCTCATACATGTTGATCTCTTCTATAATAACCCCACGTTCTCGATCAATCTCAGCGGGATCAAAAATTGGATGAAACAGGATGTCCTCCAAAATATCCACAGCCAGTGCCGTATGACGACTAGCTACTTTTACGTAGTAACCGGTGTAGTCTTTGCTAGTGAAGGCATTGAACTCGGCCCCTACTCCATCAAGTTCACGTGAGATGTCTAAAGTGGTTGGCCGGTGCTCGGTTCCCTTAAAAAATAGGTGTTCCAAAAAATGTGAAATGCCATTAATAGACTTAGTTTCATGACGAGAGCCAACCTTGAATAAAACCAAAGCGGTGACAACATCCGTGCCTGTCATTTGATCTAAGATAACTGGAATGCCGTTAGGCAGAGTGTATTGTTTCATGAACTAGTTATGAATATTTTTCAGCTAAGAGGGCTATTAGTTCAGACAGAGGAACGCGGGATTGCACCATAGTGTCACGGTCACGCAGAGTTACGGCATTGTCTTCAAGGGTTTCAAAATCAACCGTAACACAATATGGCGTGCCAATTTCGTCCTGGCGACGGTAGCGCTTACCAATGTTTCCGTTATCATCAAACTCGCACATAAACTGAACTTTTAACTGATTGAACAGTTCTCTAGCTTTGGCTACGAGCTCTGGTTTATTGCGAAGTAGTGGAAAAACTGCCACTTGTATAGGCGCTAGTTTCTTTGGCAGCTTCAGAACAGTCCTCTCCCCTGCCTCGGTTTGTTCAACCTTGTATGAATCAGCCAGGACCATCAACATGGTGCGGCCAACGCCAACTGATGATTCAACAATATGTGGCACGTACTGTTCATTAGTATGGGGATCGGTGTAGGTTAAGGCCTGACCAGAGTGTTTAGCGTGTTGCGTCAAATCATAATCACCTCGCGCGTGCACTCCCTCCAATTCCTTCCAGCCAAAAGGATAGTTATATTCAATGTCGTACGCCTCCTTCGCGTAGAAGACTAGATTCTCGTGTTTATGCCAACGTAGATTTTCAGGCTGAATGCCGAGGTCTAGGTAAAACTGCCACCGAGCCTCACGCAATTTTTCATATTGATTCATTTCATCGTCCGGGGAGCAAAAGAATTGCATTTCCATTTGCTCGAATTCTCGTGTTCGAAATATAAACTGTCGGGCGGTTATTTCATTTCTAAAGGCCTTGCCAATTTGAGCTATGCCGAAGGGAACTCGCACTCGGCTTGAGTCTAGGACATTTTTAAAGTTAACATAAATACCCTGGCAAGTTTCTCCTCTAAGGTAAACTGGATCATCCATGTCTCCAGTAAAATTACCTAGATTGGTTTTTACTAGCAGATTAAACTTTTTTACTGCGCTAAAATCGCTCTTGCCGCAGCTAGGACACTTTAGTTTAGATTTGTGCTCGTCAAACAGCGAGTTAATTTCGGGCTCACTCATTTTCTCGTCAGCTTGAACTTTAATATCTTCGAGCAAATGGTCAACACGATGCCTAGTGTGACACTGTCGACACTCTGTCAGCGGATCAGCGAACCCCCCAACGTGACCACTGGCCTCCCAGATTCGTGGGCTCATGGTGATACTTGAATCGAGTCCGACGATATCCTCACGTTGCTGGACCATGGCCTTCCACCAAGCAGCTTTAATATTATTAGCTAGCTCTACGCCATAAGGCCCGTAATCGTAAACTGCAGCAAAACCCCCATAAATCTCTGAGGATGGAAATACGAACCCCCGGCGCTTGGCTAGGGAGATAATGTCTTCAATAGAAATAGCTTTCATACGCAAAAATACACAATAAACTTACCCTTAACTAGGGCATATTATAACAGTTTTTTGGCCAAGTGCAAAGAAAAACTAGACTATCGGACGGCTTGGCAGTGTTTGAATTGAACCGGCTGCCTTATGGGTAATTTCTAGTAAGCCAGGCTGATTTATATTTATACTATCCGCCAAAAGCAGTCTGGCCAGGCGGGCGCTTTCAAATGGATTGGCAGCAGTCGAAGAGCGCATCGAGTTTAGTAGGCTACGGTCATTGGCTGTCAAAAACTGATCTACCCCACCTCCATTTACCACCTGCCAGGTCGACAAGAGATAGAGGCGATCGACAGGAGAGACATTAGGCTGCTCCGATAATTTTAAGCAAATACTATCATATCGCATGTTTTTGTGGTGTTGACGGCGCTTAGGCTCGAGGATCTGCTCAGCTAAAAGTTCATTGGCAGAATCTGTAACCGCCCAGGAAGGCACGCTCTCAATAAGGTCACTAATAAATGTGCGCTTTCCTAGAATCTTTAAAATTGGCAGGCGGTCGACTAGGCTTGGGTCCAGCAACAGAAGGCCGGCCGCGATTCTACAAATCTCAGCTGATTCAATCCGGTAGTTATTAATAGTGCCGTCACCATGAATATTATCTAAAGTAGCTCTTAGGCCTTCGATCGTCCCCTCTACCAAGCCACTGTCTCGGCCCTCGAAGAGTTGCACTTGAGTCAGCCCTTCAAGAGATACAACCGCAAGATCTGTTGTCTCACTCAAGCCCCAAGCCCAGCGACCCCAGGTTTTTAAATTTGCTTTAATCTGACCTAACTTTTCTTCAAGAGCCTCAGTGCTTAAATAGTTTTTCTCATGATTAATCTCGACAGGAGCCAAGTCAACTGCCCGGATGCGACGAAAACCTGATTCTGCCCCATGGACCTTCATAGATTATTGAGTGGCTAATCCTAGCTGTCCTCCACGAATATTTTCACTAAATCCAGCCAGTTGCCAGGGAGCAGTTTGGTTCAGTCGCTGTAAACGACAACGAACCCTGGCAGGACACCGCAATAGTGGCTCAGTAGTGTCATAGCCGTGAGGAGTACGGTGGCGCTCACCATTGCGCTCAAAATAGTAGTCGAACAAACCCTCGAGTTCAATAATAACTTCATCATCACTTAACTTTGAGAACAAGTGTGTTTCATAGTGATCATCGTTGTGAAACTGAAACACAAAATGATAGCCGCGATCGAAATAGATTCGGTATTGCTGTTGTTCGTATGCCAGCATTTGTTGCAATTCTGGTCTATAAAAACGAGAATCTTCGACATGACCATTAGACAAATCTTGCAGCAGTGCGATCATCAATCCAATAGCGGCATGATGAATGGGGTCAATTTTTTTTTCTTCGTCTTCAGGATGGGGCTGAAAGTTGTAAGCAGTAGGGTGAAAAGCCACTACTAGAATAATGATGTAAGCGACGATTACTGGAAATAAAAAAAGAGCGATTAGAATATAGTGAGTCAGTCCTATTCTTACTTCTGGAGAATCATTTGCAAACAAAATAATGACGATGGGTATAGCAACGATAAATATCAGCAGTGGAAGCAGGCGCGCTGCCATGTTCATACCCCGAAGTAGTAGCTAATGACTTGTCCTACACCATAACCCACGGCTACAGCCGATAGTGAAATTAACAGCATCTCCAGACCACTCTTAACAGCATTGACTCTAACTAGGTAGCCCTTAACCCAACCTACGGCAAATAAAGCGATTACGCAGGCGCCAATGGAAAGAGGGATTGCTGTGGCAGCCTCCAAAAAGAAGTAGGGTATTAAAGATACAAAACCACCAATCACGTAGGAAACTCCCATAAAAACTCCGTCCAAGCCAGGAGTATGAGACGGATCAACGCTGACACCAAGGTCCTTGTGAGCCATTTCTTCCAACCACAGATCCTTGTTTTGAGTTATTCGGTTAACTAAAATGCTGATTTCTTCATCATTAAATCCTCTAGCGCGATAATGGTCGGAGAGTTTTTGCCTTTGTCCTTCAGGGTCACTATCTATTTCTGCCCTCTCTTCAGCAATAATGCGTTGATTCATCTCTCTATCTGTTTTTGAGGCCAGAAAGGTTCCAGCAGCCATCGACAAAGATTCTACGAAAATAATGACAAATCCGGCCAAAATGATGAAAAAAGAGTTGTGTGTCGCAGCGGCAATTCCGGTGATGGAACCGAGTGTTGATACGATACCGTCTTCCAGCCCAAAAACCACCTCTCGCAGTGAATTCATTGCCTTTCCTCGCAAGGTGTCAGTATTGTTCAATTCTGTGTGAAGCTTGGTCATAGTTAGACTGTAAACCCAATTGACGGCCAATACAAGAGGGCGGCCAGCACAAATAGGCCAATGGCAACTGAATTCAATATTATGCCAGTGCTCATGGTGTTTCTGGCAGTTACATACTTAGACGATACGGCAATCGCTGTTGCTGGCGTAGAAATTGGCAGCATAAAGGCTAATCCGCTGGGGATGGCTAGTGCCAATGTTGCAGTTCTGACATCTACTCCATTTTGAGCAGCTAAAGCAATAGCAATCGGCATCATTAGCGCGACAACCGCACTGTTACTAATACCCTCGGTCAGAACTGTACCTATAACTGCCAGTATGAAGACCAGGAATATTCCCGTCATAACTCCATCACCAAGGATAAGCTGTGTTAGCCAGCTAGCAGCCCCTGATTGATCAAGTGCAAATCCAAGCGCTATCGCCCCTCCATACATCAGAATGATTCCCCAATTCACATCTTTTTCTACCTGTTTCCAGCTCAGTAACTTAAAGATAAAGGCCACAACCACAGCGGCCAAGGCTATATTGGCTAGACCAAAGTAATGCCCGACGGTGGCCCAAGCCAGGATGGTAATAATCATTAGCAGTCCGACGTAGGTTTCGCGCCGGGTACGCTTACCGAGGTTGGTCAGCTTTTGTTGTAGAAGCTCTCTAGCTCCGGAAAAGGTTTTTGGTTCGTGACGTGAAATAAACAGAAGCAGTAAGTAGGCAACTCCCAGCATTAGTATAACGATAGGAATAGCCGCCAGAGCCCATTCCAGGAATCCAATTGATATACCGGTGGTCTCCTCGAGAATACCAACTGCCAAGACCGCCCGAGCACCCCCTAGAAAAGTGCCTATTCCACCAATAATACAACCCCAAGTCATGGCCAGCATCATCGTTAAAGCTGATCGATTGCCCGGTTCAAACTTTAGTACCACGCACATTTCTAAAACTACCGGGAACATCATGGCAGCAACGGCGTGTTCTGACATCACCATAGAAAGCCCAGCTGGGAGCACCAGTAAACCAAACAGTAACCGCTGTCTTGTGGCTTGAAAATACTGCAGCAGCCGTAGGGCGATCCTTAAACTTAAGCCGGATTGCATCACAGCCGAAGCTAAAATGAAAGCGCCGAGAATA
>Ga0210019_1000922_pt1 | contig 33879 bp, 28 predicted proteins | sample CryGeyCG2114_020_2_FD_183969 | JGI IMG/M metagenome (GOLD analysis project Ga0210019, IMG submission 183969) | Groundwater microbial communities from aquifer - Crystal Geyser CG11_big_fil_rev_8/21/14_0.20 (SPAdes) (version 2) | ecosystem: Environmental > Aquatic > Deep subsurface > Groundwater ...
GCAGCGCGGACATAATACAGGTTCTTTAACAGTTTTTAACATAAAAGTCTCCTTTCGGTTATAAAAGCGGGTGTAATAAATTTAGCCTTAAAATACACTCTATACCGAGAGGAGACGATAATAATCATCTTTCATGCGAAAGAACGCTATTATACGAGGAGATTATATATGGCGAAGCTGACAAGCGAAGAAATATTTATAGCGGTAGTTGCCAGGGTGAACAGGATGCTTATTATCCTGGGCATATTTTTCTTTATATATTTCCTGCTTAATACCAAGGTTAATGTGTATCTGTTTTTATTGGCGCTTTTAAATCTGGCTTTCAGCCTGCTTTCCTATAAGCATTTGCTTATAACCAATAGGCTTGCCGCTGAACTTGAGCGCGCCAAGGCAGCGCTCGGAGACGTCAGCAAAGAAATCCGCGAAATGCATCAAGGTTAAATGTTCCGAAGAATCCTCATATTCCTATCAATGATATTTTTAAGCACAAGCCTTTTTGCGAAAGAGGTTATCCATGTCACTGCGTATTCCGTAGTGCTGATGAATGCCGGGAATAAAAAAGTCCTGTATTCAAAAAATCCGCACGTTAAACTGGCTCCCGCATCTACTACAAAGATAATGACAGCCCTCGTGGTAATGGATAAATCCGGCCTTGATAAAAAAGTTACTGTTCCGAAGTCCGCTACCTGGATGCCGCCCAGCAGGGTGGATATAAAAAATGGGGAGATTTACACAACCGAAGATTTATTGAAAGCGGCGCTGCTTAATTCAGGCAACGATGCAACAGTGGCATTGGCAGTGAGTGTTGCCGGGAGCGAAAAAGAGTTTACGAACATGATGAACGAGATGGCCAAAAAACTAGGCTGCCGCAATACGAATTTTAAGACCTCTAACGGGCTCCCCGCAAAAAACCAGTATACTACCGCCTATGATCTGGCTTTGATAATGAGAAAAGCGATGAAAAATAAAAAATTATCCGAAATCCTGGAAACAAAGCAGGCTGAGATTTCCGAGCTTAATACCGGCAGGAAAATAAAACTCAGGAATCACAATAAAAGCCTGTGGAAGGAAGCATCTTATACTATTCTTGGAAAAACCGGGTATACCATTAGGGCCGGACAGTGCTTTGCCGGTTATATAATATACGATAATAACCGAAAAGTGATAGTCGTGATGCTGAAAGGCAAAAAATTATGGCCTGATCTTAAGGAGCTTGCGAAAAAAGGCAGGAGATTATTTTAAAAGAAAATCAATTTATGCTTAAAAGATTTTTATTTGTTTTAATCGTTTTAGGAATAGCGCATTCAGGGATTTCTTATGCAGCGCCATGCTATGGTACCCATATGCCCAAAGAAAAACAATGGACATTGGGGCTGGAGGGGAATTTCCTTGTAGACAGAGATCTTGATGATAATCAGGGTTCAACAAGCGGAAACAGGTATTTTTTAACATGTAGCCTGGGCGTGCTTGACTGGATTTGTTTTGACGGTAAAATAGGCATGGGAGATGTAGCCTGGCATAATTCAGACCCCGGGAATTTGAATTTTAATAGCGGTTTTGCAGGAGCATACGGTTTCAGGATAAAAGGTTATGAGAATAAAGGGCTTGGGATAAAAACTGTCGCAGGTTTCCAGCATATAAGCGTTCATCCTCCCACGGCGTCTCCGGCAGGCGATAATCACAGGGTAATTATAGATGACTGGCAGGGTTCGGCGCTGGTATCAAAGGATATGGGCAATCTGACGCCTTATGCCGGCGCCAGATACGGGACAGTCGATTATATAAAATGGGTGAATGAACATGACAGGAAGCGCATAAAGTCTGAAAAGATGTTCGGAGCTGTAATCGGGTTTGATTATCTGGTCAGGAAAGACACCAGGCTTAACATAGAATGCGATTTTCTTGACGGGGAAGAGCTTAGCATAGGCATAAGCAGGGATTTTTAAGTGTAAGCGGTAAGTATTTTCGTAAAAGCGTTTTTCAGGTAATATATTTCAGGGTTTTTGTAACTTTTTCTTATATATTTTTCAGCTTCACTCAGGTCTTCAAAAAATAAAAACGGAAGACCTTTATTTTTATAAAAGCCGGCATTTTTTGATATAAATCCTAATTTTGCTTTTTTGAGGGCTTTTGCAACCATGTAAGCCCTGTGTTCCCCCGCAAGGCAGCCGCTTTTCTTGATTTCATTTATAAGTTTATCAGGATTTTTCATTCCAAGCATCTTTTTCATAAAGCGTTTTTCGCCGAGGCCTTTTCCGAAGCCTTCTTCCAGCCCTGCTTTCACAAGTATGAGGGATGTATTTTTTATAGCGGGGCTTCTGGTATCAGCTACATAATTGAATACGCGGGATGCCTGGTATATATTTGCGCTTTTTCCTGCAGGGGCGCCGCATATCACCGCGTCAAATAGCTTAGCCACCTTTTTTTCAAAAATCTTTTTGGAGTAATTGACGGCATTCCTGAAAGAGGCTCCCGGGCTGCCTTTAAATATTTTCAGGATATTGCCTTTGTCGTCATTTACTATATTTATGGAATATTTTATGGGCAGCATGGAAATAACTTCCTGTATAAAATCCTGAAACGGGTTATTTTTCAGATTTGTTATTTTAGTGCCGGGAGAATCCAAAAATCTCGGATGATGGGTGTAATTTATCGTCTTTTCCCCGGCCAGGCCTATCGCGACCACCTTTACGCCTCCGCTGTAGCCTGCGTAAAGATGCGGCTCTACGACGCCGACTGTTATTATGACGTCGGCTTCTTTTAGTTTTTTATTAAGCCAGACAGGCGCCCCGGTTTTTGATTTGCCGAAATACAACGCATCTTTGTAATCATGGGCTGATATTTTTATTTTTTCTGCGATATTGCCAAGATTGTCCCTGATTTCTTTTTTAGTGGGCGCCCTGTGAAGCCCGGTGGCGATTAGTATTTCCGCGCCGCTATTGTCTTTTAAAAGCGCGGGAAGGATCTTTTTTAGATGCGCTTCGCGCGTAAAATCAGGCACAGCTATTATAGTTTTCATATTTTATATTTTTGTTATCCCGGTTTTATATTTTTGTCATTCCCGCGAAAGCGGGAATCCATTTTTTTAAGATATAATATCAGCATATAAATCTTTCCAGCATAGGTTAGATTGTTCTATCAGTTCTATTTTCCATTGCCTGTTCCATTTTTTTATTCGTTTTTCTCTGGTAATAGCTTCTATTGCGCTATTAAATATCTCATAATGTACTAATATATTAACGTTATATTTTTTAGTAAAACCGTCAACAAGTTTATTTTTATGTTCGTATACTCTTTTTATCAAATTCTCCGTTATTTCAGTGTACAAAGTTCCGTTTCTTCTGCTAGCTAAGATGTATACGTAATATTCTTTCATGTAATTTTTAGATTCCCGTTTTCACGGGAATGACATGCTAAAAAATAAAATTATCTTAACAGTTCCTTTGGGAATATATTATCGAGCCCCAATATGCATGAAGGGTCCAGCGATTTTTTAAGAAGGGCCATCTGTTTCAGGTTGTCTTTCCCGTACATTATTTCCAGGAATCGGTGTTTTAATTTTCCTATGCCGTGTTCCGCCGATACAGTGCCGCCCAGGCTTATTGCTTTTTTTACAAACTCCGCATACGTGTCGCGGCTCTTTTTAAATTCTTCCTCTGTTTTGGGCAGCATATTCACATGCATGTGGCTTTCGCCTATGTGGCCGAATATGACGTAATATATATTTGAGGATTTTAATTTGTCATGATAAAAATCCAGCATCTCCTTGAATCTATTGTCAGGTACGGCTATGTCTGTGCCGACCTTCGGCATTTTATTTTTTTTCACGATCTCGTTCACGGAATCAGGCAGGGCGTGCCTTAATTCTTTTAATTTCACCCTTTCTTTGTCAGAATCGGCAAAATACGAGTCTTCCAGGAGCGCGTTATGTTTTTCAAGCAGTTTAGTCCAGGAGTCTATGAGACTGGACTCAGATTCTTTTTTGTAATCCTGTTCAAAATATATAAGGCCTTTTGCAGAAAGGGGTATGTTCGGGTATTTTACCCTCAATAGCGACAGGGAATGGCTGTCCATGTATTCTAAAGACATGGCGTTAAACTTTTTGGCGTCATCTACAAAATTTATAGCGTCATCTTCTGAAGCGAAGAAGCTGAAAAAACTCATTATCTCTTCAGGCTTTCTGCCGAGCGCTATTTCAGCTTCTAGTATAAAGCCTAGAGTTCCTTCGTGGCCTATAAACAGGTCCACAAGGTCCATGCCGTCTTTTACATAGTAACCCGCAGCTGTTTTTATCTGCGGCATGGAATAATCAGGGATCCTTATTTTTATTTCCCTGTCTTTTAATTTGATCGGAAAAAGGCCGCCTTTTTTTAAAAAATAATCCCCGCGTTTTATATCAATAATATCTCCGGTGGCGAGGAGCATCCTCAACCTTTTTATATAATTGCGCGTAGGGCCGTATTTAAAGCCTTTTGCGCCTGAGGCATTTGTGGATATAGTGCCGCCCAGAAATGCGTTCGGCTCTGTGGGGTCAGGCAAATAAGTAAGGCCTTTTTTTGAAAGTTGCGTGTCCAGGTCAGAAAGCCTTACCCCCGGCTGGAGCGTTGCGGTAAAGTTTTTTTCATTTATGTCTATTATTTTATTAAGATTCTCTGTGGCAATGACCCATCCTCCGAAGGGAATCCTTGCGCCTGTCACGCCTGTGCCGCCTCCGGATATTGTAACAGGGGTATTTTTGGCGGATGCCTCGAGCAGTATTTCCATGATTTCTTTTTCGTCCTCAGGCACTATGACCCTGTCGGCATAACCGCCCAGAAGGCCTGAATAGTCTTCAAAATATCCCTTGATAATATCAATATCTCTCTTTATAATCATAACTATAATCTACCATATACAATAGATAAAGTAAACATGGACAATATATTAAGCGTATTAATCGGGCTGGTATCAGGGATATCCTCAGGATTTTTCGGGATAGGAGGGGCTATAATATTAATCCCTGTGCTTTTGTATACGTTCAAATTCTCCCAGCATTTGGCCCAGGGCACAGCCCTTGCCTCGCTGCTTTTACCCGTGGGGATCCTGGCCGTGATAAAATATTACAAGTCAGGAGACGTGAATATAAAGGTAGCTTTATTTGTAGCCCTCGGGTTTATTATAGGAGGTTTTATAGGCGCAACTCTTATGCAGGGCATTCCCAGCCCTATACTTAAAAAAATATTCGCAGTTATGCTTTTATTTATTTCTATATACATGTTATTGGGTAAATGAACGATATCAAAGAAATAATAAAGATTTTAAAAAACCAATATCCTGAAGCGAAAATAGCGCTTAGATTTAAGAATACCTGGCAGCTCCTGGTAGCTACCATCCTTTCAGCGCAGTGCACTGATGTGAGGGTAAACCTGGTAACGCCTGTATTGTTTAAGAAATATAAGAAAGTGGCTGATTTTGCAAAAGCCGATGTTAAGGAATTTGAAAAAGATATCTATTCGACAGGGTTTTACAAAAATAAAGCAAAAGGCATTATAGGCTCCGCGAGGAAAATTTTAAATGAGTTTAAAGGCAAAGTGCCGCGGACAATGGAGGAACTGACGAGCCTGCCGGGCATAGGCAGGAAGACGGCGAATGTTATTTTATCGTCAGGATTCGGGATTACGGCAGGCGTGGTGGTTGATACCCACGTAAGAAGGTTGTCGCAGCGGCTTGGTTTAACAAAAAATACAGATCCCGGTAAGATAGAAGAGGATCTCATGGAATTGGTTCCGGCCAAAGACTGGGGCATAGTCTCACACCTTCTGATTTTACACGGGAGAAAGATCTGTAATGCGAGAAAGCCGCTTTGCGCTGAATGCAGGATAAATAAATTATGCCTGTCAGCTTTTAAAGGAAAAACATGATATCCTCAAACCCTTTTACTCCTCAATCCGGCTGGGAGCCGAAAATATTCGGCGGCAGGAATCCGGAATTAGAGATCTTTAAATCAAACCTGGATGATGCGGTTAGCGCAAGGCCGAGCCATCTGGTTGTCTTGGGGGAATGGGGAGCAGGGAAGACGTCTTTACTGAAACAATTCAGGCGCATAAGCCAGGAAAACGGATTTCCTGCCGCCTTTTGCGCTATTTCCAGATTTACAGAAAAAAATAAAGCCCTGGACGCCATCCATCTGATAGCAGAAGAGATGGTTATGGGTTTTCCGAAAATAGACGCGGTCCAAAAAGATCTCCTGGACCTGTTTGCCAAAAGAAAATCTTTATCCAATGCCCAGGTCCAGTTTACAAAATTCCTGCGCGAGTTATGGAAGGCGCTTGATACAAAACTGGCGGTTGTGCTCCTGGATGACACCCAGAATCTCATGGAGGTATCGAATACCATAGATATCCTGAGAGCTGTTTTAAGCAGCGATGATATTATAAAGGAAACGAGATTTTTGTTTGTGCTTTCATCCACGCCTATGGGCTGGGCAGCTTTTATAGATAAACATGACCCCGTGGGAAGATTTTTCAGAAAAAGGCTGAGCGTAGAAAATCTGAAAGAACCGGAGGTCATGGGCACCATAGACAAGACCCTGAAAGGCACGGGCGTGGTTTTTGACGAAGCAATAAGGAAAAATATATTCGAATACACCCTTGGCCATCCCTATGAAGTCCAGCTTTTGGCCAGCCATCTTTATGACAGCCAGATAGAAGGAAACGTGAAGCCCCGGGCATGGGACAGCGTTTTAAGCAGCACATTGAAAGAGCTGGGCAGGGATTACTTTGAATATCTTCTGTCAAAGGCCAGCGACAGGGAGAAGGATTTATTGAAGATATTGGCCGAAGAGAAAAAGCCGGTAACGATCAAGGATTTTACCACAATGATGATAGTCGGTAAACGCGCCAAAAAATTCCCCATAGCGAATATAAAGAATTTTCTCTACCGCCTGGAAGAAAAAGGGCTTGTAAAAAGATCTGATGGGGCGGGTTTTTATATACAGGACCTGATGTTTGCGGAATTCATAGCGAGATTTGCCTCCGAATAATTTTATTGACAATAAACAGGCTCAAATATATCATACTTGGATAATTTAACCCGGAGGATTATATGAAAGTAAGAGTAGATGAGGATTTGTGCGTTGGGTGCGGGCTGTGCGTTAATACCTGCCCTGATATTTTTGTGATGAAGGACGATAAGGCAATCACGAAAGTAAGCGTGGTTCCTGCCGCGAGCGAAGAAAGCGCAAAGCAGTCTAAAGATGAATGCCCTGTCGAGGCGATAATTATAGACTGATAAGTTGTATTATTTTTTAACCCTGATTTTCCTTTTCCCCCAGGCAATCTTTACAAGTATCGCTAGCGCGATAAATATCCCCAGGAGCATAAGCCTTGTGCCCAATATATAAGGCTTATCGCCCTGGGAAATATTTTTCATCAATATCGTGGAAATGCCTTCCTGATACATCCAGAAACCCAGTATTAGAAATAAGAATACAGGCGTTACGTACCTTATTATAAATTTATATATTTCAGGCACTCGCATATCCGCGCCGTGGTGTATTTCCTCCCAGGCCTTTTCAATTCCGAATATCCAGCCGAAAAGGACAATCTCTACGGTTGCGAATAATACCAGGCAGAAAGTGCCTCCCCAGAAATCCAGCTCGTTCACTACCCCGTTTTTCAAAAAGAATATCGCAGGCTGGCATAGGATAAAACTGGCAATGCCGAAAATAATGACGGCTTTTTTCTTGGAGATGTTGAATTCATCTTCCAGAAAGGTTATGCTGGGCTGCGCCAGGGATATGGAAGAGGTGATTCCCGCGAGGAACAAAAGCAAAAACCAGATGCACCCGAAAAACGCACCCAGGTTTATCTTCTGGAATATCAAAGGCATTGTGATAAAGCTTAGATTGAACGCCCCGCCTTTTGCAATCGTCTGGATCTCGACAGGTCCGAAAAACGCGAATGCGACCGGTATTATGATAGAGGATCCGAGTATCACTTCCGCGAATTCATTCGCGCTGGCGGATGTGAGGCCTGAAAGCACTACATCGTCAGTTTTCTTCAGGTAGCTTGCGTAAGTGAGTATCACGCCTATGCCTACGCTCAATGTAAAAAATATCTGGCCTGCTGCCGCGAGCCAGACCTTGGCGCTCTTTAGGGCGCTGAAATCAGGGTTCCATAAAAACCCAAGGCCGTTTGTTATATTCCAGTCTGGTTTCATGGGATCAGGCGAGCCGAATGTCAATGCCCTTACGGCCAGTATTATCCCGAATACACAAAGGCTCGGAAGGGCGATTCTGCATAATTTTTCAATCCCGCCTGAGATGCCTTTATATATGACAAACATGTTGAGGCAAAACGTGATAAGGAAAAATGCATAAGCGCACTGCATGCCGGAAAAGAAATTATTTTTTTCAATACCCTGAAAACCTTTTAGAAACGATACCATGCTGCCCTGGGTTGTTGCCTGGCCGTATTTTTCCGCTACTGAGAAAAAGGCGTATGCGAATGTCCATGATTCTATATAGGTATAGTAAATAAATATTACAAGAGGGCCGAATATCCCGATTATCCCGAAATATTTTATGAACCTGTTTTTTGTCCACATGTTATGGAAGATCCCGGGCGCAGTGCCGTGGCCGAATCCTCCGCCGAAACGGCCGATGGTCCATTCCACCCACATTAGAGGTATGCCGAGAAGAAGGAGGGATATGAAATACGGGATCATGAATGCCCCGCCGCCGTTCTGGCTGGCCTGGACAGGAAAACGCAGGAAGTTCCCAAGGCCTATCGCGCTTCCCGCAACAGCCATTATGATTCCGAGTTTAGACTTCCATGTTTCCCTGGTTTTCATATAGAAAAATTATACTCAATTATAATACATCTGTCAAATACAGACTCTCATAGTGAAGTAGACGTCTTTGGGTAAGAGTGTTATAATATCCTGCAATAGATAAAGGGGGTTTATATGAAAAAATCATTAGGCGCTAAAGCGCTTCTGTTTACTACGCCTACCTGGATTATAGGCACGTATGATAAGAACGGGAAACCAAACGGCGCAGCTGTTGCGTGGGGAGGCATTGTTTGCTCCAAACCGCCCTCAGTGGGCATATCTTTAAGAAAGGCGACTTATTCTTACGGGAATATCATGGATAAAAAGGCCTTCACAGTCAACGTCCCTTCCGAAAAATACATCAAAGAAGCGGATTATTTCGGTATTGTTTCCGGAAGGAATGAAGATAAGTTTGCCAAAACAAAACTGACCCCGGTAAAAAGCGATCTTGTAGACGCGCCTTATATAAAGGAGTTTTCTCTTATTTTAGAATGCAGGGTTACTAGTGCAATTGAGATAGGCCTGCATACGCAGTTTATAGGCGAGATATTGGATGTAAAATGCGAGGAGAGCGCGCTCGGGAAAAACGAACTTCCTGATATTGAAAAGATAAGGCCTATATTATACGATCCGGAGATTTGCGCTTATCACGGCATAGGCAAATACCTGGGCGACGCTTTTTCAATCGGCAGAACGCTGTAGAAATAGATTATGGAAGATTTCGAGAAATTTTATAAAGAATTAAACATAGAGCAAAAAAAGGCGGTAGATACTATTGAAGGCCCGGTGCTGGTTCTGGCAGGGCCGGGTACAGGAAAGACCCAGATACTTTCTATCCGCGCCGCGAATATAATACGCCGGAAAAAAGCCCTTCCTGAAAATATCCTTATACTTACATACACAAATCCCGCGGTAAAAACAATGAAAGAGCGGCTCGCAAAAATCATAGGATTTGAAGGGTATGATGTCCACGTGTCGACATTCCACAGTTTTGCTAATGCGATCCTTATGGATTCTGAAGAGGCTGCCAATTATATCCAGGAAAGGGTGCAGATAGAAGATATAGACCAGATAAAGGCGCTGGAATATATTTTAGACCATAGCCAGGGCATTTCTGAAATAAGGCCTTTTAACGCCCCGTACCACTATATCAAAGACATAAAGAAAAGGATAAGCGACCTTAAAAGAGAAGGCGTCAGCCCGGGAGAATTCCTGAAATACGTAAAGACATTGACCCCCGACGGCGCGCATATAGAGGAAAAACATATCCCCAGGATAAAAGCGCTCGCTATTATCTATGACCAGTACGAAAAACTCAAAATAAGCGGAAATAAAGATGTGTTTGACGAGCGGGGCAGGTATGATTATGACGATATGATAATGATGGCCGTTGATGCCTTAAACAAAGAGAGCGTTTTAAAGAAAAAATATCAGGAGCAGTATAAATTTTTTATGGTGGACGAGTTTCAGGATACAAACGGCGCCCAGCTTAAATTATTATTTTCTATATTAAAGGGAAACAGCCCCAATGTATGCTGCGTAGGGGACGATGACCAGTCTATATACAGGTTTCAGGGCGCCAGCGTCGGTAATTTTAGAGAGTTTAAAAAGAAATTCAAGGATCTGGAAACTATATCCTTGAGAAGTAATTACCGGTCTACAAAAGAGATAATAGGCCTGGTAGAGTCTTTGATAAAAGAAGTGCCTGTGGAGGAGAGGACCGGGGATAAACAGCTGGTAAATGTAAAAGACTTTAAAGATAAATCGATAGATTACTATGAATTTACGAAAGAATCCGAAGAGCTGGACTTTATTGTAAAAAAGGTCAGGGAGCTCAAGGAGCAGATAGAGTCTTCAAAAGACGTCAGTCCGGAAGAAAAAGAAAATCCATACAATAGCATAGCGATTTTAGTGAGAAGAAGGGATTTGATATTAAGGATCATAGATAAATTTTTACAGGCGGGGATTCCATACGCTACCGACGGCAAAGAAGATATACGGCCCGAGCCGCGGGTCAGGCAGATGCTGGATGTCCTGGAATTTGCTGGCATGGATCCGGAAAATTACGAAGACAGGGACAGGATTTTGTATAAGATCCTCACGGCCGATTACTTTAAGATCCCGCTCGTAGATGTGCTGGGCCTTATATCCAGGGTGAATAAGAAGAAAAGGAACAAGCTAGACGCTAAGATTTTATTGGAACTTTTAAATTCCGCTGACTTATCAGCGCCTCTGAAAAATGCCGGGGATATAATAAAAAAGCTTATAGATAACGCGCAGTACAAGCCGGCGCATACAGTATTGTTGGAATATATAGAAGAAGCCGGTATCTATAAGTTTATTTTGGAAAAATATGATAAATCCGATGTGGTGAGGATCAGGGAGCTGAGGGCGCTTTCATCTTTTGTCAACAAGGTAAAGAGTTCCGACCTGTCAAAACCAGGCCTGACACTAAAGGATTTTATAGAAGATATAAGAACAATGAATGAACATGGCATGCCGCTTGAAGGAGATCTTGTGACAATGACTCAGAACGGTGTCAGGATATTCACGGCGCATGGTTCCAAGGGCCGGGAATTTCACAGCGTCATAATCCCGTTTTGCCTGCAGGATAAAAGCTGGCCTATAAAATCCAGGACAGATGCGATTCCTTTTCCGCCCGAGCTGATAAAATCAATAGAGAAGACCCCGGATAAAGAAAGAGTCAAAGAACTTATGTTTCATGACGAAACGAGGCTTTTTTACGTGGCTGTATCAAGGGCGAAAAGTAATATTATTTTTACGGCCAGCCCTGATGAAAGCGCTGTTTCCAGCGCGTTTCTATACAGGCTCGGCATAAAGCCGAAAACGCTCAACTTAAAAGAAGAAGATATCCTTGCGAGCTTTCTTGAGAAAACAAATCTCATGGAGCCTTTTATCGGGACCGAAGAGGTCCTGGCCGACATGGTAAAAGACATGCCCTTAAACCCCACAAGCCTGGATAATTATCTCAGGTGCAGGCGCAAATTCCTTTACGATAACGTGCTGATGCTCCCTTCGGCAAAGAAGCAGAGCCTCATGTTCGGCAACGCAGTGCACGCCGGCCTGGAAAGTTTATACAGGGAATATGTCAGGATAAAGAAATTTCCTGATTTCCAGTTTTTCAGGGAAAAATTCCTGGAGGCGCTGAAGTTCCAGGGGCCGGAAAAGGCCGTGGAATTAAGGTGCAAGGAACAATTCGAAGGCCTCAGGAAATATCACGCCGGCTCTTCCAAAAATCCCATAAAGCCTATCGGCCTGGAAAACAGGATGCCCGTCAATATAGATGGCATTATCTTTACCGGTAAATACGATAAATTGGAATTAGAAGACGAGAAAAATAATCTTGCGAGGGTTGTTGATTATAAAACAGGCGAGCCCAATAAACACGCGAAGGGGATTCTTGGGGCGGGAAGCCTTGAAGGCGAAGAGTGCGACAGTTACCTGAGGCAGCTGGTGTGCTATAAGCTTTTATACGAACGGGATAAAACCCGGCAGGATAAATCTATGATTGTGAGCCACGGGGTGCTTGTCTTTGTCCAGCCCGCGAAAAAGGATTTAAGAAAATACGGGATAAAACAGGGCGAGCCGACAGAATTCAAAGTCGCGCTTACAGGAGACATGGTGGATGAAATGACAGGCATTATAAAAAATACGTGGAGAAATATACAGGACCTGAGTTTTGAAAAGCTTCCGGAGCGCGATAAGGATAAATGCGCTAACTGCGACTTCGACCGCATATGCTGGGAATAGGGTGGTAGGAGAGCTTGGAGATCCGCAGGTTTTCCAGGCCTGAATCGTCCATGGTGTTGATGTATTTATAGCGAGTCATTTCCCTGCAGAATTCCCTGAAAATAAATTCCGAAATACCTTTGAATTTTAAATTGCAGACTTCCAGCAACACGCAAAACATATCTTTTGTGATCTCGAATCCAAACGTATAAGCCGCGATTTTCCCCCTTATCTTTATTACCCTCCCTGTCAGGCAGAGCTCTTTGAAATTTTCCATGGCAAGTTTATGGCCGGAAAAAATGTCTTCCAGGAGCTTATGGTAGTAAAGGTCTGAAAATGCTTTTTTCCTCCCCAGAGACCATTTAGAGAAAAGCTTGAGGCAATCATTCTTCATGCTTTGTTTATAGGGAAGGTATTGAAACTTATAATTTTTTGCAAAGTAATTGCAACTAGCTCTTTTGTGTTTATATTTATTGCCTTTAAGTTCACTAACGGCTTTAGTGAGATATGTATAGTCAGGAAATTTTTTAAGGGAATTGAAATCCATGTAGCCGAAATCTGTTTCCAGCAGTATTTCAAGATCATCACCGGTTTTCTTCCACCAAACAGGATTTTTTTCTTTCCAGATGTATAGATTTACAAAATTACTGCCGGAATCAGGGGCTTCTATTTTCTCAAAGAAGCTGTCAAACTCCGGCTTGTCCTCCGAAGAGATTTCTTTAAATCCGTTTTTCTCAGGATTATTTACGATCAGTTTCGTGAGGGTGTCCAAACAGGAAAATTGCGCGACATCTTCCTGAAAATTTCCTATAAAAGCGGGATTTTTGGCTATTAAAGAAGCAAAGTCTTTTTGCTCCAGCAAATCAACCAGATAATGGAAATAATTTTTTATAGAATCCTCGTAAGCCGGATTTACGCTGACAGGGCATTTTTTATCTATTCCCAGGATAATTCTTTCCCGTTTTTCATCAAACATTATCGCGAAAGGATACAGCCTGCAGTCCAGGGGCCTTTTTGAGTAGATAGAGCATTTTTTATTTTTGGTTTTGAAAAAAGGACAAATATAAATATCCCCGCAAGGTTTTAATTTTACCCTGCCGGGCTTTATTTCATGAGGCAGAAAAACCGGGGCCAGGCCGGCATCTTCATCAGGGAACCTGCAGCACACATCGCATGAAAGGCAAATCTTTGAGGGTATAATTTGCTTTAGCACATGTGTATTTTATCACTAAAATCTTCACTTTGTAATACTTTTAATATTGAATAACATTAATTGATATAGCCAGCCCTGGCAGGCCTACGAAAAGACGCTCGTCTGCCCCAGCGTGGCGTCCTTCGCTCCGCGCCGATTCTCGCTCGTCCTGCGGCAGCTGGGGTCTGAGGCACATTAGAAAAATTTCGGCAAAAGTCCGCAAGGAATTACGACGAAGTTTTTATACCGTCAAGACTGCCTTCGGTATAAAAAATGAGCCGTAAGCCGTAGCGGACGGCGAAATTATTTCAGCGCCGAATGGCCCCAGCTACCGCAGGACACCGTGCCCGCTCGAATCGGCGAGGCTTTTCTCAAAACCTGCTAGGGCTGACTATTAAAGATGCATTACCTATTTATTCAAATAACATACTAAAACCTTCACTTTACATTGATTTTTTGATATAATAGCCAAAAATCAAAAGGGGGAGAAGCATGGGAGCCAAAATCTATCTTATTGTATCTATCCTGGCAATAGTATCTTTTTGCGGATGCAATATTGTGCCTAAATCGGTTCAGTATCAGAGGGAGGAAGAAAAGCTGGTAGGCAGCATTGATATCATTAATCCAAAAATTGAAGAGATACAGGTCATTTTGCAGAACGAGGGATATGTGCCCGGTAATACCGACGGCAGGATGGGCAAAGAAACACGCGATGCGATAAAGATATACCAGGAATCCATCGGTGTGAAAAGCACGGGTTATATAGATAAAATTACCCTGATGCAGCTGGAGGAGACAAGAAGGACAAAAGAAATCCTGGAGTCTAAAAAAGATTACGTTTCAAAGATAAGGTCTGCCAGGCAGGATGACTCTTCAAAGGCGGAATTCAGGCCAACCACAAAAGAGATACAGCAGGCCCTGAAAAACGCGGGCTTTGATCCGGGCTCATTGGACGGCAAGATAGGGCCAAGGACCCGGCAGGCAATAAAAGATTTCCAGAAGTCAAAAGGCCTTGTGCCTGACGGAGTGGTGGGGCCGAAGACTTGGAATTTGCTCAGTAAGAATCTATAAAGGTATTGACAAGGGCAGCCTTAAATGGTATAAATAGGTGTATTAAAACAAGAAGGAGGGGTAAGAAATGGGAAAATACATAACAGTACTTGGCGGCCTGATAAGTATCATCGTTGGTATTTGGGGGCTTATAACGTGGTGGTATAGTTTTGTAATGCTCTTGAAAGGCTGTGTTCCGCCGATATTAATATTAGGCGGCCTGGCTGCTCTTTTTGCAGGCATCAGCGAGATAAAAGATTGCATGCAGGCAAAGAAGGAAGAAGCTAAGAATAAAGAAGAGAAAAAATAAGTTTTTGATAATATTATATTAATAGAAGAAGAGCCCTGTAATCTTGGGGCTCTCTTCATTTGTATTGTATGCTAACACGAAGGCGGTAATTATGAATTATTTTAAAACAGGTTTGTTGCTGGTAGTCCTGACCATGATTTTTGTGCTCGTAGGCGGATATCTTGGGGGCCAACAGGGCGCCACATACGCGTTTGCGCTTGCTTTTATAATGAACATGATTTCATACTGGTTCAGCGACAAGATAGTACTGGCGATGTACGGCGCTAAAGAGACGGATATTAAAGAAGTGCCTGAATTATATAATATAGTAAAGGAGTTGGCGGTATCTGCTAAAATGCCCATGCCCAGGGTTTATATAACTTCGCAGAATACGCCCAACGCATTTGCCACAGGAAGGTCTCCGAAACATTCCGCTGTCTGCGTGACCCAGGGCATATTGAATATTTTAGACAGGGAAGAATTAAAAGGCGTTATAGCCCACGAACTTTCGCATATAAAAAACAGAGATACCCTTATCATGACTGTGGCAGCCACTATTGCAGGCGCAATCACGATGATTGCCAACTGGGCAAGATGGGCGGCTATATTCGGAACCAGAGGCTCCAGGGGCAGGGGAGGAAACGGCATAGGCATGTTAGTTATGTTTATAGTGGCGCCTATAGCTGCCATGCTTATACAGCTCGCGATTTCAAGATCCAGGGAATATTCCGCGGATAAAAGAGGCGCTATGATAGCAGGTACGCCTATGGGACTCAGCGCCGCGCTTTTAAAATTAGAAAAAGGCAATAAAGTCCATCCGATGAACGCAAACCAGACAACCGCTCATTTGTTTATAGTAAATCCTTTAAGCTCAGGAGGCCTTGCTGCGCTTTTCAGCACGCATCCGCCTATAAAAGAAAGGGTAAAGAGATTAGAAAATATGACAATTTAACAGGAGGTGCGCATGACAGATTTTAACCCTAAGTACGGCCAGGACATAAGACAGATAAACGACAAGGTTAAAGAATCAAGCCTTTTTATTCAGGAAATCACGCAGGAATTATCCAGGGTCATAGTCGGCCAGCGCTATCTTGTGGACAGGCTGATAATCGCCCTCCTTGCAAACGGGCATATTTTAATAGAAGGCGTGCCGGGCCTTGCTAAAACGCTTGCCGTAAAAACCCTTTCCAGATGTATCCAGACAAAATTCCAGCGCATTCAATTTACCCCGGATTTATTACCCGCGGACCTAATAGGCACCCTTGTCTATAATCCAAAAGACGGGGCATTCACTACAAAAAAAGGCCCTATATTTTCAAATCTTATACTTGCAGATGAGATCAATAGAGCGCCCGCAAAGGTGCAGAGCGCGCTTCTGGAAGCAATGCAGGAGAGGCAGGTTACAATAGGGGAAAACACGTATCCTCTGGAAGAGCCTTTTCTTGTTTTGGCCACTCAGAATCCGATAGAACAGGAAGGAACATATCCTCTGCCCGAAGCGCAGGTTGACAGGTTTATGCTGAAAATAAAAATAGAATATCCGGATAAGATTGAAGAAAAAGAAATTATGGAACGCATGGCAGGACATAACCCGAGCGAGGTGAAGGCTGTAGTTTCTCCCAGAGATATTTTAAAAGCGAGAGAGATCGTGAACCAGATTTACATGGACGATAAGGTAAAGGATTATATAGTGGATATTGTTTATGCTACGCGCACGCCGGAGGCGTACAATCTTGATATAAAAAATTTTATTGCTTATGGCGCATCCCCCAGGGCGTCCATATACCTCAATATAGCTTCCAAGGCTCACGCATTTATCCGCGGAAGAGGCTATGTAACGCCTGAGGACATAAAGGCGGTAGGCATGGATATTTTAAGGCACCGGGTCATCCTGACTTACGAAGCAGAGGCCGAAGAGATGACCAGCGAGAATATCGTTAAGAAGGTCTTTGATGAAATAGAAGTTCCATGATCCCGAAAGAAATCCTAAAAAAAGTAAGGCAGATTGAAATCCGCACCGGAAGGCTTGTGAATGATGTCTTTGCCGGGGAGTACGAGTCCGTATTCAAAGGCAGGGGCATGGAGTTCCATGAAGTCCGGGAATACGTGCCGGGTGATGACATCCGCTCCATTGACTGGAACGTGACCGCGCGCTCAGGCCATCCTTATGTCAAAAAATTCGTAGAAGAAAGAGAGCTTACGGTAATTATCATGGCTGATATGAGCGGTTCCGGAAATTTCGGCACCAGGAATAAAATGAAGACGGAACTGATGGCGGAGATAGGAGCGGTATTATCTTTCAGCGCTGTAAAAAATAACGATAAGGTGGGATTGCTGTTATTTACCGATAAGGTTGAAAAATTTATCCCGCCTAAAAAAGGCAGGCCGCATGTATTGAGGGTTATAAGAGAGCTTTTGTATTATAAGCCTGAATCAAGTAAGACATCGATCGGTTCAGCTGTTGAATATCTTGGGAAGGTTTTAAAAAAAAGAGCGGTGGTTTTTCTTATCTCTGATTTTATGGATACGGGATACGAGAAGCTCCTGGGAATCCTCAATAAGCGGCACGATATTGTAGGTATCTCTATCTCTGACCCGAGAGAAAAGGATATGCCTGATATAGGCCTTGTAAAATTTGAGGATGCGGAGACAGGGGAAATCCTGTATCTGGATACATCAGATGATTTGTTAAGGAAAGAGCTTGCGAAAAAAAGATCGGATCTCCTGAATGCAAGAAACAGGGCATTTCGGTCCATCGGAGTTGACTCTATAAATATATCCACCGACAAGCCGTACATAAATCCGTTGATAATTTTTTTCAGGATGCGGGCTAAAAGATTTAGATGAATATCGGAGTCCGACTCCCATAGGGAGTCGGACTCCGATATTCAAGGAGATTTAAATAATGAGAATAGAATTAAAAGTCATAGCCAGGGCCAAAAAAGAGATCGTAGAAAAGATATCGGAAAATAATTACAGGATAAAGGTATCCAGCCCTCCTGAAAAAGGAAAAGCCAATAAAAGGATAATAGAGCTTTTGGCGCTTGAGTTTGGGGTAAAAAAACAGGACATAAAAATCATATCAGGCGAAGCCAGTAATAGAAAAATATTAGAGATAAACATATGAATGATATAAGGCCTTTGAAAGATGTTTTTGACATAAAAGGGGCGTTTCCCGGTCTCCGGTTCATTATTTTAATTTTAATAGCGCTGGCTATCGCGGCATTTATTTATTTTAAGAAGAAAAAAATTGCCGAAGCAAAACCTATTTTGATTCAGAAATCTCCTGAGGGCATCGCGAAAGATGCCCTGAGGCTTCTCTTGGAAATGAATCTGATAGAAAAAGGCCTGATCAAAGAATATTATATAAGGCTTTCGGATATTATCCGCGCGTATATAGAAAACAGACATAAGATATCCGCCATGGACAGGACTACGTGGGAACTTTATCAGGAGATGAGGTCGAAGAGGATAGAACGCATGCGCGTAGACAATATAAATGATTTCCTTGAAGATTGCGACATGGTAAAGTTTGCAAAATATACGCCGGATAAAAAAGAAATAGAAGACTCGTATAAAAAAGCAGCGGAGCTTATAAGCATAACCGCCCCTAAAACTACAGCATGAGATTTGCTAATCCATTATTTTTAATATTGCTTGGCATTATTCCTTTGTTGGTCTGGGATTATTTCAGACGGGCTGGGTTACGCGAGGCGGGCATTGTCTTTTCAGACATAGCTATCCCGAAGAATATACGGCCCGGGTTTCGCGTGAAACACAGGCACGCCCCGATGGTATTAAGGATGGCGGCTATTTTTATTTTTGTACTGGCGCTCGCCAGGCCTCAGGCAGGACAGAAAGAGGAAGAGATAATCACGCAGGGCATTGATATTATGCTTACCCTTGATATATCAGGCAGTATGAAAGCGGAAGATTTCAGCCCGCAGAACAGGCTGGACGCCGCAAAAGATGTGCTGAGGGAATTTATAAAGTCCAGGCGTAACGACAGGATAGGGATGGTGGTATTTTCAAGATATAGTTTTACCCAGTGCCCGCTTACTCTTGATTACGGCGCGCTTTCAGGGCTTCTGGACAAAGTAGCTATAGGCATGATAGAAGACGGCACTGCCATAGGGATGGCAATTGCCAATGCCGTAAACAGGCTCAGGGATTCTAGCGTAAAAACCAGGATAATAATACTTTTAACAGATGGGGTTAATAATGCGGGTAAGATCGATCCTCTTACCGCAGCCAAAGCGGCAAAGGCGCTAGGAATAAAGATATACACCATAGGAGCTGGCAAACCAGGCGGCGCAATGTACTCGGTGGAAGATCCTGTTTTCGGGAAAAGATATGTGCATATGGATACAGAGATTGATGAAGAGCTGCTTAAAAAAATTGCCGATGGAACAGGAGGATTATATTTCAGGGCAAAGGATAAAGAAGTGTTAATGGAGATATATAAGACAATAGGCCAGCTGGAAAAAACAAAGATAGAGACTAAGGAATACGCAAACTACACAGAGCTGGCAGGGTTTTTTATATTACCCGGGTTTTTGCTGATATTGCTGGAAATAGTATTGGCTAATACGCTATTCGCCAAAATCCCATAACCTATAAATTCAACATTATCGTTTTTCTAGTTGTTTGACTTGTACGTAAGGAGCATGGCATGAATTGGGGATCACCGGTATATTTGAATTTTCTTTTATTTATTCCAGCGCTGGCAGTGTTTTTTATATTTATCGGGATACAAAGGAGAAAAAAGATAGAAAGGTTCGGGGATGCGAGCCTTGTAGAAAAGCTTTCTTTTTCAAAAAGCCATGCCAGGGAAAACCTAAGGAAGGTTTTGATAGTCATTGTTTTAAGTTTTCTTATACTGGCTTTGGCCAGGCCTCAGATAGGCGCGAAGCTTACCATGGCAAAGCGGTACGGGGTTGATATTCTGGTCGCGGTGGATACCTCTTCAAGCATGCTGGCCCAGGATATAAAACCAAACCGCCTGGAAAAGGCAAAGCTTGAAATCAGCTCTTTTATAGATAAATTCAAAGGAGACAGGGTGGGCATCCTGACATTTGCAGGTGATAGTTTTATGCAATGCCCGCTCACGCTGGACTATGGCGCGGCAAAGATGTTTCTGAGCGTGATAGAACCGGGCATAATGCCGAAACCAGGCACTGCGATAGGAGAAGCTATCAGCTCAGCTGTCAAAGGATTTTCCAAAAAAGAAAGAAAGTATAAAGTTATGGTGCTTCTTACAGACGGGGAAGACCACGATACAAATCCCATAGGCGCAGCTAATGAGGCAAAAAAAGACGGTATTATAATATACACGATAGGGATAGGCACTAAAAAAGGGGAGCCTATACCTATTATAGATCAGGCCGGCAATATCAGCGGGTATAAAAAAGATAAACGCGGGGAAGTCGTGATGACCAGGCTGGGCGAAGAAACGCTCCGGAAGATAGCGATGATTACAGGCGGAAAATATTACCATGCAACAGCCGGAGAGTTTGAGCTGGATAAAATTTACGACGACATAGCCAGGATGGAAAAAAAAGAGCTTTCGGACAGATTGTTTACCGAGTACGAAGACAGGTTTCAGTCTTTTCTGGGCATTGCTTTTATCTTGCTGTGTATTGAATTTATAATAGGGGATAGAAAGAAGAAATGAAGATATTTTTGGCATTAGTATTTTATATTTCTGTATTGGGCTGGATGTGGGGAGATTCGCTTGCCTCGAAGAATGCCCAGGGCAATAAGCTTTATAAAGATGGCAAGGTTGATGAGGCCCTGTCAAAATGGCGCGATGCCCAGATTGACAATCCGGATAGCGACAAGCTTCACTATAATATAGGTAATGGCCTGCACGTACAGAAAAAATATGAAGACGCATTCAATAAATACGAGAAAACCCTCGATTCAAAAAATAGTGAACTTCGGTCAAAGGCGTATTATAATATTGGGAATACGCATTACAGGATGGGCAAGCTGCAGGAGGCAATAGAAGACTATAAAAAATGCCTGGAGATTAATCCTGAAGATGAAGATGCAAAGTATAATATAGAATTTATAAAGAAAAAATTAAAAGAACAGCCCAAGAAACAAAACGATCAAAAGAAAGAATCCCGGCAGGAAGAAAATAAGGATAAAGAACAGCAAAGACAAAACAAGCCTTCCGAGCGTCAGGAAGAGCAGAATAAAGAACAAAAACAATCAGAATCCAAAGAGTCAGAAAAAGACAGCCGGAAACAAGAAAAAGAAAATCAGGCTAAGCAGGAAAGCGCGCAGCAAAAAAGCCGGGAAGAAAAACAAGAAGAACGAAAATCTTCCGGAGAAGAGAAGAAAGACGAGATGTCAAAAGAGGATGCCGCGAGGCTTTTGGACGCGCTTAACGATGACGAAAAGAATTTGCAGAAAGAATTAAGAAATCAGCCTGTAGAAGGCAGGTATAGAGTGGATAAGGATTGGTAGCATGAAATATCTTTGTATTTTTTTATCGGTTTTTTTAATAGCCGTAGTTTGCCGCGCAGAGGATATTACTATATCCGCTGATGCCGATAGGCAGGAAATCACTTTAGACGGACAGGTAACCCTTACTATAACAGTATCGGGTAATATATCAAATATACCTCAGCCCGATATCCCGGATCTTAAAGGCTTTACATCTTATTCATCAGGCAGATCGCAGAATCTCTCTATTATAAATGGCCAGGTTTCAAGCTCAGTCACCTTTACCTATATATTAGTGCCTAACAATATAGGGGATTATACTGTCGGCCCGTTCAGCATCAACTACAAAGGCAATACATATTCCGCGGGAGCTATCAATATAAAAGTATTGCCCGGAAATTCCCAGGCGCAGTCGCCTTCTCAGCCCAGCGTTCAGTCTTCTGAGCCTATAGATCAGGGTTCAAACCAGCCTCAAGCCGGAAAAGAGCTTTTTATAAAAGCATATGTAGATAAACTCAGGGCATATGTAAATGAGCAGGTAACACTTACCTTTGCCTTTTATCAGGCGGTGAGTTTATTTGACAACCCTGTTTATAATCCTCCTGTCACTACCGGCTTCTGGGCAGAAGACATGCCTCCGCAGAAAAAATATTACAAGGTTATAAACGGCACAAGATACCTGGTAACAGAAATTAAAACCGCGCTCTTTGCCACAAGCCCTGGAGGATTTACCATATCACCTGCCAGGTTAGAGGCTTCGTTGGAAGACGCAGGCAGGGTTTTTCCAAAGGACCCTTTTGATATGTTTAACCAGGATCCATTCGGCATGTTCAAGGCAGGCAAGCCGATAGCGCTTCAGACAGACCCCATAGAATTGGAGATATTGCCTTTGCCTGAACAGAATAAGCCTGATGATTTCAAGGGAGATGTAGGCGATTTCGATATCTCGCTGAATGTTGATAAAAATACAGTCGAAGAAAATCAGCCCGTAAGCCTGAAAATAAAAATAAAAGGAAAAGGCAATATTAAAACAATATCTTCCCCGGGTTTGCCTGATATCCAGGGCGCCAAGCTTTACGATTCTGGAAGCTCGGAAAATATCTCAAAAGATAATTATGTGGTCCAGGGAGAAAAGGTATTTGAAAAGATGGTCATCCCGAAAAAATCCGGCAGTTTTGCTATAGGACCTATAGCGTATGCCTATTTCGACCCTGTTTTGAAGGATTATGTATATAAAAAGCTGGATCCTATTGTCATAAATGCCACAAAATCCAAAGACGAGCCTTCCGAGAAAACAGATTCAATCCCGCTGGCCGCTTCCAAAGAAGAAGTCCGTCTCCTGAAAAGCGACATAGCTTACATCAAGACTCTGCCGCCGAGATTTTCCCCCAAAGATAATTTTTTATATAAAAACAAAATATTTTTATTGATGAATATATTGCCGTTTCTTATCCTTATAGCCGTTTATTTATTTGAATTGTACAAAAACAGGCTTAAGACAGACATAGGTTATGCAAGGTCTTTACGGGCCAGAGGCGCTGCTTCAAAAAGACTTAAAGCCGCCAAAAACCTGGCCAATAAAAATATGGTAAAAGAATTTTATACAGAGATTTATAAGGCGGTAATAGAATACATAGCCGATAAATTGAATATACCGCATCCATCCATTACTAAGGATTCACTGGGGGAGAAATTGACGGAAACAGGGCTTGCCGGAGAGATGATAGGCGAAGTAAAAATATTATTTGATGATTGCGATATGGCGCGGTTTGCGTCAGCGAAATTTACAAAAGATGACATGAGCCGCACCCTGAAACAGGCAGAGGGCATTATCACGGGCCTGGAGAGATATATATGAGAAAGATGTTTATTCTTTATTTTTTAATATTTTTTATATCTGCCGGAAGATTGATTGCGGCTGAAAGCCCGGAAGAGCTTTATGTAAAAGCAAACTCAAGTTATGAAGACATGGATTACAAAAAATCAGCATCTCTTTATGAAGAACTTTTAAGAACAGACAACATAAGCCCCGGGGTATTTTATAATCTGGGTAACAGTTATTTTAAATTGAAAAAGATAGGCTTGTGTATCCTGAATTACGAAAGGGCGCTGAGATTGGATCCGCGCGATAGAGATATTCGCCAGAACCTTAAAATTGCCAGGTCAATGGCTGTTGATAAAATAAGCGCCCCTGAAAGAGGTTTTATCCTTGGCGCTATACTTTTTTTATACGACAGGATGACTGTGAATGAACTCGCGGCAATGTGCTCGTTATTTTATCTGGCCGTGGTTTTATTTTTAATTTTATCAATAAAAGTTATTGCCAAAAGGCGGCTTATGTTTTATACTGCAGGCTCGTTTGGAGCCGTATTTTTCATCCTTTTTATATTTTTATCCGCAAAAATAGGCAGAGAAAATTTTACGAAAACAGGGATTATTGTGGCTGAAAAAATAGATGTAAAAAGCGGCCCTAAAGAAGATTATCTTTTACAGTTTACTCTCCACGATGGCGCAAAGGTAAATATAATAAAAGATGTCCAGAACTGGTATGAAATTGAGCTTTCCGGGGATTTGAAAGGCTGGGTCCCAAAACCCAGCGTCGATATCATCTAACCACTATATATAGGTACCGACGACAAAAAATATCAATATATTGTGTTTTTTTAACTTGACATATAATTGTCAAGTGATATACTTGTTTTCATGATTTTGGTAAACAGAAATTAAAGAGTTTTGTAAAATCCGGAGGAAAATAATGGAAGTAAAAAACAGGATTGAAAAAAAGTTGAGCATTTCAGAGAATTGCCTTAAGGTCCTTGAAAAAAGATATCTGCTGAAAGATGAAAACGGTAAAATCAAGGAAACGCCCGAAGAGATGTTCAGGAGGGTAAGCCGCTATATAGCCAAGGCTGACAAGCTTTACGGCGCGGCCGGCCCTGAGATAAAAGAGACAGAGAATAAATTTTATGAGGCCTTATCTAATTTTGAATTTATGCCGAATAGCCCCACATTGATGAACGCAGGTAAAGACCTGGGGCAGTTATCCGCGTGTTTTGTCCTTCCCGTAGGAGATTCGATGGAATCCATTTTTGACGCGATAAAAAACACCGCTATGATTCATAAGTGTTTAACTGCCGATACGTTGATTAAGACTAGTAATGGGATAAAAAAGTTGAAAGATGTAAAAAAGGATATGGAAATAGAAACAGAGGAAGGATATTTTCCTGTAAAGGAAGTCTATAATAACGGTAAGCAGATAATATTTGAGGTTAATACAAACCGGGGGTATTCAATAAAAGGCACAGCAGAACATAAACTTCTGGTCGTGGCTGAAAATGGCGAATATATGTGGCGCGAAATCGGAAGCATCAAACCAGGCGATTGGGTAGCAATGAAGCCTTGTAATAAATTAGAAGGAGGCAATAACAAGCTGCCAGTTTTTAAATACGTCTCCAAGCCAATTTTGAATTCAGGCCAATTTAAAACGCAGAAAGTAGATCTTCCCGAAAAATTAACCGTAGAATTAGCAGAGCTTATTGGTATTTATATAGGTGACGGTTCCAATCATAGAGACGGCATTAGATTTTCGGTTGGCAAAGATGATAGAGAAATGGTAGATATTATCAGCGGGATGTCAGAAAATATTTTTAATAAAAAAGCTATTTTCAGCATGACTTTTAGCGAAAACTATGAAGTCGCAATTTTAAGCACTGTAATTAAACAATGGTTCAAATTTCTAGGGGTAACTAAATCTTCTTCAAGAGAGGCAAGGATCCCAAAGATTATTTTTGACACATCCGAAGATATTATATGCGCTTTTCTGAGAGGTTTATTCTCGACAGACGGCTGTATCCGAGAGAGCGGCCATATAACATTAACTACAAGTTCCAGGCTTCTTTCGGAAGAGATTCAAACCCTGATGTTATATATAGGTATACCTACCCAGCGGACTTATTTTAAATCTACTGATAGTTTCCAGGTTTCAGTATGCGCAAAGAACGGATTTATGCATTTCAGGGCGAAGATAGGTTTTTTGCTTAAACGAAAGAATAATAGATTAATGAAAGTCAAAATCTCCTCTATTTTTAAGCGTGGCGAGGTTATTCCAAATCAAAAAGCTAAAATTAAAGAATGGTATGACGGCCTGGAAAATGTATCTGAAAGATATGAAGCGCGCAAATTTTTCGATGATATTATAAACAGGCATACTGACCAGAGAAAATTAACAAGGCAGAAAGTTACCGCTGTCGTTGAGAACAGTTCAACTATCCCGCAATTTTTCAAAACAATATTAAAAGAAGAATACTTTTTTGTAAAAGTTTCCGATGTAACTCCTGTAGGTATAATGGATACCTATGACCTTACTATCCCATTAAAGCATAGTTATCTGGCGAACGGATTTATTTCCCATAATTCCGGCGGAGGGACCGGGTTTAGTTTTTCAAGGCTCAGGCCGAAAAATAGCGTAGTCCGTTCCACAGGAGGAGTTTCCAGCGGGCCGGTTTCATTCATGAAGGTTTTTAACGCAGCCACTCAGGCGGTCAAGCAGGGCGGGACCAGGCGCGGGGCGAATATGGGCATACTTCGCGTTGACCATCCCGATATTCTGGAATTTATTAAATGTAAAGAAAATGACAAAGAAATAACGAATTTTAATATTTCCATAGCTGTTACCGAAGATTTTATGAATAAGGTCATTAACGACGAAGAATATTCTTTGATAGACCCGCATGATAAAAAAGAAGTAAAGAGGTTAAAGGCAAAAGAGGTTTTTGACCTTATAGTGGAATTGTCCTGGAAAAACGGAGAGCCGGGAATCGTATTTATAGACAGGATAAATAAAGATAATCCCACTCCGAAATTAGGTGAGATAGAAAGCACGAATCCATGCGGAGAGCAGCCGCTGCTGCCGTTTGAAAGCTGTAACCTCGGCTCAATAAATTTAGCCAAGACTATCTGCGGTAATGGCGCAAAACAGGTTGACTGGGATGCATTGAGAGAATTGGTGCATACAGGCGTGCATTTTCTTGACAATGTTATTGATATGAATAAATTTCCGCTCCAGGAAATAGAAAAAATGACCAGAACCAATAGAAAGATCGGCCTCGGCGTAATGGGCTGGGCGGATATGCTTATAAAACTGGAGATACCTTACAATAGCGAAGAAGCAGTGCAGCTCGGAGAAAAGATAATGAAGTTTATATTTGATGAATCAAGGGTTAAATCCCGGGAGCTTGCGGAAAAAAGAGGATCGTTTGCCTCTTTTAAGGAAAGTAAATTCGCAGAAGAAGGCCTGAAAGAATTAAGGAATGCCACGCTTACGACAATCGCTCCCACCGGCACTATCTCTATTATATCTAATACATCAAGCGGGGTTGAGCCTTTATTCGCATTGTCGTATTACAGAAATGTGATGGATAACGATAAGCTGATAGAGGTAAATTCATTATTCGAAGAAGTCGCGAAACAGGAAGGTTTCTATTCCAGAAAACTAATGGAGGAGATCGCGGCAAAAGGCTCTATTAAAGATGTAGAAGCCGTGCCTGAAAAATATAAAAAGATTTTTGTTACATCTCATGATATAGCCCCTCTTTGGCACATAAGGATGCAGGCTGTTTTTCAGAAATACACGGACAATGCGGTATCAAAGACAGTTAATTTCCCGCACGATGCCGCAAAAGATGATATAAGAGAAGTGTATATGCTGGCTTTCAAATTAGGGTGTAAGGGTATAACCATTTACAGAGATAAATCCAGGGAGGAGCAGGTGCTGAATATCAATTCCAATGACACAATAAAGAAAGAAGTGAGCGCGGATTCCGCAGTAGAACCAAAAGACAAAAAAAGCGTTGCCCCCAGGCCGAGGCCTGTTGTCACAAACGGCACCACTACAAAGGTTGCAACAGGATGCGGCAATCTTTATATAACCATCAATGTCGATGATAAAGCCCTGCCTTTCGAAGTCTTTATTCAGATGGGCAAGGCCGGCGGCTGCGCCGCGAGCCAGCTCGAGGCAATAGGAAGATTAGTATCTTTGGCGCTTCGCTCAGGAGTCGAGAATAGCAAAATAGTGGAGCAATTAAGAGGCATACGCTGCCCGTCGCCTTCATGGGAAAAAAGCGGAAGGATCTTTTCCTGCTCTGATGCAATTTCAAGGGTCCTGGAACTGCGGCTTGGAAACGGCAAAATGCATCATCAGGAAGAAGCCCTGGAAAAACATTCTCCTCATACCATGATAGAAGATAAGCTCGGCACTGTAGTGGGCGTTTGCCCTGACTGCGGAGCTGCGTTAAGGCATGAAGAAGGCTGCGTGGTATGCCGCTCCTGCGGATATTCCAAATGCTAAAACCTGATTCATGGATTAAAAAAATGGCTTTGGAGCGCGATATGATAAAGCCATTTCAACCTCAGCAAGTCAAAAAAAACAATATCTCTTACGGCCTTTCAAGTTATGGTTATGATATAAGGATCGCGGACGAATTTAAAATCTTCAAAGGCACAAATAAAAAAAATATTTTAGATCCTAAAAATGCAGGGCCTGATTTATTTGAAGATTTTAAAGGGGAAATCTGCGTCATCCCGCCCAATTCGTTTATTCTCGCAAGATCATTTGAATATTTCAAAATCCCGTCCAATGTCCTGGCGCTTTGCGCAGGCAAAAGCACGTACGCCAGGATAGGCGTGATAGTAAATGTTACCCCGCTTGAGCCGTCATGGGAAGGCTATCTAACCATAGCGATAAGCAATACCTCCGGCTCCCCCGCAAAACTTTACGCAAATGAAGGCATTGCCCAGGTGGTCTTTTTTGAATCAGATGAACAGTGCGATATTACCTACGCTGACCGCAAAGGCAAATACCAATCCCAGCAATCCATCACCCTATCCAAATAACTATTGAGGGGAGTCGGATTCCCATCAATCTACCGCATTCTTTTATTCCAAGGTCTTGACAAATTGAAAATTATCAGGTATACTAATAATAGAGTTTTTAAAAGAATTATAAGAGGGTTAAGCCATGGGCCTCTACGATATAAGCCAGGTATTAATCCTGGCATTTTTATTAGGTATTATGATACAATACTCGGGCATTGCCTCTTATTGAATAGGGCCTCTCTCCCATGGCGGGGCACGAAACCTATAAGACATACAGAGACATGCCTGGGTTTTTAATTTGAAGGCTAAAATATGTTAAACTTAAAGAACAAAATCCCGACCAAAATAATAGCTATCATAGTAATACAATCATTCCTCTTCATGGGAGTAATCTACCCGGAATCTATAAGTAATAATAAAGATATAGCAGGCAGATATAAGATAGATAGCAAATTAAGAGTGCCGATGGTCAATTCCGGAGAAGAAAAGAATGATTTTGCGAAAAAATTTCTTCAAGGAACAGAAGCGCTTTCGCAAGGAAGAGCCGAATCGGAATCCAAAGATATAATAAATAGCCTCCCTGTTTTAACAGATGAATGGCAGGCTTTGGAGAAGATTAAATTTTTAAAATCAGATCCTACTACAGGGCAGTTTTTTCAAAAAAGCTACAGCGGCACAATGGAAGATCTTGTGGAAGCAGAGAAACTTTCTAAAGATATTTTAGCCCATGGGAAAATTATAGGCAGCGCTTATGATTTCTATTTGCAAGAAAACATAAAACCGGGAATAGAGTCTATTAAAAATATAGAAGATGAGTATGAAGCCCTTGAAACGGTCAAGTCTTTAAAAACGCAGCCTGAAACAAAAGATTTATTTAAAGACTGGAGTCATAGCAGCTTGATGGAGGTCCTTGCAGTAGCCAAAAAACTGGATATAAGCCAATTGCAATCTGCAGGAAGGTTGGGCGGGGCTTATGATTTCTACTTGCAAGAAAACATAAAACCGGAAATATATCCTATTAGAAACATAGAAGATGATTATAAGGCTATTAAGGCAGTTAAATCTTTAAAAACGCAGCCAGAAACAAAGGATTTATTTAAAGACTGGAGTCACAGAAGCATTATAGACGTTCTTTTAGCGGCAGAAAAACTTAATAGAAGTAAGTACCAATCCGTAGCGCGGCTGGGCGGCGCTTATGATTTTTATTTACTAGGTGATATAAAACCAATAATAGACAATTCCCCAGCTTTAGAAGACGAATGGCAGGCTATCGAAACAGTTAAATCTTTAAAGACAGATCCTGAAACAAAAGATCTATTTGAAGGCTGGGGCCATAGAAGCGTGATAGATATTTTTTTCGTGGCAGGAAAACTTTCCAGCGAGAAATTACAGCCGACTCAAAGGCTGGGGAGCGCTTATGATTTCTATTTAAGAAAGGACGTGAAAAGCATAATTGATCTACTGGGAGTTTCGAGCGGCGGATGGCAGGCGCTGGAAGCATTGATGCCATTAAAGACAGATTCTAAAACAAGAAATTCGTTCGAATCCAGAGGCTATAGAAGTATGATGGATGTTCTTGCTGTAGCTGGGAAGATTTCAAAAGAAAAAATACGCGATGCGCAGCGCGAAGGAGCTGCTGCGGATTATGTTTTGGCGCGCAAAAAGGTGCTTAAAATCTTGATTGCTGCAGCATTCGATGAGTTAAAATCAGAAGACGCCGCAAATTTAAAAAATGATTTAAAAATCTGGGATGCTCATAAGAGGCCGAATCTTTTTGAATTTAAAGGGATAAGGACGTTGATAGGGATATTGCTTCGGCACGATTATAGCGATAGATTTCCTTATCTACAAGACATAGATAAGCCTGATTCGGAAAAGAGATTTTTGTCTACTGATGCCAAGAGAAGATATCTGCCGATGGCGCTTGCTTTTTATGGCAGGGAATATCTTTTAGAAAAAATAGGAGGCTCAGGCGAAAAGACAATATTTAGAAGAGATGATTTAATATCAGGTAATTATCTTGATGATCTCAAAGTTCCTAAAGGCCTTCTTGGGAAAATAGGCATTGAGGATAATGCATTAGGCGCTCAAATATTGGTATTAACCGCCGAAGATATAAAAACATTAAGTAATGACCCGGCTACAAAAACTATTTTTAAGGCCGATGATAGAACAAAAGTAGGAGCTATGGCGTTATTACCTAAACATAGAGGCATTTTAGATACTATGAAGTCAAAGCTTGGGATAGAAGGCAATTTTAGTTTTCCTCTGGTTGTTGCGGCAGAGTATATAGATATGGCTACTTTAGTTCACGAATTAACGCATGTCGACAAAGAAAATAAAGGCGAAATATATAAATACCCAAAAAATATAGAGCGGTACATTACCAACTTACACGAGAAAGAGGCGAATCTTAATTCAATGTTGGTTTTTCGCTTCATGTATCCTGATAAATCTTTTTATGATTGCTTAAGGATGATGGAGGGACTAAATAAAGAAAATTTTCCAGACGAAAGAATTAAAAAAACTTATTTAAAAAATAGTGTAATATCCAACAAGCCTACGCCTTATATCGTAGAATATTTAATGTGGGAATCAATAACTAAAAAATTAGGCGGCAAAAATATAACAGAGGCAGATATTGGCCGTATTAAAGATACAGTCTTTAAAGAATTTAACTGGTATGAAGATTTATGGATATCTATGTGGTCTAAGAAAAGCGAGCAGCATCAATTGCGTTTTGACCGCTTGCATCCTGCTAAAAAGGTTATGGATATCCTGGAATTGAATGAGAATGATATATATCTTGATCTTGCTGGAGGGCCGGGCACGTATACCTGGGCAGCTTCATCTATTTATAATGTAAAAGAAGCGATATATCTTGATGTGTCAGAACCGAATGTCATGATAACAAGAGCGTTGTTAGCTAATTCTGATAATATAAATCAAGCGGAAGAATTTGGAATTGGCAATCAGAAGCAGAAACTCTTAAACAGAGGCTCAGCTAATGTGTTATTTTTGTTAGAGATGCTATGCCCTTGGGGCGCTACCTTAGGCAGTATTCCTGATAATGCGACTGTAATCCAGGGCGATGCGAGAGATATGAAGCAGATAAGAGATAATAGTATTACCAAACTTAGCGTTACTGAGCTATTCAATTGGTTAGGAGGGCCGGACGGCAAAGAAAGTTGCATTAAAGAGATTTTGCGCGTAGTAAAGCCGGGTGGAAAAATATTGCTTGTATATGATTTTTCTAAGGACGCAGATAGTTTTATGGAGATGTTTAAAAAAATAGCAGAGGAAAATAGCATTGTTGTAGATGTTAAAAAAGATGACGAGGGTAAGATTGATAAACAGACAGCTTTTATTATAGATATTATGGACAAAAATGCTTCTCCCGCCATTTTTTCTCTTTCTTCAAAAAGTAACAGTAGAAACGGCACCAAAATCCTTACTAACAAATTCCGTATCGGAGAAATAGAATATGATACGAAAGATAGCAATGTGATGGAAAACATCAGGAAGAACGCCAGCACATTGGAAACTGTGTTACTTGAACAATACGGTTTGAATATAACATTTACCATACATGGCCCTCCTGGAAGAAAAAGATTAGCAGAATATCTCAAAGAAAAACCGAATTTACTGCAAGCAATACTCCGTTCAAAAACGCTTCAGGAAGGGGAATTAAACCGGGGGGTTAATGTAGTCCTGGCGGATAAATATGATTATCTCGGAGGCGACCACCGCAAAAATAATCTCATAATATTGAACGCCTCTGATTTGGAAGAAATGCTGGACAAAGCGGAGGCAGGAGAAATCCCTCTGATATTTTTTGACGAGCTTTTAACATCTATCCTTTCAGAAGAACTGGCGCATGAAAGAGGCGCTGAAGGAGATGCGGATAGTGAACAAAATCTTGCGCTTGAAGCGAGTTTTAATACAAAGAAGGTATTAGAATCTCAGCTTGGTCCCGAACCATTGTCAGATTACATTAAATTTGTAGAGAGATTCGGCATTGATACAAAAAGTGAGCCAGGGTATCTGAATTATTTGAAAGCGTTAAATAGATATGAAGACCTTGATTGGACAAAAAATCATGCGCGTCTTGTGGCAGACAGGACTGTAGTTGTAGGGCATATGGAAATGGGGCTTTCAAAGGCATTATTAGAAAATTTATATAAAAAGCTTGTTAATGAAAAAGGATATTCCGAGCAGGACGCGGAATTAGAGGTTGGGAATTTGGCAAAGCTTACAATGGCGGGCGGGCTTGGAAATATCAAGCGTGAGCTTACTGAAAGCTGGGCAGAAAAAGGCGCGGATTTGATATCTATTAACATACTTTACGGAAGACGGATTCAGAGTCTTGATTACATAAAAGAAGACGCCGTGAATAATATTATTGAGATGATGGGTTCTCCCGAGATGGAATTTGAAGTTGAAATATTCGATAGAAATGATGTATGGCAGAAGATAAAAACAAAGGTTTTGATTTACAGAGATCCTTTTTCGCCTTTTCCTAATTACTGGGTATATTGCCCTGATGTTTTTGACGGCTCGTATCCTAGCAGCAGAGAACATCTTGCCCAGCAAATGCTTTTATACAGGAAGGCCAGTTTGACACTGCTTGAGAAACTGAAAGAAAAAGGCAGGGTAAAGGATAAATTTTTATTCAGTCTTAGCGAAGTATATACGGCTTTCCTTATTCCAAATGCAATCAAGGATGAATTCAAGGATAGCCCTGTTTTTAAAGATATTTTTATACATCATTATAATCATACGGTAGTGCCTGAAGGTATGCCAAAACTTCCCGTGACGCTGTGGGAGTTTATAGGCCTTAATTCAGAAAGATACGGTTATTCTATAATAGAAGGGGATAAAATTATGCCCGCAAAAATAATAGGCCAGGAGGCGGATGAGATAACCGGATGCTCAATACTGCATACGGATATTTTAAAAACAAAGGTAATGGTTGATTTTAAAGATAAAATACCGGATGATATTTCAGAAAAAAATAGTGAAGGCGCGTATCTTGATAACTGGCAAGGTGACCAGATTCAAAAAATAATAGCAAAGTATTATGTCAAGCTTGGCGCAGAAAATGATGAGGATTTGTTTAATAAATTGGAAAATGCTCCTGATGTTCAAGAGGCATTTATTGATGACCAGATGGAAGCGCATAAAAAACAAAAGGATGAATCAATAGCGTGGTTCAATAAACAAGGGATGAATCTAGACAGCGATTCAGCGCTTGTTTCAGTGACAAGACGCCTTGTTAGATATAAACGAGTTGATATGTTAGTTGCTATGCTTAAAGATGAATCATATAGGAAGCGTTTTATGAAATTGGGCATTGCGATCATTGTCGGAGGGAGAGAATTTGAGAATTACAGCAAAGAGCAGATAGGCGCTTTAGAGCAGTTAGCCAAAGATCACCCTGAGTTAGGGAAATGCATATTTA